>Ga0302321_100005499_pt1 | contig 11098 bp, 14 predicted proteins | sample Fen_T0_1_FD_202505 | JGI IMG/M metagenome (GOLD analysis project Ga0302321, IMG submission 202505) | Peat permafrost microbial communities from Stordalen Mire near Abisko, Sweden - Fen_T0_1 | ecosystem: Environmental > Terrestrial > Soil > Wetlands > Permafrost | place: Sweden: Abisko...
CATTCTAGTCGCGCGCTGTAGAGACGGGAATCTAATTTTGCGGCGCGGGTCAATGTAGCACGCGCCGCCCAAGCTGCTACCATCGCGGCCAGGCGCAAGATACGCATAACCGACAATGCCGGGGACAAGACAAATGATTTCTCTCGACCAGCTGCTCAAGCTCGCCGGCAATCTGCCGCTCGATAAGCTCTCGCAGTACCTGTCGCTGGACAAGCTGACCGGGGCGCTGCAACTGGACAAGCTGGCCGAGAACGCCAGCGCCAAGGCCGAGGAACTCAAGCACCGCGAGCGCATGTCCAGCGTGGACACCGCCTGGCTGCGCATGGACACGCCGACCAACCTGATGATGATTGTCGGGGTGATGATGTTCGACGGGGTGATCGACGCGGCACGCTTCAAGCGCACCCTGGAAGCGCGCCTGCTGCGCTACGCGCGCTTTCGCCAGCGGGTCGACCAGGACCCCTCCGGCGCCTACTGGGTGGACGACCTCAACTTCGACATTGACAACCACGTGCAGGTGGTCAACCTGCCGGTGCCGGGCGGCAAGGAGGCGCTCGAGCAGTACGTGGCGTCCCTCAGCTCGCAGGCGCTCGATGCCAACAAGCCGCTCTGGCAGATGACCCTGGTGCAGAGCTACCACGGCGACGGCGTGGCCGGCTGCGCGGTGATCATCCGCATCCACCACTGCATCGCCGACGGCATCTCGCTGATCGGCGTGATGTACTCCCTGACCGACAGTGAGGCGGACGCCCCCGAGTCCGGCGTGGAGCCGGAGGCGCTGCGCCGGGCCCGCGAGCGCAAGGCCGCGCGCGCCGGGGCGGGCGAGCGCGACTTTCTGTCCAGCCTGTTCGAGCCCCTGGGCACCGCCGCCACCAAGACCATGGCGATGTACGGTGACATCTGGAACAAGTCAATCGAGATCGCCTCCCATCCGGAAAAGTCCGCGGAGGAATTCGCCGGCTACGCCAAGGTGGCCGCCGACGCCACCGCCCAGCTCGCCGAACTGGCCCTGCTGCCGGCCGACTCCGACACCAGCTTCAAGGGCAAACCCGGCGCGATCAAACGGGTCGCCTGGAGCGCGCCGCTGCCGCTCACCGAGATCAAGGCGGTCTGCCAGGTGCTGGGCGTGTCGGTCAACGACGTGCTGCTCTCGAGCGTGGCCGGCGCGATGCGCAGCTACCTGGATGAGCGCGGCGAGGCCGATGCCTCTACCGAAGTGCGCGGCTTCGTGCCGGTCAACCTGCGCGCGCGCGGCGACGAGCACAAGCTGGGCAACCGCTTTGGCATGGTCGCGCTGGCCCTGCCGGTGGGCGTCGCCGACCCCTTCGAGCGTGTGTTTGAAGTCAAGCGGCGCATGGACGAGCTGAAAAACTCCTACCAGGCGGCGCTGTCGATGGGGATACTGACCACCGTCGGCCTGTTGCCGCGCACCCTGCAAAAGCAGGTGCTGGACATATTTTCGGCCAAAGGCAGCGCGGTGATGACCAACGTGCCCGGCCCGCAGCAGCCGCTCTACCTGGCCGGACGGCGCCTGGCGCAGCAGATGTTCTGGGTGCCGCAATCGGGCGACATCGGCATCGGCGTGTCCATCCTCTCCTACAACGGCCAGGTGCAGTTCGGCCTGGTCACCGACCGCAAGTTCGTCCCCGAACCGGCGCGCATCGTCGACCGCTTCGCCGGCGAATTCAACCAGTTGCTGTTCACGTTGTTGTTGGAAGGCCGCGCGCCGCGAGCGCCTGAGAGTCGCGCGCCGCGAGCGCCCGAGCCAAGACGTGCGCCACACGCGGTAGAACCCAAGCGGACTGCCGCGTCGCCGACGCGCAAGCGCGCGGCGAAACAGGCGGTCGTCAAGAAGCCGGCTGCGAAAAAGTCCACTGCCGGCGTGAAAGCCCAGCCTGTCTCCGTGCGGCCCGGCCCGGTGGCGGCGCCGCGTAAGGCCGCATCTGCCACCAAGCCACCGCAGGCCGGCACGACGGCGCGCAAGCCGGCTGCGCCGGCCGTCACTACGCCGGCGCCGTCCAAACTGCCAGGCCTGAAGAAGCGCGGCCTACTGCGCCAGGCGCGCGCGCTGTAGGCAGCGGCAGATCGCCGAGGTTGAAACGGATGGCGCCGTTTCACCGGCATAATTCGCCTGAGTTCCGGGACGCCGCGCATGGTGTGCGGCGAGCCACTGGATTGGCCTCGAAACCGGTTTACGGTCCAACGGCCTCTTGAGTGCGTTCGACCATCGCAGCACTCTGCTTCCCACGTGCTTTGCTCCACTCGCCATGCTTCCGTTGATTCCTTGCCTGCCCGCCCGTTGACCACACCGCTTGCCGCCCGTCCCCTGCTGCCCGCCTATGCCGCGCTGGCCGCCACCCTGGTCCTCTGGGCGGTGTCCTTCCCCGCCACCAAGGTGGCGATGGCGGCCTTTCATCCGGGCGAACTGGCCCTGCTGCGCTTCGCTTTGTCCAGCGTCGCCCTGCTGGTCTACACCCGCCACCTGGAGTTGCCCCTGCCCGACCTGGCCGACATGCCGCGCCTGGCGCTCACCGGACTGCTTACGGTGACGGTCTACCAGCTCGGCTTCAACTACGGCCTGCAAACCGTGTCGTCGGGGCCGGCGGCGGTGCTGATCGACACCATCCCGATCTGGACCGCGCTGCTCGGCGCCTGGTTGCTCAAGGAGAAGATCCGGACCTGGGGCTGGGCCGGCCTGGTACTGGGCTTTGCCGGCGCGGCGCTGATCGCCTTGGGGGAGGGCCATGGGGGCGGCGGCGGAATCGACATCGGGCACGGCGCCGCGCTGCTGATCATGGCCGCGCTGGCCTTCGCCGCTGCCACGGTGGTGCAAAAGCCTCTGCTGCCCAAATACGGCGCGGTCGGCGTGACCACCTGGAGCTTCCTGTTCGGCACCCTGGGCCTGCTCTGGGCGGTGCCCGGCTTGTTACCGCAACTGCAAGTGGCGCCGCGCAGCGCGGTGCTGTGCGTGGTGTTCCTGGCGCTGTTTCCCGGCGCGCTGGCCTACCTGCTGTGGAACCACGCGCTGGCGCGCCTGCCGGTGACGCTGGCCGCCAGCAGCCTGTACCTGATCCCGCCACTCGCCTTCGCGGTAGCCTGGGTCTGGCTGGGCGAGGCGCCGAGTCTGCTCTCCTGGGTCGGCGGCGCGGTCGCGCTGGCCGGCGTGGCGCTGGTGCAACTGAAGGGCAAGGGATGAGCGCGCCCGACCTGCTGTTCGTCTACGGCACCTTGCGGCGCGGCGGCAGCAACGATATCGCCCGCATCGCCCCCGCGGCGCGCTGGACCGGCGCGGCGCGGGTGCGCGGCCTGCTCTGCGACCTGGGCCGCTACCCGGCCCTGCTGCTGGCTGCCGACGCCGGCTGGGTGCAGGGCGAACTTTATGCCGTGCCGGCCGAGGCCTGGGCGGCGCTCGACGCGCTCGAAGAACCGGTGACGCCGCAGCGTCCGGACGGCGAATATTTCAAGACCACCACCGGCGTGGAGTTGCCCGATGGCTCGGCCTGCGAGGCGTGGATCTACGTTGCCAATCCGGCGGTGCTGGATCTGAGCCGGGTGATCGCGCACGGCGACTGGATGCTGCATGCAGTGACGCGCTCGCAGGACAAGTAAGGAGGCGCCTCGGCTTCCCGCCGGCGCGGCCGGCGCGCGGACGGGACCAGCGCACTGTCCGGATCGGTACGCGGTCGGTGGCTACGCGCGGCCCGTAGCTACGCGGAGCCCGGACCGACGCGCGGCCGGGGCAGCCCCCGAAAATCCCCGCGCATGCGCTCCGCCGTCAGGCCGGCAGCAGGGCGGTACTTGAAAGCGACGCGGCCGCCAAGTCCGATGGCCGCGCGCCGTCCGCCTGCAGGCTGCTGACCTGGCCCATCTGCTCGCCGAGAAAATCGACGAATACCCGCACTTTCGGGCTCAGGCCGCGCCGCGAGGGGTAGACCGCGCTGACCGGGATGGCCGCGCCGGTCCACTCCGGCAGCATCTGCAGCAGCAGGCCCTGGCGCATCGGCTCGCTGATGAACAGGTTGGGCAGGAAGGCGATGCCCTCGCCGCCCAGCACCGCCTGCAGGATCGGGTCGGGGTCGTTGCAGATCATCACCGGCTTGATTTCCGCCTGCAGCACCTGCGGCTTTTTGCGCCCGGCCAGCGACTCTTCCAGTTCCCAGGCGAAGCGCCCGGTGCGCTCGTCACGCGGGCTCAAGGCCAGGGTGCGGTGGGCGTCGAGTTCCGCCGGGCTCTGCGGCAGGCCTTTTTCCTTCACGTAAGCGACACTGGCCACCAGGCTGGAGCGGAACTCGCCGAGCATGCGGCTCGAGTGGCTGGAATCGGCCAGGCGCCCGACGCGGATCGCCAGGTCGAAATTGCCTTCGAACAGATCCTCGTTGGCGTTCGACAGCACCAGGTTGACCCGCACTTCCGGGTAGCGCTTGAGGAACTCCGGCAGCAGCCGCCCCAGGTAGCGCGTGCCGACCGAAAACGAGGACGCCACCCGCAGGGTGCCGCGCGGCGACTCGACGAGCTGGCCGACGGCGCGTTCGGCCTCGTCGATCTCGGCAATGATGCGCTCGCAATGCTCGTAATACGCCTGGCCGGCCTCGGTGAGCGACATCTTGCGGGTGGTGCGCTGCAGCAGGCGCACCCCCAGGCGGGTCTCCAGTTCCTCGACCTTGCGGCTCACCGTGGTCTTGGGAATCTGCAGCAGCTTGGAGGCGGCGATGAAACTGCCGCGCTCGACGATGGCGGCAAAGATCTGGATTTCATTCAAATAGCTCATAAGCCCAATTATCCCATCGTTAGGATAAACAAACCTCGTAGACCCACTTTATCCGCAAGCGTGGGGCGCCTATAGTTTGCCTTGTCGACGCGACGAACAGCAAACCAAGCGCGTAATGCTCGCCACGCCTGACAAAAGACCGGAAGCCCGACCCTTACCCCTCATCGGACTTGCCTTTGCCTACTTTTGTTCAAGGAGAACACCATGAAATTGACCACCCAACTGGCCGCAGCGGCCATCGCCATCGCAACCACCGTCGCCGCTGGCGGCGCTTTTGCCTCCGAAGGCGATGCCCAGCCGGACAACGCCTGGCTCGCCAAGACCGCCATCAGCACCCAGGCGCCCGCGCCGGTGGCTACTGCCGGGCAAGCCAAGGACGCCGCCGAAGCCACCAGCGTGCGCCAGACCAGGGACAGCGGCTTCAATCAACAGGCCGTCACCCCCTAAGAAAGACTGAACAAGCCCCCCGAAAGCCGGGGAAAGCGAAGCCTGCTCTTCTCCGGTATCGGGGGTTGCTAAGGGGGCGTAGCCCCCTTGACCCATGGGCCCGTAAGCCCAGGATAGAGGCTACGCCTGCGCTTACGGTAGACCACAAGGCTTATATGTAGCAACAAAGGCGCTGGATTCAGGAATCTGTCCCGTTTACGGGAATCTGAATTCCGCGCCGCGGCGCTACCGGAAGCGCAGTCAGCCCGTATATCCAGCTACCCGGGCAGCATCAGCCAGCCCGGGCGGTTTCACCAGCAGCATCGAAAAACAAACTTTGCACAGTAAAGGAAACATCATGAAAAACATCAAACTACTCTCCGCCGCCGCCCTCCTGATCGCCGCCACCGGCGCATACGCCTCCGAAGGCGATGCCCAGGCCGACAACGCCTGGCTCACCCAAGCAGCAGTCAGCCAGCAGGCGCCGGCTCCGGTCGCCGCCGCCGGCGACGCCAAGGTGGTGAACCTCAACACCCAGGCCGTCACCCCGTAAGCAGCAGCCGCGCGGGATGCCGCGGCGCGGCGATGCCAGCGCGATAGCACCGCGCCGGCACCTGCGCCCGCCAGAGTAGCGCCGGCTGGTTGCTGTAGGTGGAGTCTGATTTTTGACCCGCCTGCGGGCTTCTGAAGCCCGGGACCCGCCGGCCGCACCGACTGTCTGACCCGCACATGCCACGCCCTGGATACCCTCAGGGTGCCGGCGTGTCACAGGGGCCGCCACCTCCCTGAGGCAGCCCCTGTCAACCCAGGACAGTGAAAGGAAACACCATGAACAGAACCTTCAAGCTCGCCATCGTCGCCAGCGCGGTGCTGGCCGCCGGCAGCGCCGCCTATGCCTCGCAGGATGATGGCAATCCGGACAATGCCTGGCTGCCTGTCGCCGTTGCCACCTTGCACATGGCGCCGCAGGTAAGCATCGCCGACAACACGCCCTATTCGCTGAATCTGCGCGCCCCCGCGCCGGCGGCTGCCGCTGCCGGCGACCCTGCCGTCGAGGGCGGGCCCGGCAGCACCGCGGCGCTCGGCGAGCCTTCGGCCGCGCCCGCTGTGACCATGGGCCACGCCGCCATCTCCGGCGCCGACCGGATGGCGCCCCCGGCCGCCAACAACATGACGATGCCGGTCACCAATTCAGCGCTGCCCGACCCGTTCAAACCCGTCGTACCTTAAGCAGTCCGCAGCACAGGAAGCGCCGCCGCGCCTGGTCACGAGCCGGGCGCGGCAGGCGGTTCCGGCAACAGATGCATGAGCAAGGAAGTGAGTACACCATGCAACACGCCGCAAAGAAGTTGATCCACGCCCTGCTGATCGCCGCCACCCTGGCCGGCACGGTCCACGCCCTCCCCGCCCACGCCAACGCCGGCATCAGGTCGCCGGTGGCGTGTGTCGTCGACGACGGCTGTACCGACCGCAGCGGACAGCGCTGAGCCCGTGCGCATCCGGCCGCCTGTAGGCGGCCGCGCGTATGAAACAGTATTGAGTCCGGCCTCCGGACGCTGGTTGGCCGCAGGCCCGTCTTACGCGCTGTCCGGCGCGTCGCGCGCGGCGGACAGCATGCGCCGCAAGGCCGCATCCAGCACCTGCGCCTCACCTGGTGCCAGATGGCGGTCGAACAATTCGACTATCGCCTGCCGATACACCGGCCACATGGCCGCCCGCAGTTTCGCGCCCTCGCGGGTCAGGGCGGCGAACGCGCCGCGCCTGTCCTCGTCCGAGCGCTCGCGGCGCACCAGCCCGGCCTCCTCCAGCCGGTCGATCAGGCGCGTCATGTTGCTGCGCGAGAGCACCACCTTCTCGGCCAAGCCGGCCAGGCGCATCCGCCCGCCCTCGGCGCGTTCCAGCGCCCACAGCACGTCGTACCAGGAGAGGGGCGGCAGCCCGGCCGCCGCCAGGCGCGCCTCGACCCGTTCGACCAGCACCGCGTGGGCGGTGAGAAAGGTCGGCCACACAGAAGCAGAAGTGGCGGAGGACGCGGATTTTGCGGGCATAGGCCAGGCGGCGGCACCAGAAGGGTGGGAACGAGGGCGAACGGGCGGAACCCGAATTGTAGTTGCAATTGCAATCAGATGCAATTATAGTAGTTGCACTTGCAATCATATTGACTGCAACCACCTACCGAGAGCCCCGCAACCACCACCTTCAGGAGATCCCGATGTCCGCCACCACCCCGTTTGCCCATGCCCCGCGCGCCAGCGCGCCAGCCGCCACCCGCTCCGACCTTGCCGCGCTGCTGCTGCGCCTGGCCCTGGGCGCGATGTGGGTCTCGCACGCGCTGCTCAAGCTGCTCGTCTACACACCGGCCGGCACCGCCGCGTTCTTCAAGGGCGTCGGGCTGCCCGGCGCCTTGGCCGTGCCGGTGATAGCCGCCGAATTGCTGGGCGGCGCCGCCATCCTGGCCGGCTGGCATGGCCGCCTGGTCTCCATCGCGCTGCTGCCCATCCTGCTGGGCGCCGCCCTCGTGCACCTGCCCAACGGCTGGGTGTTCACCGCGCCGGGCGGCGGCTGGGAGTACCCGCTGTTCCTGATCGCCATGTCCATCGTCCACGCCCTCGGCGATGGCGGCGCCTGGACCCTGGGCGGCCGGCGCGCCCACCCGTCCCTCTGAACCGGAGCCCCCCATGAACTACCACCTGATCAGCCACCACCTCTGCCCCTATGTGCAGCGCGTCGCCATCACCCTGGCCGAAAAGGGCCTGCCGTTCCGGCGCAGCAATATCGACCTGGCCCGCAAGCCGGACTGGTTCCTGCAGATCTCGCCCCTGGGCAAGACCCCGGTGCTGTTGATCGAGCAGGACGGCAGCCAGGAGGCCGTCTTCGAATCGGCCGTGATCTGCGACTACCTCGACGAAGTGCACGCCCCGCCCCTGCACCCGCGGGATGCGCTGGCGCGCGCCCGGCATCGCGCCTGGGTCGAAGTCGCGTCCGCCACTCTCAACGTGATCGGCGGCTTTTACAACGCCGCCGACGCCCGCGCCCTCGAAGACCGCGCCGGCGCACTGCGCGCGATGTTCGCCACCCTGGAAGCCGAACTGGCGAAACACGACGGCCCGTACTTCGCCGGCCCAGAGTTGTGCCTGGTCGATGCCGCCTACGCGCCGGTGTTCCGCTATTTCGACGTATTCGAGGGCATCGCGCACTTCGGCTTCTTCGACGCCGTGCCGCGCGTGCGCGCCTGGCGCGCCGCCCTCGCCGCCCGCCCTTCGGTGCAGGCGGCGGTGGGAACCGACTACCCCGAGCGCCTGCGCCAGTTCATCGCCGCGCGCAATTCGGAACTGTCGCGCCTGTTAGCACGTACCGAAAGTGCAACGCTGGCCGCCTGAATCCGCACTCGCTATCGCTTTTTCTTCTTCGTCGCCCTCAAGTCATGCAATTGACCGGCTCATTTGCGTATCCGGCCGGCGATTGCATGCATTACAGCCCGCGCAAAAGTAGGGGTTTACTTTTGCGCGCTCACTCGATTTCCCCTTTGGCCATCTCCACGTCGAGCCGCTCCATCGCGTCGGCCGGTTTCATCGCCGCCGCCTCCTGGTAGAGCTTCTCGGCCTGCGCCACCTTGGCCTTGCCGTACATCATGATCAGGCCGTTGGCCATTTCCACCTTGGCGATCGCCGAGTCCGGATTGAGCATGATCGCGTGGCCGAACAGTTCCAGTCCGGTTTCCTTTTTCGCGCCATAGGTCAGGCCCCCTATCATCGCCCCCACCTTGTCGATGATCTCGGCGTGATAGGTGCCCAGCGCGATGTGCGCGTCCGCATGCTTGGGCGCCAGCTTGATCGCGGTGGCCAGCGAGGACTTGACCTTGTCGCCCATGCCTTCCTTGAGCGCCTTGACGATGGAAATGCCCTGCGCATAGCGCCCCAGCGCATAGGCATGCAGGTAGAAGGCGTTGACATCCTTGGGCGCCTCTTTCTGCCGCGCCTCGCAACGCGCCGCCACCTCTTCGTAGATCTTCAGCTTGGCGGCGTCGCTCTCTTCAAGGTAGTTGGCATAAATGCAGGCCGCCTTGTTGGCCGCGTTCACCCCGGCTCCGCCCGCTGCAAGGCCCTGCGCCACTGCGCCCGCAAAATCGCCGGCGTGATACGCGATCCACGCGTCCACCACCGCCGCGTCCTTGGGAAAGGGTTCGCAGTCCCCCTTGTGCAGCCGGTCCCAGGCCTTCTTGAGCGAGGCCGCGGTGTATTGGTAGGCTTTCTCGGGATAGGGAAACGCCGTCCAGGCGGATTTTTTTGCCATTGCTCCTCCGTACGGACCACGGGCGGGCCGTGGCTCCGGGTCCTTGTTGGTTATCCGATAGCCGACGGCGTCAGTATAAATCCACCCGCGGCCGCGGGCCTACCCGCAGCCGCAGGCAGCCCGCGCGCCCTTGCGCGAGTCACACCCTATTGATCTGGGTCAAACCGGGCGGCCGGCGCGGCGGGAGAATCCAAAAATCGCGCGTCAAGAAAACGAGGAGACCAGCCATGAGCCCAGCCGCAGCACCCCACCAGATCCCCGGCACCATCATGTTCGACGGGGTGCAGGCGCAGAAAGGCTATGCGCTCAACAAGATGTGCTACTCCTTCAACGCCGCCGAGTGCCGCACGGCCTTCCTGCGCGACGAGGACGCGTATTGCGCGAAATTCGGCCTGAATGAGGCCCAGCGCAGCGCGGTGCGCCACCGCAACGTCACCGAGCTGCTCGACGCCGGCGGCAACATCTACTACCTGGCCAAGTTCGCCGGCATCTTCAACCTGGACGTGCAGGACATCGGCGCCCAGCAGACCGGCATGAGCAAGGACGACTTCAAGGCGAAGCTGGTCGCCGCGGGGGCATGAGCATGGCTACCATCGTCGGCAGCATCACCACCTCGCACATCCCCGCCATCGGCAAGGCCCTGGTCCGCAACCTGCAGGAAGACCCCTACTGGAAGCCGTTTTTCGCGCCCTTCGCCAAGGTCCACGAATGGCTGGCCCGGGTCAAGCCGGACGTTGCCGTGGTGGTCTCCAACGACCATGGCCTGAACTTTTTTCTCGACAAGCTGCCGACCTTCGCGGTCGGCGCCGCGCCCGAGTACGTCAACGCCGACGAAGGCTGGGGCATCCCCTCGCAGTTGCCGTTTCGCGGCGACCCGGACCTGTCGTGGCACCTGATCGAATCCCTGGTCGGCGAGGAATTCGACCTCACCACCTGCCAGGAGATGCAGGTCGACCACGGCTTCGCGCTGCCGATGGCGCTGCTCTGGCCGGGCGGCAAACCCTGGCCGGTGAGCACCGTGCCGGTCGCGGTCAACACCGTGCAGCACCCCCTGCCCTCGCCGGCGCGCTGCTACAAGCTCGGCCAGGCCCTGGGCCGGGCCATCACTTCCTACGAGCGCGACCTGCGCGTGGTGGTGATAGGCACCGGCGGCCTCTCGCACCAGCTCGACGGCACCCGCGCCGGTTTCATCAACAAGGAATTCGACCTGATGTGCCTGGACAAGATCGTCAGCGACCCGCAGGCCCTGACCCGCTACACCATCCCGCAACTGGTCGAGCAGGCCGGCGCCCAGGGCGTGGAACTGCTCAACTGGCTGGTGGCACGCGGCACCCTGGGCGAGCGCGTCGAGCGGGTGCACCAGAGCTATCACATTCCGATCTCCAACACCGCCGCCGGACTGCAGGTGCTGGAGAAGGTGGCATAGGCCGGGCAGCAGCGGCGCAACCCGAAACTCGCGGCAGGCAGCAGGCGGCCCCGAGGAAAAACCGCGGCGGGCCGCCATCCGTGATTGCGGGCGATGACCGACCGCCGCCTACGACGCAGGGCCGCGGCGTATGGCCGCGACAGCGGGCTGAGCCAACATAGCCGGAACCAACACAGTCGCAACCA
>Ga0302321_100005500_pt1 | contig 11098 bp, 8 predicted proteins | sample Fen_T0_1_FD_202505 | JGI IMG/M metagenome (GOLD analysis project Ga0302321, IMG submission 202505) | Peat permafrost microbial communities from Stordalen Mire near Abisko, Sweden - Fen_T0_1 | ecosystem: Environmental > Terrestrial > Soil > Wetlands > Permafrost | place: Sweden: Abisko...
TACTCAATACTCCGGTCGGATTTGATCCACCTGTAAAAACATAATACCCGGGCAGATTACTCCCTGAGCCCATTTTTGCTGTTACAATTGTTAATCCGTCGAACTTGTTAAAAACCGGCCTACGGTGTTCAGTAATCTGGTTTCCAACTCCGAGTTCACAAGTGAAGAAAGGATAATCATATTTTACTGATTCAATAGTGCCAGTTGATTTTCTGTGATCATTCCCGATGTTATCATCATTCTGCTTATAAGAAAATTCAAAAGATGCATTCCGGGTAATTTTCCCGATATCTGCATTCCATGGCGCTTCAGGATATGCTCCCCAGAAAGGTATAACCTCATTTTCGGGAACAGAGGCATTATCCCACCCCGTTACACTATAAAGAGGTACATCAATCCCATACTTCTGAACGATTTTTTTCAACCACAAAATATGTTCTTCCCCTCTGCTATATTCATTTTCAAGCTGCACACCAATAATCGGACCGCCGTCCTTATACATCAGACCATGCATCTGACCTGCCAGTTGGCTGATATACCGTTCAGCATAAGACTGATATACAGGGTCATTTGACCTGTCAACTAGATATTTTTTATTAAGAACCCAATCAGGTATCCCGCCATTCCTGACCTCACCATGAGCCCACGGACCAATTCTTGGATAAGCAAGCATGTTATGTTTCTGACATAGCTTAATAAAACTCCGGACATCTTTATTACCCGACCAGTCAAACTGACCTTCAATTTCTTCATGATGGATCCATATAACATAAAATGCAATAATATTGATCCCGTTAGCTTTCATTTTCAGAATTGCATCTTCCCATTGATCTTTCGGATATCTCGAAAAATGCATTTCACCCATTACAGGAATAACCGGTTTCCCTCCTATAGTCATGTACTGGTTATTAATCAATAATTCATTACCCGGAAGGCCCGGATTGCCCATTTTAATATGGCTCGGCTCAATTGTCCTGGAAACATCTGAAGCATCAATACTTAGTACATTTTGAGCCCTCGTGATAACAGGATAAAATATAATCAAGGAAATAAGAACCAGGTAATTCCCAATCTGTTTTGATTGATTTATCATGTAAAATACTATTTAGTGTAAAGTGAATTCATGCTCAATCTCCTCAAGTGACTTGCCTTTAGTTTCAGGTAATCTTTTAAGGATAAACAGAAATCCGAGTAAACAAATACCACCGTAGAGCCAGAAAGTACCTGATGCTTTCAACAACTGGTTCAGCAACGGAAAGGTATAGGTAAGAACAAAGCAGGCTGCCCATAATGAGAAGGTCGCTATTGACATTGCAGTTCCACGTACACGATTCGGGAAGATTTCAGAAAGTACAACCCATGTTACCGGGGCAAGAGACATTGCATAGCATGCTATTGCAATCACAACCATTATCAATAAAGGGAGGCCCTGTATATGAAGAAAATACATGGTCCCAAGAACGGCATATATACCAGCCAGACCACCTGCCCCTAAAAGCATCAGTGCCTTTCGTCCCAGTTTATCTACGGTAAACATCCCGATAAATGTAAATATAAGGTTTACGCAGCCAGTAATCACAATGTTAAACAGAATATCAGATACACTGTAACCTGCATTTGTGAAGATCTCCTGGGCATAATTAAAGATCACATTTATTCCACACCATTGCTGGAAAACTGCTAATACAATTCCCAGGAGAAGCAGTTTTGATATTCCCGGCTGTTTAAGAAACCTCAGGTTTGTCTTTTCCTTTGTCTCATTCAGCGTTTTTTCAATTGAGGCAAATTCCGAAAGAGCATATTCATCCCCTCCTATTTTTGATAGTATCTTACGGGCTTTTGCATGATTGAATGAATTCTGTGCGAGCCACCTTGGACTTTCCGGAACAAACCACATAAGGATAAAAAAGAGTCCTGCCGGGATGGTACAGGCATAGAACATCCATCTCCAACCTGTCTGGCCGTTCCACGAAGTTAGAATATCGGAAGTTGTTGCTCCGGGAGGAACAGGGCGGGCAATCCTCCAGTTAATAAGCTGAGCAGCTAGGATACCTATTACGATAGTCAGCTGATTAATTGAAACAAAACGACCCCTGACTTTCCCCGGTGTTATTTCTGCAATATACATTGGAGAAAGGTTCGAAGCCAGTCCAATTCCAACCCCTCCTAATATCCTGAAGAGAACAAACACATTAAAGGATCCTGCTGACCCTGTGCCAAGGGAAGCTGCAACAAATAACCCGGCCGCGAATATCAATAATTTTTTTCGTCCAAGTCTGTCGCTGAGCCAGCCGGAAATTACGGCGCCGGCAAGGCATCCTGCCAGTGCACAACTCATTGCCCATCCCTGTAAAAAAGCATGGCTGGTGATCCCAAAAAATGGTTCGTAAAATGGTTTGGCACCTCCGATTACAACCCAATCGTATCCAAAAAGAAGTCCGCCCATCGCGGAAATCAGGCAGATGCTTACCAGGTAAGACCAGTTAAATATCTTTGGTTTCATATAAGGCAAGATTTATGCACGGGGCTCAGGGCACAGGGCACATGGCGCAGAGCTAAATAAGCGTTTTTCTAAAACTTGTAATTTTTTTGCTGAGTATTAATAATTGAGCTTTTATAACCTGATTTTCTTCAAGTGTAATAATTTTCCTTCTTTGAAAGATGTGTAGAATGTTTACGCATTCGAAAACTGACCGGCGGGCTATATTTAGGAAACTGGCAAAATCTTTATCTGAAAACGAACCTGAGCCTTCGGCTATATTGTTAGAAATGCTCATACCTGCGGCTCTTAACTGCTCAGCAAATTTAAAGAATTTCTTTGCATCTGCTTTTTCTGCATAGTCAAATAATATATCAGAAATCTCTATGGATTCTTTCCAAATATCGAGTTGTTCAAATCTGAAATCTTCCATAATAACTAAGAATATTCATACTTTATATTTTTTCTCTGAGCCCTGTGCTCTGTGCCCTGAGCATTATAGCCCTTTAAGCGCCTCCAGCATCGCAACAACGTTCTCAAATGGAACATTAGCCTGGATATTATGAACTGTATTAAATACAAAACCACCGTTTTTGTTAAGTATATCGCATTGAGATTTCACCTGCTCTTTAACCTGATCCGGAGTTCCAAAGGCAAAAACGCCCTGAGTATCGACACCTCCGCCCCAGAATACCAGTTTATCGCCATATTTTTCCTTTAGCTTACGCGGATCCATCCCCGAATCATTGATCTGAACAGGGTTAATGATATCAAACCCCGATTCAATGAAATTGCTCATTAATGGTTCTACTGCACCGCATGAATGTTTAAATGTTTTCCAGTTTGTATTCTGATGAATCCAGTCGTTCACTTTTTTATAATAAGGTAACCATACCCTGTCGTACGTCTCAGGTGAACAGAATGTTGAATTCTGGGTGCCAAAATCTGTTCCGCAGGTAAATACAACATCAATTTTATTCCCGACAACATTAAACAATGACTTCAGGTTTTCCAAAGCTATATCTGTCTGACGGTCATATATTTCCTTAACAAAATCTTCTCTGATGAGTGTCGAGATATACCATTCCTCCACGCCGCGTATGCCTTTTGGATCCTTTAAATTGATTGCAGGGACAAGGGCAATATCACCAAGAGCCGTTCCTCCAAATGAAGCAACTACTGCCCCGGAATCGTCTTCAAGGGCAGCAACCTGATTCTTCCAGTAAGCAAGCTCAGGTTCTGTGATATGACCAAATTCCTCAAGGTTATCTTCCACCTTAAGGGTGGCATCATCTATAGGTTGCTGCCTGTTGAGGGCATCAAAAAAATAACCTGTTTTAGGCATCATACCACTTGGGGGGACTGAAGTGTCCCCTTCAGGATACATCAGTATATCACCATTATTGTTGTACTTATAATTAAAACTACCAGGAAACAGGACCTCCTGCCCCCAGAGTGTTTTATGAACTTTCCAGTTTTCATTCGGTACACCGAACATATTTTTTGCAGAGAACAATCCTATTACATCGATATCCAATGCCTTAATCAACTCAGAATCAATCTCGCCGAGCATCTGGTAGGGTTCAACAACCTTAACCGGTTTTTTCTCCAGACCATAATGTTCACGAAGTTTTTCAACTATGAGTACATGGATTCCTGTTACAGATGTTGATCCGAAATCCACTACAACCTTATCCGGTTGTTTATGATTAATCGTTTTTAGGAAATCTTGTCTGGAAGATGAATGCATACTTTTGATTTTAAGAAAACAAATTAAGTGAATATGAATAATAAGAATATCACCACTGATAGTTATTTATTCCAGAGTCGTTCTATTTCTTCCAAAGATTTTCCTTTCGTTTCAGGTACATACAGATATGTAAATAACCATTGCAATAATGACATGAGTGCCAGGAAGAGGAATGTTTTCGCACCTCCGACGGAAGCCAGAAAATGTGGAAAAAGCAAAACAACAAGAAAATTAAATATCCATTGTGTAAACGAGGCAAAGGCAAGAGCCTTACCACGTATCCTGTTAGGAAATATCTCTGAAACGAGCGTCCAGAACACCGGACCGATACAGGAGGCAAAAAAGGCGATAAACATCAGAATACAGATCAAAGTGAATATGCCTTCCATTTTCAGATAGAACGACACTGCTAACATCAATAATGTAATAACCATTCCCATAGAGCCTATAAGATACAGGGTTCTTCTTCCTGCTTTATCTATGAACAGTATGGCCACGAAGGTAAATACGAAATTGATGAAACCCACAAAAGAAGTCTGAAGTAAAGCGTTGTTGATCTCGACACCTGCAGCCAGAAGTATTTTTGGTGCATAATCAACAATTGTATTTATTCCGCTTACCTGAACCAATACTGCCAACAGAAAGCCTATCATCATTACTTTTCGTGATGATGGTTTGAATATCTCTCCTCTCGTAACAGATTGTGAATTTCCTTTCAGGGATTCTGCAATTTGCAGAATTTCAGTTTTTGCCAATAACTCGCCGCCAATTCTTGTAAGAACTTTGAGAGATTCTTCCTTTCGTCCTGCTTTATATAACCAGCGTGGGCTTTCGGGGATGAAAAACAATCCGATAAAAAAGACTACAGACGGGACAATGCCGGTTGCAAACATCCAGCGCCAGTTGTTATCCAGATTATGCAAACCATAATTTATTGTAAATGAACACAATATTCCCAGAACAATGGCTAGTTGATATATTGACACCAGCATGCCTCTGCTTTTGGGCGGAGCTACTTCCGCAACGTACATAGGAGACAGAACTGAAGCGGCACCGACAGCTAAGCCACCAAATAAACGCGCCGAGATAAAAATAACGGACGACGATGCGAGAGCTGTGAATGTACATGAAACAGCAAAGAAAAGAGCAACGATGATAAGAACATTTTTTCGTCCATACTTATCAGAAAGTATTCCTGAACCAAAGGCTCCTATTATAGCTCCCACTAAAAGGGAACTTACTCCCCACCCCAATTGCAATTCATTCCATCCGAAATAGGGCTGTATAAAGGGAACTGCACCTGATATTATTCCCACATCAAACCCAAACATCAAACCTCCCATTGTAGCAATCAGGCAAATAAAGTACAGATACATGGAGTTTCTATTCATCATATTATCAAATAATTATACAGGTATATCCGGTAAATTCCAGCCATCCCTGTAGGTATGCTTAATGTATGTATTTGCACTTTCCCGGGCATTGAATGTATCATATTTTTTTTCGAAGGTAGGATGTCCGTTTTCGACTTTAAAATCATCTCTTTTTACTATTTTCAACTCCTCTGCAGGAGAGATATTTGTGAATTGCATGTTCTCCCCGTCCCATGCCAGGGCTTTGTTGAGTCCCTGCAGACGGATTGCCAGAACGCCTAACAACACCATTTCGTTGAAAGGTCCGGAATAAGCAAAATTAGAAGTCCCCTGAATTCTGCTTTCGGGAGATTCTTTACAGGCCCGTATCCAATCCTGTTCATGAGGTCCATCGGGATAGAATACTGAACCGCCGGGGATCCTTCTCAGGTAAGGTTTCACATCGGGAATTCTTCCTGATAGCAAACGGGCATTGTAACCACCGCAACCGCACATCAAAGTATCTTTGGATCCAATAAAAAGGCATCCACCCAATCCGTCTGCCATTAAATTTTCACCTTCAGGAAGCAGGTCGGAAAGGTTTGGTAACAGACCTCCGTCGTACCAGTGTACTTTAACAGGAGGTAAGGCAAGCTTCGGCATATTCTCTCTTGCCGGAAATGAAAATTCCACTGTTTCTGCCTGTGGGGCTGATTCTGTATTTATACTGGTAGAACTGCCGCGGACTTTGTCAGGATAACCCAGCTTAAGCGAGCGATATATCGGGTCCATGACATGACATGCCATATCACCAAAAGCACCGGTACCAAAATCCCACCATCCTCTCCAGTTCCATGGAGTATAAATTTCGTTATAGGGTCGCATTGGTGCCGGACCAATGAACAGATCCCAATTAAGAGTTTTGGGAACCGGCATTACATTGGCGGGCCGGGGTATCCCCTGCGGCCAGATAGGCCTGTCAGTCCACGCATGCACCTCTCTGATTTCACCTATCTCATTGTTCCATATCCATTCGCAGAGCTGGCGAACACCGTCACCTGAATTACCCTGGTTACCCATCTGGGTTGCAACCTTATACTTTGCTGCAAGCTTTGTCAGCAACCTCGATTCATAAACAGAGTGAGTAAGGGGTTTCTGACAATAAACATGTTTTCCAAGTGTCAAAGCATGTGCAGCTATCAGAGCATGGCTATGATCGGCTGTTGCTATCATTATTCCATCAATGGAGGCAGCCATTTCGTCGAACATCCTGCGCCAGTCCCAATATTTTTTTGCCATTGGAAATTCCTTAAAGCATCCATCTGCATACTTCCAGTCTACATCACACAGTGCAACAATATTTTCAGTTGCCATTCCGTGCAGATTAGTATGTCCTTTCCCGCCAATTCCAACACCAGCTATATTAAGCTTATCACCTGGGGACTTATATCCAAAACCACTCATCACTTTGCTGGGAATGATTGTCATTCCGGCAGAAATAAGTCCGGCTTTTTTTAAAAACCCCCTTCTGGATTTATCTGAATTTGACATATGTAAGAATATTTCAAATGTTGTTAAAGCTTTTTCAATTTAATATTTCTGTACCATACTTTAGTCCCATGGTTTTGCAGAGAAATATAACCTTCATCAAATTTCCCCCAATCAGGATAGTCGGCCCATTTACCACTATTCCGGAGTTTTTTCCACTCCTCGGAGTTTTTTTCATATTTCACAACAACTACATCATTGAGTATCTGCGTGACAAAGTTTCCATCAACTACAAGGAAAAGATGATTCCATTCCCCAATAGGCTTGTATGGTTTTGCCATAGGCGGATACATGGCATAATTTGCGCCATTCATCTGCCAGTCCTGTAATTTATCAGGCCAGTTTTCATGATCAATTACCTGAAATTCAGGACCGGTTTCATAGGGAAATTTATATTTGGGATCTTCTGCAACCTGAAATATTACACCGCTATTGGCTGCTTTTGTAAGCTTATAATCAACACTTAAAGCGAAATTCCGGTAGATCTCATTTGTGATGATATCCTGATCTTCATGGCTCCCTGTACTATTCATTGTAAAAGTTCCGTTATCAATTTTCCAGCAATCGGGAAATACTTTCATATTATATCCATGCCAGCCCTGGGTTGTTTTCCCGTCGAAGAGCAATTGCCATCCATTTTTCTTCTCCTTAACAGTCACGGTATTGGGTTGTGCATTTTTGTCTATTTCCGCATAAAGTGCCATGGGATCTCTTGTGCTTGACTTTGCGCTGCAAACGAGTACAAAAGCCATTATCCCGAGAAAGATTTTAAGTAAATTTGTTTTCATTTTTATACTTTTTTTGTTAATAAAATAAATTATTTCAACGGCAATCAATGATATTTTTATGAAGTTTTTATTGTGTACTCATAAAAAAGAACGGTTAGGATATTGCCGGTTCCGGTTAAAGAGTGAATTATTTTGATTTAAAGATAATCAATTATGAATATCAAGATATAGAGGTCAGATCATTCTTCTTTTTTTTCTCACGTTTAGAATACCTTTGCAATTAATATCATGAAAACTGATTATCAAATACCTGAGCCATTTACTTTTAATCCGGTCAAACATCATTTGGGATTCATAAAAGAATTCATCAACCTTAATATTGACAATCCGCGATCTGATATTCAGGTTCTTATCAGAGATCTTAAGCATATCGGAACATCAGTGATGGATATTTACACCGGTCTATTATCAGTAAGGAATATTTGTACTGAAGTGGAAGAATTCCTTATAAAAAAGGATATTTTAAAAAGAGGGACTTACTCGGATTGGGCCGGTACTCCCATGGATTGTTTCAGGATAATCAGGCTATCAGACGATTCTCAATGGACTCTGAAATATCGCGATCATCCTGAAAGATTTGTACATATTTTCCCGGCACGTAATAGTCCGTTTACTTTCAGGGTTAAAGCTAACACACTAAAGTCAGCGCTTATTTACATCATAATAATCGGGAAGGATCTTGTTACGGGGAATGATCTTAATAAGGTACGGCCGCTTTTAGGATTGTCTCCGGTGAAAGATTCGATAGATACCGAAGCAATACTGGCGATGATTGAAATCTTGCGTGACTAAAGACGAAATCCATTTGGATCATTCATTTTATACTTAATTTTACGAATAAATAATTTTAAAAAAAGAATCTATGACTAAAATGAATCGTAGGACACTTTTAAAATATGCAGGGACCGGTGTCGCTGCAGGATTACTTTCAGGATCGATAGGAAAGGTTATAGCGTCAGCAGCACCTGGCGCTACTGAGGTTTCCCCGGACAGGGGCTTCACCGGGAAAATTCCTTTTTCGTTAATAATCGACGACGGATCACCAGTGGATCCTCTGTTCTACGAGTTGCCGGGTTATGAGACTCCATTCCTGGTTCCTGCTAAATTTACCAGACGGGTGGCTGATACCTTTGACCGGTTCAACCTGCATGGCAAATTTACTATAATCCCTATGCCAAGCTGCCTTGGGCGTATTGACCAGTCACTTAAACGAGTCCCACAGGATCACCTGCTTGAGTTTCTGAAGCTGATGCGCGAACGGATCGCAACCAGATTCGATATTACTCCCGAATTTCTGACTCATTTAAGCTCCTATGATCTTAAGACCGGGAATTACCGACGTCATATGTACGAGGATACATGGATCACACAGGCACCAAAGGAAGAGATTGTTGAGTATTTCACACTTGCATTCCAAATCCTGAAAAATGTCGGAATAGAAGCAACAGGAATAACTTCTCCATGGGTCTCAGGTATAGATGTGGAAGATAAATATGCCCAGGCACTGGCAGATGCACAGTGGAATGTTTTCAAACGCAAACTTACCTGGTACTTCCTCTATGCCGCATCTGATTCTGAGAAACCATATCAATGCAATGTGAAGTACAAAAACCCCGACCGTGGACAGGTTGTGGTCAGTGTACCTGCTAATGCCGGAGATATTTTCTGGTCAATGGATCTGCCCTCTGTAAAGGATCGACCAAAATTCATAAGGGATGGCATCGACAGGCTTGTGTCGCCAGATGGAAAAACCGGAAGGATACATGATTTAATTGAATCAGGTCACCCGGTTGTGATTGTAACCCACTGGCAATCACTTTATACTCAGGGTACGGAACTTGGACTCGAAGGGCTGACTGCTCTTGCAGAACGGATACAAAAAGTATTCGGATCAGGCTTTGAATGGGTAAAATGTTCCGAGATGGCCAGGAGATATGCTGAATCACAGGTATAAATGTGGTAGGGAATGCTCGCGAGCATTCCCTACATTAATTGATTTAAATTATTCCTTTATCTGTCCTTTCAATTCCGGTTGAACATTATCTGGTATATTGCTGTAATGCATACCAACCAATACATTATTCTTGTCAAATTTGCAGGTAATTGTTTCGGTATGCGGACTTTCGATATAGCGTAGTACCATCTCCAGTGTATTTTCATCCTTCCATTCAAAAGTACCTGCTACTTTGACTGGTGGAAGACCAACAAAGTGTGCTTTGGCAAGCAATAATAAATTAGGTCCCCTCATGGTGGTTTCACCGGTTATCCATTGTCCTGAGCCAAACGAAAAATCATATCGGGCAGAATCTATCATCATGGAAACCTGACAGATTTTGTCTTTAAATAAAAAGTTAATTGTTTTCAGGTGTTTATCATTTGGCTCGAGGGTAAATGATTTACCTGATATCTGTGATACAATTGAGGAACCATTCCCTGTGACCGAGATTGGAAGCGCCAGGGATGATAATTTTTGCTTCAGTGCTGTTGACAAATCAGTGTTTTCAGCCAATTTATCAGTTTTGATTGCCGGTAACAAATATTCCCAAATGAGGTTTATTTCATCCTGCATATCGCCGGCTTCAGCTGTAATGGCGATTACAGCATCCTGATCAGGCATAACGATGATAAACTGTCCATAGGCTCCGTCAGCACGGAATGCATTGTGGCGGCAACGCCACATCTGGTAACAATAGCCCTGCATCCAGTCACTGGAATCTTTTTGGGACTGCCGGGCATCGGGTGCCTGGTAAATCTTTAATGTGGAAGCTTCTTCAACCCATGAGGCCGGAAGCACCTGGTTTCCATTCCATTTCCCTTTTTGTAAAAAAAGTTGTCCGAACTTGGCCATATCTTCAGTTTTCAGCCTCAATCCCCACCCCCCGCAATTAATACCATGAGGATCAACTTCCCAGTCCATCCCCTCTATCGCCAACGGATCAAACAACCTTGGCTTGAGGAAGTCAATTACCTTTTCTCCGGTTACTTTTTGAACAATGGCAGATAACATATACGTAGCCAGGGTATTATAAAGAAATTTCGTACCCGGCTGGTGGACGATTGGTACGGAAAGGAATGCCTTTACCCAGTTGCTGTCATTAACTACTATATTGAATGTTGGATCAGGTTCCATACCTGCCGACATGCTCAATAAATCCTTAACCTTAAGACCGGCCAGGAACGG
>Ga0302321_100005501_pt1 | contig 11096 bp, 7 predicted proteins | sample Fen_T0_1_FD_202505 | JGI IMG/M metagenome (GOLD analysis project Ga0302321, IMG submission 202505) | Peat permafrost microbial communities from Stordalen Mire near Abisko, Sweden - Fen_T0_1 | ecosystem: Environmental > Terrestrial > Soil > Wetlands > Permafrost | place: Sweden: Abisko...
TGGCGACGAGAGCCTCGCGTACGTTCTCCTTCGTGCTGTGCCAGGGGCTGGCGGAAAGGTTAAGCAGGAGATGGAGCTTTTTTGTGCGAAGGATCCGGACCGGGTCGACATCATAGAAGCGTCGCGAGTTGATCGCTTCATGGGTCCAGATATCCTCGCAGATCGTGAGGCCCAGGCGTTGCCCGTTGAACTCGATCACCGTTGGTTCCTTTGCCGGTTCGAAATAGCGGTCCTCGACAAAGACGTCGTAGGTCGGCAGCAGGCATTTGTGCGCGGATTGGGTGACGCGACCGTTCTGACAAAATACGGCGCTGTTGTGGGCGGAACGGCCTTGCCCGGAAGTATTGGCCTCAATGGTTCCAATCACGGCCGGCACCGAGCCGATCTCCGCGGCGATTTCGCGCGTGGTTTGCTCGACATCGGAAATGAAGCGGCTTTTGAAAAGCAGATCGCGCGGCGGATAGCCACAGACCACGAGTTCGGGGAAAACCACGAGTTCGGCCCCTTGGATGACGAGGGCGTGGTAGGCGTCGAGAATCCGGCGGCGATTGTCGGGAAGGTCACCGACGGTGGTGTTGAGCTGGGCGAGGCCTAGGCGCATATTTTTGGATTAGACAAGTGGTAGGCAACGCGCCGGACTGCAACATCATCCTCCGCCAAGGCTTCGGATGACGGTCCCTCCTTAATGCAACTTTCAACACCACTCATCCTTGCCTCCGCTTCGCCGCGGCGCCGTGAATTGTTGGGTCAGCTTGGGGTGGAATTCACGGTCTTGCCGGCGGAGGTGACGGAGCACGAAGCGGCCGACGCGGAGCCGCGGGCGATGGTGCTGCACAACGCCGCGCTCAAGGCCGATTGGATCTCCGTCCGACACCCTGATGCCACGGTGCTCGGGGCCGATACGACGGTGTTTGTCGGCAATACGGTGCTCAACAAGCCCTCCGATGCCTTTGAGGCGCGGGCTATGTTGCGGATGCTCAGCGGGACGACGCACACCGTTTTCACTGGGCTGGCCGTGCGGCGGAGACGCGATGGGCTTAGGCTCGACCAAGGCGTGGCCAGCGAAGTGACCTTCAAGGTCCTGACCGAGGCCGTGATCGACGCGTATCTGGCCAAAGTGCACACGCTCGACAAGGCCGGCGGCTACGCGATCCAGGAGGAGACGGACCTGATTGTCGCCGGTTACAAGGGGCAACTAACAAATATTATCGGACTTCCGCTCGAAGAGACGAAACAACTTTTGACTACCGCCGGTCTGTTGCGTTGATTTGTTACCCATTCCAGTGCCGACATCACAATTCGATATTCTTACTCAGATCGCGCCCGCCAAAACCTCGTTAAGCGAGGCGGACCGAAAAAACCCGATCGTCATTGGGGTGGTCTGCACGCTGCTGTTTCACATTCTGCTGTTTTTGACCGCGCGACTTCTTCCGGTGGGGGCATTGAGCGGAAGTCACTCGAATTTGGACGCCATTGCGGCACGCAAGAACAAGACCTTTGATTTCCAGCTCGAACCCGCGCCGCCGGAGGAGGTGCAGCCGGATCGCATGAAGTTCGTCGAGACGAATCCCGATGCGCCGACCAACGAGCCCGACAAGACCGCCAATATCAGCAATCGCAACCAGCAGACGGCGCAGGAAGTTGCCGCGAAGGAAATCGATCCGGACAAACGGCCGAGCGTGAAAGGCCGCGAGGACATGGATCACCAAAATTCTGCCATCGTAGCGGGCGATCTTTCGCCGCCTCAGGATGCCACGGCGGCCGCACCTAGCACGTCGGACGAAAAAGCGAAGGAGCAGGCGGCCAAGGAGGCGCGCGCCGAACAGATTCCCCTCAGCGGGACCGAGAAGAACGAGGGCAAGTCCGAAGATGGAATGGCGACTGGTATTTCCAAGAATCCTGCACCGTCGAACAATGCGGCCGAAGCCCTCGAGGGCGCCAAGGATGGCAAAGGGAATTCCGGCGGCCTAACCGGCCTGCAGCAGAGCAGCAAGCCGCAGCCAAAACCGCGACCGAAGCTCAGGCAGGCCCGGCAGAATATTCTCAGCAACCAGATCGCGGGCACGGCCAATGTCGGCGTGCTCGGGATGGACGCGCACTGGAGCGAATACGGCGAGTACATGCAGGAGCTGATCGAGATCGTGCAGGCCCAGTGGTATTCGATCTTGCGCGATAGCTCGATTTCCCCGCAACGGGGAGCCCATGTCTACGTGACTTTCAAGCTGAACTCCAATGGGGAAGTTTCCGTGGTCAAGGTCGATGAAACGGCGGGCAAACCCGGCACGTACGCCTGCCTCAACGCGATTCAGGAACGTCAGCCCTACCGGAAGTGGACGGAACAAATGATCGCCGTGCTCGGACCCGAGCAGACCATCACATTCAGCTTCTACTACGAGTGAGTGTCCTCCCCGCAGATTACTGGGACACGCTTCCACTCGGGCGCGATGTGCACATTCTTAATCGCGATGCCCAAGGACTCGTGGCTTTCGACAAGCCGGCGGGGTTGCTTTCGCATCCTAATCAAACGTCCGAGGAAGTCCGCTCCTTGCTGACCTGCCGCTACGATCAGGAAGGCCAGTGCTTCAGTTGGAAAACAGTTGATGGCGCGGTCCGACGGCTTTGGCTGCTCAACCGGCTCGATGGTGCCACTTCCGGCGTGATTCTTTGCGCCACCTCCGAACTGCTGGCCAAGGCCATCAAGGAACAGTTCTTGAAAAAGCAGGTGCGAAAAAACTACTGTGCCCTCGTCTTCGGCAAGACCACTGACAAAACGGCGATGTGGCGGGATCTGGTCGCGGTCAGCAAGAAGGGCGGGAAAGTCCGCACTCAGGCGATGGCGGGGAATATTCCGGCGCTGACCAAATTCTATTTTCGCAAGCACCAGCAAGGAGCCTTTTCGACTTCGCTCATCCAGTTGGAGCCGCAAACCGGCCGCAGCCACCAGTTGCGGGTGCAATGCGCCAAGCGCCACATGCCGATCATCGGCGATCAGACGTACGGGGATTTCGGACTCAATCGTGCGTTTGCCAAATCCTTCGGGACCAAACGGCTTTTCCTGCATTCGCTGGAAACGCAGTTCAGTTATGAGTTCGCTGGGAAAACCCACGAGTTCAAAGCCAGCGCGCCGTTGCCGGCAGAGTTCCAAGCAAAGTACTGATACTGAAGGGGAGGTGGTTCTTGTATTATGGAGGGCCCGTCTCCCGGCGGGCCGCGAGGCATGACACGGTCCGTCGGGAGACGGATCCTCCACCAGAACCAGAGCCGTCACTCGTGCCAACGCAAAATATTCAACTCGCCTTGGAAGGTCCATTCATCCGGCGTGGAAACCAGTCTTGCACGCACGGGATTATTTCGCACGTATTCCCATTTGAGCGAGTAACTTTCGTGGCCACGCAGCTGGGTGTCCCAGAAATCGCGTTGCCAAAAGGTCCCGGCCTCGGCGCTGACTGATTTGCAGATGGAGGTTTTCCAATGGCGTACCCAACCTGCGAGTGGCTGAGCTGGAAAGAGGCCCGGAGCGCAGAAAAGATGGATATGGTCCGGCATGATCACGTAGCGACCGACCAACCAATGGGTCGCAGCAGACCACGCGGTCTGCAGCACTTTGTGAATTTCGTCCGTTGCGAGAATGGGTTTCCGATCCTTTGTGCAGACCGTGAGAAAAATGATGGCCGCTCGATTATGAGATTCGAATACCGGTTGGTGCGCCGGGCGGGCACGTTGAGGGAGGGCGGAATCTATATTTGGATCGTTCATCCTATCGGTCGGTACGGAGACCGACCCTCCAAATTATTTGATATTTTGTTTTGGGGAGGGCCCGTCTCCTGACGGGCCGTTGGTTGAGAGTAGGATAGTTTTAGCGAATGCGATTTCTATTAAGCCGCGTCCCCGCGGGCCGTCTTCATCGTCACAGCAAACTCATCTGCGAATCGTCCGTCGGGGCGACCGTGATCTTCTTCTTCGGCTTGGCTTGAGGAGCAGCCGGCAGTGTAACGGTCACGTCTTCCGACTCCAACTGGGACAAAATCGTCTTGGCGCGGTCGATGACTTCCAAAGGCAATCCGGCGAGGCGAGCGACTTGGATGCCATAGCTGCGGTCCGCCGCACCCGGAACCACGCGGCGAACAAAAACGATCTCGTCGTTCCATTCCTTCACCGCGACGGAATAGTTTTTCAACCGAGGCAGATGTTTCTCCAACTGGGTGAGCTCCTGATAGTGCGTCGCGAAGAGCGTGCGGGGGCCGCGATCGGCAGAACGATGAAGGTGCTCGACCACCGCCCACGCGATGCTCAGGCCATCGTACGTCGAGGTGCCGCGACCGATCTCGTCAAGGATGATGAGCGAACGGTCGGTCGTGTTATTGAGGATGTTGGCCGTTTCGTTCATCTCGACCATGAAGGTGGAGTTTCCGCGCGCGAGATCATCGCTGGCGCCGACCCGGGAAAAAATGCGGTCGACCAGCCCGATGCGACAGCTCTTTGCCGGAGTCCAACAACCGATTTGCGCCATGAGCGTGATCAACGCGACTTGGCGGATGTAAGTGGATTTGCCGGCCATGTTCGGGCCGGTGATGAGGAGCACTTGGGCATCGGTTGCGGAAAGCGCGGTGTCGTTCGGTACAAACGTGTGACTGCCGGCGAGTCCGAGCCGTTCCTGCCGCATCATCTGCTCCACCACGGGATGACGGCCATCGGTGATGGCAAGGGTTTCGTTGTCGTCGAGTGCCGGGCGGCAATAGTCCCATTCGCGCGCCAGTACGGCCCAACCACCGAGCACATCGAGTTCGGCGAGCGCGTCGGCGATCCGCGTGAGTGTGGCGGCTTCGGTCAGGACCTCGCCGACGAGCTGACCGAAAAGTTCGAGCTCACGCGCGAGCGATTTTTCCTCGGCGGAGAAGATTTCCTTTTCCTTTAACTTCAGTGCCTCGGTGACGTAGCGTTCCCCGTTGGCTGTCGTTTGTTTTCGGATGTAATCGGTCGGGACAAGATGCAGATTGGCCTTGGTGATCTCGATGTAGTAGCCGAAGACGGAGGTGTAACGAACCTTGAGGCTCTTGATGCCGGAGCGTTCCTGCTCCTGACGTTCAAGATCGGCCAGCCAGGTTTTGTTCCCGGAGGTGAGGTCGCGGAGGCGGTCCAGTTCGGTGTCGTAGCTGGCGCGGATATAATTGCCGTCCTGCAGATCGTTCGGAAGTTCATCGGCGAGGGCGCGACCGAGCAGCTCGCGCAAAGCGGGCAGATCGGTCAGACGCTGGCGGACTTTCGAAACCTCGCCGCCATGGCTGCCGACGAGATGAGCGTCGAGCAGATCAAGGCACGCCATGATGGGCGGAATTTGAGCGAGGGTGTCGCGCACACCGCCGAGTTCGCGCGGATTGCGCAGGCGGTTTTGGAGCCGGCTGAGAATACGCGGGATGTCGCGGACCTTGTTGAGCAGTTCGCGCAACTCGGCGAGGTCGCTCGGTTGGCCGACAAATTCGCCGACGATGGTCTGCCGGCGCTTGATTTCGGGCAGGTCGAGGACCGGGGCAGCGAGCCAGCGCTCGAGCAAACGTGAGCCCGCGGCGGTCGTGCTGCGATCAATGGCGCCGAGAAGCGAAGCTTCGCGGGTGCCGCGGATGGAGGAGAATATTTCCAAGTTTCTCAGCGTGGCGGGATCGAGCAGCAACGTGCGGGCGCTGCGGTATTCCTGCAGTGAGCGAAGATTCTCCGGTTTGGCGCAGAGATTTTCCGTGGCGTAATAGACTACCGCGCCGGCTGCGCCGAGGGCCGGGTGCTGGTGAGAAAGACCGAAGCCTTGCAGGTTCAACACGCCGAGGGCGTCCATCACGGTCTTGGCGCCGCTGCTCACTTCGAAGTGATAGCCGGGCAACTCGGTAACGAGACGTTCCGCGCAGAAATGCTGGAGGTTGTGCAACGTGTGCTCTTCGTGCGGGGCGCTTTTCCACTTTTCGATTTCGCCTTCGATGAGGATGAGTTCGGCCGGATCGAGCGCGGTCAGGACGGGCAGGAGGTTTTCCGGCCGGGCATCGGTCGCCACGCGGAATTCTCCCGTGGACAGGTCGATCCACGCGGCATGCAGGCCGGCCTTATTGAATTCTAGCGCGCATAAATAGTGATTTTTCGCGGCATCCAGTTGGTTGGCAGAGAGCGTGGTGCCGGGAGAGAGGATGCGCGTGACTTGGCGTCGGACAAGTTTGCCCGCCTTGGCCGGTTCCGCCTGGTCGCAGATGGCCACCTTCTTCCCGGCGGCGAGCAGCTTGGTGACGTAGTTGTCGGCGGCGTGAAAGGGAATGCCCGCCATGGGCGTTTCCTGGCGTTTGGTCAGGGTGATACCGAGAAGACGCGAGGCCAGTTCAGCGTCGGAAAAAAACATTTCGTAGAAATCCCCGAGGCGGAAAAGCAGCATCGTATTCGCCGGGAGGCCGCGCCGGACCTCGAAATACTGCTGCATCATCGGGGTGAGTTTTTCGGACATGGCGGCGGAAGAGTAGTGAGTGACCCGCCGTCGCCTTGTGGGCTATGGCGCGGCAAGGCGGGTAGTGAGTAGCGAGCATTGTGCGATGGCAAGCGGGAGCTGAAATTTCTACTCGCCATCGTTTACTTCACGCTGAATACGGGAACGAATTATGTGCCGGCAGACTGATTTTGGCGGGGAAACCAGTCGTGTCTTGAAAGCGATAGACAGGAGCCCTGTACCTCTTTCTACTACGGCGTGAGCCGTCATCCATGAAGACTGTCCTTTTTCTTTTCCTCCTGACGGCAGGCGGAGGTCTCGCCGCCACCGGGTCGATCGCTCCCTTAATTTCGTGGGATTTTGAGCAAGACCTGGCCCTCGCGGGCGCAGGCGAACCGAGCGTCTCCGGCTCGGGGCAAGGCACGATTACTTACGCGCCCGGAGTTCGTGGGCGAGCCCTCGTTCTCGACGGCCAGACGACCCGCCTTGTTCGTGCCGCTGCGCAGATGCCGGCAGTGAAGGATGCGTTCACGGTGCAGGCTTGGGTTGCGCTCGGCGCATACCCGCTTAACGCGGCCCCGATTGTGGACCTGCTTGATCCGATTGCGGGTGGATTCTTATTTGGGATTGATGCTCATGGGCGGGTTTTTCTTTCCGTGAGAGCGGGTGATCGACTGCAATCTTTGCTCGCGACCAGTCCGCTGCCCTTGAGCCAGTGGCAGCACGTAGCGGGAGTCCTGAGCCCTGCCGGTGACCTGAGCGTTTTTTTGAACAACAAGCTCGTCGCGAAACAACAGCTCGTCGGCCGATTCGCTCCGCCCCCTCGAACACTCGATCTGTTGGTGGGGCGGGCCCGGGCAAAGACGCGACCCGAGGGGACGATTCGCCTCGAAGCGAATGCGGAAATCTACCCCGCACTTGATGGGGCACTCGATGAATTCAAAGTTTACGATCGGGCGGTGGCCGATGACGAGATTGCGAACGAGTTCAATTCGGCGCGGCTCCCGGCGGAGTCCCCCGTGCCGCTGAGGGTATTGCCCACGGGATCGCCTGGGGCGTTCGGTGCTTTTTATGCGCGGCTGCAATTCTATCCGCAATGGGACCGCACCTGGCGGGTCGGCGATTTTCCCGACGTGGTGGTCCGTTTCGGCGAGCTTCCCGTCCGGTTCGTCTTCTGGCGCGGCACGAGTTTTGTGCCGAACTGGGTGACGGAAAGTGGCATTTGGTATAACAACGAGTTTTGTGAAACCTGGGGCGATGTGAAAGGTTGCGGTGAGCCGATGTCTGACAAGCAGACGCGTTTTTCTCACGTGCGCGTGATCGAGAATACCCCGGCGCGCTGCGTGGTGCATTGGCGCTATGCCCTCACCGATGTTTTCTACGACATTGCCCGGCAGGATGGCGAGACGGGCTGGGGAGACTGGGCCGACGAAATCTATACGATCTATCCTGACGGCACCGCCGTGCGGGACATAACCCTGCACAGTTCGCAACCGGCGGCGCCGCATGAATGGCAGGAGAGCATCGTCGTGATGGGGCAGGGATTCAGTCCAAGCAATTCGATCGAATCCGCCGGCCTGACGCTCGTGAATGACAGTGGCGAACGCGCCGATTTCTCGTGGGAAAAGGCCACCCCGCCAGCCCACCCCGAGAAACCGGTTCATCCGGTGATTCAACTCGTCAATACCAAGAGTCGCTACAAACCCTTCGCGATTCTGCGACCCCAAGACAGTCCGACTTTCGATATTTTCACGGGAGAAATCCGGCGGGAAGTCAGCATCTATCCCTGGTGGAATCACTGGCCGGCGGCGACTTTCGCCAGCGATGGACGCTATGCGATGGCCGCAGATCGCGTCAGCCACTCCTCATTGTCGCACCTAGTTTGGAACGCATATGCGGCGGGGCCTGATAGGATGAGAAAGATTATGCTCGTGGGACTGACCGACCAGAAAGCAGAAGCTCTGCTGCCGCTCGCACGTTCGTGGGCTAAGCCTCCAGAGCTCATTTTTACTGGTGAAGACTACACCGGCAGTGGCTACGATCCGGCGCAGAAGGCGTATTCGTTGCACAGCAAGAAGCCTGGAACGAAACTTACCGTTCTGTTGGCGCCAAGTGCAGACTCACCGATTGTGAATCCGGCGTTCGTGATTCTCGGCTGGGGCGATCAGGAAGCGAAATTCAAGGTGAATGGGAAAGCTGCCGAGCCAGGAACGGCACTCCGTGTGGGGCACCGCCAGACCATTGATAGCAATGACCTGATCGCGTGGGTTCGAGCTGAGAGCCAGACCGAGTTCCGTCTCGATATCGAAGCGACCGAAGAAGCGAACTTGAAATCCAATGAGGAAAGATGAGGCCGATACGGCCAAATGAAGCGGCGTCCATGGGGGTTCGCCGCATACGATGTCCTGTAGCGGCTGAAAATTCTACTCGCCGCATGAATCACGTTACCCAGTACTGAAAAGGGTGAACGTACAACTTCATCACGTGGATCTGGGCGGAGAGGGAAAGCCGCCGATGCTGGTTCTGCATGGATTACTGGGATCGTCGCGGAATTGGCTCAGTACCGGGAGGGATCTGGCGAAGCACTATCACGTGATAGCCCTCGACGCTCGGAATCACGGCAAGTCGCCCCATGATCCGTTGATGAGCTATGAAACAATGGTCGACGACATCGTGGCGTGGATGGGCGCTCGCCAACTAGCGAAGGCGGTGGTCGTCGGACACAGCATGGGCGGGAAGGTGGGCATGCTGCTCGCCTGTTTGCATCCCGAGCGGGTGGAGCGGCTGGTGGTGGTGGATATCGCGCCCAAGGACTACAACTGGGCTTCGCACCGGGCGGAATTCGCGGCGATGCACGAGCTCGATCTGAACAGCCTGCAATCGCGGGGGGAGGCGGAAATGCGCTTCGAGGGGCGTGTGCCGCATCTTGGGACCCGCAAGTTTCTCGCGACGAACCTGGAGCGAACCGACGAGGGAAACTGGCGCTGGATGATCAACCTGCCGGAGTTGACGAAGTCGCTTCCGCTCATTGAGCAAAACAGCCTCCGGCCGGAACAGCGTTTTGATGGCCCTACCTTGTTCATTCTCGGCGGACGCTCGCGTTACGCGGAAAGCGGCGATCACGATTTGATCCGGCGTCATTTCCCTCACGCCCGGATCGAGACGATTGCTGAGTCTGGCCACAATCCGCACATGGATTCGCGGGAAGCGTTTGTACGACTGGTGATGAGTGAGGCGAGCACGGGGTAAGTTGTTTTTGTAGGAGCCTGTTTACAGGCGACAAAAGGTTTGTCCGGTCGGCGTAGGTCTGAGTCGCCTGTAAACAGGCTCCTGAAAAAGCAAAGGCTCGATTGTTCTCAGACTTCCTGCGCCTGCGGGAACGGAGTGCCGGTGACATGTTCGCGGCTGCGCTTGGCGTGTTTCACCCAGGCGCGTGATTTCCAGCGTCGATACATGAGAATGCCGCGGAGCCATTCGTCGGTGGCCATGGCGATCCAGATGCCGGGCAAGCCCCAGCCGAGATGCACACCCAGCACCCATGCGAGCGGAATCCAGATGCCCCACATCGACAATACGGCCATCGTGATGGGGAAGCCGACATCACCCGTGGCGCGCAGCGAATTGATCACGATAATATTAAAGATCCGCCCCGGTTCCAAGAGGATGGCGATGCGCAGGAGCACGGTGCCGCCGGCGATGATGACGACGTTGGTGGTAAAGAGGCCGAGGATCATCGGGGCAAAGGCGGCGATAACCAGGATTGCGCCGATCGAAATCGCGAAACCGAGCCGCAGGCTGCGCAGCAATTCGTGGTAGGCTTCCTCGAATTTTCCGGCGCCGACGAGATGGCCGATGATAATTTCAGTGCCCAGGCCGATCGAGATGCTGAAGAGAATTACGAGCCACTGGATTTGCAGCGTGTAGGCCCGGGTGGCCAGACTTTCGCTGCCCATGCGGGCGATGAAAGTGGTCGTGAGCATGAATGCGGACCAATAGCACATGTTTTCCCCGGCGGCCGGCAGACCGATGCGGAGCACCCGCCAGATTTTTTCCCAATCGATCCGGATAAAATCCAAGGCACGCAAGCGCAGGTGGGTGCGGTAATCGAGCAGAAGCCAGAACGCGAGGCTCGCGCAGCAACGGCTGAAGACACTGGAAAGCGCGACGCCCACTACGCCCATTTGCGGCGCGCCGAAAAGACCGAAAAGCAAAATGCAATTGCCGGAGACGTTGATGATGTTTTGCCCCACCGAGACGAACATCGCATCCCGCGTATGACCGTGAGCGCGGAGCACGGCCGCGATAGACATGTTCATTGACTCCATGAACAGCGTTCCACCCATCATCGAAAGGAACGGGAGTGCGTATGGCATCAGCGCGTCGGGCGTCTGCATGATGCTCAGCAGCAATCCCGCGCCAAAAAAAACAGAAATACTGGTGATAACTCCGAGCCACGTATTGATGGCGATGGCGCTGGTGGTGAGACGGTCGGCTCCGGCCCGATCGCCGGCGCCGAGATAATGCGTGATCACGATACTCGAGCCGATCCCGATAAAATTGAACCCGATGATGCAGAAGATGACGATCTGGTTGGCGACGCTGAGGCCCGCCACGGCGTTATCGGAAACATGGCTGACCA
>Ga0302321_100005502_pt1 | contig 11094 bp, 10 predicted proteins | sample Fen_T0_1_FD_202505 | JGI IMG/M metagenome (GOLD analysis project Ga0302321, IMG submission 202505) | Peat permafrost microbial communities from Stordalen Mire near Abisko, Sweden - Fen_T0_1 | ecosystem: Environmental > Terrestrial > Soil > Wetlands > Permafrost | place: Sweden: Abisko...
TTCGAGGGCGTCGTGCTCAAGCGGCAGGGCTCCGGGGCGCGCGAGACGTTCACGGTGCGCAAGCAGTCGTTCGGCGTCGGCGTCGAGCGCACGTTCCCGCTCCACTCGCCCAAGATCGAGAAGCTCGAGGTCGCCATGATCGGCGACGTGAACCGGGCCAAGCTGTACTACCTCCGCGGTCGCGTCGGCAAGAAGGCGCGCATCCGCGAGCTGCGCCAGTCGTAACCGGGCGCCGCTCGCTCGGATAGCGTGGCCTCATGCGTCGCGCCTGGCTCGCGTTCCCGGTCGTCGGCGTGCTGCTGCTCGCGGGCTGCGGCTCGGAAGCGCCGCGACAGGCGGATGCCAGGCGGGCGGTGCAGGACGCTCTTCCGGCCGCGGAGTACGACGTCGCCCGCACGCGTTGCACGGGCAACCCGGCGCCGTGGTTCGTCGAGCGCGAGACTGACGTCTTCGTGTGCGCCGCGAAGCGCCGCGACGGCGGCTGCGACTGGTACTCGGCGACGCTCGCGAACGCGGGCTGGGAGGTGAAGGTCGACCGGCGGCATGCCGGCTGCATCCTCCCGTTCTGACGGCGGCCGCCGTCACGAAGCCGGCACGAAGACGTGACGAAGGCGTTCCGGGCCGGCCGATATCCTCGGCTCATGGGATCTCCGACAGGCCAGCGCCTCCTCCGGTTCGACCGCCGGCTCGGCGTGCGCTTCGTGGCCGGTGCCGACGAGGCGGGCAGGGGGTCGCTCGCCGGGCCGCTGGTCGTCGCGGGCGTCCTCTTCGACTATGCGGCCCTGCACGGCCATCGCACGAGGCCGCTCGCCCTCCTCAACGACTCCAAGCAGGTGGAGACCGAGTTGCGAGAGCGGCTCCTGCGAGTGGTGCTCGACGTCGCCGCCGGCGTGTCCGTGCGCGTGATCCCGGCGTGCGACATCGACCGTGACGGGCTCCACGTGTCCAACCTCCGTGGGCTGCGCGACGTGCTCGGCGACCTCTCCCCGCGGGCCGAGGCATGCCTCGTCGACGGCTTCCGCCTCGGGCCGCTCGCGCCTCCGCACAGGGCTCTCGTCGACGGCGACACCAGGAGCGCCGCGATCGCGGCCGCGTCGATCGTCGCGAAGGTCACCCGCGACCGGATCATGCGCCGCCTCGACGCCCTGCACCCGCGCTACGGGTTCTCGCGGCACGTGGGCTACATCACCCCCGCGCACTCCGCCGCGGTGCGCGCCCACGGCCCGTGCGACCAGCACCGGCTCTCCTACGCCGCCAAGTGCTACGGCGTCGAGGCTGAGCTCGGGGCCGCGGTGGCGTGAACCGCGGCGAGCGCCTCGCGCTCTGGCACTACCGCCTGCGTGGCTACCGCATCCTCGGGACGAACGTCCGCGCCGGCCGCAACGAGATCGACCTGATCGTCCGCCGTGGCAGCGACCTCACCTTCGTGGAGGTGAAGCTGCGTGCAGGCAGCGGCTTCGGCGGAGCCGTCGGGGCGGTCGACCGCGAGAAGCGGCGTCGCATCCGCCAGGCCGCGCGCATCTGGCTGTCCCGGAATCCCCAGCCGCCGCACATGCGGATCGGGTTCGAGATCGTGGCGGTCGAGGCAGGCCGGCTCACGCGGATCGCCGCGTCCCTCGACGACGGCTGGTGAGCGGGGGAGGCCCTTAACGCGAGAACAACAGAAGCATGCTTCTACTATCGCGCCCCCTTGGTACGCTTCGGTCAGCCGGGGGGCAGTATCCCCCAACGGGCGATTCCGTCAGTACGGTGGGGCCGGATGCCTCATCCGGGATCGTCGGCCCTCTCCCCGTCGACCCCTTCTCGACGAGGGCGGGAGAAACCTCCGGCTGACAGCACCATCGTCAGCCGGAAAGGACTCATCAGATGACAACGCGCTTCCGCACCTGGGTGCTCATCGCCGGGCTGAGCGGGCTCTTCGTCACGCTCGGCGCCTTCGTGGGCGGCACAGCAGGGCTCCTGCTGTTCCTCCTCCTCGCCGTCGGCTTCAACTTCGTCATGTACTGGTTCTCCGATCGGATCGCGCTGAAGGTGAGCAGGGCACGGCCGCTCGAGCGCTCCGAGGCGCCCACCGTCCACGCGGACGTGGAGGGCCTCTCGCTGCGGGCAGGCCTGCCGGTGCCGCGGCTCTACCTGATCGCGTCGGAGCAGCCGAACGCGTTCGCGACCGGGCGCAGCCCGAACACCGCCGCCGTGGCCGTCACCGAGGGGTTGATCCGGAGCCTGCCGCGTGAGCAGGTCAGGGGCGTGCTCGCCCACGAGCTCGCGCACGTGAAGAACCGGGACGTGCTCGTGACCACGGTCGCGGCGATGATCGGCGCGGCGATCGCGGCCGTCGCGAACTTCCTCCAGTTCAGCTGGCTCTTCGGCGGCGGCGGCGATGAGGAGGAGAGCCCGCTCGGGCTCGTCGGGACGCTCGCAGCCATCCTGGTCGCGCCGGTCGCGGCGATGATCCTGCAGCTCGCGGTGTCGCGCCAGCGGGAGTACCTCGCCGACGCCACCGCCGCCGAGCTGCTCGGCGAGGGCCGCCCGCTCGCGGACGCGCTCGAGTCACTCCAGCACGGCGTCGAAGCGGTGCCGATGGCGGTCAACCCTGCCACGGCGTCGCTCTACATCGCGAGCCCGCTCTCCGGGGCCGGCATGGCGTCGCTCTTCTCGACGCATCCGCCGATCCCGGAGAGGGTGGCGCGGTTGCGGGCGCTCGACGGCGGCGCGTAGGACCGGCCGCGGGGGCGTCGAATGACGCTCCTATGGCCGCGACCCAGGAGGCGCTCTACCAGGCGCACGATCTCGAGCTGTCGTGGTCGGAGAGCACGCTGCCCGAGCGCGAGCGCACCAAGCACGTGCACCGGCTGCACCCGTATCTGGGCAAGTTCGTCCCGCAGCTCGTGGAGGTGTTGCTCGACCGGCACGTTCCCGCGGGAGGCCGCGTGCTCGACCCGTTCGCAGGCTCCGGCACGACGCTGGTGCAGGCGCTGGAGTCGGGCTACGACGCGACCGGGGTGGAGGTCGCCGGCTTCAACGCGCTGCTCGTCCGTGTCAAGACGCGCCCCTACAACCTCGACGCGCTGCGGCGCGACCTGCTCTGGGCCCACGCGCAGGCGGAGGCGTTCGAGCCGCGCGGCCGCTATCCGCGCGAGGCCTCGCAGTACGTGCGCGCCTGGTACGCCCCGGCGGCGGCCGAGGAGCTGCTCCACTTCCGCTCGCTCGTCGAGCAGGTCGGCTCGGCGGACGTGCTCCGGGTCGTGCTGGCGCGCTCGGCGCGCTCGGCGCGGAGGACGGCCCACTTCGACCTCGACTTTCCGCGCGCACCGCAGCTCGAGCCGTACTGGTGCTTCAAGCACCGCCGCGAGTGCAGGCCGGTTGACGGGGCCAGGAGGTTCCTGCTCCGCTACACGCTCGACACGCTCGACCGGATCGAGTCCTTCGCGGCCGTCCGGGCCGAGGGACACGTCGCGCGCGTTCTGCACGGCGACGCACGCACTGTCGACCTCGGCGGCCCGTTCGACGGCGTCATCACCTCTCCGCCGTATCCCGGCCTGATCGACTACCACGAGCAGCACCGCTACGCCTACGAGCTCCTCGGGGTCGACGAGCGCCGCGACCTCGAGCTCGGGCGCCCGGCGCGCGGCACCGGCCGGGTCGCGATCGAGGAGTACGTCGACGGGATCTCCGACGTGCTCGCCAACGCGCGGCGCTCGCTCGTGCTCGGTGGCCGGATCTGCATCGTCGTCAACGACCGGCGCGACCTCTATCCCGAGATCCTCGCGCGCGCAGGGCTGCGCCTCGTCGACCGCCACGAGCGGCACGTCAACCGGCGCACGGGCCGGCGGGCGGGCGAGTACTACGAGTCGATTCTCGTCGCCGTCGCCGGCTGAGCCCGGCACAGTCTCGCCACAGAGACGGCACCCGTCGGTAGGGGTTTCCACCGTACGGTCGATGGCGTGCTTGCACGTGCTCTCACCTCTGCCGTCGTCGGCCTCGAGCCGCGCCGCGTGGAGGTCGAGGCGCACCTCGTCACCGCCGACCTGCCGGCCTTCTCGATCGTCGGCCTTGCCGACCGTGCCTGCCAGGAGGCGAAGCACCGGGTCCACAGCGGCATCGTCAACGCCCTGCTCTCCTGGCCGGGCAAGTGCCGCATCACGGTCAACCTCGCGCCCGCCGCGCTGCGCAAGGAGGGGTCGGGCTTCGACCTGCCGATCGCCCTCGCGGTGCTCGCGGGCAACAACCAGCTCCCACCCGAGCGGCTGCTCCAGCACGCGTGCGTCGGCGAGCTCTCGCTCGACGGCCGCGTGCGGCCGGTCGCCGGCACGATCGCCGTCGCCGAGGGCGCCCGCCGGGCAGGCTTGACCCGGCTCCTCTGCGCGGCGGAGTCGGCTCCCGAGGCGGCGCTGGCAGGTATCGGCGCGGTGCCGGTGCATCACCTCGCCCAGGCCGTCGCCTACCTGCGGGGAGAGGAGGACATTCCCTTCGCGGCTCCACCGGGAAGCGACGAGCTGGAGGAGCCCTTCCTTCCCGACCTGGCCGATGTCCGCGGGCAGGAGCGCGGCCGCCGTGCGCTCGAGATCGCAGCCGCAGGGGAGCACAACCTCCTCCTCGCCGGGCCGCCGGGCACGGGCAAGACACTGCTCGCCCGGCGCCTGCCGGGGATCCTGCCGCCGCTGACGCGGGACGAGGCCCTGGAGGTGACGCGCATTCACTCGGTCGCCGGGACGCTGCCCAGCGGCCGCCCGATCCTCCTCGCGCCGCCATTTCGGGCCCCGCACCACGGCGCCTCCGCCGCCGCGATCGTCGGAGGAGGAGCGGCGCCGCGGCCGGGCGAGGCGAGCCTCGCGCACCGCGGCGTGCTGCTGCTCGACGAGTTGCCCGAGTTCCCGCGGCCGGTGCTCGAGTCGCTGCGGCAGCCGCTCGAGGACGGCGTCGTCTCGGTGGCGCGGGTTGGCGGCCACGCGCTGTTCCCGGCCCGGTTCCGGCTCGTGGCCACCATGAACCTCTGCCCATGCGGTGGGCGGGGCGATCCGGCGGCCGAGTGCGGGTGCAGCCCGCAGCGGGTGGCCGCCTATCGCGAGAAGGTCTCGCGCGCGCTGCTCGACCGGTTCGACCTCGTGATCGCGATGCCCCGGCCGCGGGCCGAGGAGCTGGCGGCGCCGCCGGGCGAGCCCTCGGCCACGGTTCGGGTGCGCGTTCTGGCGGCGCGGGAGCGCCTGCGCGACGGGGACGTCCTGCGCCGCACGGAGGCGGCCTCCGCGCTGCTCGACCGCGCGGTCGAGCGGGTGCCACTCTCGGGGCGGGGACGCGCCCGGGTCGCGCGTGTCGCCCGCACCGTCGCGGCGCTCGCCGCGGCCGATGTCGTGCTGCCGGAGCACCTGGCCGAGGCTCTCTCGTACCGTGCCCCCGTGGCCGTGGGAGCGGCGTGAGCATCCGCCGCGTGCGCCGGGTAGGGCCGGCGTATCCGCCGCTCCTGCGGGCCATCCCCGATCCGCCGCCCGTGCTCTGGCTGCGGGGAGGAGGCAATGCGGAGCTGCTCGCTCAGCCCTCGGTGGCCGTCGTCGGGGCGCGGGCGTGCTCGTCGTACGGACGTTCGGTGGCCCGCACGCTCGGCCGAGAGCTTGCCGCCGCCGGGCTCGTCGTCGTGAGCGGGCTCGCGCGCGGCATCGACGCCGAGGCGCACCGAGGAGCGCTCGACGCCGGCGGGCTCACCGTCGCCGTGCTGGGCTGCGGGATCGACCGTGACTACCCGGCCGCCCATCGTGAGCTCGCGAGCCGCATCGTCGAGAACGGCCTCGTCGTCTCCGAGTACGAGCCCGGTGTCGAGCCCTCTCCGTGGCGCTTCCCGGCCCGTAACAGGATCATCGCCGGCCTCTGTGCGGCGACGGTCGTTGTCGAGGCCCGCGAGCGCTCTGGTGCGCTGATCACCGCGGACTTCGCGCTCGAGGACGGAAGGGAGGTGATGGTCGTGCCGGGTGAGATCACCTCGGCCGTCTCGGCGGGCTCGAACGCGCTGCTGCGGCTCGGCGCGACCCCGGTGACCGCTGCCGCGGACGTTCTCGAGGCCTACGGGATCGAGCCGGGCTGCGAGCCCGTGGCTCCGCCCGAGGGGCTCGCCGGTGCCCTGCTCGAGCGGCTCGCCGAGGGCCCGGCCGGCATCGACGAGCTCGCTCGTACGTCCGGGATCGCGCCGGGCGAGGTCGCCGCCGCGCTGATCGAGCTCGAGCTCGCCGGACGCGTGAGCGAGGGCGACGGCGTCTACCGCGCGACGATCATGCGGTGAGCCGCTCGGAGGCGCTCCGAGGCGTGAGTACGATCCGCGGGTGCCCCACGACCTTCCCGGGCCGCAGCGTCGCTCCTGGCGGCGTCTGGCGGGCCTTGCAGCCGTTTTCGCGCTCTGCGCGGCCGGGGTGCCAGGCCCTGCCCCCGCCGAGGGCACGCCGGGCTCCTCCGTCGCGGTTGTAATCGTGCCGCCGTTCGAGCCGGAAGCGTATGCGGGCCGGGGGGCGGTGGGGCTGCTCGTCCCCGGGGCCGGGTCGACCGTGTCACGCGAGCGGGCGCTCGCATCGCTCGTCCGCGGCCGCGTCGTCTCGTCCCTGGTCGGCCTGGACGGCACGCCGATGCTTCGGCTCGCGACGAAGCCCGCCGCCACCACGATCTACGTCTCGCTGCCGCCGACGGGGTCACACCACAACGTCGTCCGCTACCCCGTCGCGATCGTCGGGCCGGGGTACCACGGCCTGCTCACCTCCGGGTCGACCAGGATCGACGGCCTGGTCTCGCTCGCGGACGTCGCGCCCACGGCGAAGGCGCTTGCAGCCGGGACGCCGCCGCGGATCAGGGCCCGTGCCGACGCCGACGCGGCAGCGACGCTGGCGCGGCTCGACCTGCGCCTGGCACGCGCCCACGACGCGCGCACGGGGGCGACGCTCGTCCTCGTCGGGTGGCTCGTCTTCTTTGCCTCCGTCGGCATCCTCGGCCGGGTGGCAGTTGCCGGCCGCTCCGCCGTGCTGGCAGGACCGGTGGCACTGACGACCGCGCTCCTGCTCCGGGCCGTCGGCATCGACGAGCCTGGCACGGTCGTCGTCGTGCTCTCGCTCGTCACGGGCGGCGCGTCCGTCCTGCTCGCCCTGCGGCGCGAGGTGCTCGTGCCCGCAGTGGCCGGCTTCCTCGCCGCGTTCCTCGTCGTCCTGGCCGCCTGGCCGGAGGTCAATGCGCTCTCGGCGATCGGGCCGCACCCCGACGGCGGCGGCCGGTTCTACGGCGTCACGAACCAGGTCGAGACCCTCCTGCTCGCGCCGTCGCTCGCCGCGGGCGCTGCGGCGGGCGTCGCCGGCGCCGCCGCGATCGGCCTCCTGCTCCTCGTCGTCGTGGGGTGGAGCCGTGCCGGGGCGGACGGGGGAGGGCTGCTGGTCGTCGCCGCGGCGTGGGCCGTGCTGCTGGCCGGCCTCGCGCGTGTCCGGCTCACCCCTGCGAGGATCGCACTCGGAGCAGCCGGGGTCGTGGCCGTCGGCCTCGCGATCGTCGGTGCCGACGCCCTGCTCGGCGGCTCGAGCCACGTCACCGACGCCGTGGGCGGCGGCCCCGCCACGCTCTGGGACGACCTCGACCGGCGCCTGCGGATCTCCTGGGGCGGGGCGACGGGGGCGGCGCACGTCACGTTCCTCTGCCTGCTCTCGCTTGGCGGGCTCGCCTGGCTCGGGATCAGGGGCCGGCGCCAGCCCGCGGTGATCGCCATGCTCGTCGGCCTCGGTGTGTCGCTGCTCGTCAACGACACCCCCGTGGACGTGCTCGGCTACGGCGCTCTCGGCTGCCTGGCCCTCACCGCTTGGGTCGAGACGAGGGAGGACGCGCTCAGCGAGCGCAGCGCCGTTCCGAGCCGCCCTCCAGAGCGGCAAGCGCGCCCCGCGCGTTGACCAGGAAGTCGAGCCTGACGACGCCGCCGCTTGCCGTCGTCAGCCGCACCGTTCCGTCGGCGCGCTTCGAGAGGCACCCGGCGCTGGAGCTCCAGTACGGCGACCAGTTCGTGGCGATCCGGTAGCGGCCGGGCCCTTGGAGCGTCAACGTGATCTCGTTCTGCTCGAGCGAGAGCACGCGTGGGCTCCCGGGGCCGGTCACGATCCGCCGCGGCGACGGCACCGCGTAGATCGCCGTGTGCGCCGATCTGAAGACCAGGTGCAGGCCCGAGCGCCCGCCGGCGACGAGGGCGCCTTCCTCCTTCGCGCTGTAGTCGAGCGGTGCGTCCGGGAGGACGACGTAGCGGACACCGAGCGACCGCAGCCACATGACATACCCGGCGCGGGTGAACTTCGCGTACAGGAGACCGTTGCGCGGGAAGTCGTCCTGGCGGAACCATCCTCGGGCGATCGGGATCCCCGCGGCGGGGAGATACGCGGCAGGCCAGTGGCCGGCGGTGTCGACAGCCTCGACGCGGTACGAGGGCGAGAGGTGGCCGCGGAGGAACTGCACCGCCGGGGCCCAGTACGCGGGGTCGGCGGCCGGGTCGGCGCTCGTCTTCACGTAGCTGCCCGCGAGCGGGGTCAGGTTCCACGAGACCGCGAGCGCGAGCGCGAGCAGGGCCACGGGGAGCGGCCGCCAGCGGCGGAGCGAGAGGGTGAGGATCGCGATGGGTATGGCGGCGTAGCGCAGGCGGGCGATGTTCTCGCCCAGGGAGGACGGCACGAGGAACGCAGCCGTGCAGGCGGCGAGGTAGACGACGTACGTCCACCGGAGCACGCCGGCCGTCCGCACGCGCCAGGTCAGGATGATTCCGAGGCCACAGAAGACGCAGGCGGCGGCGAACTCGGACAGCGAGAACGGGAAGCGCCCGCCGGCAGGGAAGAGGCGCAGCAGCACGAGCTCCACCGCTGTCGCAACGGCGAGCGTGACGAGCGGCAGCGTCAGCTGCTCCCCTCGCGGTGCGCGGGAGAGGCCGATGCCCGCCAGGATCACGGCCAGCAGGACGAAGGCGACGGGGCTCGTGGCGAGCACGAGCAGCGTCAGCAGGGCGAAGCGGCCACGCCGACCCGCCTGCAGAGCCCAGAGCGCGAGGAGCGCGAGCGCGGAACCGAGGGCGAAGGGGAAGGCGCCGGAGAGCACGGTCCCGGCCCAGACGACGGCGAAGGACCGGTTCGACCAGCGGGCGGCGGGACCCCACTCGCGTGCTGCGACGACGCCGAATGCGAGCGCGGCCGTCGCCACGCTCGCCACCGCGAGCAGCTTGATTCCGAGCAACGCCGCCAGCGGGTAGTAGAGGATGCTGTAGGTGACGAAGCTGTAGCGGCCGGCGTACCAGAAGTTGTTCCAGACGGCAAAGCCGTGGTCGTGGAACACGCCGCTCTGGTACAGGTGGGCCGCGAAGTCGCTGCCGGGCGGGCCGAACCAGGCGAGCACGGCAGCCAGCGCCGCTGCGACGCCTGCGGCCACGAAGGCCTCGCGCGGGATCGCGCGCTCGGGATAGGCGATCTGCGTCATCGTGGGAGAGGCGGAGCCTCCGCGTGGATCCTATGGGCAGAGGCGGACTGCCGTAGGATCCTGCGATGTCCTCTTACTGGCTGAGCGAGACACCGCCGGAGCGTGCGCAGGTCACCGTCGAGGATCCGGAGGTCGTGATCGTCGGCGCCGGTGTGACGGGCTGCGCCGCCGCGCTTCGGCTCGCGCAGGCGGGTAAGCGGGTGCGGCTTCACGACGCGCGCGGGGTCGCCGAGGGCGCGAGTGGGCGCAACGGCGGCTTCGCCCTGCGCGGGATGCCCACCGCCTTCGACGTCACTGCAGAGTCCGTGGGTGAGGCGGAAGCCGTGGCCCTGACCGCGTGGACCGAGCGCGCGATCGACTCGATCGAGTCTCTCGCGGGCGACGCCTTCCGCCGGGTCGGCTCGCTGCGCGTCGCCGTCGACGAGGAGGAGCGCGTCGAGCTCAGGGCCGAGTACGAGGCCCTCGTGGCGGCAGGCTTCGCGGCCGAGTGGGTCGACCGCTTCGAGCCGCCGTACGAGGATCGCTTCACTGCCGCCCTCAGGCACGTGCCCGACGGAGTGCTCCAGCCCGCCCGCTGGGTCCGGCGCCTGGCCGGGCACGCGGCCGCCGCGGGCGTCGAGATCCGGGAGCACAGCCGCGTCTCGTCCCTGGAGGAGCTCGGCGGTGCCACGGTCGTGGTCTGCACCGACGGTTACCCGAGCGGCCTGCTCGGCTCGATCGAGGGGCTGATCATCCCGACGCGCGGCCAGGTGATCGCAACCGAGCCGGTCCCGGAGCGCGTGTTCGAGGTGCCGCACTACGGTCGGCACGGGTTCGACTACTGGCACCAGACGCCGGACGGCAGGATCGTCGCCGGCGGCTTCAGGGACGTCTCGTTCGACTCGGAGTTCACTGCCGACGAGCGGCTGACCGAGCCCGTGCAGTCGGCTCTGCAGGCGTTCGTGAACGGCCTGCTCGGGCGCGAGCTCCGGGTGGACTACGCCTGGGCGGGTATCTTCGGCATGGTGATGGACTTTCTCCCGGTCGTGGGTCGTGTCCCGGGGCTCGACGACGTGTGGGTCGCCGGTGGCTACTCCGGCCACGGCAACGTGCTCGGCTTCGCGTGCGGCGAGCTCGTGGCCGCGGCGGTCTCGGGCGCCGAGGACCCGCTGCTGCGGCACTTCGCGCCCGCGCGCCTGCTCAACCTCGGCTCGTAAACCGGCCACCGGCCGAAGCGGGCCACCTGACGCCTACAGCGTCAGGCGCGGCACGTCGAGCGCATCGGCCTTCGCCACCGCCGCCTGCGCGATCGCGAGATCCTGGATCGCGAGCCCGGTCGAGTCGAAGAGCGTGATGTCTTCCGCGCTGCGCCGGCCGTCCGCCAGGCCGGCGAGCACCCGGCCGAGCTCGGTCACGTGCTCGCGCGTGACGACACCGGCCTCGACACCAGCGGCGAGCTCTCCGCCGTGGCTCGCCTGCTCCCAGTCGTCGCAGAACAGATCGGCCCGCTGCAGCTCCTCCAGCGCCACCTCGGCCTTGCCGGGGCCGTCGGCGCCCATCAGGGAGACGTGCTGGCCGATCCGCAGCGAGCCGGCCGGGATGAGGACGTCCTTGCCGGGGGTGCCGGTGACCACGATGTCCGAGTCGAGCGCG
>Ga0302321_100005504_pt1 | contig 11092 bp, 9 predicted proteins | sample Fen_T0_1_FD_202505 | JGI IMG/M metagenome (GOLD analysis project Ga0302321, IMG submission 202505) | Peat permafrost microbial communities from Stordalen Mire near Abisko, Sweden - Fen_T0_1 | ecosystem: Environmental > Terrestrial > Soil > Wetlands > Permafrost | place: Sweden: Abisko...
CGTACCTCTCGCTCACGGGGACCCGACCCGGCGATCGCGACAAGACGCTCGACACGCTCGCGACCGCGATCCAGGCCGGGATCCGGGGCACGGCGCGCCGCTGACCGGCCGAACGGCGCTCCCCGCGCGCCCCAGCCCGCGACCACCCGGGCCCCCGGCGGTGTTAGGTTTTCACGATCACACAACTACTCCCAGGGGGGAACATGCGACGCGTCGCACTCATGCTCGTGGCGGTCTCGGTGCTCGGCATCGGCATCACCGCGGGGCCGGCCAATGCGGCCAGCACCAAGAAGATCACCGTCTGCAAGAAGGACAAGAACCTCAACGCCAACATCCAGGCCGCGTTCGTGACCTACTTCCTCGGTGCCACGACGACCGACAAGATGGCCAACATCCAGGACGGCGCCAAGGTCGCCCCCTTCTCGGACGAGGCCACCGCGGCCGCCCAGGCCAGCGGCCAGGCCGGCACGGCGACCACGGCGACCTACCCCGTCACGATCAAGGCGACCTGTGACGGCAAGACCGCCGCGACCTTCACCTACGACCTCGCGCTGAACGTCCCGAAGCCGATCACGACCCCGCCGTCGAGCGGTGTGGGCCTCAACTTCGCCGGCGACGCGGCCCTGGTCAAGGGCAAGTGGCTCATCACCCCGACCACCATCTGCGACCTCATCGGGGCGAACCCGGCGACGCCGACTCTCGGCGCCCGCTGCACCGCAGCCGTCGCGTAGCCGAGTGTCATCAGGGTCGTGCGCATCCGTCGCCCGACCCACCTGACGGCCGCCCTGGCGGTCGCCGCGATCGTGTTCGTGGCCGGTGCCCTCGGGGCACCGGCCACGGTCGCGTCTGCCGCCGGGTCCCGGTGCCCCCGCGGCACCGAGGGCGCGGTGACCGCCGCCTACGGGAACGTCTTCACCCGCGCGACGGCGCTCTCCGCCGACGAGCGGGCCGCGAACCTCGCCGGGGGTGACGATCCCGCGCTGCGGGCCATCCTCGACACCTGGTTGGCCGTCCCGGAGACGAGCTCGACGTCGATGACGTTCAACGGGGTCGAGTGCCCGAGGCGGAACCGGGCCGTGGTCGACGCCGACCTGATCCTCGCGGGCGTGCCGCTTCCCGACGTACTCCCGCCGGGCCGGGCCGTGCGCGAGAACGGCGTCTGGAAGGTGGGGATGTCCACCTTCTGCTACCGCATGGTCCTCGAGGACCCGGCGCTGGCCGACGCGGGCGTGTGCGCCCGGAAAGCCCGCTAGCGACGCAGGATCAGATCTCGCCGTGGACGGCCGGCAGCAGGCGGTCGCTGATGTCGCCGAGCTCCTCCTTGCTGCCGCTGAGGATCACCTGGCCCTTGGCCAGCACCACGACGTCGTCGGCCAGCGTGAGGGCCTGGTGCACGTGCTGCTCGACGATCAGCAGAGCGCAGCCGGAGTCGCGGATGGTGCCGAGGGTCTCGTAGACCTCGTCGATGATCACGGGCGCGAGACCGAGTGAGAGCTCGTCGGTGATGAGGAGCTTGGGGCCGCGCACGAGCACCCGGGCGAGCGACAGCATGCGCTGCTCGCCGCCCGACAGCGTGCCGGCGAGCTGGCGGCGACGCTCCCCCATCCGGGGGAACAGCGCGTAGGCCTGCTCGAGCTTGGGCTTGAGCCCCCGGCGACCGAACACCTCGCGGAAGGTGAGGACGAGGTTCTCCTCCACCGTCAGCGACGCGAACACCGAGCGGCCCTCGGGCGCGTGGACGATCCCGAGCTGCGCGAGCTTGAAGGCCCGCTTCCCGGTGACGTCCTCGCCCTCGAAGAGCAGATGCCCCTGGGTCGGCTTGATGAGACCCGACGCCACACGCACCACGGTGGTCTTGCCCGAGCCGTTGGCCCCGAGCAGCGCCATCACCCCCTGCGGCTGGATCGCGAGGTTGATGCCGAACAGCGACCGGAACGGCCCGTAGCCCGCGTGGATGTCGCGCAGCTCGAGCAGCGGCGTGCCCGGCCGCGGGCCCGCGGACGCGGCAGCGGGCTCGGCGGTCGCGCTCATTCGGTACTCCCCAGGTATGCCTTGCGCACCGCGGCGTCGTTGAACACGTCCTCGGTCTGGCCCGACGCGATGAGCGTGCCGAAGTCGAGCACGTAGAGCCGGCTCACGAGGCTCTGGACCATCTCGACGTCGTGCTCGACGAGCAGGACGGCGAACTCGTGCTCCTGCTGCACCTTCGCCAGCCGGGCCGAGAACGCGGCGGTCTCGCGCACGTCGAGGCCCGACGACGGCTCGTCGAGGAGCAGGAGCTTCGGGCGGGTCATGAGGGCCCGACCGAGCTCGACCAGCCGGCCACGGCCGAGGCTGAGCATCTCCGCGGGCTTGTTGGCTTCGTCACCGAGGCGCAGGAGGTCGAGCATGGCGTCGGCCCGCTCGCGCTCGTCCTTCGTGGGCTTGGACCGGTTGCACAGGTCCTTCCAGAGCCGGCCATCGTTGCGGTGGGCCCGGTCGGCCACGATGAAGTGGTCGCGCACCGACATGCCCGAGAAGAGCTCGAGCCGCTGGAAGGTGCGCCCGAAGCCCATGCGGGCCCGCTGGTACACGGGGAGGCCGGTGACGTCGCGGCCGACGAACTGGACCGTGCCCTCCTCGGGCCGGAGGATCCCGAGGAGGCAGTTGAAGAACGTGGTCTTCCCGGCGCCGTTGGGGCCGATGAGCCCGACGAACTCACCCGGGTCGACGAACAGGTCCACACCGTGCAGCGCGGTGATGCCGGCGAAGCGCTTCGTGACGCCCCGCGCGTCGAGCAGCGCGTGCGACGAAGCCGATTCGGGCACGTGCGGCGCCGGGTCCACGACGGCCATCAGTCGACACTCCCCGCGGGTGTGAGCTCGCCGAGCTCCGGGAGCTCCTCGGGGAGCCCGTCGTCGGCCAGCGGAACACCGGGAGCGACGTCGACCTCGCCCATGACGAACTCGTTGATGGCACCCTGGACCTCGCCGATCCACTGCACGACGACGATGGACGCGACCAGGCCCAGCAGGTACAGGGGCCACAGGAACGGCGGCACCCAGCCCTTCGATGCCCAGTAGCAGAGGAAGGTACCGAGGACGAGCCAGAGCGTCGGGCCCCGACCCGCGCGCCACGTGACCGGCGGCTCCCGGAAGTCGCGCCGGCGGGCCACCAGCTCCGCGGAGACCGGCACCATGAAGAACGCAGCGATCGCGAAGCCGCAGATCAGCCCGATCACCACGCCGACCCACACCGGGGCGCTGATCGCGACCTCGGGGTTGCCGAACGCCGGGGTGCGGACGTCGACCGCGGTGAGGAACCACCCGGCGCCCACACCGGCGACGGCGCCGGCCACGAGCACCCGCCAGCCCCACGCGTAGCCACCCATGGCGACCAGGCGCCGGTTCGTCATCACGATGTAGGCGAGCGCGAACAGGACGCTCGGTGCGAGGCACACGACGATGAGGGCGACGGGGGCGCCTTCGCCGGAGCCGGCGATGCGCCGGACGATCACCGCGAGCAGGAGCACGATCGGTCCCGCGATGGCCGGCAGCGTGACGTTGCGGGTCGGGATGTAGCCGCGTGGGAGCGGGCCCTTCTCGGCCATCTCCGCGGCGCGCGCCTTGAGCATCTTGGCCTTGCGCTGAGCGAGGATGCTCACTCGGGTGCGGAACTCGACGATGCCCTCCGGGTGGCGGGCGTAGGTGATGGCACCGAAGCCGAACCCGATGAGGGCGATGCTGGCTTCCATCCCGAAGTAGTCGGACAGCAGCCACTGGAAGAGCACGAAGCTGATCGCGGCGTTCACCGCGCCATCGACCGTGCGCGAGCCGAGCGACACGACGAGCACGACCCACGCGGCGCCGAACAGCGCCTGGTACTCCTGGGTCTGGAAGTCGACGCGACCCGAGTTCATCGCGAACAGCCCGCCGGCGAGCCCCGCGATCCCGGCCGACAGCGCGAACAGCAAGATGCGCTGGCGGGTGCCGTTGATGCCGATCGAGGCCGCGGCCGTCTCACTGCCGCGCAGCGCCGCGAAGTACCGGCCCGTGGTGCCGCTGCGCACGAAGATCACCAGGAAGCCCACGACCGCGAAGCACACGAACACGAAGAGGAAGTAGCGCTGGTCGGGCCCGAGGAAGCTGTTGCCGTTCAGGAACGACGGGCGCGGGACATCGAGCCCTTCCGGGCCGCCGGCCACCGACGCGTTCGTGAACACGATGTTCTGGGCCATGAGCCCGAACGCGAGTGTGGCCAGGGTGAGGAAGATCCCCCCGAGACGCAGACCGGGGACCGCGAGCAGCGCACCGACGATGACCGCGAACACGACACCGACCAGGAGCGCGATGAGCACGGGCCAATGGTTCTCCACCGCGAGGTTCGCAGTCGTGTAGCCCCCGATGCCCGCGAAGGCGGCCTGCCCCAGGGAGACCTGTCCGCCGAGGCCGGTGAACACGGTGATCGACAGGAACGCGATCGCGAGCGTGAACGCGTCGGTGAAGCGGAACACCCACACGTCCGACATCGCGAAGCTCACGAGGAGCACGAACGCCGCGACGAACACGTAGAACGCGATCCGCGACTTCTTCTGGAGCGAGCGGTCCTTGTACTCGTGCGCCATCGCGGGCGGTGGCGGGTCAACGCCCGAGAGCGGGTCGGTGACGTCGCGGCGGCCCTTGAACGCGGGCAGGAAGATGAGCAGCAGGAACAGGGCCACGAACGGCAGTGCCGGCCGCACGCCGGTCTGGAGGTTCTGCGGCCAGTGGTACGTGTAGCTGAAGCCGATGATCGCCCGCTGACCCACGCCGAGGATCGCGGCTCCCAACAGCGCGTACGGGATGCTGGTGAGCCGGCCGAACGCGGCTGCGGCAACGGCAGCGACGAGGAGCAGGGTGAACGGGATGGAGTCGATCGAGCCGAGGTCGGGGGCGATGAGCACGCCGGCGAGACCGGCGAGGAAGCTCGAGAGCATCCACGCGGCCATGCTCACGCGCTCGCTGTCGACGCCCGCGAGCTCCACCATGCGGAAGCTCTCCACGATCGCGCGCATCTGGAGGCCGAGCGCCGTATACCGGAACAGCAGGCCGAGCAGCACCACTGCCAGCAGGGTGACGATGACGATCGTCATGCGGTCGGCCGAGACGACGTAGCTGCCGATCTGGAAGACGCCGTCGCTGCCGGACAGGGACTTCACCCCGAGGAGCCCGGCGATGCTCGGCGGGCCGAACTGCGGCTTCACGCCGGTGAGGAGCGCCTTGATGATCTCTGGGAGCGCGACGAACAGACCCAGGGACGACACGAGCTTCACGACCCACGACGAGTTCCGCATGTATCGGAACAGCGCGCGGTCGAGGAGCAGGCCGAACAGCGGCGCCACGATGAACACCGAGACCACGAAGCAGAGCCAGGTGGGCCACCCGCGCTGCTTGAGCTCGTACATCACGGCGGCGGACAGGAACGCCTGCGCGCCGAAGGCGAGGTTGAAGACCCCGGAGGTCTTGTAGGTGAGGACGAGCCCGATTGCGACCAGCGCGTAGATGCACCCGACCGGGAAGCCCTCGATGAAGTACTGGACCCAGTCGTTCAGCGACATGCGGGTTTCCTACTTGATGAGGTCACGGTCAGGCCAGTTGCCTCGCTCATCCCTGGCCCGGAGCAACGATCGTCGGGGTGTCGAGGGTCGCGGGGTACGGGTTCTCGGGGAAGCACACGAACGGCTTGCCGGGCTGGCCGTAGACGGGCACGAACTTGCCGCTCTTCACCTGGATGTAGGCCGCGCAGCCGGTGCTGTTCGGCGCCGTGGGGCCGTGGGCGGTGGTCCAGTCGACCTTCGCCCGGGTGCCGTCGGCCGTCCAGTCGGTGATCTTGTTGATCGCGTCCACCACCGACGCCTGGGTGAAGTTCTTGCCGGCCTGCTTGATGCCCTCGTTGAGGAGCATGGCGCTCTGCCATCCGACGAGCGCGTGCTCGCTCGGGTTGATGCCGGCCTTCTTCATGGCCGCGAGGAACTCCTGCATGCCCTTCGAGGTGCTCGCCGCCTCGAACGGCACGTAGTCGGTCACGAAGGTGAAGCCCTCGAGGTCGGCGCCGAGGGACTTGAGGACCTCCGGGTCGTAGCCCTCGGGGGCGTAGAACTTCACGTTGGTGAGGCCGGCCTGGCGGAGCGCCTTCGCGAAGTTGACCTCACCGTTGACGTCCATGCAGGTGGCGATGAAGTCGACGCCGTTGTCCTTGACGGCCTGCACCGCCGCCGAGATGTCGTTGGCCGAGAAGCCGAAGGAGAGGCTGCGGTCGGTGAACTTCACCTTGGGCCCGTACCGGTTGAACGTGTTCTCCTGGCCGGCCGAGCAGTCGGCCGACTGCGGGGACGAGCCGTAGGCGAGGAGGCCGACAGCCTTCGCGCCCTCCTTCTGCGCGATGTAGTTGGGAGACAGCGTGATGCAGCTCGGGCCGAGGCAGAGGTACGAACCCTTCTCGCCGAAGAGGCTCTTGCCCTTGGACCAGTCGGCCTGGATGTTCCAACCGAAGGTGGGCACACCCTTGTCGGCGAGGTACTGCGCGCTGGAGAAGGTCTGGGTCACCATCGGCACGATGGCGAACACCTTCTTCTCCTCGACGAGCGAGCGGGCGTTCAGGAGGTTCTTGGAGTCGCGCGACTGGTCGTCGAGGTTGGCGGCGACCTTGTACTTGCGGCCGTAGATCCCGCCTTCCTTGTTGATCTTGTCGAAGTACGCCTGGGCGGCCTTGAACGAGTCCTGGTACGGACGGCCCGTCGGGTTGGTCACCCCCGCGATGCCGCCGACGAGGATCTGCTTGGCGGTGACCCCGGGAACCGATCCCGACTGCGCGCCCGCCGGGGGGACGACCGCCCCCATCGACGCGGCGACGCCCAGCACCACCAGCACGGCCAGCAAACGACCCTTGCGCATCGGTTCTCCCCCCAAGGCTGCCGATTGTGGCGGCACTCTAACCAAACCGGGCGTGACACACCGATCAGGGTGCACGATGTCCGGATTGCGCGCGCGAGCATGGTGCCGTGCCCCAGACGCTCGTGAGCTTCCATGCCCATCCCGACGACGAAGCCATCCAGACGGGCGGCACCATCGCCCGCGCCGCGGAGCAGGGACACCGCGTCGTGCTCGTGTTCGCGACCCGCGGCGAGGTCGGCGAGGTGGACGATGGGTTCCTCGAGCCCGGCGAGACCCTGGCGGACCGGCGCAGTCGCGAGTGCGCCGACGCGGCCGCGATCCTCGGTGCCGCGCGGGTCGCGTTCCTCGGGTACCGCGACTCCGGCATGGCCGGCGAGCCCACCAACGACGACCCGGACGCGTTCTGGCAGGCGGACCTCGAAGAGGCCGCGGCCCGGCTCGCCGTCATCCTCGTGGAGGAGGACGCCGCGGTGCTGACCGTCTACGACGAGCGCGGCGGGTACCACCACCCCGACCACATCCAGGTGTACCGGGTGGGTGTTCGGGCCGGCGAGATCGCGGGCACGCCCCGCGTCTACGAGGCGACCGCCGACCGCGACCACTTCATCGAGACGGTCGCCGCGGCCCGGGCGACCCTCGACGACGAGCTCGCCGAGACGGTCGGCGAGCTGCCCGACCCGGCCGAGTTCGCGAACAACTTCAGCCCCGGCCACGTCATCACGACCCGGGTCGACGTGCAGGAGCACCTCGCGACGAAGCGGGCCGCGCTCGCCGCCCACGCCAGCCAGATCGGCGAGACCTCGTTCTTCGTGACGATGCCCGACGAGATGTTCGCCCTAGCCTTCGGCACCGAGTGGTTCATCCGTCGCGGCGCACCCCAAGGGACCTCTGAGACGTGGCTCTTCGCCCCCGACTGAGGTTCGCCACCATCACCATCACCATCGCCATGGCCGTGGTGATGGTCTCGGTCGGGTCGAGCGTCGGTGTCGCCAGTGCGGCCGCCGCGCCGGCGAAGCCCGCGTACGCGGAGGCAGGGCGATACGCCGCGGGGGTCACCACCCTCGACCTCCCCGACCGCAAGGTCGAGGTGTGGTATCCGGCGAAGAAGAAGGCGGCCACGGGTGCAGTCCCCGCGAGCTTCGACCTGCTCGAGAAGACGCCGGCCGCGATCACGGCGCTGCTCCCACCGGGCACCGACGTCACGTACACGACCGATGCGTACCGCGACATCCCGGCGGCGAAGAAGAGGGGTGGGTTCCCGCTCGTCCTCATGGCCCACGGCACGGCCGGGTACCGCGAGCAGCTCGCCTACCTCGGCGAGCACTTGGCGTCCTGGGGCTTCGTCGTGGCCTCCCCCGACATCCTCGAGCGCGGGCTCACCGCCCTGCTCGGCAGCCCACCCGCCACGCCGCGCCCCGACGACGTTGCGATCCTGCGCGACACCGAAGCCCTCGTCCGCACCGCGAACGCCACGAAGGGCGGGCCGCTCGCGGGCCGCGTCAAGGAGGACGTCGTCGCGGTGACCGGCCAGTCGGCCGGTGGCGGTACCGCGATCCGCTTCGGGAGCGAGCCCGGAGTCGTCGCGTCGATCCCGATCTCCGCGAGCGGCTTCAACGCACAGACCGGTGACTACGGGACGTACCCCAACGTGCCGATGATGTTCATCACCGGCACCGCCGACCAGATCGTCCCGGTGGCCAACGTGCAGGGCGGCTTCGAGAAGGCCCCGCCGCCCGTGCGGTACGTGGGCATCGACGGCGCGGGCCACGCGAGCGTGGCCGGCGTATGTCCGATCGGCGGGCAGGGCGGGCTCGTGGGCGTGGCCGACAAGGCCGGCCTCCCCGTACCCGAGAACCTGAAGCGCCTCGCGGCCGATGGCTGCGCGACGTCGTCGGCCGACCCCGACCCCTCGTGGCCGGTGATCCGCCACGCGGTGACCGCCGAGCTGCGCGAGCGGTTCGGCATCGACAAGAAGCCGGTCGGGCTCGACCAGAAGACCATGGACGAGTTCGCGCCGGTCGTCGTGCACTACCGAGAGCGGCTGTAGGGCGGCGACCGGGTGAGCTGGCTCCTCTTCGCGGTCGGGCTCGCGGCGTTGGCCCTCGGGGTCAACGTGCTGTTCCCGTCGCGCTCGCTCCTCGGGCTCGGCATCAGCTTCTTCGCCGAGTGGCTCGTGGCCGAGCTCGCGCACTGGACGATCCTCGTCCTCGGCGGCGGGGTGGTCGTGCTCGTGGCGCTCGGTGGCCTCGACCAGTGGCCGGGCTGGGTCGGGCTCGTGGCCGCGGCGATCGGCGCCGTGCTGATGGTGACCGAGATGGTGCTGGCGTCCCGGAGCGGGCCGGCCGTGGCGCGCGCGCTCGCCGACGCCGGCCTCGACCCACCGGTCCCCGACCGTGGCCGCTGGCGCCGCCTGCTGTTCCCCTTCTGGCTCCACGACCGCCGGGTCGAGCGGATCAAGAACCTCCGCTACGCCGACGGCGCCGGGCGCCGCCACCTGGGCGACGTGTACCGACCCCGCGGCGGCATGGCCGCGGGCGCCCCGGTCCTCCTGCAGATCCACGGCGGCGGCTGGCTCATCGGCAACAAGCAGCAGCAGGGCCGACCGCTGATGAACCGGATGGCCGCGCACGGATGGGTGTGTGTCGCGATCAACTACCGCCTCGCGCCGAAGGCGAAGATGCCGGCGCAGATCGTCGACGTGAAGCTCGCACTGGCGTGGATCCGGGCGCACATCGTCGAGTACGGGGGCGATCCCGGACTCGTCGTCGTGACCGGGGGATCGGCCGGCGGGCACCTCGCGGCGATGGCCGCGCTCACCATGAACGACCCGCAGTACCAGCCCGGCTTCGAGGCCGCCGACACCTCGGTGCTCGCGTCGGTTCCGCTGTACCCGCCCACCGACCTGATGCCGCTGTTCACGTTCCGCGGGAAGCGGGCCAACCGCGTCGCCGACCGCACGGCCGCGCTCGTGTTCGGCGCGTCGATCAGCAGCGACCCCGACCGCTACCGCGAATGGTCACCGATCACGCTCGTCACCCCCGGTGCGGTGCCGTTCCTCGTGATCCAGGGAAGTGCCGACAACCTCGTCCCGGTCGCGCAGACGCGCGCGTTCGTCGACGTGCTCCGTGCGATCCCCGGCCAGCACGTCGTGTACCTCGAGCTGCCGGGCGCACCGCATGCGTTCGAGGTGTTCCACTCGGTGCGGGCCGAAGCCGCGATCGGCGCGGTGCAGCAGTTCTGCGAGAGCGTCATCGCGGGACTGCCCGTCGCCGACGCCGACAGTCGCCCCGGCGTGGCCGCCGCGCCCGGAGGTGCCGACGCCGCGATCAGCCCTTCGCCGACCGACGGAACGACCGCGACGGCCGAACCCGGCTGAGCGACCGGTCGGACGACCACGGCGCGTACGGAGCGATGGTGATCGAGGCGAGCTCGAGCAGCACGCTGTCGTAGTTCACCCGCCAGCCCGCGAAGTCGCGCCACGCACGCTCGCGGTCCGCCCGGACCGGCACGCCGGCTCCGCCCAGCTGCTCGTACGCCTCCATGAACTCGGCACGGGCGATGCTGATCGGACCGTCAGGCGCGGGGTCGGCGTCGAACGGGATCCGGTAGAGCGTCGCGATGTCGCGCATGGCCAGGAACCCGGCCCGGATGCACATGCCGGCCTGCGGCGACCACGGCACGTTGAGCGTGGACTGCGCCAACGCGGCGGCGTCGAGCACCGCCCCCGCCGACGTGACCCACGAGCGGTGCGGGTTGGGCGAGCGGAAGAACGCGAGCGACGCGAACGTCGTGTGCGTCTCGTTGAGCTCGGCGAACCAGTTCTCCCACTCCTCCCACAGCGCAGGGAGGTCGTCGAGCCAACCGACCAGGTGGTACCGGGTGAGGAGGTCGACCGCGCTCGGCGGAGTGCCGGCCCTGGTCGCGAGGCGGGCCACCGCGATCTCGCGGCGGGAGAACGCGCCGTAGATCGTCGGGAGGTAGCCGATCAGGAGGGCGAGGAGGGCGAGGCCGGTGCCGGCCTCGATGAAGGCGAGGACGTACCCCCACTCCCCCCCGCCGCGCGGCGGGCGGACGAACCCGAGCGTGAAGAACGACGACCCGCTCATCTCGAACGCGTCGGCCCACCCCTCGAACACCGTCGCGCGGAAGATCAGGGCGAAGCCCACGATGACGAGGACCAT
>Ga0302321_100005507_pt1 | contig 11090 bp, 9 predicted proteins | sample Fen_T0_1_FD_202505 | JGI IMG/M metagenome (GOLD analysis project Ga0302321, IMG submission 202505) | Peat permafrost microbial communities from Stordalen Mire near Abisko, Sweden - Fen_T0_1 | ecosystem: Environmental > Terrestrial > Soil > Wetlands > Permafrost | place: Sweden: Abisko...
TATTACCTCGCCCGACGTTGTTGGTGAGGTTGCTGGCAAAATCCCAAGTGCCTACACGCGGCGAACCAAACGTGTACAGATCCACGCCGTATCCGTTGTTTGACAGCCAGTCTGCCGCCAGTGTGACGAGCGCGCCGCCCAAACTGTGTCCAACGCAGTGGATATGGGTTGGAAAATTCTGGCCAAGAAAGAGCATCATTCCGTCCAGCAAATCCTTAAACGTGCGATTGAAACCGGAGTGTACGAGAGTGCCGGAAGGTCCGAGCACCACCGCGTAGTTGGCGTCGGTCAGCCAGTCATACACCGAATCCGTGCCTCGGCAGACGAGGATGGCGTGGCCTGCGTAGATATCGTCTTTTTTGCCCATCGCCATGAGTGCAAAACCTGTTTTCGATTTGAACGCAAAGACGCCTGACTTGGCGGTGAAGCGTTGAGCTGTGCCTGCGCTGGGCGTCGGTTTGTCTGAAAAATCAAAGAACTCGGCCAAATCGGTTTTCTCAAAATGAGAATCTATAATTGGCGAGTACTTTAGGCTATAAACGGCTTCTGCGACCTGTGCTGCTTGGATTGGGGTAATGGCAGATTTGCTCATGTTATTGGTCCTTTTGGATGTTGGGGCTGTATCGCGTAATCTGAAAAAGTCCTTTGTAGGGTATGGCGTTAGGCGGGAGGTAGTCTTTGCCCTGCTCGCCTTTCCAGCAGCGCTCCAGATCCGTCTTCACCCCTCGGATGATGTTCGGGTCATCAGTGAGCTCGGCGGTGATTTCTGCGTACATCCTACCTTTCTTGGCATCCAGGTTGTACTCTCGCTGCTCCCACGGATTCGTCTTCGTCTTCTCCCACGCGAGGTAGTCTTCCCCTTCATAAGTGATAACGATTTTTTGTTTGATCTCTGGTTTTGCCCACGTGTGGGCGAGGCGCGAGGCGTAGACGGGGTCCATGTTCACCTCGCCGTCGATGTCGCTCACCTTGCTTTGCTCGTAGGATTTGTAGCCGACGTGTTCGCCAGTGCGCACAACCTTTGCGCCTATGGCGGGCTCGCCGTTCATCGTTACAAAAAAGTGCAGGCGTGAGCAGACACATACGACTTGTGAATTAAAGAAGCCGTCATCCATCATCGGTCTGTCTAGATCGACGTTATCGGGGAGCGTCGTCGCTCGGGATAGGTCGCCATAAAACTCCAGTTGGATATAGCTCCCTTCCTGCATGCCCGGCACGAATACATCCTCATGCGGCCCGAGACCGCTTCGTATGTTCGACCACCCCAGATAGAGTTTGCCGTCATGGCGGATGAGAATCTTTTGGTCCGTACGAACCTCGGCCAGCAGTGGTTTCCAACGTTTGGCGTAGGCCGGCTTGAAAGCGAAACGCCCGGCCGCATCGGTCACCGTGCGGTCCGTGTAGACCTGGTCTTTGGGTAGGAAAAGATCCAGCCGACGGATGATTTCGGCGCCCTCGACCGGTTGGCCGTCCTTGGTGATGACGGCTGTGAGCTCAGAGCAAAGACAGATTTTGTATTTATCGAGTAATCCCATTTTATTTTCTCCGTTGGCGCTGTTTGTTGGTAAAGAATCCTGATCTTCGTTCGGCGGCACGACTCCTCTGGCCAAGATCTCGTCGGTGGAGGGGCCTTGCATCCCTTCCGGGTACTTTAGTTTCAGTGAGCCATCCAGTGCGGTTTCAAACGTCATTCCTGTCGCTTTGAACTCCTTGCTTAGGTCGATTTTCCCCAATGCCTCAATTAAGGCTGCCAGGTCCTCTGGGGTCGGTGGCTCCAGATTATTACCGACCTCCAAGTTAGCTCTATTCTGTGGATTGGTCCGATCTCCCGCTGTCATGATGTGCGGGCGACCTTGCCGAAACGAGTCGTTTGCGGCAATAGTATTTTTTGGCTGTGGCCAGATGGTATTGATCAACGAAAAGACAACGAGGGTGCGTCACGGTCCGGCTGGCGGGCCTGCCACTTCACTTTGAAAAGGCGGTGTTCGAGTGAAACTTCTTGTCTCTGGCGACAGCTTTGCCGTGCAAAATCTTTCCATAGTGGTGATTTGGACGGTTGACGGTGCTTTGCTGTCTCGCTCAGCTTTTACGTCTTCTTTATGACGTGGCGGAAAGGAAACGTGAGCATTACGGTAATGCCTGCCCCAGAGTTTGTGCGCACCTTCACCTTACGTACCTAGAAAATCATGTTTAAAGTTTGGCTCTTTTCGCCAGTTAAAGGGCATGTCGTCCTTAAGGGAAAGCCAGTGGCTGGCGCTGTGATTGAGCGCAGCTACGACTGGGCTTGGAAAAACCAGAAGGGCCATGACCAAACCACGACCGATCAAAACGGCGAATTCTCGTTGCCCGCCATCTACGGGACGATGATTCTTGGTTCGGTGTTTCCCCACGAACCAAGCATCAATCAAGAGATCTTGGTAGAGTTTGAAGGAAAGTCGTATGGGGCATGGTACGCATTCAAGAGAGAGTACACCGAATATGGTGAACTTGGGGGCTCTCTTAACGGGCAACCAATCGACCTGCTCTGTGATTTGGAAAAAAAGTAACGAACCACGGTGGGGTTTGGGATTACGGAGGTATTGCCGAACTCCGTGACTTAGGCTGCAGGACAGCGCTGAAAGAACTATGATCCTTTTATCGCGAGACGACGTTTCGGTCATCGACCAAGGCGCCGCGTCCACCACGCATCAGTTTTGGCGGTGTTGGATAGCAGAGTTGACAACGCTGGTGCCGCCGGCTCTGGTCTTGAGCACCCCGCATGATGCGGCGGATCATATCAACCAAGGGCGCGGCGGCGCTGCTGATCATGTTCGCCATTCCCATTCTTTCAACCAACGCATTAGCCATGTTTAAAGTATGCCTTTTCTCACCGGTAAAAGGGAAGGTCGTCAATAGAGGTCAGCCCGTGGTCGGCGCTGTGATCGAGCGTAGCTACGACTGGGCTTGGAAAAAACAGAAGGGCCATGACCAAACCACGACCGATCAGAACGGCGAGTTTTCTTTGCCCGCCATTTATGGGACGATGATCCTCGGTTCGGTACTGCCCCACGAGCCAGTGATCGAGCAAACCATAAATATTCAACACCAAGGGGAAACCCACGAAGCGTGGTTCACCAATAAGCGTCTCTATTCTGAAAACGGAGAATTGCCATATTCTGTAAACGGAGAATTGGCTTACAGAAAGATCGATATACTTTGTGACCTAGGCGACAGGCCCCAATGGCACGAAGAGGGGATTCGGTACTATTTCGGAAGTAGCCAATTACGCTGATCCACACCCCAAATATACTATACCGATGAATCCGCTCTCACCTGATTTAGCAGCAAACAACAACCAAGGCTGGAGCAGCGCTGCTGATCGTGTTCGCCCTTCCCATTCTTTCAACCAACGCGTTTGCCATGTTTAAAGTATGCCTCTTCTCACCGGTAAAAGGGAAGGTCGTCAATAAAGGTCAGCCCGTGGTCGGCGCTGTGATCGAGCGCAGCTACGACTGGGCTTGGAAAGACCAGAAGGGGCACGACCAAACCGAGACTGATCAAAACGGCGAGTTTTCCCTGCCCGCCATCTACGGGACAATGATCCTTGGTTCGGTACTGCCCCACGAGCCAGTGATCGAGCAGGATATCATCATCAACCACGAGGGAACTGCCTATAAGGCTTGGCATTGCTATAAACGAGAGTACGACGAATTTGGTGAGCTGCGGGGTGTGCTAAAACAATGCCCGATCACGCTTTATTGCGATCTGCAATCGACATTCAGACGTTTCGAGATAGGGAGCGGTTATTCAGGGATTGGCGAACTCAAGTAACACTTTCCAAAATGAATTCTTTATCTCCCATCGAAGCCGCTAACATCGCTGACGGAGTATACCTACTGCGCAACAAAACGATTGCACAGCTCAAAGCCAATTTAGACCCCCTCGGCTGCGAGGGGCTCTTCAAGGTCGAGGACGGCTCGCGGTTCACCGGCAAATCCGGCGGTACGATGTTTCGTCAATTGAGTGGTTTTGGCTATATCGCCGAGGGCGAGGGCACACGGCAGGGCGAGATTCTTGTAGTCGTGCGGGGGACCAAATCGGTAAACGATATCCTGAGTGATGCGCATGCGGGCACTCGGCGTGGGCCGGGTGGATTGCCGGTACATCTTGGTTTCATACGCATCTGGGAGACTTTTGCGGGCGACTTGAAATCTTTCTTGCAAGGACGCAATCCGACGCACGTTCACTGTGTCGGTCACAGCCTCGGCGGGGCACTGGCCACGGTCTGTGCCGACTATTTTGCCTCACTCAAGTTGCCGGTCTCGCTGTACACGTTTGGGAGCCCGCGTGTCGGCACCCGCGCGTTCAGCGACAATCTCACCCAAAGCGTCGGCGCCGAAAACATCTATCGCGTCGCTCACAGCACCGATCCTGTCACGATGGTGCCGGCGTTTCCGTTTCTACACACACCAACCAGGGGAAAGAGCTACACGGTACCGAAAAGCGGACTCATTTGGATTTCGGCGCACTTCATGGAGGGATATTCTGACAGCGTACGAGGCAAGTCGTGGGCGTCGCTGGTCAACACGCAAGTGCAGTTCGACTGGAGCGATGTTGTCGCTCGTGCGTGGTTGGACGCCGCCAAGGAAGGCAGGAGCGTCGTTGCGATGTACTCAGTGGCAGGCCTGAATGTGATTGCGCAGGCACTGCGCTGGTTGATCCGCAAAGCACTTGGGTTCGGCCTGGATACCATCTGCCTGGACATGGCCGATTCGTACACGGCAGCCGATGTGATGGCGAAACTTCTCAGCCAGGCTCCTGCGCTTTCCAAAGAGCTGGCGGACGATACGCGGACGGTGATGAGCGCGGTGCTCCAATTTCTCGGACGCACCACGGCCACGCCGGTCGACATCACCTACCAATTCATTCGCTGGGTCTTTGATCTGCTTTACGGAAGTCTGAATGCGATGGCGAACCGCGCGCTCATGGGCGGTGACCGGTCCGAATGACGATAGCGAGGCGTTTTGGAATGCCGTGGGAAAATCTCGCAGAAAGGACATAAGGAAGTTGTTTTGTGATCGGCGATGCGCCGTTGGGGCGCGGGCAATCAGGCCAACACGGTGGGTCTGGCTCTGGGGCACATGACTTTGCGCACAGGCTGCGGCGAGGCCTGACTTGGCGGATGTTAAAGGTTTGGCATCTGGGCAACAGAGAAGGCGCTAGCTCGGATCTGCAAAAACAATACCTGCGCCGAGCACTTCGCGGTTGCGCCGGGGGCGGCGATCTCTAATCGCTCACAACATGCCGCCCTCATTATTTCCCGGCGCCGATGGCCTCGGACTTCGTCGATGGACGATTGCGGCGGGTGGCTGTGTCTTCGCGATCTGGGCGGGCGTAACCCTGGCGGATTCTCCGTATCTGGTTTTTGCGGGACTGGCCGGGTTGCTCTATGTCGGCACACTGGCGGTCAATGCACCGGTGCTGGCGTGGCTGGTGATCGCTTTGCAACCGGCGGCGTTGATCGTGCCTTTCTTTCCAGGGCGACCGTTTTGGTGGGAACTGTGCGCGCTGCTCGCCTGGCCCAGTTTGCTCGCCCATTTTCTGGTCAACCGGGAGAAACTGGAAGCGCTGCAGTTTGATCGGCTCGAACGCCGAGCGCTGGTGGCTTTGGGTGGTTACCTCGCTGTGTTAGTTGGCCTGATGTTATACCGCGGCGTTGGTTTTCGTGTGCTTGGCGGTACGCAAATGGGCGGACGATTCTATATGCAACAGGTCATTCTGGCGGTAGTGCCGGTATTGATGATCGCCGCGAACTTATCGAAAAAGCAGCTGCTCTGGGCGACAGCGGTTGGTTGGTCAATGTCGCTTACCTATCTGGCATCTGATTTTTCGTTCAGTATGGGCGGAGGCGTGATGCAGCGAATTTTATATTTTATCGAGGTGCCGACAGACGCGGTGAATTTCGTGGTAGGCTACGAAGTCACCGGGATGAGGCGTTATCAATCACTCTGGTTTGTCGCTGCGGCAGGTTTGGCCTGCACTTGGACCCTTGCTCCGCTCAAAGATTTGTTGGGCCGATACGTACTGATCGCGGGACCAATTATGCTGGGACTACTCGCGCTCGGATTGGGTAGCGGACACCGAACATTGTTAATACTGACGGTGACGACACTGGTTTTTCTTACCCTCTTTCAGCGCTTCTGGAATCCCTTGCGGGCCGTGGTCGGAGTATTGGCAATCACGGGTGCGGTCATTGTTTTGTATGCGATGGCCGACCAACTACCGATGCCGGTTCAGCGGTCGATCTCTTTCCTGCCGGGAATTCGCGTACAGGAATTGGCTGAGCATAACGCAGTGGACACGCTAAACGACCGAATCGGCATCTTGAAACTCGCGATCAACGATGTCCCGCGATACCTGCTGCTCGGACGCGGATTTGGCATGGAGCGTATCGATCAGTTGCCGGGTGATATTGTCCAGGATAACATTTTGACGGGATATATAAATGGATACTTCTATAATGGTACTCTCGGGCTCCTTTTGAAGACAGGACTGCCTGGGTTTTTATTCTCAAGTTTGTTTGTATGGTGGTCTTCACGCATGGCACTCGAACTCGTGCGGCTTGTCTGGCGCCGGACCGTTCAAGAGCAAACATGGTTCGATCGGTTCTGTATCCTTGTATGTGCACAATGGTTTTCGCTCATCGTCTTTTTTTATCTCACGCATGGTGACGCGTCGCTATGGATGCAGGATTTCGCGCTGCCGGCTGCGTTGATCATGATCTGTCGTCGCCGGCAGCTGCAGGATGAGTTTGTCGATCAGATCGATTCTCCATCACAAGCAACGTCCGACCCTTGACTCGATGCCTTCTGTGTCAGTCATCCTGCCGACTTGTGATCGCCCCGATTTGTGGCCTCGGGCGCTTGAGAGCGTGCTGCAGCAGAGTTGGACCGATTTGGAAGTTGTCCTTGTTGATAGCAATCGGCGCACCTCTCGGTTGCGCGACATACCCGCTTATGACGCTTACCGCGACGACGCTCGAGTGGTTCTTATCGAGAAGCCCCATGCTCCCTCGGCTGCAGCGGCGCGCAACACTGGCCTGGCCGCAGCGCGCGGTAATTGGGTAACTTATCTGGACGACGATGACGTTTATTGTCCGGAAAAAATTGAGCGCCAGTATGCACTCGCACAGCAGGAGGACGCCTCCATTGTTCTTTGTGGATACACCGTGGTTTTGCCTCACCGTCGTCGAACCCGGCAGGTCGAGCAGAATCAATTCCTAGGCGACAAATTATTGACGGCAGCCAATTGGGGAACCCCGATGCTTTTTCACCGGCAGGACCCGTTGGCGCGGTTCGACGAAGGTTTGCGCGCGGGCGAGGATGAGGTGTTCGCACATGCGTTTTTGCTTAGGAACCAAGTGACGCGAGTGCCGAATTGTGCGCTGAGTTTGGTCGAGGTCTATCCGCAGGTTGGGCAAGCCCGAGTGCATCACGGCGAAGCGGCGTGGAAGGCCTACCAGACAAACTGGCGGCAGGTGCACAGGCAGTATTCGCGGGCGGCGGTCCGGCAATATCTCGCGATGGGCCGCCTTGTGCAGGCGCAGAATGGTCACGGAAACGCGCTGTACTTCCTGCGCTGTGCTCGAACGGTATTAGCCACACGCGGGGTGAGCGCCTGGCGTCTAGTGGCCAATGCTACCGCGCATCGTCTCGGGCTGTTGTCGAAGTGGGCTGTGTCTTAGTCGCCCACGGAAGGTGAGCCCAGACTACGCGCCATTCAGCGCGCAGAGATGGAGAAATCAGGCCAGCGAGTGCAACCCCCACGCCTGCGCCGATGAGGGAGCCCAGCAGACGCCAGGGGAAATCTCCTGAAAAAATAAACGTACGCCCAAGTGCGGTACCGGCTCCGAGCATCGCACTGCTTAGGAGCGGTAGCTGGATCGCTTTTAAGTAGGTCCATACCGACACAGGAGAACCACGCAACCGCCACCAAAGACGTGGCACTGCCAGCAATAGATTTGTCAGCGCCACGGCCATAGCCACGCCGACAGCTCCCTGTCTGAGTCCCAGGGCCACGGCGAATGCGACGATGGGGAAGGCGACGAGCGCGGTTTGGATGAGTCGTTTGGATTGCCCAGCGGCCACTGCCACGGATTGGGCGGACTGGATGATTTGGGTGATCGCGGTGCTCACCGCTAACCAGCGCAGGATCGGTGCGGCTTCCGCCCATTGTGAGCCGAGCACGATATGTACAACCTCTTCCGGTGCGGCTACCGCGAACGCGGCGATTGGCAACGTGAGATGGGCGATGATATTCGCGCTGCGTGAACTTTGAATCTCGAACTCGGACGAGGTCGGGGTGACGCGTGACAGTGCGGTGAGCGAAATCTGCGACAGCGGTTCAGCCACGTGCGCCATCGGCAGCGCCAGCATTTGCCCAGACCGGTTATACAGGCCGAGCGTAAAGGCCCCCAGATATTGGCCGACTGCGACCGTTTCGATCAGCTGCGTGATATAGTTTAGCGCATTGTATTGGGTCAGGTTAAGGCCGGTGCGAATCAATGCCAGTAACCCGTCGCATTGCGCACGAACACGCGGTCGCCACGGACAGTGCATCCAGGCAAGTGCTGCGCAGAGAAATTCCCAGACGAGAAGAAACACCACAAATGCATAGGCTCCGGCTCCCAGCACGGCGGCTACAATCATCGCGACTGTCCCAGTCACCGCCGAAATACTTTCCAACCGGTTCAGCTCACGAAACCGTAGTTCGCGTACAAGCAGCGAGCGCGGCAGGCCGCCGATCCCGATGAACAAAAAACTCACACTCATGCTCCCTAAAAGGGATGTGAGTGCTGGCTGACCGTAAAACCGAGCAACAAAAGGCGCAGCTGCGGCGGTGGTAAGTGTGAGCGCAAGGCCGATCCCGATTTGGGTCCAGAGCAGGGCCGTGCATAAGCCTTCACTCAGGTTTGCATTTTGCACCGTTGCCGAACCAAGTCCCATGTCGCGAAACATCCAAAGCAGAAGCGTGAAGCTGGCCGCCATCGCAAAAAGGCCTTGCTCGGAAGGGAGGACTAACCTGGCGAGTACCAGTACACCCGCAGCTTTACACACAAGGCGCAGGCCTTGGGAAAGTAGCGTACTGCGATGGCCATGCTTCGCCTTCTCTTGAACGGTTTCGAGTGAAGCGGGGATTGGCGAACTCATGGGCGTGGCGCGAGGAGGAAGCTGGCCGACCCGCGCTGGCTTGCAAGATTGCGCACGAGGATGGCGCGTTTACGCGCAGCTTTGGTCCTAACCCTCCAGTAATCGCAGCGCTTTTTTCAGGGCGGTGATGTGCTGCGCGGGGGTGAAGTTGAGCAAATAATGTTCGCGCAGGGCGCCGTTGGCTTCACCGGTTTTGCGCGCTTGCAGGATCGCGTCGGCGATTTGCTCGGGTCGACCGGGTTCTACGAACCAGACGTTTTTTCGCGGCAGCATGCTCGGGATCGCGCGCCATTTGGTGGTGACGATGGAGATGTCGTGCGCCAGCGCCTCGATCAGCACGAGCGGCTGGCCTTCGTGCTGGTAATACGTCGGGAAACAGAACACGTCGCTCTCGGTGAACAGCGCGCGTTTGGCTTCGCCGTCGACGAAGCCGACAAAGCGGACGGCGGTGGTTAGCTCTTTGCTGCGGTTTTTAAAGCGCTGCTCGGACTCCGGGCTGTCGAAGGCGCCTGCAATGGTCAACCGGAACGCGCCGGGTGCGCGGGCGTGCAGCAGCGCCACGGCATCCAGCGTGTCGAAGAAACCTTTTTCGGCGCAGCAAAGTCCGATGAAGAGAATTTCGTAACGGCCCTTATCCTCGCGGTGTCGTGGCGGCGGCAATACACCGGTTTCGCTCAGTGAGTTTTGGACCACAGCGACGCGTTTGGGCCAGAGGCGATCCACGTCGGCGGCCAGTTCGGGTGCGAGCACGATCGCGAGATCGGCCTTGCCGAGCAGGCGTTGAGAAATGCGGCGCTCGGGTACAGTCGCGGTGGTTTCGAGCCATTGACCAAGACCGACAGCGTGCCAGTGCAGGACCAGTTTTTTGAAAAAAGGTCGGCACAAAACCATAACCAACCAGTCGCGATAAAGTGCGCCGCGCTTGGCCGGGGCGGGCACGTAGTAGAGCGCCATCGAGCCGTGCCGCCAGCGCTGGTACAGAACTTTGCTGCAGGCGAAGAGCAGGGAAAAAACTTTGCGCACCTGCCAGCGACCGACGTCGGCGGAGGTTTCGGAGAGGCTCAGATTCACGTGGTGCAGCTCAAAACCCTGGCCGGGTCGGCCGAGTTCTTCGAGCAGCAGGCGGATCATCGCGCTCTGGCCGTGGTGGGGTGGCGGGGTCTGGGCAAATACGAGCAGTTTCATTGCAGGCTTGGAAAAAGGCCGCGAGTCAAGCGATGCTGTTCGTAGGATATGCCCGTTCAAACCGCAAGAAACCAGTTTGTCTTTCGCCTGGCCGGTGTGGCTCTGCCGCTGGTGTGCGCGTTGGCGGGGGCGGTGGTCTACCATTTTTTTGGAAATGCGACGCAGGGCTATATTCACTCGCGGTCGCTGTTCGTTTGGTGGGGTTCACAATGGTTCGAATCGGCGGCGGAAACACAACACGGCCCGCTCATTCTGCTGGCCGCGGCGTGGTTGTTCCGGCGAAACCTGCGTATCCATTCCGGCCCGACAACACCGGCGGGCGGTGCCGCGCTCGCCGCGATGCTGGCCGGTTTGGCGTTGCACCTCGCGGGCTATGCGCTCCAGCAGACGCGTATCTCGATTGCCGGGTTTCTAGTTTTTGTCTGGGGCGTGCTGGTTCTGGCGGGCGGGCGGCGTTGGGGACGCGCGGCGGGCTTTCCGCTGGCGTTTATGTTGCTCGCGGTGCCGGTGAGTTTCGTCGATACGCTCGGTTTTTATCTGCGGCTGGCGGTCACGAATCAGGCTTTTGTCCTTGCGCAGTTGTTCGGCGTAAAACTGTTGCGCAACGGCACGCAGCTGTTTTCGCCTGACGGGCATTTTCAATACGACGTGGCAGCGGCCTGCTCGGGCCTTCGCTCGCTCGTGGCGTTGCTCGCACTGGCTTTACTCATCGGCTAT
>Ga0302321_100005509_pt1 | contig 11089 bp, 12 predicted proteins | sample Fen_T0_1_FD_202505 | JGI IMG/M metagenome (GOLD analysis project Ga0302321, IMG submission 202505) | Peat permafrost microbial communities from Stordalen Mire near Abisko, Sweden - Fen_T0_1 | ecosystem: Environmental > Terrestrial > Soil > Wetlands > Permafrost | place: Sweden: Abisko...
CGACGAATACGAGCGCAAGCTGATGGGCATGCCGCCGCAGGTCGCGGACCCGACGACCGGGCTGATGATGCCCGCTCCGCTGCCGCCGCAGATCATGCGCTCGGAGATGCGCAAGCGGAACAAGGTCGCCTGGTACAAGCTATCAGCGTGCGACAAGCCGCTGGCGAAGTACAAGTGGCTGGGGAAGTTCATCCCGGTGCTGATGTGTCCTGGCGACGAGATCACGATCAGCGGCGTGAAGATTTACCAGGGCATCATCCGCAGGCTGCGCGACGCGCAAATGATGTACAACTATTGGTTCACGCTGGCGACCGAGCGCATCGCACTCGCGCCGAAATCACCGTACGTCATGCTCGCCGGGCAGGCAGAGAACCACCCCGAGTGGCGAACGGCGAACACCGACAACGCAGCTTTCCTTGAGTACGAACCGGTCAAGATCGGCAGCGAGTGGTTCGTCACGCCTCCTGGGCGCACCGAGGCGATCCAGATCGACGCGGGCCTGGTGACGATGCTGCAGATATGCGCGCAGAACCTGCGCGAGATCACCGGGATGAAGGACGCCGTCCTGGGACAGGGCAGGCCCGAGCAGCCGCTGGGCGCGATCCTGGCCGAGCAGAAGAAGGGCGACGTCGCGACGTTCCACTACGGTGACAACCTGGCGCGATCGATCAAGCACGCTGGCCGCATCCTGGTCGACCTGATCCCGAAGATCACCGACGTCCAGCGCGAGCTAGGCATGCGCAGCGAGTCGGGCGAAAGCTCGACGACGCAGGTCAACGTGCCGATGGCAGATGGCACCAAGCTCAACGATCTGTCGATCGGGGACTTTGAGGTGATCGTTGACGTCGGCCCATCGTTCGCGTCGCGGCGCGTCGAGGCGGCGAAGGAGATGCAGGAGTTCATGAGCGTCGTCGGACCGGCGGCTGCGATGCCTGTCGGTGCGATCATGGCGCAGCAGGTCGATTGGCCTGGAGACACGGGCGAGAAGGTGTCTGCGATGCTGGGGTCGATGCTGCCTCCGGCGCAGCAGCAGATTCTCAACGGTGGTGATGGTCAAGACCCGCAGGTAGCGTCGCTGCAGGCGGCTATGCAGGCGCAGCAGCAGCAGTTCACGCAGTTCGCGCAGCAGATGCAGGGACACGTTGCGCAACTGACCGCCGACAACGCCGAGTTGAAGCTCAAGGTGCAGAACAAGACGATGGAGTTCGCGACCAAGCTCACGGACCAGGCGACGCGCCGCGAGGACATGAGCCAGGGCCGTGCGATCGCCGCCGAGAACAACGCGCAGCAGGAGTTCGTCGCGAAGCTCGACACCATCCCGAAGATGCTCGACAACATGGTCAAACTGATGACGATGGGCGTGGACCCTGCGTCTATCCAGGGGCTGATTGGCAGCGCGACGCAGGCGGTGATGGGTGCGTCGTCCCAGGTCCGCTCCGGTCCCGACTTCGGTCAGTCGATGCAGATGCTGGTCGGCAGCGAGCAGGACGCGAACCAGCGCGTACAGGGCATCCTGCAGCAGGCTCTACCTGCCGGTGTGCCGCAGCCAAATGCTCCGCAAGCACCACAAACGCCGCCAGGAATGGCAGAATCCCCGCAGCCGGGGCAAGGTGGCCCAATGCCGCCCCCGATGCCTCAGAACCCCAATGATGGAGGGCAGCAGCCATGATGGTCGACAGTTTTCTCCCCACCAACCTCGGCAGCGTGACGATCGCTGTCGGCGCAGCCGCATCGGCCACCGTGATCCCGCGCGGGCAGGTGCCTCAGACCGACCTGCGCAAGGCGGGCGGGGAGTACCTGACGCTGAACAACCTGGGCGCGGTCGGTGGTCCGACGATCTTCGTCGAGACGTCGCCGGGCGGCAGCGTCGTGGCGACCGTCGCGAACTCGTACCCGATCCAGGGCGGGCAGCGCGTGGTGATCCGGCGCGGAAGTGGAGACGACACGATCTCTGCTATCGCCAGCGCCGCCGGTCCGACGAACCTCGTCGTCAGCGTCGGCAACGGCATCTGATTTCGTAGTACAACGCAGCACAACAGAAGGAGAATCAATCATGCCAGGCTCAGTCGTTCAAAACGTAGTCGTCGGCGCGCCGTCGCTCTTCCGGCCCGGTCCGGTTCCGTACTCGGTCATGGCGATCCCCGCCGCGACCGGCACGGTGCTGATCGAAAAGTCGGAAGACAACGGCACCACCTTCGTCCAGCAGCCGATCGGCGCTGTCGCAACCGTGAACTCGGTCGGCGGCAACGGCGGTCAGTCCACGATCGTCCGCGTCTCGGCGTTCACCGCCAACGGCACGGCAGTCCTCTCGGACCTGTCGATGCCGCAGGGTGGCGCGTTCGGCAACATCGGCGGCGGGATCGCGACGGTGCTGCTCAACGGCACCCCGTACACCACGCAGGTCACGCTGACGACGGAACTGGAACTGCTCGGCATCCGTCTCCCGGTGGGATCGCTCAAGCCGAACTTCCGGCTCGACGTCGACCTGGGATTCGTCTGCACCAACAACGTCAACGTCAAGACGATCCGTGCCTACTTCGGCAACAGCGCGAACACCGCGCTGGAAGGCGGCACGATCGGCGCGACGCAGGTGCTGACCTCGTCCGCTGGTGGGCGCATGGGCCTGGTGATCACGGGCCGCAACGACGGCGCGACGGTTGACGTCTCGTCCGTCGGCTCGGCGCTCGGTTTCGGTATCAGCACCACGGCACCGGTCAGCATCGCGACGCTGGCTGCGTACGCTGGCCCGCTCGCGGTCGAGCAGGCTCTGGTGATCTCGTACCAGAAGGCGACCGCTGCCGACGTCCTGACGCTGCAGTCGGCGCGCGTCACGCTCTACGACTAAGACCAGGTGCGACTCGACCTGCGTCGATTCAACCTTGCGCTCGCCGGGAAACCGGTGGGCGCGAGGCATTTGCAATTGCACCAGCAGGGCTACCTGTTGTCGGACGTTACCGGTGACGCTCACCGGGTGCGTGTAGCCGCGCCTCTTGGGAAACTCCCATGCCCGAAGACCTGATGCTGCCGGGGATCGACTCGGCACCTTCTGCTGCACCCGCAACGAGCGACGCTCCGGCGTCGTCGCAAGACCAGGCCGCGCCCCCGAGTGGGGATGACAAATCGACGCAATCGGCGAGCGTTGACACTGGCAGTGATCCTGCCTCGGGTGATGCACCGACAGAGACTGACGAGCAGCGGCGCGAGAAATCTGATCGCCGATCGCGCGGTGGTTTCCAGAATCGCATCAACGAACTGACGGCGAGGGAACGTGACGCCGTCAGGCAGAACCAGCAGCTTGCAGGGTTGTTGGAGATGGTCATCAAGGGTCAGGTCACGCCGCAGCAAGCGCAGCGGCAGGATGCGACGCAAGGTGAGCAGCCTCCGAACGAGGCGAATTACAACGACTGGAAGGCATACGAGCGGGACATGATCCGCTACGAGTCACGCCAGGAGATTCGCCGCGAGCTTGCGCAGCGCGAGGCGCAACAAAACCATCAGAGAAGTCAGTGGGAGCAGCAGACACAGGAGCAGCAGAGGGCGGTGCAGGAAGAGCATTTGCACGTTGCCACCGGCTCGCAGATGCAGAGTGTCGCTGCGCAGTTCCCCGACTTCCATGATGTGATCGAATCGTGCCCGGTCAACATTCCGCTGAACGTAGAGGCGTCAATGGCGATCACGGGCAAGGCCGGTCACGTTGCGTACTACCTCGCCAAGAATCCGCGAGTGATCCAGCAGTTGTCTCAGATGCCTGACGTTGTCGTGGCTCATCACATCACGCGCATTGCGAATGCGATGGGTTCTTCTGCCGCCACTGTGTCTAACGCGCCTCCGGTCGGAAGCCCGGCAGGCAACCGTGGAACGTCGGCCAACCCGTATCCCAAGGACGCCACTCCGGCGCAGCACTTGGCATGGGAGGCCGCGAACAAGCGGCAAGCTAAGAGAGCCTAATCATGAGCAATACAGTCCTCACTCCGGTGATGATCACCAACAAGGCGGTCATCGTCCTGGAGAACCAGTGCAAGGCCGTGCAGTTCTTCGACTCGTCCTATAGCGACCAGTTCGCGAAAGACGGCGCGAAGATCGGCGCGACCCTGAACGTGCGCAAGCCCGCCCGGTATGTAGGTCGGCAAGGCGCGACGCTGCAGGTCGAAGACCAAACGGAAACGCAAGTGCCGCTGGTCCTCACCACGCAGTTCGGTGTCGACGTCCAGTTCACATCGCAGGAACTGACGCTGTCGCTGGATGATTTCACCGTTCGGGTGCTGAACCCGCAGATGGCGGTCATCCGCAACCGCATCGACCGCGACGCGAACCTGATGGCGACGACGATCCCCAACCTGGTCGGAACGCCGGGCACGCCGCCCGCGACGCTTGCGTCGCTACTGGCTGTGCGCCAGCGCCTGCTGGAAATGGGCGCGCCCGACGACAACCAGTTGTACCTGCTGCTCAACCCGGCGGCGAACACCTCGCTCGTCAACGGCCTCGGCACGTTGTTCAACTCGCAGAAGCTCCTCACCGAGCAATACGAGACGGGCACGATCGACGCAGGCGTCGGGCTGAAGATCGCGATCGACCAGAACAGCAACACGCAAACGGTCGGTCCGCTCGGTGGCGCTCCGGCGGTCAACGGCGCTGGTCAAGGCCTGACGACTGGCTGGGCGTATTCGATGAACCTCATCACCAACGCATGGACCGCTGCCGCTGCTCCGCGTCTGAATCCTGGTGACCGGTTCACGATCGCTGGCGTCTTCTCGGTGAACCCGCAGTCGCGCGCCTCCACAGGCGCGTTGCAGCAGTTCGTCGTGCAGACGGCGGTCAACTCGGACGCCGCAGGCAACGCGACCATCCCGATCGTCCCGGCGATCATCTCCGCTGGTCAGTACCAGAACGTCACCGCCGCTCCGGCGGGCGGCGCGCTGCTGACGGTCAGCGGTGGTGCCGGTCTGTCGTTCCCGCAGAATCTCGGCTTCCACAAGTCGGCGCTCACGATTGCGTTCGCTGACATGGTGCTGCCGAAGGGCGTCGACATGGCCGAGCGTAAGGTCTACAAGAGCATCAGCTTGCGGATCGTGCGCGCGTTCGACATCAACAACGACCGGTTCCCGTCGCGGACCGATGTGCTGTACGGCATCAAGGCGCTCTACCCTGAACTCGGGTGCGTGCTGACGAACTAAGCAGTCCGATGCAATCCCGGCCCCGCAAGGGGTCGGGACACAACCAGGAGCAACAATGGCACGCAAAGACCTGTCGAAGATGACCGACGTCGAGTACAAGGCGCTGTCGCCGCAGGACTTGATGCTGTACAACAAGTCGCTGCCGGAAACCGATTACGAGAACCCGTACCTGCACCAGGCGTTCCCGTGCTGGATGTACCGCAAGAATGGCGGCGTCCTCGACACGGCACTGGTGAAGGACGAGAAGGAACTGATGGCCCTCGGCAAGGGTTGGGAGAAGTCGCCGCAGGCGTTCGGTGTGCAGACCGCGCCCGCCGCGCCGAAGATCCCGGTCGTGGCGTACACGATCCCGATCATCGCCTCCAACAGCGAAGCGACGGAAGATGCTCCCGCTCGGCCCTAGGCTCGCGGTCGCGCGCCTGACCGGCGAGCAGGTGCTGGCATCTGGGATCATTCTCCCGGCCCCAGACACGCGGGATGCGCTGATCGGTAGGGTGGCCTCGGTGGGGTCCGCGCACGCGCGTGGACGCCCGCTGGAGGTGTCTGCTGGTGACAAGGTGATCTACTCCTCGCGGGTGGACACCTTCGTCACGGATGATGGTACGGTCGACGTCGTTGACGAGAACTCGGTGATCGGAATCCTGTGACAACCGCAACCTCCACCGCTGGCGAGATCATCCAGGACGCGCACCTCTTCGCGGGCATCGGTGATGCGTACAACCCGATCGACGCGAACAACAACGCGATGGCGCTGCGGTTCCTGAACTCGCTACTCGACTCACTCAGCAACGAGCAGTTCACGGTCTTCGACATCGTCGAGGGCACACTGCCGCTCGTCAACGGCACGCAGACGTACTCGCTCGGCCCGGCTGGGACGAACACACCAGCGGTGCGCCCGAACCAGATCGAAACCTGCAACATCGTCGACTCGGGCAACGTCACGCACCCGGTGACGGTGATCAGCGTGCAGCAGTGGGGCAACGACATCATCTACAAGCCCGCACCTGGCAGGCCCGAGTTCGTCTTCTTCAACTACAACCCGACCGACATCACGGCGCAGTTTTGGCCGTTGCCGTCGTTCAGCAACGACGTCTTCCACTACTTCTACAGCAACGTGCTGACGCAGTTCGCTACACCCGCGACGTCGCTGAACAGCCCACCCGCGTATGACCTGTTCTTGAAGACCGCGCTGGGTGAGCTTCTGGGCGAGATCAACAACAAGCCGCTGACGCCGGGCAAGCTCGACCTGGCGGCGCGCGCGCGGCGCAACGCGCGTCTGCTCAATCGCGAAATCCAGGTGATGGACATGGACGTCCCGATCTCGGATCGCACCGCATTCAACATCTACACAGGGAACAACAACCCATGACCACTCTCCCGTTTCGCCCGATCCAAGACCTCGTCGTCGTTGCGAAGAACGCGACCGAGCGGCTGCTCGCCTCCGGCATCGTCATCCCGCATGTGGACGACGACGCGGACCGTCAGCTTGCCGACGATCGCGATGTGGCGACCGTCTTGGGGTGCGGCGAAGGGAAGCGGCTGTCGGCTGACGCGCGGCGCGAGATGTCGGTTCGGGTCGGCGACCGCATCGTCTTCGGGCGCAACAAGGGTCAATCGATCCGGTACTCGGAGGTGGACTACCTAGTGCTGCGCGAGCAGCACATCATCGGTCGCATCGTCGAGGGAAAGTTCTCGCCGCTGGGCGGTTACATCGTCGCCGAGTCGGTGAAGAAGGACGAGGTCACCGAGGCTGGAGTGATCGTGCCCGAGGTGGCCGACAATCGCGAGGAGGCGCTCGTGCTGCAGGTCGGCCCAGGTGCGATCAACGACGACGGCGTGCGCGAGGTGCCGGATGTGCAACCCGGCGACACGATCCTCTTCAATCCGCGCATGGCAGAGCCGTTCCTGCATGAAGGGCGCGAACTGCTTGCGATGCTGCAGGATCACATCGTGTGCGTGAGCAACCGAGATGCCTGACGGTTCCAACATCGTCCCGATGTTCGGGCGCGGCTTTTTCTCAAAGTCGCGCACCGTAACCTCTCAGGCACTGACGAACCTATACCGAGAACCTCAGGGTGATGCCGACAAGGCGCAGATGGTGTTCTACGGGACGCCAGGGCTGAAGTTGTTTGCCGACGTCTCATTATCTGTGCCGGGTTGCCTTGCAATTCGCGGCATGCGCCAAGTCGGGAATTATCTGTATTTCGTTATCGGGTTGTCGTCTCCATCACCAGGGGTAAATTCGCAATCTATTATTTTCGGGGTTGATGCATCTGGTGCCGGATTCACAATAGACGTTCCTATCGTCAGCACTGGGATACAGACCTCTGCAGGTCGCGTAGGAATCTGCGACAACGGGTCGCAGGTGATCATCGTAGACGGCGTCGCTGGGTGGACTTTCCCAATCAACGCCACTGGGCGTTGGACAGGTGGAGCGACATTCCTCAAGATCGCTGACGTCGACTTCCCGAACGGTGCGACGACGGTTGCGTTCCTCAACGGATACTTTGTCTGCGATAACCCGAACGGCTCGCACGTTGGGCAGTTCAACTGGTCGGCGCAATACGATGGCACAACGTGGGCTGCGCTCGACTTCGCGAACGCAGAGTCGTCTCCTGACGCGCTGGTGCATGTCTTCTCCAACTTCGGGCAGTTGTTCCTGTTCGGGACGACGACCGCAGAGGTGTGGGCACCATCAGGCGACGCCGCGATCTTCCGGCGCGTAGGCGGCGCTGGCGTCGAGTGGGGGCTTGCGGCGAAGTGGACGGTCGACAAGTTCGCCAACAACTCCATCGTCTTCCTCGGCAAGAACAAGCTCGGCCAGGCGCAGTTCGTTCGCATGGACGGATACACGATCACGCCGCTGACCGACCCCGAGGTGACGCACGATCTCAACGCGCGCGGAAACCTGCAGACGGCAACCGGGTATTCGTACTCGCTCGACGCGCACACGTTCTACCAGTTGAACTTCCCCGACAAGACCTACCTCTACGACGACCTCTCGCAGTCGTACTCGCTGCTGTCGAGCAATGGCGGGCGGCACCTTGGTGAGATCCGCGCGGAGTTGAATGCGGTTCCGTACGTTTCTGACTACTCTTCTGCAAACCTTTATACCGTCGATCCGAACACCTACACCGACAACGGTGCGACGATCGTGCGCGAGATCGTCGGCAAGCATGTCTTCGCCGACTACAACCAGGTCACGATCGCGGAACTGTTCATCGAATTTGAGGCGGGTGTCGGACTCGCGACCGGTCAGGGCAGCAGCCCGCAGTGCATGCTGCAGTGGAGCAAGGACAACGGTGCGACCTGGGGCAACGAAATCTGGCAGACGATCGGCGGCATCGGCGGCTACTTGGCGCGCTCGGTGTGGCGCAACCTCGGCCTCGCTCGCGACTTCGTCTTCAAGATTCGCGTCACTGATCCGGTGAAGGTCGTCATCACCAATGCCGCGATGAGGGTGGCATGAATGTCAACCCGGTTCCCTACGAACTACTCGGTCCCAATGGCGAGCCGACTCCTGCGTTCATCACCTGGCTCGACCAGTTGCGGACAGGTTTACAGAATCAGACATCCGTGACAACCGTCGCCCTTACTACTCCAGGCGCAGGCACTTGGACAGTTCCTGCCCTTGTGACAGAGATCAGGGTCGCATTGCAGGCCGGAGGAAACTCGGGCGCGGGTGGCGCAACCATCGGCAATGGCGGTGGCGCTGGCGGGCAGGCGGGAGAGTACATCGGCTGGCGATTGATGTCGGTAACGCCGGGCCAGGTGATCAATTATGTCGTCGGGTCGGGCGGGGCATCTGTTGCCGCAGCGACGAACGGAACGCTCGGCACCAATACGACGTTCAACGGATTGACCGCACTGGCGGCGACTGCCGCTGCCTTGCAAGGGACTGCCCTCGCTGGTGGTGCATCCACTGCCGGGGGCGGCAGGTTGGGTGCTGCGGGCGTGGCAGCGAATGCTGCTGGGCTTGTAGCGGTGCAGGAACTGAACCTTGCGCTCGGTGGCGCGTCTGCTGGCGGCGGGGGCACTGGCGCTGCGGCAGGAGGAAGGGGCGGGTTGGTCGATGGCGCGCCAGGGGCTGCTGGTGGAGCGTCATCTGGAACGACGGGCGGCGGTGGTGGCGGCGCGTCGTCCCAGGATGGTCCTGGTGGGATTGGTGGTGTCGGCACGGTCTTGGCAGTCGGCGGGGCTGGGCAAACCGGCACCGGGCATGGGTCTGGAGGTGGTGGCGGGGGTGCTGCATCTGGTAACGTAGGCGGCATCGGTGGCGCGGGTGTCGGCGGCGCAGTGTGGATCGAATACTGATGGCAACCCTTGCTGATCTTCTGACGATGGCGGGAAAGTCTGGCGGCTGGAAAGACGCTGGCCCCGGAATGAACGCTGGCCCGATGTTCACCAACTCGGGCGACATCGACGCGGACAACGCCGCAACGGAGACGCTGCGTCTCGCGCAGAAGTACGACCCGAACGCGCACGTCGACGGGGCCGGGCAGATCATCTTCGATCGCAGCCTGCTGCCGCAGGCCACCGCTCCGCAACTGCAGAACCTCGGACGATTCAACCAAGGCGACAAGGGCGGCGGGTTCTACGATGCGTACGCTGCGCTCACGCCTGATGGCAAGGGGAACTACACCGGCAACGGTGGCGCGGACGTCAACGATCTGTCGAAGGTCATCCACGATCCGAACTATGGGGACGTCGTCGCGAAGCAGTACATGGGGCAGGCCGAAGGAGACAGCACCAGCGGAGCGATGGGTCAGCTTGGCAAGTACGCTCCGGCGGCAATCGCGGCGATCATGTCGATGGGCATGGGCGCTGCTGCGGGTCCGCTGATCGGCGCTGCGATGTCGGGAGCGATTGGACCCGGTGGTATCGGCGACAAGCTCGCGATGGGCGAGCCGATCGATTGGGGCAAGACAGCGACGAACGCAGGCATCTCTGCGCTCGGAGGCGCACTCGGCAGTGGGATGGGGAACATCCTGCCGTCTGGTGTCACCGACGCATACAAAGCGATCTCACCGTACATCAGCATCGGTCGCGGCATCTACGGTGCGAGCAAAGGGAATGCGGGTGCAGGACTGGGCGCGGGCGTTACGCTCGCGCAACTATTGAACAGTGGAGGCAGCAATGGCTGAGTTCGTCCCAGGCGACTCGTTCGGTTACGACGACTCGTGGCTGACCGATCCGTACATCGACCCGAGCATCACCGACAACGGCGACGGGTACACAGGCGCTGGTGATCCGAACTCGCAGATCGTCAACGCCAGCGATCCGTTCTCGGGCTATAACCTCGGCGGCGCATCGGGTGGTGGAGGCCTCGACCTCTCGTCGCTCGCGAAGCTGCTCGGCCTCACCGGAAAGAGTGGTGACCTCAACAGTGGCGGCTTGCTGCAGTTGCTGTCGATGCTCGGCGGCATCGGTGGCGCAGCGATGGGCTACAACGCAACGAACAAGGCGACCGGGCAGATGAGCGGTGCGGTGAAGGACGCGAACGCTGCGATCACCAGCATCCTCGGCGGCGCGCAGTCCGCGTACGCACCGTACACGCAGATGGGCGCGAACGCAGCCGCTGCGCTGCCTGGCGCGGCCTACAAGCCGATCGCCGGAAATTTCCGACCGCTGGGTAGCGGGCAAGGAATAAACTCCGGGGGGATGACCCTCGCCAACCTGATGCGGAGGAAGTGATGGCACAGAACTGGGGCTTTGGCCCGGCGGCACCGAACGGCAATCTCTTCCCCGGTCCCGGCGACCCAGGGTTCAACGACCCGAACACGCGCGCGAATGGCTGGCCCTCGGCGCAAGCTCCTGGTCTGTTCGGACCGCTGCAGAACATGCCGTGGCAAACGCCGCCCGCAGGCCCGCAAGGTGCGCCGTCGCCGTTCCCCGGCAACATGGCGCTCACACCT
>Ga0302321_100005513_pt1 | contig 11084 bp, 6 predicted proteins | sample Fen_T0_1_FD_202505 | JGI IMG/M metagenome (GOLD analysis project Ga0302321, IMG submission 202505) | Peat permafrost microbial communities from Stordalen Mire near Abisko, Sweden - Fen_T0_1 | ecosystem: Environmental > Terrestrial > Soil > Wetlands > Permafrost | place: Sweden: Abisko...
TGCCGACGTGAAGAACATCGGTGTCAATTGGTCTTCGCTGGCGAATTATAAGGTGGGCGTTGGTAATATCGGCAGAACATATACACAGAAGGCAGGCGTCGAAAATAGTAATGGCCGAAGTGAAGAGAATACAGATCCGATTGCTATGCGAAACGGCTTTGCTCGTGCTTCGCAAGTTACAGGTGTTCCGATGGGCCCAAATCATACCACCACTTACACCACTGTCCCAATTGGGACACCGGGGTCGTATATTTTACCAGGGCAAGGCATTTTTGATCCAGTGACAGGCGTTAGGACGGGTACGTCTCCAGATACTGCTCAAGTCTCGGAAACGATATATCCTGATCAAAAAGTTGGGTCCTCTTTTTCGAATCTATTTACCGACTCTATAGCTCGTACCACCTCTGCGGTGTTTTCGGCTGATCAGTTCAGCGTCATCTTGAGCGCTCTCAAGACTCAGAATAATACTAAGCTCGTTTCCAATCCTACGGTCGTGACGCTTAATAATACTGAAGCGACGATCAACATGGGTGATGAAATTCCGATCCCGAATTTCACCTATAATCAGGAACGCGGCGTTTTCGAAATCAGCGGCTTCACCTACAAGCCCGTCGGCGTGTTGCTCAAGGTCACGCCTCAGGTGAATTCTGCCGGCTTCATTAAGCTCGCGGTTGAGCCTGAAGTCAGTTCGACCGATCCGACAAAGGACAAGACCTTCGGTACCGCTGTGTTGCCGGTCATCACGACTCGCAAGACTAAGACGCAGGTCACGCTCAAAGATGGTTACACATTGGGTATTGGTGGCATGATCCAAAAAGCGGATGCCAAGGGCCAGACCAAGGTTCCGGTGCTCGGCGATATCCCTGGCCTCGGCCGGTTGTTCCGCAGCGATTCCAAGAACCTACAGTCGACAAATCTGGTGATTTTCCTGACTGCCAAGACGATCAAGCCCGATGGTGGTGATGTCAGTGAGGTGTTTGATCCTCGCCTGACCCGCCAGATGGAAATCGAGAAGTCGGATCTCCCTGGTTATCGCGACAGTTCGAGTCCTTTCTTCACCCCGCCTCCTCCGGAAGCGAAGAAGAAGGGCTGGTTTAGTTCGGACAAGTAAGCGAATTCGCTAAGTTCACTTTCAAGAGCACGGCTTAAATCGCCGTGCTCTTTTTGTTTTATGAGATTGGGGCTTGTTTGATAGGTGCCGAGGTATTTGCGCCAGCCGGCGGCGTTTGATAGAGAGACAAGGTTGTAGCTGCAATTAATGGCACTGATAGAAGATCTGGGCGGGCATTACGCTGGCTTTTGCGCGCTGCGCTTCTCTATCATGTCGCCAATTGTTCGCCTTATCTGAACTTTGCGGTTGATCGAGTGCCGACCGGGTTCCCCTCGATTTCGCTTTCACATCATTTCCTGATCTCCTTTCCCTTTTAAACCATGCTTCGAGCTCTATTTACGCTGCGTTTGTCGGCCGGAAGCCGTGGTGTTCGAGCTGCGGTTGTATTGGGTTGTGTTTGGATCAGCGCAATTGCCGCAGGCTTGAATGCGGCTGAGGACAAAGAGAAGAGCGAAGCGGCCAAGGGCACGACGGCACCGGCTGCAAATTCCAGCGCCAGTTGTTTGGAGTGTCACAACGATCCTACGCTCACCATGCGTAAGCAGAAGCGGGAGGTTTCGCTTTTTGTTGATCAGGCGAAGCTTGGAAAAGCGGCACATGGTTCGCTTGAATGTGTGGATTGCCATGACGGGTTTGATGGCGAGTCAGTGCCTCATAAGAAACCGATGGTGTCGGTCGATTGTGCGTCATGCCATGAAGGCATGGCAAAAAAGCATGTTTTTCATGCAAATCTCGCCGAGTCTGCGGCTGTGGCGAAGGGTGCCAAAGAACCGTCATGCACGGCTTGTCATGGTACGCACGAGGTTGTTTCGGTTCGTTCTTCGGGGTTTCCCTTTGCAGCGAAACGTCAGGCCGAGGCCTGTGGTCAGTGTCACGAAGCAGCGAAAAAACAGTTTTTCGATTCTGCCCACGGCAAGGCACTCGTCAGTGGCGGGGTCGATGCGCCGATCTGCATGTCTTGTCATCAGAAGCCGATAACAAGTCCGGATTCCGTGGCGCAGGCTTCGGTTACGCTCAAGCTCGCGCAGGCGGAACTTTGTGAGTCCTGTCACGTAAAGAAAGAATCCGTTTCAAGTCAGATGGTACGGGGTACGAATTTTGTTTCGGCGTTTGATCAAAGTGTGCACGGCGCCGCGCTTCATGCGGGGAAAGCGGGTTCGGCCAACTGCGTTGATTGTCACGGTGCACACGAGATGAACCGCGCTATTGTCGCGGGAGCCAAAATCAACAAACAGAACCAACCCGGCACGTGCGCGAAATGCCACGAGAAGGTTGTGGCGGAATTTAACAGTAGTGTGCATGCGGCGGCCTTGCGAAAGGGGAATGCCGACTCGCCCGTTTGCACCGACTGTCACGGCGAGCACGAGATGATCGCACATACCGACGAGGCGTCGCCGGTTTTTGCGCGCAATGTCGCCCAGCAGGTTTGCGCGAGCTGTCATGCTTCATTGCGACTCACGCAGAAGTACGGGCTGGCTTCGAATTCGTTTCAAACTTTTGCGGACAGTTACCACGGTTTAGCGGCGCGTGGCGGTTCGGTTGAGGTGGTAAACTGCGCGAGTTGCCACAGTGTGCATGCGATCAAGTCGCATCTCGATCCCACGTCCACGGTTCACAAATCAAATCTGATTGCGACGTGCGGCCAGTGTCATCCGGGTGCGAATTCCCGTTTTACCGTGGGGTCGGTGCATGTCAGTCCTAATGGTCCGAAGACCTCTGATCAGAACAATGAGATCTTGCGCATTATTGCGGATTTCTATGTTTGGCTGATTGTGTTGGTTGTGGGCGGCATGGCATTCCATAACTTCCTGGATCTTTTCAAGAAGGTTCGCCGCAAGCTGAAGGTGCAGCGTGGCATTATCGAGGAAGAGCATGTCGAGCATCGCCTGTACATTCGCATGACGCTTCATGAGCGTCTGCAACATGCGGCGTTAGTGATCAGCTTTGTGTTGTTGGTGGTGACTGGTTTTATGCTGCGCTATCCCGAGGCGTGGTGGGTAGTGGCGATCCGCAACGTGAGCGGCAGTGCATTTGAGATGCGTGGGCTGATTCATCGTGTGGCCGGTGTGGCGATTCTCGCTGCGGGCGTCTGGCACGTCTGGTACCTCGCGTTCACCAAGCCGGGGCGTTCGCTCTTCTGGGATCTTTTGCCGCACAAGCGCGACCTCACTGATCCGTTTAAGGTTTTGAAATACAATCTTGGGCTGGCGAAGACCAAGCCGGAATTCTCTCGTTTCTGTTATATCGAGAAGGCCGAGTATTGGGCTTTGGTCTGGGGTACCATTTTGATGGGTGTAACGGGTATGATTCTGTGGTTCGAGAACACCTCGATGGGCCTCTTCACGAAGCTCGGTTTTGATATTTCGCGCACGGTTCATTTCTACGAAGCGATTCTTGCGACGCTGGCGATCATCGTCTGGCATTTCTATTTTGTGCTCTTCAATCCCGATATTTATCCCATGAATTTTGCCTGGCTAACGGGGAAAATTTCGGAGCGAGAAATGTTGGAAGACCATCCGCTGGAGTTGAAACGTTTGAAGGAAGAAGAGGCAAAAAAGGCTGCGCTTCCGTCAACGCCACCGCCGTCTCAGGCGCCGGGTGGAGATGTGCCGCCGACTCCGAAGAATAGTCTATAACTATTTTGGGTTAAATCGGTTGTGCATCTGATGCGCTGCACCTGCGGAACTTGAGTTTCACGGCCGATAACGGAACGGCCGTGAGAAATCACGATTTGATGGAGCGCTGTGGCTGACCACACGGCAAAGGATTTGCTTGGAACCGTTTGTCGGTTAACGTGACCCCTTCTTCGATGTCAGACCTTTCAACTGAGTTGCTCATTCTATTTTTGCTGCTGTTGGCGAATGGCGTTTTCGCGATGGCGGAGATCGCGGTTGTTTCCGTTCGAAAGGCTTGGCTGAAACAACTTGCCGACAAGGGCAATGCGCGCGCCATTGAGGCGTTGGCCATCGCTCGAAGTCCGGGGCGGTTTCTTTCTGCCGTGCAGGTCGGTATCACACTCATCGGCGTGCTCGCGGGTGCTTTTGGTGGCACGACGATCGCGGAATTCTTGAAGACTTTTTTGGAGCAATTCAGTTTTCTCGCTCCGCGTGCGCACGCCGTTTCGCTCGGGATTGTGGTGGCGGGAATCACGCTCTCCTCGGTCGTGATCGGCGAGCTCATTCCGAAGCGTCTCGGCTTGGCGAATCCCGAGCGTATCGCTCTTTATCTTGCGCCTGCGATCAATAATCTCGCGCGTGTGGTGTCACCGATGGTCAGTCTGCTGACTTGGCTCACGGATGGCACGATGAAGCTTTTTGGGCTAAAAACCGACTCGATGGAGAAGCCGGTGTCCGATGAAGAGGTAAATATTATGATCGAGCAGGGGCTGAACGCGGGCGTTTTCAACAAAACCGAAAAGGAGATGGTGGCGGGTGTGCTCGAGCTTGATCAATTGCCAGTGACGGCGTTGATGACCCCGCGGCCGAAGATTGTTTTTCTTAACATCGATGACCCGGAGGAGGCCAACTGGCGCAAGATCGTCGCGAGCGGCCATTCGTATTTCCCCGTTTTCCAGGGGAACCGCGACCAAGTCATCGGTTTTGTCTCGGTCAAATCGTTGTGGGCGCATTCTGCGATTGGGGTGACGACCAGTTTGAAGAACCTGATGGTACCGGCATTGATCGTACCGGAAACGATGACGGCGATCCAGTTGCTAGAGACATTTAAAAAGTCGAGCCGTCATATCGCGCTGATCAGCGACGAGTTTGGTGCGATCCAGGGGCTGACGACGTTGATTGATGTGCTTGAAGCCATCGTTGGCGACATGCCTGCGCAGGGCCGTCGGGACGCGCCTGGAGCGAAACAGCGTGAGGATGGTTCGTGGCTTATCGACGCAACGCTCGCGATCGGCGAGGTGAAGCGTATGTTTAGTCTGGATACGCTTCCCCACGAGGAAAGCGCGGACTTTCAGACGCTCGGTGGCTTTGTCATGACGCAGTTCGGCCGCATCCCGGCGGCGGGCGATTATTTTGATCACGCCTGCTGGCGTTTCGAAGTGGTCGACATGGATCGCCATCGCGTGGACAAAGTTCTCGTAGCCAAGACGCCGGCGGTCGCGGTCGAAAGAACGGCGGGTTGAGGGGCGAAGTGGGTATTTGGAACGTATTACGCAAAGCCTTGACTCCGTCTCATGGTTTTTGCCCTCGTAGAACATGCTTCCTCTTTGGGACAATGCTCCTCGCCGTGGTGCTGCGGTGGTGACGCGTGGATTGATCGCGATCAATCTGGCTGTTTTCATTTACGAAAGCGTGCTCGCGATGCGGGGCGGGCAGGTGCTTCCGTCGTTTTTGCTGGAACATGCGTTGGTGCCGCAACGGTTGTTCGATGGGCTGGCGGACGGGCGTCAGTGGCTGTCCGTTTTAACCTCGATGTTCCTGCACGGAAGCGTGGCGCACGTGGCCGGTAATTGCTGGTTCCTGTGGGTTTTTGGGAAGAGTGTGGAGAGCCGCATTGGATCAGTTCGTTATCTGTTGTTTTATCTGCTGGCGGGTGTGGGAGCGGCGGCGTTACAGGTGGCGTTGAGTTTGCATTCGACGCTGCCGATGTTGGGCGCGAGCGGAGCGATCTCCGGCGTGATGGGTGCGTATCTTGTGTTGTTTCCGAAGGTGTGGATTTTTACGCTGGTGCCTTGGGTAGTGCCAGTGGTTCCGTTGCCGGCGTTTGTGCTGTTGATTGTGTGGTTCGCGCTTCAGGCGCTCAATGGCGTAGGTTCGCTTGTTGATGATGCGGTGGCTCGCAGCGGGGTGGCTTGGTGGGCACATGCCGGAGGATTTTTAACGGGCCTGATCATGACTATCTGGTTGAAGCGCAACGGCTCGATCAAGCGACGGTGAGGATTGCGATTGGCAAAGTGACGCAGGACATGAAACCATTGGCCAAGATCGTGGTCCATCCGCGTTCTCACCTTTTATATGAAAACATCCCAGCTCTTCTCACGTCGCGGCCTAGCCGTGGCAACTTTCCTTGTGATGGCAGCTTTTCAGACCGGTTGCGTGACGGTCGTGGAGAACTCGACGCCTGGCGCGGTCGTCTATGTGCGCGGTGAGTTGCAGACCAATTTTGACCGCCGTTTCGAAGTCGTTGAGCGCGCTGCGAACAAAGCGATCGTTGATTTGCAGTTTTCGAAGATCGACGTGAAAAAAGATGCCTTGGTGGCGATCATCACCGCGCGCACTGCTGAGGATACTAAAATCAGCGTCAAGGTGGAGCGTTCGTCGGACACGATTTCGACGGTTCGCATTCGCGCGGGAGTCATCGGCGACGAAAAACTTTCCAACATCATCCTCGCCCGGATCAAAGAGGCGCTTTAACCGAGACTGGTTCGGTCGGAGTGGAAATCGCAACGGTCTGCTGGTTGGCAGGCCGTTTTGTTTCATTTGCGCAGGTTTCGGTCGATTTCGTCCGGCCGCGCAATCTTTACACTTTCGGTTGTGACCCGTTGCTTGAGCCGGTCAGTTTTTGTCCTGCTCCATCCGTGTTTGCACGGTGTCGAGGTATTCGAGGAGTTTACGGGTGTTGATGGGTTTGGTGAGATACGCGTCCATGCCGGCTTTTAGGCAGCGCTCTTCGTCTTCGCTCATCGCACAAGCGGTCATGGCCACAATGGGTACGCGCTGGCTTGTCGGTTTTTCCAGGTTCCTAATCGCGAGGGTGGCCTCGATTCCATCCAGCTCAGGCATCTGCACATCCATGAGGATGAGATCAAACGCTTGTCCTCGGACATGGTTGATCGCCAGTCGGCCGTTCGCCGCTGAGGTGACAACGTGTCCATGGCGTTCCAGCAGGGCGCGCGCCACGCGCAGATTCACGGGATTATCTTCAGCCACTAGAATCCTGAGGGGGAACCGGGTGACAGGTAATGCCCCGCCATTTTGAGTTCCTTTACGTGATTGGGCTTCGCGGGTGCCAAAGATCTTATCGCGGGCGCGCGCCACGGCTTCGATTAATTCCGGCCGAACCACCGGTTTGGTGACGTAGGATTCGATGCCGATAAGTTTGCCTCCGGCGAGCGTCTCGTTGTCGTCGGCCAGGAGCATGAAAACGATGGCGCAACGACTGTTTCGGGTATCGGCCTTGATGGCTTGGGCGAGTTCGAGCACGTTGTGGCCGGGCATGTGCCCGTCGAGCAGGATCGCATCGAACGCCGTATCGGCGGCATGGGCACCGGCAATGAGCCCAAGTGCTTCGCCCAGAGTGGCGGCGACAGAAGGTTTTGCGCCCTCGGTTCGCAACATGGCTTCGAGGATGCTGCGGTTGCCGGCGTGATCGTCGACAGCGAGTATTCGGAGGCCGGATAGTTTTGTCGGCGCGTTCGTCGTGTTGGCGTTGGCGGGTGGATCGGCTTCCACGAGGGGTACGCTAAAATGGAAAGTTGCGCCGCCGCCTGGTGTTTTTTCGTGCCAGATATGACCACCCATGAGCTTCGCCAATCGGAGCGAGATGACGAGGCCGAGGCCGGTGCCGCCGTACTTTCGTGTCGTGGAAGTATCAGCCTGCGAAAACGCCGCAAAGAGCGCTTTTTCTTTTCCGGGTGGAATACCGACACCGGTGTCGGCGACGGTAAACATGAGCATGGTTCCGGTGTCGCCGGTGGTGGAGTTGACCCGCAGATTCACATCGCCGCGCTCGGTGAACTTAACGGCGTTGCCGAGCAGATTGAACAGCACCTGCCGGAGTCGCGTCGGATCTGAGTGCAGAAAACGGGGGCACCCCGCCGATAATTCCACCGTGAGTTCGAGTTGTTTTTGATGAGCACTCAGGGCAAAAGCACGAGCTGTTACTTCGATCAGTTCCTCCAGGTCGATAGGGATATGTTCGAGTTTCATCATGCCCGCCTCGATTTTCGAAAAATCGAGGATGTCGTTCACCAGGCGGAGCAACGTCTCAGCGGATTGACAGGCTGTGCCGAGATATTCGCGTTGTTGAGCCGTGAGCTCGGTGGCCAGCGTGAGCTCCGTCATGCCGATCATACCGTTGAGCGGCGTGCGGATCTCGTGGCTCATGTTGGCTAGAAAATCGCTCTTGGCCTTGCTGGCGGCGTTGGCGGCGCGGCGCGCGCGATTCAGACGAATGGTCTGAAAGCCGAGCAGTGAAATGACCCAGGTCAGCACACTAATCGCAACCAACATATAGAAGCTATGACGTTGCACAGTCTTTTGGTAACGCAGGGTGTCTATCTCATTGTTCGGGTCGAGAAAGGTGCGGAAATAGATCGAAGAAATAATGCCTGCGTCGGACATCTTGCCGGTTTCGGCAGCGATCATATCGGCCGCCCGTTTTGCTTCAGGGAGCGAGCTCGCACCCACGCCCATCATGAGTTCGCCATTGGGCAGACGATAAAAATACAAACCGATATCCTTGATGCCTTCGATCAACTGCATGCGGGAAGTCGTGGCTTTGCCGCCCCAGATAAGCCCTGCGGAGGCCCGGCCTGAAACGATACCGTCAAAAATAGCTTTCTGCCCTGTCTGGCCTACCAATAGGGCATCGGGAAAATTGGTTTCGGCGTACAATCGCCCTGGTGGATCTTCGACAAGCCAAACTTCGCGCCCAGCGGTGTCTGAGGGTTTTTTGAATCCACTGCGTTCGAGTGAAACCATCCAACAGTAGTTTGTGGTCCACGGAGCCGAAATATAGATCAGTTTTTTCCGGCCCGGCAAATCTCCGACCAAAGGCCAGAGGTCAACGGTTCCGTTGGTGAGATTCGTGATGGGACCGCCGGTGCAACGTACCCATTCAATAGCTATTTTCCTACGACGGCAGGCCTCGTTGATGACTTCGATAGCCATGCCACCCGGCGAACCATCAGGGTTGATTGTCTGATAGGGAGGCGAATTCTCGTAGCCGATGCGAAAAATCCGTGTTGTCGGGTTTGCCCAGTAGTCATCCAGTAACGTCCACGCGAGCGCTGCCCCGGCGATTAACAAGCCAGCACTTAACAAAAGCCAAAATCGGCCACTGAAGGCGCGCAAGCCCGAGTCAGGTTTTAACCATAGCACTTTCTTGTTATCGGCCTTTTTTATAACAACTTCAGCCTCTCTTGTGTGGCTGGGTCTATCAGTAAACATGGGTCTCAAACCGACAAGAACGGCTTATAGCGAGCGGTTGGTCAGCAAAAAAGTATCTCCCTGGTCGAACCGGAACCGCACCAACGGGTTTACGCTGAGGCGAGGAACCTGGCCCAATGCGTCAAACCGGAGGTCTTTTCGAGTGGTGCTTGGGGCTGTTTCCTTTCGATTGGTCGGGCAGAAAGTACATGGGCTGATTCGCTTTGGCGGCCCGTTCTTCATCGCCTCGGCTCGCGGTAGGCCTAGGCTCGCGTTCTTCCGTCGCATGTCGCCTCTCGTGTTTCTCACTCCCGTTTGGTTCGTTTTGGAGATTGTGCAGCTTGTCGTCAGTGAGCGTTTTCTTGGCGTGAAACAAATCGTGGCCGACGCCGACCCGCGTCAGCTCGGTCCGCGCGAGGTGCAGGCGTTCGTCTGGAGCGCGGGGATTTTACTCTATTGGCTCTGGTTCGTTGCGATGCTCTTTCAATCCACGGGCCGCGCCGCGGTCGTTGCGATGATTGTCATCACGCTGGTTGGGTTTTCTATTCGGCGAAACTGCCGCCTGAAATGGGTGCTCGTTGCGCTCACGTTCGAGGGCGCGCTCCGCATCGGCATGTTGCTCTATCTCGGTGCTTTGATCTGGCGACAAATTTAGCTGAGCGCGTTGCGCGTTTCGCCTTGAGAAAATCGGCGCAGGCACGCACAAAATCTTTGTCGCAGTCTCCCCGCCTATGCACGTTCACGAAGAGGTTCCTCCTCTCAACCCCTGGCCCTTTCTCATCGGTGATGCCGTTTTGCTCGTCACGGCCGCCTTGATCAGCAGTCAGTCCAACGCACCGCTCACCGGCTTGCCGCTCATCGCTGTCGCCAGTTGTGTCGGGCTCGGCGCTGTGCTCGCGCTCATTCCCTTTGTCCTTAATCACACGCGCCGCCAGGATCTGGCCCTTGCCGACCGGCAACGCGAAATCGCTGCACTCGCGCAGATCACGGCGACCTCGGCCGAACAGATCAGTATCGCTGCGTCTAGTTTGCACGGTATTGCCGAAGCCACTACACGCGCAATCAAGCTCGCTGAACATCTTCCCCAGAAGATGCAGGACAAAATCAACGATTTCAAAACGCAGCTCAACGAAGTCGCGGTCACCGAAAACGAAGCGCTGTCTCAGGAGGTGAACACGCTGCGTGCGAGTGAAATCGAACGCCTCGAAACCGTGCTTTCCGGTGTGCGCAAAACCGCCGCTGATCTCGCGATGATTGAGGCGATCAGCCGGAAACATCTCTCAGAGCTAAACGAATCGCTTTCTCGTTTCGTCCTTGCGGCCGAAAAAGCTGCCAGCGATTCCACCAAGACCATCGAAACGGCGCGTTCCGAAGCCGAGAAGTCGATGAAGGCAGCGCTTGCGGGCATTGACCGCAAGATCGCGAGTTTGCCCGAGCAATTCGCTGGCCGTGTAACCACGACTGCGCCCCTCGTCGAAGCGAAGCCGGTGACGGTTCCGCCTGTGGTCGTGGTAGAACCAACGGCCAGCGTCAGTCGTCCGCCGAGGCCGACGTCGGTGGAGAAAAAACAAGAAACGGTTTCGCCGGTGGTGTCCGATCCGATCGCAAAAGACGAACGGGTTGCCACCGCCGAAATCAATGGCGACGCGGCCGTTCTGGTCGCCGAGGAAAAACCGGCCCGCAAACGCGTGGCACGCAAATCCTCCGATACGGACAGTGGGTTTTCGCTCGGACTCGAACTTTCCACCAACGATACGCCCCGGTTTGCGCCTGAGGTTTCTGTGCCGGTGGTTTCGCCGGACGGACAAACCCGGTTGCTCGTGACCGCCTACATTGGTATCGGCAACAAGCTCTTTGTGCGCGGCGAA
>Ga0302321_100005514_pt1 | contig 11083 bp, 9 predicted proteins | sample Fen_T0_1_FD_202505 | JGI IMG/M metagenome (GOLD analysis project Ga0302321, IMG submission 202505) | Peat permafrost microbial communities from Stordalen Mire near Abisko, Sweden - Fen_T0_1 | ecosystem: Environmental > Terrestrial > Soil > Wetlands > Permafrost | place: Sweden: Abisko...
GCGACACGTCCATGCCGCCGCGCTGGTGGAACTCGGTGTGCGTGAAGCCCGGGCAGAGCGCCGTCACCGTGACGCCGGTGCCGACCAGCTGCCGGTCGACCGACTCCGAGAACACCGTGCACCACGACTTGGCCGCGCTGTAGGTGCCGCCTGCGATGAAGCTCGCGACGCTCGAGACGTTGATGACGCCGCCGGTGCCGCGCGCCACCATGCCCGGAAGCGCTGCGTGCGTGAGCCGCATGACGGCGGTGACCAGCACGTCGAGCATCGCCTGCTCGGCCTCGACGTCGCCGTCGACGAAGAGCTGGTTGACGCCGAACCCGGCGTTGTTCACGAGCACGTCGACCGGGCGCTCGCGATCGCGCAGGCGGTCCTCCACGCGAGCGAGCTGCGCGCGGTCGGTGAGGTCGGCGACGAGCACCTCGACCTGCACGCGATGACGTCGCGCGAGCTCGTCGGCGCACGTCCGCAGCCGCGCCTCGTCGCGCGCCACGAGCACGAGGTCGTCGCCGCGCGCGGCGAGCTGGCGGGAGAACTCGGCGCCGATCCCCGCGGTGGCCCCGGTCACGAGTGCAGTCGTCATGCCCCCATCCTCTCCCTGTACCTCATGCAACTGCCGTTGTTCATCGATGGAGCCCTCGGGACGGTGCAGAACACTGCATCGTGCGGACCAGGGGGATCAGCGGCCACCGGAGACGGCCACGACGGTGCCCGTCGTGTACGACGCGGCGTCCGAGAGGAGCCACACGATCGCGGCGGCGATCTCCTCGGGTGCGCCCGAGCGCTGCATCGGGACGGTCGGGCGGATCCGGTCCGGACGGCCGGGCTCGCCCGCCGACGCGTGGAAGTCCGTGTCGACGAGGCCCACCGCGACGCCGTTGACCCGCACGCCCTCGGTCGCCACCTCGCGCGCGAGCCCGACGGTGAGCGCGTCGAGCGCGGCCTTGCTCGCGGCGTAGTGCACGTACTCGCCGGGGCCACCGAGCACCGCGGCACGCGACGAGACGTTGACGATGGCGCCGCCGCCACCGCCGTGCTTCGTGGACATGCGACGTACGGCGGCGCCTGCGCAGAGGAAGGCGCCGACCACGTTCACGTCGAGCACGTCGCGCAGCGCCTCGGGCCGCACCTCGTCGACGCGTGCGAGCCCGCCGGAGACGCCCGCGTTGTTCACCAGCCCTTCCACGGGCCCCCGCCACCCGTCGGCGGCTGCGAAGAGCCGCTCGACGGCCTCGGCGTCGCGGACGTCGCCCGGCACGGCGAGCGCGTGCCCGCCGCCGGACGTGATGCGCTCGACGACCTCCTCCGCGGCCGCCGCGCCCAGGGTGTAGTCGACGACGACGTCCCACCCCTGCGCAGCCGCCGCCACGCAGACCGCCGCCCCGATCCCCCGCGAACCACCCGTCACCACCAGCGTGCTCACCCCCGCATCCTGCCCTGGGTCGTACCCTCGCGCTGTGACCCGCCGCGAGCCGCCCCTCGTCCCGCGCATGCGCGAGCACGCCACGACGGTGTTCGGAGAGATGTCGGCGCTGGCCACCGCATCCGGGTCGGTCAACCTCGGCCAGGGCTTCCCCGACACCGACGGGCCCCAGGTCGTGAAGGACGCCGCCATCCGCGCGATCGAGGAGGGGCGCGGCAACCAGTACCCGCCGGCGCACGGCGTGCCCGAGCTGCGTCAGGCCATCGCCGAGCACCAGCGCCGCTTCTATGGCCTCGAGCTCGACTGGGTCACCGACGTCTGCGTCGCGACCGGCGCGTCGGAGGCGATCGCGGCCGCCCTCCTCGCGCTCGTCGACCGAGGCGACGAGGTCGTCATGTTCGCCCCCTGGTTCGACCTGTACGGCGCAGCCGTGTCGCTGGCCGGCGGCACCCGCGTCGAGGTGCCGCTCACGGCGGGGTCGTTCCGCCCCGACGCCGACGCCCTGCGCGCCGCCGTCACGCCTCGCACCCGACTGCTGCTGCTCAACACGCCGCACAACCCCACCGGCAGCGTCTTCACGCGCGACGAGCTCGCGGCCATCGCCGAGGTCGTCGTCGACAACGACCTCTGGGTGATCGGCGACGAGGCGTACGAGCACCTCGTCTTCGACGGGTCCGAGCACGTCCCGTTCAGTACCCTGCCCGGCATGTTCGAGCGCACGGTCACGATCGGGAGCGCCGGGAAGTCGCTGTCGATGACGGGCTGGAAGGTGGGCTGGGCCACCGGGCCCACCGATCTCGTGGCAGCGGTCCGCGTGGCGCGCCAGCACCTGTCGTTCGTCTCCGGCGGCCCGTTCCAGTGGGCCGTCATCGAGGGGCTCGCCCTGCCCGACAGCTATTGGGAGTCGTTCCGGCACGGCCTGCAGCACCAGCGCGACCTGCTCTGCGCGGGGCTCTCGGCGCTCGGGCTGCCGACCACGGTTCCCGAGGGCACCTACTTCGCGACCAGCGACGTACGGCCTCTCGGGTACGCCGACGGCTGGGCGTTCTGCCGCGACCTGCCCGGCCGGGCCGGTGTCGTGGCGATCCCGCACGAGGTCTTCCACGACGACCCGGAGGCCGGGAAGCCCTACGTGCGCTGGGCGTTCTGCAAGCAGCCCGAGGTCCTCGACGAGGCACTGGCGCGGCTGGCCCGGGCCTTCGGATGATCGAGCGCGCGACCACCGTCGAGCAGGTGCACGAGGCCGGGCACCTCTTCGACGACGCCGCGCGCGACGACGCCGTACGCCGCTTCCTCGACGACCCGAGCCACCACCTCCTGCTCGCGCGCGACGGGGGCCGCGTCGTGGGCTTCGTCTCCGGCGTCGAGACGACGCACCCCGACAAGGGCACCGAGATGCTGCTCTACGAGCTCGCGGTCGACGACGCCGCACAGCGGCGGGGGCATGGCCGCTCCCTCGTCGAGGCGCTCGCCGCCCTGGCCCGCGAGCGCGGTTGCTACGGCATGTGGGTGCTCACCGACGCCGACAACGACGCCGCGCTCGCCACCTACCGGTCGGGAGGTGCGACGGCGGAGAGCACACACGTGATGCTGGCCTGGGACTTCGCGGGCGGCAGCGGCTGAGCGGGGGATTCCCTCGTCCAGGCGCTCAGGGAGCGCCTCGTTCGTGACGACACCCACCCCCGAGGGCCGGTGGCGGTCCGTAATCGGGGAGGGTCCGGTGGCGACGACGCTGGCTGGCAAGCCGCTCGTCTCGGCGTCGTGGTCGCTGCTGCGCCGCGATCCGTCGATGATCGTGCTGCTCGTGGTCGGAGGCATCTCGTCCTCCGTGGCCTTCGCGCTGGTGGCGCTCCCGGCCTCGCTCGTGCTCGGGACGCCCGCCGACGGCCGGGGTGGTCCGGTCAACATCGCCGTCTACGCGCTGGCCCTGTTCGCCTCGACCTTCGTGTCGACCTTCTTCCTCGGCGCGGTCGTGTCCGCGGCGATGGAGCGCGCCGACGGCGGCGACCCCAGCTTCTCCTCGGCGATGGGTGCGGCCTGGTCGCGGCGTCGTCAGCTCGTCGCGTGGGCCGCGCTCTCGACCGCGGTCGGCGTCGCGTTGCGGCTTCTCGAGCGCTTCGGCATCGCCGGCACGATCGCCCGGCTGCTGGCCGGGGTGTCGTGGGCGGTCGCGACCTGGTTCGCGATCCCGGTGATCATGTCCGAGGGCACGATGCCGATCGAGACGATCAAGCGGTCGTCGCACGTGCTCACGTCACGCTTCGGGTCCAACGTCCGTGCGACCGTGCGCCTCGGCCTGATCTTCCTGGGCATCTACTTCCTTCTCTTCGTCCTCGGCTTCGCGGGGCTCCTCGCGGCGTACGACGGGATCCAGGCGCGCAACAGCCTCACGATCGCGACCGGGGTGCTGCTCATCGTCGCCGCGGTCGTGGGCGGCTTCGTCGTCTCGGCCGTCGGGTCGGCGATCGGCGCCTACCTGCGCACCGTGCTCTACCGCTACGCGACAGGCCAGTCCACGCCGGGCATCGACCCGCGCCTGCTGCCGCCGATGGTCCCGATGGCCGCGATGTCGCCGGCGTACGACGCGGGCCGGTTCGGAACCCCGACGCCGCAGCCCTACGCCGAGCCCCAGTCCTCCTGGTCTGCCCAGCTCGCGGCACCGACGTACCCTGCGCAGCCCTACGCCGATCCGCAGCACCCGTCCGCCGGACACCCCGCCCAGCCGTACGCCGATGCACAGGTGCCACCGCCGGCGCCGTACGCCGCACCTGCTCCGCCGCCGCCGTTCGTCGAGCCGCTCGCGACACCGGGCGGAGACCGGTTCGAGCACGACGTCGAGGGCGTTCCGATCCCCGGCATCCTGCCGGCGCCGCAGCCGCCGGCACCGCGTCCGAGGCACCTCGCACCGCCGACGAGCCCCACGGGGACAGCGGATCCCGCGTCTGCGGCGGGACGCGCGGTGTTCCTCCCGGATGACCCGCAGGCGTGAGCGCTCCCGCCCGGGCTTGAGCGCTCGCGCTGTTGCGATGCCGACATCGACCGTCGAGAGTTGCCCGCACGACCGGCCTACAGTGGAGCTGCAGGGGCGACCGTGCGAGGAGGTGAGACGCGTGCCGAGCGCGTGGTTCCCGCAGCCGGACGAGCCGCAGCAGCACCGAGTCGAGGGCTTCACCTCGCGGGCCGTGCACGAGAGCACCGGGCACGGGCGGGTCGTGATCCAGCTCGACGCCGACGGCGTGTGGGCGCGCCGGGTCACCTGGTACGAGCGCCTCCAGTCGCACCTGTGCGGCGACCGCCTCGATCGCGCGCTCGCGGCCGGCGTGCCACCCGAGACCGACCCGCTGCTGGCCCTGCGCGCCGCCCAGATCTCCTCCCCGAAGAGCCGGAGCGAGCTCGCCTCCCTCGTGCGCCGCATCCTCTCGAGCGCGCTCACGCCCGACGACTCGCCGTTCCGCGCGCGCTCGATGGCGATCCTGCCGCGCGTCCGCAAGGCGCAGCGCGAGTTCGAGACGCTCGTCGAGCGCCTCGAGGCGCCCGTCCCGCTGCCCGCCCGCGGTATGGCCGCCGTGAAGCTGCTGCTGCGCGACGGTGCCGGCCCGCTCTACCGCTACGAGTCGCGCCAGAGCCTGCCGCGCCTCGTCCGCGACATCACCGACCTGCTCGACCCGTCCCTCGACTGGACCCTGGGCTGACTTCCCAGCGATGTCGGGGCGCATCAGCGGCTCACCTCGTGGATCCCTCCCCGGCGCGCGCTCGTGATGCGGCCCGACCCGTTCGCACCGTCGACGGCACACGTTCACCGGCTGCCGTGGGCCGACCAAGATCGCGAATTCGGGTCGCGAGCGTGAACGAGAGTGCCCTTGATCGCCCTTGAGGGGAGATCAAGGGCACTTCGGCGAGGGTGTCCGGGTGAGTGCCGCGCGGTCAGGCGTGCGGGGTCACGGTGAGGGCGGTGCCGTCGTCGGTGACGTCGACCACGACGGTGTCGCCGTCGGCCACCTCGGCGGCGAGGTTGGCCCGCGCGAGGCGGTCGCCGATGGACGACTGCACCAATCGCCGCAGCGGACGGGCGCCATACACCGGGTCGAAACCGTTGAGCGCCAACCAGTCGCGGGCAGCGGGCGTGACGTCGAGGGAGAGGCGCCGGTCGGTCAGGCGCGACTGCATCCGGTCGACTTGCATCGTCACGATGCTGGTCAGCTCCTCGATCCCGAGCGGGTGGAAGATCACGGTGTCGTCGAGGCGGTTGAGGAACTCCGGCTTGAACGACGCTCGCACGACGTTCATCACCGCCTCCTCCTTCTGCTCGCGCGTCAGCGACTGGTCGGCGAGGACGCCGGACCCGAGGTTCGACGTCAGCACGAGGATCGCGTTGCGGAAGTCGACCGTGCGGCCCTGACCATCGGTGAGCCGGCCGTCGTCGAGCACCTGCAGCAGGACGTCGAAGACCTCGGGGTGCGCCTTCTCGACCTCGTCGAGGAGCACCACGGTGTACGGGCGACGACGCACTGCCTCGGTGAGCTGGCCGCCCTCCTCGTAGCCGACGTAGCCGGGGGGCGCACCGACCAGGCGCGCCACCGTGTGCTTCTCGCCGTACTCGCTCATGTCGATGCGCGTCATCGCGCGCTCGTCGTCGAAGAGGAACTCGGCCAGCGCCTTGGCCAGCTCGGTCTTGCCGACGCCGGTGGGGCCGAGGAACAGGAACGAGCCGGTGGGGCGGTCGGGGTCGGCCACGCCGGCGCGGGCACGACGCACGGCGTCGGACACGGCCTGGACGGCCTCCTTCTGACCCACGACGCGGCGCTCGAGCTCCTCCTCCATGCGCAGCAGCTTCGCGGTCTCGCCCTCGAGCAGCCGGCCGGCCGGGATCCCGGTCCACGCCGCGACCACCTCGGCGACGTCGTCGGGGCCGACCTCCTCGCGCACCATGCGCGCGCGGTCGCTCGACGACGCGATCTCGTGCGCCAGCTGGGCTTCCAGCGACGGGATCTCGGCGTAGAGCAGGCGCGACGCCTGCTCGAAGTCGCCGTCGCGCTGCGCTTTCTCGGCGAGCATGCGCAGCTCGTCGATGCGGATCTTCATCTCGCCGACGCGGTCGAGGCCCTGCTTCTCGTCGTCCCAGCGGGCACGCATGGCAGCGAGCTCGACGCTCCTGTCGGCGAGGTCGGACCGCAGCTTCGCGAGCCGCTCGCGCGACGCGTCGTCGGTCTCGCGCGCGAGGGCGAGCTCCTCCATCTTGAACCGGTCGACCTGGCGCTGCAGGGCGTCGATCTCGACAGGCGAGGAGTCGATCTCCATGCGCAGGCGCGACGCTGCCTCGTCGACGAGGTCGATCGCCTTGTCGGGCAGGAACCGGCTGGTGATGTAGCGGTCGGACAGCGTGGCCGCGGCGACGAGCGCGGAGTCGGCGATGGCGACCTTGTGGTGCGCCTCGTACTTCTCCTTGATGCCGCGCAGGATCCCGATGGTGTCCTCGACGCTCGGCTCGCCCACCAGCACCTGCTGGAAGCGCCGCTCGAGAGCCGGGTCCTTCTCGATGCGCTGGCGGAACTCGTCGAGGGTCGTCGCACCGACCATGCGCAGCTCGCCGCGGGCCAGCATCGGCTTGAGCATGTTGCCGGCGTCCATCGCCGAGTCGCCCGTGGCGCCCGCACCGACGACGGTGTGCAGCTCGTCGATGAACGTGACGATCTGCCCCTCGCTGTCCTTGATCTCGTCGAGGACGCTCTTGAGCCGCTCCTCGAACTGGCCGCGGTACTGCGCGCCCGCGAGCATGGCGGCGAGATCGAGCGAGACGAGGCGCTTGCCCTTGAGCGACTCCGGGACGTCGCCCGCGACCATGCGCTGGGCGAGGCCCTCCACGACGGCGGTCTTGCCGACGCCGGGCTCGCCGATGAGCACGGGGTTGTTCTTGGTGCGCCTCGACAGCACCTGCACCACCCGGCGGATCTCCTCGTCGCGGCCGATGACCGGGTCGATCTTGCCCTCGCTCGCGAGGGCCGTGAGGTCGACGCCGTACTTCTCGAGGGCCTGGAACGAGCCCTCGGGGTCGGCGGAGGTGACGCGACGGTCGCCGCGCAGCGCGGCGAGCGCGTCGACGACCTCGACAGCACCGGCGCCCTGCGAGCGCAGCAGGCTGCCGGCGTCGCCCTGGTCGTCGGCGAGCGCGATGAGCAGGTGCTCGGTGGAGACGAACTGGTCGCCGCGCTCCTTCGCGACGTCCTGCGCGCGGCCGAGCACGCGGAACGACGCGTTCGACATCGTCGGCTGCCCGACCGTGGCGCCCTGCGCCGACGGCAGCGCGGAGATCTTCGACGACACCTGCTGCACGAGCGCGGTGTGATCGACGCCGAGGCGCGTCAGGATCGCGGCGGCGATGCCGTCGCGGTCCTCGAGCAGCCCCTCGAGGAGGTGGAGCGGCTCCACCTGGGCGTGTCCGGAGCGCGCGGCGCGGCGTACGGCGTTCGACAGCGCCTCCTGGCTCTTGGTCGTGAACTGGATGTCCATGTGCTTCCCCCTCGCGGGGGCTCCTTTCGTGGCCGGTCGTCCGGCGGGTCATCAGAAGGTCTGCGTCGTCGAGGGCGCCTGAGTTGCGTCTGACGCAAGGAAGGGCACCTTCATGACGAATCAGCGGTCGCGGTCGGCGGGGCGGGGGCGCCAGACGACGAGGGCGGTGCCGGGGTCGGACGTCGATCCCGACGAGCGCGCACCGAGGCTCGGGCGCAGACGCTGCACCTCGGCGAGCAGCACGCCGAGCTGCGAGCGCAACCGCTCGTTCTCGCTCTCGAGCTCGAGGATGCGATGGATGCCCGCGAGGTTGACGCCGTCGGCCGACAGCCGCGACACCTCGCGCAGCCGCGCGATGTCTCGCAGCGAGTAGAGGCGGTTGCGCCCGCCTGTGCGGCCCGGTGAGACGATCCCGAGACGGTCGTACTGACGCAGGGTCTGCGGGTGCAGCCCGGCGATCTGCGCGGCGACGGAGATGGCGTAGACGGGAGCGGCCTCATCCACGCGGACGCGGTCCTCGTTCATGACGCACCTCCCTTCGCCTTGGCCTTGGTGGCCCTCGACATCAGGTCGGCGCGCGGGTCGTGGTCGGCAGTCGCGTCGGCGAAGGCGTCGAGCGCCTTGCGCGCGTCGTCGGACAGCTTGTGCGGCACGGCGACCTCGACGGTGACCAGCAGGTCGCCGGTCGTGCCGTCCTTGCGACGCACGCCCTTGCCGCGCACGCGCAGCACGCGCCCGTTCTGCGTGCCCGGGGCGAGCCGTACGCGGACGGTGCCGCCGGCGGGAACCGGCACGTGCACGTCGGCACCGAGCGTGGCCTCGGCGAAGGTCACCGGCACCGTGAGCGTGAGGTTGTCGCCGTCGCGGTCGAACACCGGGTGCGGGGTGACGGTGACGACGATGAGCAGGTCGCCCGCCTCGCCGCCGCTCTCGCCCGGGGTGCCCTTGCCGCGCAGCCGGATCTTCGAGCCGTTCTTCACGCCGGCGGGGATGCGCGCCTGCACGGTCCGGGTCGACGGCCCGTGGCCGCTGCCGGAGCACGTGGGGCACGGGTCGTCCACGACCATGCCGCGACCACGGCACTCGCGGCACGGCTCGGCGAAGGCGAAACCGCCCTGGTTGCGCGTGGTCTGGCCGGTGCCCTGGCAGGTCGGGCACAGCCGTGGCGCGGTGCCCGCGCGGGCGCCCGTGCCGGCGCACGACGTGCAGGGCGCGTCGCTCGTGAGCCGCAGCGGCAGCGTGACGCCGGAGAGCGCCTCGTCGAACGACAGAGTCACGACGCTCTCGACGTCGGCTCCGCGTCGCGGACGACGCGCGCCCTGACGGCCGCCGCGGTTGAAGATCCCGCCGAACATGTCGCCGAGACCACCGCCACCACCGCCACCGGACTGCGTGCCCATCTGGTTGAGCAGGTCGTTGATGTCGAACGGCACGCCGCCCTGGCCGCCCGCGTTCGGGTTGAAGCCGCCGGGCATGCGGAAGCCGCCGCTGCCGAACAGCGCGCGGGCCTCGTCGTACTCCTTGCGGCGGCCCTCGTCGGACACCACGTCGTAGGCCTCGGAGACCTCCTTGAAGGTCTCCTCGGACTCGGGGTTGTTCTTGTTGCTGTCGGGGTGATGCTTCTTGGCCAACGCTCGGAAGGCCTTCTTGATGTCGGCCTGGCTGGCGTCCTTCGAGACGCCGAGCGTCTTGTAGTAGTCCTTCTCGATCCAGTCCTTCTGGCTCACGGCGTCCCTCCTCTCGTCAGCTTCTCGGCCGTGCTGCTTCTCGTGGTCTCGTCCTTGGTCGCGTGCGTGCTTCTGTGTTGCTCGCCGGGTCTTGCGTGGTGTGTCTGTGGGGCGGGGGATGCCCCCTTCGTTCCTCGCGATACGGGGTGGGGTGTGGGTTCGAGCGACCTTCGGCCGCTCGCTCCGCGCTGTTCCCACCGACAAAGCGAATGCGTCTCTGATCTGGGATCACGTCGGGCGGTCTTGTCCGTCGCTTCCCCGGTCGGTGGGGGCGGGGGCTCGGACACGGTTCCGACAGAAATGCCTTTGATCTCGTTCTGGCGGGGACGTGGCCGGGCCCCGACCCTTTCGCGTCCGTGTTCAGTTGTGTCGGGCCTGTGGGCACGCCGGGCTGGGATGCGCGTTCCGCCCTGCTTGGCCGCAAGCCCGCGCTTCGGGCTCGGGGCTATTCGGGGTCGGTGACTGCCACGATGGCGGGGCGGAGGACTCTTCCCTTGTAGCGATAGCCGGGCTGGAAGACCTGGGTGCAGGTCGGGCCCGTCACGTCGGGGCTCGTGCCGTGGCTGATGGCCTCGTGGATCGTCGGGTCGAACGGGTCGCCGGTCTCGCCGTACTTCTCGAGACCGAGACGCGCCACGGTCGACTCGAACGACTCGGCGACCGATTTGAAGGCTCCCTCGAGGTCGCCGTGGTCGCGGGCCCGACCGACGTCGTCGAGCACCGGGAGCATGTCGCCGAGGGCCGCGCCGACGGCGAGGTCCTTGACGGTCTCCCGATCGCGCTCGACGCGCTTGCGGTAGTTGGCGTACTCGGCGTGCACGCGCTGCAGGTCGGCGGTGAGCTCGGCGACCTTGACGTCGACCGCCTCGAGGTCGGTCTCGACCTCGAGGCCCTCGACGATCTGCTCGAACGTCGCCGGCTCACCCGTCCCGCCCGCGGACCCGGGTCCGGGGGCAGCGGGCTGCCCCCGGACCTCGCCGGTCTCGGGATCGATGCGGCGCTTGTCCTGGAAGGAGAAGCCGCCCTCGTCGGGCTGGGTGGGCTCGGTCACTTGTCGTCGCCCTCGTCCACGATCTCGGCGTCGACCACGTCGTCGTCGGTGGAACCGGACGACGCGCCCTCGGAGGACGACGACTCGCCCGCGCTCGCGTTCTGCTGGGCGTTGGCGTACATCGCCGCGCCGAGCGCCTGGCTGGTCGTGGCGACCTTCTCGGCGGCCGACTTGATGGCGTCGATGTCGTCGCCGTCGAGCGCCTTCTTCAGCTCGACGAGCGGACCCTCGACGTTGCTCTTGGCCTCTTCGGGAACCTTGTCGCCGTTGTCGGCCAGGAACTTCTCGGTCTGGTGGTGGAGCGACTCGGCGGAGTTGCGGACCTCGGCCTCGTCACGACGCTTGCGGTCCTCCTCGGCGTGCGCCTCGGCGTCG
>Ga0302321_100005517_pt1 | contig 11080 bp, 7 predicted proteins | sample Fen_T0_1_FD_202505 | JGI IMG/M metagenome (GOLD analysis project Ga0302321, IMG submission 202505) | Peat permafrost microbial communities from Stordalen Mire near Abisko, Sweden - Fen_T0_1 | ecosystem: Environmental > Terrestrial > Soil > Wetlands > Permafrost | place: Sweden: Abisko...
TGAATCGACAACTCAATAGCCCTGAGTAACCCTCACTGGCCAAGACCGGCGCTGGAAGCACGATCCGCAGGACTGGGTGTGTGCAAACCTGTGTTTGGCTGTCTGCGCCGGCCGGTTCGGCTGGGCGATCGTCAGTCCGGCTGTACCGGGTTACCGCGGGTCATGCCTTGGCTCAGCCCTTGGCTTAACCCTTGCGTCAACCCCTGGCCCATGGCCGGCGCCAGGCTCTGGTGCATACCCTGGCCCAGGCCTTGGCCCATCACCTGGCCGGCGACGGCCGCCGGGCCGGGTACGGTGGTGGCCGCAACCGCGTAGTCGGGTTCGTCGATCCCGCTGACGGTCACGTGCACGGTCAGTTCCTGTTCGCCGCCGCCCAGGATCACGCCCCGGGTCGGCGTGACGTCGGAAAAATCGCGGCCCCAGCCCAGGGTGATGTGCTCGTCGTCGACCAGCCGGTCGTTGGTCGGATCGAAGTCGACCCAGCCGGCGTCCGGGCAATATACGGAAACCCAGGCGTGCGAGGCGTCCGCGCCGACCAGACGCGCATGGCCGGGCGGTGGTGTCGTGAGCAAGTACCCGCTTACGTAGCGGGCCGACAGGCCCAGGGTGCGCAGGCAGCCTATCATCAGGTGGGCGAAGTCCTGGCATACGCCGCGCCGTTCCATGAGTACCTCGGCCAGCGGGGTCGAGATCACGGTGGCGATCGGGTCGAATTCGAAATCTTCGTGGATGCGGTGGTTCAGGTCCAGCACGGCATCGAGCAAGGGACGATGTTCGGTGAAGCTGGGAGCGGCATAGCGCAGCAGTTCGGCCGAGCTTTCGACGTGCGGCGAATCGAACATGTAGCGGGCCGGTTCCAGGTGGACTTCGGGTATCGGCAAGGCGCCCAGGCCGAGGGCCGAGCCGCGCAGGCCGGAGGCGACGTGCTCCCACGGCCGCGAAGCGGCGATCAGCGCCGCCGAATTGCGCGGCCACACTTCGACGGTGGAGGAGGCGGAAAGCGACAGGGACTGGTGCGCCGACGACAGGACGAAATGCGCGATCGCATTGCCGAAATAGTCATGCCCGATGTTGCCCTCGCCGGGCTCGGGCTCCACCTTCAGGCGATGCTCGAGCAGGCGCTGGGTCGGCAATTCGCGCGGCGTCAGGTGCAGCAACTGGCGCGACAGGGCCACCGGCGCGCCGTAGCGGTAACTGGTCGTGTGCAGCACGCGGTAGCGTTTGCCCGGGCTCATGTGGCGAAGGTCTGGCGGTTGGCCTCGCCGGCGAGGCTGAAAAAGCGCTGCCCGAGATGTTCCGACAAGTTGTAGGTGACCGATTGCAGGTTGCGCAGCAGGGCTAGCAGGCGCTCGCTGTCGGGGCGCAGGTCGCGCTCCACGTCCAGCTCGTCGAGCGCCTTGAGCAGGGGTTCGAGGAGTTCCGCGCCGCAGGGCCCGTAGATCTCCTCCAGGCGCAACAGGTAATCGTTCAGCCCGAACAACTGGAAAGCGACGGAGCGCGGGTTGCCGGTATCGAGCAGCAACAGGTCGAGCAGGGGCAGCCACTCCGGACGCGCCATGTAGCGGGCCCGGTAGGTGACGATGCTGTCGGCCAGCTCGAGCAGCCAGTCCAGCTCGGCGTCGCGCGGCAGCGCCAACGCATTCTGCAGGCTCATGCACAGGAACTGCATACGCTCCAGGCGCCGGCCCATCGACAGGAAGCGCCAGCCCTGGTCGCGGGTCATGCCATCGAGGGCAAAGCCGGCCAGGGTCATCAGGCTGGCGGTGGTGCGGTCCAGCGCGGTCAGGGCATCGGCTAAGGCCGGCGGCTCGCGTTCCCAGGCGCTCAAATCCTGCAGCATGCGGTTCAGGGTGCGCCAGTTGTCCAGCGAGAGACGCTCGCGCAAATGCAGGGCAATGCGGAACAACTGGTGCAGGTTGGCCCCCAATCCGGTGTCGCCGGACAGCGATTGCAGCAGGCGCGCCTCCACCGCGTCGCGGGTGGCCGGGCTGTCGTGGTCGAGCACGGCGGCGAACTGGCAGATTGCCATCAGGCAGGCGCTCTCGCGGCCCGGGGCGTCGAAGGCGCCATCGATCAGGCGGCCCAGGGTGACGCGCATCAGGCGCGCGGTGTTGTCGCAGCGCTCCATGTACCGGCCCAGCCAGAACAGGTTTTCCGCCACCCGGCTCGACAGGTGCACATTGCTGCGCACCAGGTCCTGCGGGCCGATGGAACGGCGCAGCAGGCTGAAATTGGAGACTGGCGCGGTCGACAGCACCCACGTGTCCTTGCTGCCGCCGCCGCGCTGGTTCGACAGCACGCGCTCGTCCAGCCCGGTGGCCACCCGCGCCAGCCCGCCCGGCATCACCATGTAGCCGTTCGGGGTGGCGCAGGCATAGACCCGCAGCCCGGTGGCGGCCGCCGACAGGCCGCGATCCTGGGTGCGGTCCCATACCGGCGCCTGGGAAATCTGCATGCGCTCCTGGGCCACGTACTTGTGCGGCTGGGCACGCAGCTTGTCGATGAAGTCGGCGCGCTCCTTGCCGACCAGGTCCTTGCCGAACACCGTTTCCATGCGCAGTTGCGGATAGGCCGGCTTGATCACCATCTGGTCGAGGCGCTCGATGACGTCCTTGAGGGCTGCCGATTCACCGCACCACCAGGTGCCGATCGAGGGCATGCGCAAGGGCTCGCCGAGCAGGCGCTCACATAGTTTCGGCAAAAAGCCCAGCAGGGCGCCGGATTCGAGCAGGTTCGATCCCAGGCTGTTGGCGATCAGCACGTTGCCGCGCCGCGCCGCCTCCGTCAGGCCGGGGACGCCGAGGGCGGAATCGCTGCGCAACTCCAGCGGGTCGCAAAAATCGTCGTCCAGGCGGCGCAGGATGGCGTGCACGCGCGACAGGCCGGACAGGGTCTTGAGCCATACCTGGCCATCGCGCACCGACAGATCGTTGCCCTCGACCAGCGGAAAGCCCAGGTAGCGCGCCAGCAGCGCGTGTTCGTAGTAGGTCTCATTGTACGGGCCGGGGGTGAGCAGGACGATGCGTGGCGGCTCGGCATCGCGCGGCGCCCAGTAGGCCAGGCTGTCGCGCAAGGTGGCGAAAAAGCGTGCCAGGTGGCGCACCTTGAGATCGCGAAACAGCGAGGGAAAGGCGCGCGAGATCACCAGGCGGTTTTCCAGCGCATAGCCGGCGCCCGAGGGCGCCTGGGTGCGGTCGGCCACCACCCACCAGCGGCCGTCGGCAGAGCGCGCCAGGTCGGCGGCGTACACGTGCAGATGCACGCCGTCCGGCGGGGTGATGCCGTGGCAGGGGCGCAGGAAGCCGGCATGGCCGTGCACCAGGGCGGGCGGCAGCAGGCCGTCGGCGAGCAGGGTCTCGCCGCTGTAGATGTCGCCCAGCACGCGGTTGAGCAGGGTGGCGCGCTGCGCCACTGCCGCCTCGATGCCCACCCACTCTTCATGGCCGATGATCAGCGGCAACAGGTCCAGGTCCCAGGGCCGGTCGGCGCCCTGCGGGTCGGCATAGACGTTGTAGGTGACGCCGTTCTCGCGCACCTGGCGCGCCACCGAGGCCAAGCGCTCGCGCATGGCGGTGTCCGAGGAGTTCGCCAGATGGTCGAACAGGGCCTGCCAATGCGGCCGCGGCGTACCGTCCGCGGCGAACATTTCGTCGTAGCGCCCGGATGCTTCCGGGTAGGCAGCGAGCAGTCGCTCGGGCATTGCAAAATCCTGGTGGATGGTGAGTCGGCAAGAGTAACATCGGCGCCGCGCAAATGCCATTGCCGGAGGCATTTGTGCGGTCTTTCAGGCAGCCCTTGCCATGCGGCTCGCCAGGAGAGCTGCGGGAGCGCGAGGGCGGGTCGTGGTTCAGGGGCGGCGCAGATCCAGGGTAAAGGGGAAATTCGGATTGCGCGGCTCTTCCTTGACCTTGAGCTCGCCCGGGGTGTGGCCCATGGCGACAAAGCGCGCCAGGCGGCGGCCTTCGGCGGCGTACGCATTGACCGGGAAGTCCTCGTGCGCCCGCCCGCCCGGGTGGGCCACGTGGTACTGGGCACCGCCCATGCTGCGGTTCATCCAGGTATCGACCAGGTCGAACACCAGGGGCGCGTGTACCGGCACGGTCGGATGCAGCGACGAAGGCGCGCTCCAGGCGCGGTAACGCACCCCGGCGACAAACTCGCCGACCCGGCCGGTGGGCGTCAGCGGCATGGCGCGGCCGTTGCAGGTGAGCACATGGCGATTGTTGATCAGGCCGGTGGCCTTGACCTGCAAGCGCTCCAGGGTCGAGTCCACGTAGCGCACGGTGCCGGCGGGCGAGCCTTCCTCGCCCAGCACATGCCAGGGTTCGAGCGCGGCACGCAATTCGAACTGTGCGCCATAGGCGGAGAATTCGCCATAGCGCGGAAAGCGGAACTCGAAGTGCGAGGCGAACCAATCGGCCTTGAAAGGATAACCAGCCGCGTTCAGCTCGGTGATCACGTCCTCGAAATCCTTCCAGACGAAATACGGCAGCATGAAGCGGTCGTGCAACTCGGTGCCCCAGCGTACCAGGCGGGTCGGGTTATAGGGCTTGTTCCAGAAGTGCGCGATCATCGCGCGCAGCAGCAATTGCTGGGTCAGCGACATGCGCGCGTGCGGCGGCATCTCGAAGGCGCGCAACTCCAGCAGCCCCAGACGCCCGGTGGCCGAGTCCGGCGAATACAGCTTGTCGATGCAGAACTCGGTGCGATGGGTGTTGCCCGAGGAGTCGATCAGCAGGTTGCGCAGCACCCGGTCGATGATCCACGGCGGGCAGGCGGCCGGGCCGGCAGCCATCAGGCGGTCGATCTCGGCGAAGGCCACCTCGATTTCGTAAACGGAATCGTTGCGCGCTTCGTCGATGCGCGGCGCCTGGCTGGTCGGGCCGATGAACATGCCCGAGAACATGAACGAGAGCGACGGGTGGTTGTGCCAGTAGGCGATCAGGCTGCGCAGCAGGTCGGGGCGGCGCAGGAAGGGCGAATCGACCACCTGGGCGCCGCCAAGTACGAAATGGTTGCCCCCGCCGGTGCCGGTGTGGCGCCCGTCGACCATGAATTTCTCGGTGGTCAGTCGGGTCTGGTGCGCCGCGTCGTACAGAAACGTGGTGTTGTCCACCAGTTCGCGCCAGCTCGCCACCGGCTGCACATTGACCTCAATCACACCCGGGTCGGGCGTGACCCGCAGCACCTTCAGGCGCGCGTCGCGCGGCGGCTCGTAGCCTTCCAGCACCACCGGCAGCTTGAGTTCGCGCGCGGTGGTTTCGATCGCGGCGCACAACTCCAGGTAGTCCTCCAGGCGCTCCAGCGGCGGCATGAAAATGTACAGCACGCCATGGCGCGCCTCGGTACAGATCGCGGTGCGGGTGATCCAGCCGGCCGACTCGTGCGGGCCGGGGCGGCGCTCGCTGCTCAATCCGTTGGCCGCCACGCTGCCCGGTTTGCCGTCGCCGCTTGCAGCGCCGCCATCGGCGGGATACACGCCCTGAGTGCTGGAGAGGCGCTCAGCCACCTTGTAGGGCGCGCGCGGGCTGTCCAGAGGTGACTGGTAGACCCGGGCGATGTCGCGATACGCCGGCAGGGCCGCCTGTGGCTCGGTCGGATCCGCGGCATGGGTCCAGGGGTAGTCGGTCGGGCTGGCCCAGGGCTGCGAATCGAGCGGCAGGCGCAGGCCGATCGCCGAGTCGCCGGGGACCAGGTAGCAGCGTTCCGGACGCAGGAACCAGTGGCCGGTTTTCCAGCCCGCGGCATCGCGCTTGATCGGCAGCACATGGCCGGCCACCTTGTCCAGGCCCTGGGTGAACACCTTGCGCACCCGCTCGCGTTCCAGCGGGTCGGCCAGGTTCGACTCGAAGGGGTCGACATTGGTCGGCAGGCGGCGCTCGCGCCACAGGTAGTACCAGGCGTCTTCAAAGGCCGGGAATACGTATTTCGGATCCAGCTTGAGCTTGTCGGCCAGGGTGGTGAGAAAGCGCCCGGCCTGCTCATCAGTGACGCCGTAGTCGACCTTCTCGTCGGCGAACAGCTTGGGGTCGCTCCAGATCGCGTCGCCGTCGTCGCGCCAGAAGCAGGACAGCGACCAGCGCGGCAACTGTTCGCCCGGGTACCACTTGCCCTGGCCGTAGTGCAACAGGCCGGTGGGGGCGTAGCGATTCTTCAGCTTGGCCAGCAACTGGGCCGACAGGCCGCGCTTGGTCGGGCCGACCGCGTCGGTGTTCCACTCCTTGCCTTCGCGGTCGTCGACCGAGACGAAGGTGGGCTCGCCGCCCATGGTCAGGCGCACGTCCTGGCCGAGCAGTTCGGATTCGATCCTCTCGCCCAGCGCTTCGATGGTCTTCCACTGCTCGTCGCTGTAGGGCAGGGTGACGCGCGGCGCCTCGAATATGCGCGTCACGCTCATCTCGTGCTCGAACTCGACTTCGGCCGGGTCGGTCATCCCGGTGATGGGCGCGGCATTGCCGGGGTCCGGGGTGGCGGCCAGCGGGATGTGGCCCTCGCCGGCGAACAGGCCCGAGGTGGCGTCCAGGCCGACCCAGCCTGCCCCTGGCAGGTAAACCTCGCACCAGGCGTGCAGGTCGGTGAAATCGACTTCGGTGCCGGACGGGCCGTCGAGCGACTTGACGTCGGCCTTGAGCTGGATCAGGTAGCCGGAGACAAAGCGCGCCGCCATGCCCAGGTGGCGCAGCAGTTGCACCAGCAGCCAGGTGGAGTCGCGGCACGAGCCGCTGGCGTTCGACAGGGTCTGCTCGGGGGTCTGCACTCCCGGCTCCATGCGGATCAGGTAGCGGATGTCGCGCTGCACGGTCTGGTTTAGCGCCACCAGAAAGTCGATGGTGGGCGTCGGTTCGCGCGGCACCGCGTCCAGGTATTTCTGGAACAGCGGGGTGGCCGGCAGCTTGAGCAGGTAAGGGGCCAACTCGTGGGCCAGCGACGGGTCGTACTTGAACGGGATTTTCTCGGCCTCGGGCTCGAGAAAAAAGTCGAACGGGTTGATCACCGCCATCTCGGCGACCAGATCGACCTCGATTTTCAATTCCCGGGCTTTTTCCGGGAACACCAGTCGGGCCAGGTAGTTGCCCTGCGGGTCCTGCTGCCAGTTGATGAAGTGGTTCGCCGGGGTCACCTTCAGCGAATAGCTGAGGATGGGGGTGCGCGAATGGGGCGCCGGACGCAGACGCACGATCTGCGGACCGATGTTGATCAGCTTGTCGTAGCGGTAATGGGTAACGTGGCGCAGGGCAACGTGGATGGTCAAGGCAGGCTCCTGGTTCTTGCGCTTCTTACAATGCGCTTGCTGCGTATGACAGCGATGCGAGCGCAGATTCGAGCCGCATCGATTTGGTATGAGCAAGTAGTATGCACACTTTATTGCATGGTATCGCACGGGGCGACGCGAGAATTTTATGAGGTTCCGCACCCGCATGGTGCAATGCGTCCGCCAGCGCACCAAGAGCGCGGATCGCGCCGCCGCGGCAAAGCGGGTAACATCGCGCCTTGGCCTTCCGGCCTGGCCCTTTCCATTTCGACAAGATGACTTACTGCGTCGCCATCCGCAACAGCACCGGCCTGGTGTTCCTGTCCGATTCTCGCACCAATGCGGGGGTGGACCAGATCAGCACCTTCCGCAAGATGCACATCTATGAGGTGCCGGGCGAGCGCGTGATGGTGCTGCTGACCGCCGGTAATCTTGCGGTGAGCCAGTCGGTGGCCACCGGCCTGAAGGTACAGATGGACCGCGATACCGGCGGCTCGGGCGAAAAAAGCCTGGCCTCCTGCCCGAACATGTTCTCCGCCGCCAAAGTGGTCGGCGACGCGGTGCGCAAGGTCTACGAGCGCGACGCCGCCTCGCTGCGCGAATTCGGCATCGAGTTCAACGTCAGCCTGCTGCTCGGCGGCCAGGTCAGGGGCGAGGAGCCGCGCCTGTTCCACATCTACTCGGCGGGCAATTTCATCGAGGCCACCGGGGAGACGCCGTATTTCCAGCTGGGCGAGTCCAAGTACGGCAAGCCTATCCTGGACCGGGTGATAGGCGGCGGGCTGTCGCTGGACGAAGTGGCCAAGTGCGCCCTGATCTCGATGGACTCGACCATCAAGTCGAACCTTTCGGTAGGCCTGCCGCTGGACCTGCTGTGCTACGAGCGCGACAGCTTCAATGTCACCAAGCACAAGCTGATCGATTCGAAGGATGAATACTTCGCCTCGATCCGCGGCCGCTGGGCCGACCAGCTCAAGAAGGTGTTCAACGAACTGCCCGAGCCGGGATACTGGAAGTAAGCGGCTTGGGCGCGGTTTGAGCATCCGGGCGGAGCGCATGGCCTCTCCCGTGCCGGTGTACGCGCCGCCTGCCGGCGCGCCCTTGAAAAGCCGCCTCGCGCATGCCGTGTTGCGCGCCTTCGGCTGGCGCATCCGTTTCGGCGCACTGCCCGGGCCCAGGGGCGTGATAGTGGCCTACCCGCACACCAGCAACTGGGACTTTTTCGTCGGCATCGCGGTGATCTGGAGCCTGAACCTGCCGATCCGCTGGATCGGCAAGGAAACCCTGTTCACCGGCTGGTTCGGCGCCCTGGTTGGGCCATTGCTGCGCGCCTGGGGCGGGCGCCCGGTTTTCCGCCACCAGAACACCGGCATGGTCGGCCAGTTGAGCGCGATGATGCGGGCCGAGCCCTGGTGCTGGCTGGCGCTCTCGCCCGAAGGCACCCGGGCGCGCCGTGCCGACTGGCGCTCCGGCTTCTATCACCTGGCGCGCAGCGTCGGCGTGCCGGTGGGCGTGGCCTATCTGGATTATCCGGCCCGTGAAGTCGGAGTGGCCGGGTTTGTCGACCCGAGCGGGGATGTGGACGCCGACATGTGCGCAATTGCGGCATTGCTGGCAGGGCTCCGCGGCCGCCATCCGCCACTGGAAAGCCCGATCCGCTTGCGCGCCGGCGAGGATTGAAGGGCGACGCCGGACGTCAATATCCGCAAACCGGTCCTCAGGCTGGAACCGCCGCTGGCGCGCCATGTTCGCTGGGCAGGAAGGTCACTACCAGCGCGGTGCAGGCGGCGATCACCGCCATGGTGATCAGCAGCGAGTCGAAGCCCATGCCCTTCACAAAAGGGCCGAGCAGGTAGACCGCCAGCGAACTAATGCCGAACGATACACCCAGGCGCATCCCGGCCACTCTGGAACGCAGGCGGTCGTCGACGTAGCGCACGATCATCGCATCGGTGAAGGGGATCGCGCCGAAGATGAAAATCATCACCGCCACCAGCGCGGCGAACATCCACCAGCCTTGCGCGTGTGCCGCCAGCAGCAGCAGGGGTATCTGGGTCAGGGTGATGCCGAAATACAGGGGCTTCAAGGCCACCCGGTCGATCATCCGGCCGACCACCACCTGGGCCAAAGAGGCTACCGCGTAGACCACCGCCAGAAGCGCGCCGAGCAGGGCCGGGTCCTCGACCACGCCGCGAAAGCGTTCGGTGAGCAGTTGCGCGTTGCCATTGGTGCTGAAATTGAACAGCAGGCTGCCGGTGATCGCCGCGGCGGTCATCACCAGGAAGGCGCGCGCCAGCAGGGCGGGCGAGAGCGCCACCTGGGCCTTGCCCTTGCGCTTTGCCGGGGCCTCGCTCTCGCGCGGGCAGGCGATGGCGAAGGCAATACCGCAAGCCAGGGAGAGCGCCCCGGGAATCGCAAAGGCCGCGCGCCAGCCTATCCACTTGACCAGGAAGCCGGTGGCCAGGGCGGCCACCGCCACGCCGAGGTTGCCCGCCAGGCCGTTGACGCCGATGGTGGCGCCCGGGTTGTGGGCGTGCTGCACCAGCATCGGAATCCCGACCGGGTGGTAGATCGAGGCAAAGGCGCCGATCAGGGTCAACGCCGCGGCCAACTGCCAGGCATTCTGGGTCAGCGCGGTCAGCAGGGCGGCCGCGCCGATGCCGAAAAAGAACACCAGCATCATGACCCGGCGGCCCCACAGGTCGCCCAGGCGCCCGGAGGGCAGGGCGCCGACCCCGAACAAGAAGAAAGCGCCGACGCTGTAGGGCATCAGGTCTTCCCATTTGGAAAACCCGAAGGTGCTGGCGATCGCCGCCACCGCGGCGGCGAATATCAGCAGGAACATGTGGTCGATGGCGTGCGCGATGTTGAGCAGCAGCATCACCGGGCGCGACCACCCGTGCCGCGCGATAGGCGTAGCGCCGGGGGGCGGAGTGGAGTTGGCAGTGGCGGCAGTCATGGCAGGAGTGTGCCCGAACTGGCGGCGGCTGTCTTTCGCGTATTTGCCAATCATTGTCGCCAAACAGCCAAACTCTGCCACCTTGCCAAGGTGCGCGTGCCCAAGGATGGCCGCCATGGATACGCCTTGGCCACGCAAGCTTGCGAAGGCGGTCTAAAGTGCGCAGTTCCCCTAAAGAGTCGTGACCGGGATGCAGATGTCGCACTCGAATGCCCCGGTTTGCGGGTCGTATCTTGCGTGCGGTGGGTAATACTCGAAAAACGGGCGGGCGTCCAGCTGCATGCCGCTGGCGGGCAGCCAGTCGCGCAACATGGCGTTCCAGGTCGCCCCCACCCGCGCGGTGGTGCCGAAGACGCGGGTGGCCGCATACTTGCCGCCCGGCAGGGTGGTGAGCAGCGCCTTGCCGGTGGCCACGAAACCGGACGGCACCTCGACGCAGGCATCGTAGCGGCACTTGTCGGCCGCAGTGATGCCGGGGTCATCATGGCTGATGCCGTAGCGCGGCTGGCCGAGCAGGTTGTGGGTGACCATCCAGGGGTAGACGGTATCGCGCCAGAACTCGGAGAGTCCCGGGCCATAAGCACCGGTGCGGCGCAGGTAAGCGAGGTGGGTAGGCTGGCGGTCGAGGATCTGGACCTTCATCGCGGGCTCCTTGATCAGGTGTGTGGAGTCGCCATGATGGCCAGTGCGCTGTCTTGTCGCCTGATCGGGATTGCCGACAGCCTGACCAGGATTGCTATCCTGACCGGAGTCGCCATCGCGGACGGGATTGTCATCCTGATACATTGCCGGCGGCTCCCGCCGGTACGCACGCAGGCTCTCCAATTGCGCCTGGTGGCGCCGCGCCTCCTGGGCGCGCCAACCGCTGG
>Ga0302321_100005518_pt1 | contig 11080 bp, 8 predicted proteins | sample Fen_T0_1_FD_202505 | JGI IMG/M metagenome (GOLD analysis project Ga0302321, IMG submission 202505) | Peat permafrost microbial communities from Stordalen Mire near Abisko, Sweden - Fen_T0_1 | ecosystem: Environmental > Terrestrial > Soil > Wetlands > Permafrost | place: Sweden: Abisko...
CACTCGTCGTTCGCCGCTTCGTTGAACAACAGGTCGGCGTAGTTGCTCGTGAGCTTCATGAAGCCGGGGCTGTTCCACATCGTCTCGTAGAAGGCCCGGCGATCCTCCGCGGAGTCGTCGAAGGCGCAGCGCGGGTTGACGGGGTGGGCGAAGCCGCTGATCGACGTGTTCAGCGTCTCGCGGAGCTCCTCGAAGTCGGCCCGGAGCTCGAGCTGCTCTTCCGGAGCGATCGGCGTGTTGTTCAGGGGCGTGCACCAGTTGGCCGTGCGTTGGTAGACGGTGAGCTCCTCGACGTCGTCGTGGATCGTCGCGACGACCTGCACGCCGCTCGACGAGGTGCCGATGACCGCGACGCGCTTGCCGGTGAAGTCGACGGGCTCCGCCGGCCACAGCCCCGTGTGGTGCGCCTCGCCGCGGAAGTCGTCGTGACCGGCCACGTCGGGCAGGTAGGGGATCGAGAGCACGCCGGTGGCGGCGATCAGGAACGTCGCGCGGATCTCGGTGCCGTCGGCGAGCGTCACAGCCCAGGTGCCGGATGGCTCGTCGAACACGCCGGAGGTGACCCGCGCGTCGAACCGGATGTGGCGGCGGAGGTCGAACCGGTCGACCACGTGGTTGAGGTAGCGCTCGGTCTCGGGCTGGGCCGCGAAGTGCTCGGTCCACTCCCACTCGTCGAACAGCTCCCGGGAGAACAGGTAGCCGTAGGTGTAGCTCTCGGAATCGAACCGGGCGCCGGGGTAGCGGTTCCAGTACCAGGTGCCCCCGACGCCGCCGCCGGCCTCGAGCAGCTGCGCCGAGAAGCCGGCCTCGCGAGCGCGATAGAGCTGGTAGAGGCCCGTGATGCCGGCGCCGATGATCAGCACGTCGATGTCCGCTGCGGGCCGACTCGAGGTCGGGTCGGCTGCGGGTTCGGGGGTTGTCATGAGCCTCCGCGGCGATGATGCCGTCACGGGCGCTCATCGTGTCGACCGGCGTGCTCCGAGAGCACGGCCGGCTCGGGCGAATATTGTACCGACCGGTTAGTATAACGTCTCGATCACACCGAGCGGAAAGGGGCCGCGTGGCGATCGTGGATCGAAAGTCGTCGGCACTCCGAGTGCCCTACGCGATGGAGTTGCCGGACCGCGTTCCCAAGGAGCGCTACGTCGACCCGGACTTCTACCAGATGGAGGTCGACCACCTCTGGCCCCGCGTGTGGCAGATGGCCTGCCGGCTCGAGGAGATCCCCGAGGCCCACGACTTCGTCGAGTACGAGATCCTCGATCAGTCGATCATCGTGGTGCGCCGCGAGGACATGGGGGTCACGGCGTTCCAGAACGCGTGCCGCCATCGCGGCGTCAAGGTGGCCGAGGGCCGCGGGACCTGCGAGAGCGGGTTCACCTGCCCGTTCCACGGGTGGTGCTACGGCCCGGACGGCACGAACGTGGCCATCACGCGGCGGCGCTCGTTCGCCGAGCACAACCTCCAGGCTGGCGACCTCGACCTCACGCCGGTGCGGTGCGACACCTGGGGTGGCTTCGCGTGGATCAACTTCGACGACGACGCTCCGCCGCTGCGGCAGTGCCTCGAGCCGTTGGCCACCAACCTCGACAGCTGGAAGGTCGAGTCGCTCCGGGCCGAGTGGTGGTACGCGTGCCGGCTCCCCGTGAATTGGAAGCTCGCCATCGAGGCGTTCGTCGAGGCCTACCACGTCGTCGAGACCCATCCGCAGCTCGTCATCCCCACCCGGTACGGCCAACCCAAGGGCGAGCAGTTCGACCCCCGCGACTTCGTCGACTCCGACCTCCGCTACCTCCGCGCCATGAGCGAGGGAATGGCGGGCATGGTCCACGCCGACGACCTGGCCATCGCCGAGGGCATTCGTGACATCGAGCTCCCAGCCGAGGCCGAGGCGGCGAGAGCGACGTGGAACAGGACGCTCAACGATGCGGTGATGCAGTCGCACCGGGAGCGTGGTGCCGACATGCCCGATCTCAACGACCTCACCGTGCAGGGGATCAACCTCGAGTTCTTCCAGGGCTTTCCCAACTTCTTCGTGCTGCCGATGTACAGCAGCGCCTCCGCCTATCGCTTCCGACCGGTGGGACCGGAGGAGACGCTGATGGAGATCTGGTCGCTCACCCGGCGTCACGACGACGACGAGTACGCGACGCCGCTGCCCCCCGAGCCGTGGGAGTGCGACGACCCCCGCTGGCCGCCGATCCCGGCGCAGGACTTCTCGAACCTTCCCCTGCAGCAACGGGGGCTGCACGCGAGGGGGTTCGAGTACATGCGCCTCTCCAGCGGGCTCGAGGGTCACATCTCGAACTTCGAACGGACCATAGACGGCTTCCTCGGCGGCCTTCCCCATCACCGACTTCTCCCAGCACTGGAGGCGGTCAACGTGTATCCCTTCGACCGACCGATCATCGACCTCGGGTTCTGAGAGCTGCTGAGATGACGAACGACACGACGTTTGCCGAGGTCGCCGAGGGCGTCCGCGCCGTCCTTGCCGCCTACACCCATGCCCTCGACGACGGTCGGACCGAGGACGTGGTCGCTACCTTCTGCCCCGACGGCACCGTCGAGCTCCCGGGCATGGGCACCCATGTGGGCCACGACGCCCTGCGCGCGGCCTACACCTCGTGGCAGCCGAGGCGGCCGCAGCGCCACCTCGTCCTCAACACCCATGTCACCGAGTGGAACGACCACGAGGCCACGGCCATCAGCGACGTCGTCTTCATCCTGCAGGGCAGGGCGGGTTGGGCGATCCAGCTCGTCGGTCGGTACCACGACGTCCTCCATCACGACGACGACGCCGGCGCGTGGCGGTTCCACCATCGCGCCGCCGAGTTCATCGCCGACCGCGAGCCGAGCGAGGCCACGCCATGACCGACGCCACCACGGACTACGACACCATCGACTTCTTCCGTGACGACGCGCTCGTCGCCGATCCGTATCCGTACTTCGACTGGCTGCGGGGGCAGTGCCCGGTGCGCCCCGAGCGGCACCACGGCGTCTACATGGTCACCGGCTACGAGGAGGCGTGCGCGGTCTACGGCGACACCGATGCGTTCTCGTCGTGCAACTCGGTGACCGGGCCGTTCCCCGGCTTCCCTGTCCCACTCGAAGGTCGGGACGACGTGAGCGACCTGATCGAGCAGCACCGCGACGAGCTGCCGTTCAGCGACCAGCTCACGACGATGGATCCGCCGAAGCACCGCGACCACCGGCACCTGCTCATGCGCCAGTTCACGCCGAAGCGGCTGAAGGAGAACGAGGCCTTCGTGTGGCGCCTGGCCGACCGCCAGATCGACGAGTTCATCGATCGTGGCGAGTGCGAGTTCATCGGCGACTACGCCAATCCGTTCACGTTGTTCGTCGTCGCCGACCTGCTGGGCGTGCCGGAGGGCGAGCACGACGAGTTCCGGGCCGCGCTGGCCCGTCGGCCGCACAACGATGCGGTCGGCAGCACGAACGACACCATGTCCCACAGCCCGCTCGAGTGGCTCTACGACCGGTTCAGCCGCTACGTCGAGGACCGTCGACGCGAGCCGCGCGACGACGTGCTCACCGCGCTGGCCACGACGACGTTCCCCGACGGCACGCTGCCCGAGGTCCTCGATGTCGTCCGTGTCGCGGCCAACGTGTTCGCCGCCGGGCAGGAGACGACCGTGCGGCTCCTCGGCACCGCCCTCCAGCTCATCGGCGACCGCCCCGACCTGCAGGACCGGCTCCGGGAGCAGCCCGACCTCATCTCGGACTTCGTGGAGGAGGCGCTCCGGATCGAGTCCCCGGTGAAGGGTGACTTCCGGCTTGCCCGCCGGAAGACGACCGTCGGTGGGGTCGAGATCCCGGCGGGAGCGACGCTGATGGTGCTGAACGGCGCGGCCAACCGTGATGGCGGGCACTTCGAGGGCGCGACGGAGTTCCGCCTCGACCGCGACAACTCACGCGAGCACCTCGCCTTCGGACGAGGCCCCCACAGCTGCCCGGGCGGGTCGCTCGCCCGGCTCGAGGCTCGCGTGAGCATCGAGCGGCTGCTCGACCGCACGGCGGAGATCCGCATCTCGGAGGCGCAGCACGGCCCGGTCGGCGTCCGCCACTACGACTACGTCCCGACCTACATCCTGCGAGGTCTCACCCGACTGAACCTGGAGTTCAGTCCCGCCTGATCCCGGGTGGCTGACGGCGTCGCTGCCCAGCGCGTCAGTCGGTGAACTCAGGCAGGACCTCGCGGGCGAACCGCTCGATCTGGTCGCGCCCGGCGTCGGGCCATCCGCAGACGAGGTAGCCGTAGTCCGCGTCGCGCCACTTGGCGGCGTGCTTGCGGGCGGTGTCGAGGTCGTCGAGCGAGAGCGAGCTCGCCCGCATGATCGACGACGGGTCCCGTCCTGCTTCGATAGCGAGCTCGTCGACTCGATCGTTCGTCTCCCGCAACGAGTTCGGCGAGCCCCATGCGTGCCAGACGTCGGCGTAGCGAGCGACGAGCGGGAGGGTGCGGCGCGGGCCGCTGCCGCCGATCCAGATCGGCGGGTGGGGCTGTTGCACGGGCCTCGGGCGGAGCTGTGCGTCGTGCAACGAGACGACGCGTCCGTCGTAGGAGACGACCTCGCCGGTGAGCAGGCGGCTGACGATCTCGAGCGCGTCCTCGAGCAGATCGAACCGCTCGGGCGTCGACGGGAACGGGATGCCGAGCTCGTCGTGCTCCTTGTCGAACCACGCGGCGCCGAGCGAGAGGTCGAGCCGTCCGTGCGAGGCGTGGTCGATGGTGACGGCCTGCGCCGCGAACACCGACGGGTGCCGGTAGGTCATGCCCGTGACGAGGAGGCCGAGCCGGATGCGCGACGTCACGCCGGTGAGCGCCGCGAGCGTCGTCATGCCCTCGAACGTCTCACCCGGACCGTCGCCGTACATGGGTTGGAAGTGGTCGAAGCCCCAGGCGCCGTCGAAGCCGAGGTCTTCGGCGAACTGGACGCGGCTGACGACCTCGTCCCATGGCATCCGTTGCTGGGCGACATCGAGTCCGAAACGCATGGTGGCAACCTATGCGACGAGCGATGGCTCGGGACACCCGGGCCCTCGGGCAGCTGACGCCGGGCTGACAGAAGTGGCATATCTGGTGTGTCGTGCACGGGGAAGCCCATTGAGCTTCAGACGAGAACGAGGTTTGCCCACCTCCCGTGCGCCGTGCCATCCTGAGCGGACGGACCGCCAGGGGAGCGGCCCACGAGAAGGAGCGCCAGGTGGCAGTCGAGCTCAAGCCGGGATCCGGGCTCCGCCCGGTCGTCTGCGACATCGAGCTGCGGCTCGGGGGGGCCACGCCGCTCCCGTCGTCGGACTAGGAAGGCTCCGTGCACCTCGGCATGCTCCTGCAGATGGCCGCTGACGGCATGGGTGAGCGCACCGCGCTCGGGACCCGTGCCGATGGCATCACCATGGCCGACCTGGCGACCCGGGCCCGCCGCGCCGGCACGATCTTCGCTGGGCGTCCCGGCGAGCGGATCGCCCTCGTGGACCTGAACTCCGAGGCCGTCCCCGTGGCGCTGTTCGGCGCCGCGCTGGCCAACAAGCCGTTCGTTCCCATCAACTACCGGCTCGCCGACGACCAGCTCCGCGACCTGGTTCGCCGCACGGCGCCGGCCACGGTCATCGTTGGCGAGGGGATCGCCGAGCGCCTCGGCCCGATCGACGGCATCGAGCTGTTGACCCGCAAGGAGCTCCTCGAGCTCGTCGTCGACCCGGAGGTCGCGCTGGCCGACCCCGATGCCTGTGACCCGGATGCGGTGGCCGTGCTGCTGTACACGAGCGGCACCACCGGTGAGCCGAAGGCCGCGTTGCTGCGCCATCGCAACCTGGCCTCGTACATCATCACGACGGTCGAGTACGCCGGGGCCGAGGAGGACGAGGCGGCCATCGTCAGCGTGCCGCCGTACCACATCGCCGGGATCTCCTCGGTGCTGTCGTCGACCTACGCCGGCCGTCGGGTCGTGCCCCTCGAGACCTTCGAACCGCACACCTGGGTGGACGTCGTGCGGTCCGAGCAGGTGACCCATGCCATGGTGGTGCCGACGATGTTGAACCGCATCCTCGACGTGATCGACGCCGACGGTGCCGGCCTCCCGTCCCTGCGGGCGCTGTCCTACGGCGGCGGGCCGATGCCGCTCGCGGTCATCGAGCGGGCGATGGCCCTGCTGCCCAAGACCGGCTTCGTGAACGCCTACGGGCTGACCGAGACGTCGAGCACGATCGCACTGCTGGGCCCCGATGATCATCGAGAGGCCATCGCCAGCGACGACCCAGCCGTGCGGGCTCGACTGACCTCGGTCGGCCAGCCGCTGCCGAGCGTGGAGGTCTCGGTGCGCGACGCGGCCGGCGTGGCCGTGGCGACGGGCGAACGAGGTGAGATCTGGGTCCGGGGCGAGCAGGTGTCGGGCCAGTACCTCGGCCGCGACGACAGCGCCGACGAGGGGTGGTTCCACACCCGCGACGCCGGTCACCTCGACGAGGCGGGCTACCTCTACGTGCACGGCCGGCTCGATGACGTGATCGTGCGGGGTGGCGAGAACCTGTCCCCTGGCGAGATCGAGACCGTCCTGATCCAGCACCCGGCGGTCGAGGCCGCGGCGGTCGTCGGCATCCCCGACAACGAGTGGGGTGAGAAGGTCGTGGCCGCGGTGGTGCCCGTCGAGGGCGCCGAGGTCAGCGAGCAGGAGCTGCGCGACTTCGTCCGGGCGACGTTGCGTTCCACGAGGACCCCGGAACGTATCGACATCCGCGACGAGCTGCCGTTCAACGAGACCGGCAAGCTGCTGCGTCGGGTGCTCCGCGACGAGCTCGCCGCCCAGTTCGACTGAGGGCCCCCGACCCGGGCCATGTCAGGTCAGGCCAGGTCTTCGCCCTCCATGCCGGGCGCGGACGCGGTCAAAGCTTCCCGAGTAGGAAGTTGGCGATGTCGGTCGCCGGTGGGAACGCCTCAGTCACACCCGCGGCGAAGTACCCCATGTCGGTGATGAGCGTGATGCCGCTGATCGACCTGGCGGCTTCGCTGCACAGGTACACCAGCGGGTAGGCCTGCTCGAGCGGGGTCGAGGCCTCGACGCCGATCTCGCCTCGGTAGTCGGACCCGAAGCCGAGCCACATCTCCTTGTTGGCCTGGGCCAGGGGCGTGTCGGTCGGGCCGGGGCAGATGGCGTTGATACGGATGCCCCGCTTCATGAGCGGGAAGGCCTGACAGGCGACGTAGGCACAGACCGCCTGCTTGGTCGACAGGTAGTCGGCGCCACCGTTCACTGCGATCCAGTCGACCGCGCTGTCGAAGTCGGGCGTGGCGAGGTACTCCCGGATGCGGGGGAGGTTGGCTTCCCACCCGAGCCCAGCGGCCGACGAGATGAAGCCGATGGCCGAGCCGCGGGGGAGCATGTCAGCGGCGAGCATGCGGTCGATCATGTGGCGATGGCCGATGAAGTTGATCTTCTCGATGCCGGGCGTGCCGTCGGCGACACCGGCACACGACAGCAGCGCGTCGACCGGACCGCCGCACTCGTCGATGGCCGCGTCGATCGACTCGCGGTCGGAGAGGTTCACGTGGATGGCCGTGGCCCCCGGCAGGGTGACCGCGGCGAAGTCCATCACCACCACGTCGGCACCGGCGGACTGCAGCAGCTCGGCGGCGGCGGCACCCATGCCGGTGGCGCCTCCGACCACCAGGGCCCGCTTGCCGTCGTAGCGAAATGCGTCGAACTGCGTCATGTCGATCTTCTCCTGGAGGTTGGGGTGATGGTCAGGCGACGACGCCGCGGACCTTGAGGTCCACGATGGCATCCCAATCGAAGCCGAGCTCGGCCAAGATCTCGTCCCCGTGCTCGTTGAGCTCGGGAGCGCGGTGGGGGGTGGCCGGCTGCCCGTCGTACTGCACGGGCGCGGCGGCCAGCTTGAACGGCACGCCGGAGGCCGTCTCGCAGTCCTGGACGTAGCCGTTGGCGAGGGTCTGAGGATCGACGGCGGCCTCGAGCGTGTCCTGCACGACGGCCCACTGGCCTATGAAGGAGTCGAGCCGTTCGCGCCACTGCTCGAGGGTGGCGCTGGCGAACACCTCCTCGAGCAGCGCGGCAGCCTCGAGGTTGTTCGCCATGAGCGACGCATGATCGGCGAAGCGCGGGTCGGTGATGAGCTCCGGTCGGCCGATGGCCTCGCAGAGCGGTGGCCAGTACTTGGCGGCCTGGAGGCACGTGAACCAGAGGACCCGACCGTCGCTGGTGTTGTAGGTGCGCGAAAGCGGGTTGGCTCCCATGGCGTCGGCCGCCGGCGGCCGCCACGGCCGGTCGAGCACGAGCGACAGGGCGAGGGCCTGGCCCATGGCCCACAGGCCGGTGCCGAGCAGCGAGACGTCGACGGTGGTGGTCTCGCCGGTGCGCTCACGGTGGAACAGCGCCCCCATGATCCCGCCGGCGATGGTCATGGCCCCGATGGAGTCGCCGAAGCCGGGGGCGGGCGGGATGGGCACGAGGTCGTACTCAGGACGCTGGGCGCCGACCGCGACGCCCGACCGGGCCCAGAAGGCCAGCGCGTCGTACGAGCCCTTGTCGGCGTCAGGACCGCGCTCGCCCTGGCCGGTGCCGCGCACGTAGATGATGTTCGGGTTGTGGGCCCGGATGGTGTCGACGTCGAGGTGGAGCTTCTCGCGGACGCTCGGCAGCTTGTTGGTCAGGAAGACATCCGACGTGGCCGCCAGCTTGTAGAGGATCTCGAGCCCGTCGGGAGAGGTCAGGTCGAGGGCGAGGCTCTTCTTGCCGCGGTTCGAGTGCTCGAGCAGCGCGTGGACGTTGCTGGGCACCACGTTGAGGCCGGTGGAGGCGAGGCCTCGCATGGCGTCGCCCCGTTCGACGTGCTCGATCTTGATGACCTCGGCGCCGTAGTCGCACAGGAGCGCTGATGCGGCAGGCACGAAGGTGTGCTCCGCCACCTCGAGGATGCGGACACCCTGCAGGATTGCCGTCACGTGGTACCTCCGATCATGGCGGCCGGGCAGGCGCCGCGGGCCGAGGGTTCGATCTTGGACATGTGCTTCACGATGCGGACGAGGGGCTGCGGGGCACGTCGCGGAACGCCACCTCTCGGTCGAGGGTGCGCTCCCGGGGCATGCCGAGGACCCGTTCGCTGATGACGTTGCGGGCCATCTCGGTGGTGCCGCCGCCGATGCAGGACACCTGGCGCATCAAGAAGTCGTTGCCGATCTCGGCGATGGCGCCATCGTCGCCGTCGGTCCAGGCCGCGCCGTCGGCGCCGACGATCTCGAACACGATGCTCGTCGTCCGGGCCGAGGTCACGCCGGAGAACAACCGCCCGACTGCTGCTGACTGATCGGACATCGCTCCGGAGACGACCCCCTGGGCGACCCGCCGGTGCAGCTCCTCGCCGACCCGGTTGAGCATGCGGGCCTCGCCGACGAGGTCGCGGACACGGGGGTCATCGAGGTGCCCGCTGGCCCGAGCCGTCTGCAGCACCGACTCGTTGCCGATGCCGGCATGGGCGTCGCCGGAGGGGATGGTGACATAGGACGAGTTGTGCAGCATGCGCTCGTGGAACATCCACCGGATGCCGACCGTCCAGCCGTCGTCGACATCGCCGATGCGGTCGGTGTCAGGCACCCGCACATCCGTCATGAACTCCTGACAGAACTCCTTGGACCCGTTCAGCATCTCGATGCGGTGCACCTCGATGTTGGGCTGGTGGATCGGGAGCATGAACACGGACAGGCCACGATGCTTGGGCACGTCCCAGTTGGTGCGAGCGAGGCAGAGGCCCCAGTCGGACCACCAGGCCCCGGTGGTCCACACCTTCGAGCCGTTCAGCACCCACTCGTCGCCGTCTCGCACGGCGGTGGCCAGCGCGCCGGCGACGTCCGAACCGCCGCTGGGCTCCGACAGGAACTGCATCCACAGCTCCTCGCCCTTGAGGATGGCGGGGATGTGACGGAGCTTCTGCTCCTCGGTGCCGAAGTCGAGCAGGACCGCGGCGCACGGCGCGATCGTCGGCGCCTGGAGTCGAGCGGGGTACTCGTAGCCGACGAGCTCCTCGTTGAGCGCCTCCTGGTGCGCGGGGGAGAGGCCGCGGCCGCCGTAGGCCGTGGGGAAGCAGATGCCGGCGAGGCCGGCGTCGAACAGCATGCGCTGCACCTCGCGCTCACGCGCGACCCCGGCGAGCTCCTCCTCGTCGTTGCGGTCGTTGCGGAGCACGCCCTCGCGAGACTTGCCGGGCTCGACGACGCGGAGGTTGGCGCGGATCCAGGTGCGAGCGCGTTGCCGGAAGCTCTCGAGGTCCTCGTGCTCGTCCAGCAGCTCGTGCGTGGTCTCGTCGATCGTCATGCCGCGTCCGCCCCCTGCTCGATGATCGCGGTGATGCGCACGCGGTGCTCGGCGGGGGTGCCGAACAGCGCCCGGTTGACGGTCTGGCGTCGCATGAAGAGGTGCACGTCGTGTTCGTAGGTGAGGCCGATGCCACCGTGGATCTGCACGCAGTCCTGCATCAGCTCCGAGCCGTACTGGCCGATGTAGGCCTTCGCGGCGCTGACCAGCTCGTCTGCCTCTGGAGACTGGGAGGAGACGGCGACCGCAGCCGCGTCGCTGATGGCGTGGCTCGCCTCGAGCCAGGTCTTCATGTCGGCGAACCGGTGCTTCAGCTCCTGGTAGGACGCGAGCGGCCGTCCGAACGAGTAGCGGTCGAACGCCCACTCCACCGTCATGTCGAAGGCGAGCTGCATGGCGCCGACCGACTCCGAGTTGGCGATGACGAGGGCCAGGCGCAGCTGTCGATCGACCTGATCGCCCGCCCCCCCGATCTCGCCGAGCACGGCATCGATGGAGATGCGCACGTTCTCGAACCTCACCTCGGAGAACCGTCGGGTGAGGTCGACCGTGTGCATCGGTTCGATCGAGATGCCCTCCGTGTCGGTGGGCACGAGCACCTGGCTGAGCCCGGCTCCCGTGCGGCCGGTCACGAGGAGGTGGGTCGTCTGGTCCGCGGACTCGACCGGTCGCTTGACCCCGTTGAGGACGACGTGTGCGTCCTCAACGCGGATCTCCATGGCGATGTTGCCGAG
>Ga0302321_100005519_pt1 | contig 11080 bp, 9 predicted proteins | sample Fen_T0_1_FD_202505 | JGI IMG/M metagenome (GOLD analysis project Ga0302321, IMG submission 202505) | Peat permafrost microbial communities from Stordalen Mire near Abisko, Sweden - Fen_T0_1 | ecosystem: Environmental > Terrestrial > Soil > Wetlands > Permafrost | place: Sweden: Abisko...
GGAAATGCTCTAGAGTTCGTGAGACCCCCTTACGCACCACGCCGCAACGGCTTCTGCATAGGCACCACCTGCACGGTTACGTCCCGCACCTCGGAGAGGAAACGGTTAAGCACCGAGCCCCTGATCAAGACGTCGAGCCGGGAGCGGACCGACTGACCAAAGACCACGTGGGAGATGCTCTCCTGCTGGGCAAACCGGATTAGAGCATCGGAAACATTCTTGTCCGTCAGGACTACCACCTTTGCTCCGAGATCGCGGGCCATGCGCTGGTACTCTTCGAGGCGCTGGAAAGCCTCGGGATCGCTGTGGCCCTTTGCCTCGTCGGGCCGGCTGACGTAGACGGCATACCAGTTGCTGGCCAGCCGTCCGGCAATGCGAGAACCTACGCGCAGAAGACGTTCCGTGCCCGGGCGGCTGCTCAGGCATACCATGACCTTCTCCGGGATAGGCGCCTGTTCGAGGCCCTGTGTGCGCCTGTACTCGGCAGCGCGATTGCTTACCTGTTCAGCGGTGGTCCGCAGAGAAAGTTCGCGAAGCAGGTTCAGATTGCCCTTGCGAAAGAAGTTGGCCAACGATTGTTCGACCTTTTCCGGCGCATAGATCTTGCCCTGCCGCAGGCGAGACCGCAATTCGTCCACGGTAACGTCGACGTTGACCACCTCGTCGGCGCGCTTGAAAAAGTTGTCTGGAACGGTTTCCCGGATTACCGTGTTGGCCGAGCGATTGACCGCATCGTTCAAGGTCTCCAGATGCTGGATATTGACGGCGGTCATGACATTGATGCCCGCGTCCAGAATCTCCAGGACATCCTCGTACCGCTTGCTATTCTTGCTTCCGGGAACGTTCGTGTGGGCCAGTTCATCCACGATGACGGTGTGCGGATGCCGTGCAATCAGTGCATCAACATCCATCTCTTTGAGGTTAACCCCGCGGTATGAAATTACGCGCTGGGGCACAATCTCCAAATCGCGGATGCGCGATTCCGTCTCCTTGCGCCCGTGCGGTTCAACAAGCCCGATCACCACGTCCACGCCCTGCTGGTGCTTCATCACATACGCGTCGTTGAGCATGTGATAGGTCTTTCCGACCCCCGGCGCGGCCCCGATGTAGATGCGGAGTTTTGCTGACTCCGGCTTGCGTTCCAGCTTGATCTCTCCCATGGCTCAGCCCACCTCCACGGGGTGGCGGACGGCCTCAACCGAGGCTACAGGAAGTGTGAAACGGAAGGCGCTTCCATGGCCGAATCGGCTCTCGACGGCGATCTGGCCGCCCAACTGCTCAACCAGGCGGCGTGCCAGGGCCAGGCCGAGGCCGGTACCCTGCTCTGAGAAGGCATTGAAACGATCGAAGATGGTCCCCAGCCGTTCTGCTTCGATGCCCCGGCCCGTATCGCGCACTGTGAACTGAACAAACTCCTTGATCTCTTCGGCCGCCAGCAAGATCTCGCCTTCCTGTGGGGTGTACCGAATGGCGTTGGAGAGGAGATTGTCGAGGATTGAACGCAATGCTCTGCGATCAGCCATGACAAACGAGAGGTCGGCGAAGGCCTTGACGTCAACGCGGATGTGCTTCCGCGCGGCTTCGTCGCAGAAACGGTCGCGAGCCTCGTTCAAAGCTTGCAAGGGGCGAAGGCGTTCAAGGGTGAACTCGCGCCGGCCCGCATCAAGTTCGGCCACCTCGATCAGATCGCCCATCAGGTCTTCGAGCTTTTCTGCCTCGCTTCCGGCCGCGGCTACCAATTCCATCTGAAGGGGGCGAAGTTCCCCGCCAAAGCCCTGACCCAGGGCATAGATGCCCCGGCGCAACTGCAGAAGCGGGTCGCGAAGCTTCCGGCTGGCAACTCCAATGAACTGGGTCTTGAAGCGGTCGATGTCCTGCAAACTGGTCACGTCTTCGAGAGTCGTGACGGTGCCCAGCAGCCGTCCCTCGGAGTCGCGCATGGGGGTGGTGCGCAGCCGATAGCTGCGCTCCTGTTTGCCGATGCGCATGGGAAGCATCGATGCCTCACCCTCGGCGGCCACCGCTTTCTGCATAGAAACGGCATCGCGGATTGCGCTCATGATCTTGTCGCCGCCGGGAGCCTTGGCCAGCGCCATCCGGTCGCCTGCGGCATCGCCCAGCAGCTCCGCTGCGGCCTGATTCACCTTCAGCACATGCCCCTTGCCGTCGGTCACAATAATGGGTTCGAAAATCGATTGCAGCACGGCGTCTGAGAGTTGATACTCCATCTGACGCCGCCCGGCCTCGGAGTCCCTCAGCTCCCGCAGTCGCACCGCAATGCGGTTCAGTTCACCCGCAATGACGCCGAAGTCGTCGCGGCTGCTCCACTCAACCCGGTGTTCCAGGTTGCCTTGCGCAATCCGGTGGGCGTCGCGGGCCAGCATGTGAATCGGGCGCAAAACAAAGTAAACGGTCCCCAACTCAACCAGTACCGCCGCTGCCACGAACAGGTATGCGAGTCTGGATTGGCCAGCCGCCGCAAGCGCGCTATGAGTGGCGATCACCAGTCCTGCCGTTAGGCAAGCCAGTAATACGCAGCCGAGAATGAGTCGCTGGGTAAGGTTAAGCATCGTCCGGTCTCCAAACCGGTATAGGGTGATTCTCCCATTCTCGCGGAAACAGCCCAAAGACGCAAAGTTCTAAACGTGAGAGTTCAATCCCGCTCCGCAATTGGCTACGGAATCAGGCAAACCGCATAGCCGCGCTGGTTATAGGGGCAGCTCATGCCATTGGGTGCGGGGCCGTGAATAACCGTCCATGAGATCGCCGGGAACTCCTGACGCAGCCGGTGGAAATCCTGGACCGTGAAATGATTGAGGCCAAATGTCGCGTCACTCATCGGCTTCCATTCATCCGCGAGCGCGGGGAAGAGCGAAACAACGCCGCCATCCTTGAAGTGATCCGATAGTGACGACCGCTCTGCGACGGCGCGGAATCCGTGCACGTCGTTCAATTCGTCCTTGAAGTAGTAAGAGTCCACCGCAAATACCGCGTCGGTAGGTGTATTCTGACGTACCCATAGCAACGCATTGACCCAGGGATTCGCGCTGCTGGCCAATGGAATCTCGATCTGCGGGCTATTTGGATAAGTCTGACGGGCCAGGATGAACATTCCCGCAGCAAGCGCCACTGAGATCGAAGGAATCACCCAGGTCCGGCCCTTGGCCAGGTACTCGCCTGCAACGCCTGCTAAAAGGAGGATGAAGACCAGGGTAATGAGATGAAAGCAGCGCAAGGGCTGGAGCCGCGCTAACATCTCGAACTTAGGGGAAGACGAGATGACTGCTGCTGCTGCGATCGAGAGCAACCCGAACGGGATCATAGCGAAGCTGATCCTCTTGAACCCGGGCAATGTCCCCCTCAGAGCTCCCAACCAGAACCAGGCCAGAATCGCCAGCGGCGCAATCAGGCCGATCCACTCATACCACGCCCAGTTATAAAGAAAGAAGTAATCCCGGGGCAAGAGTGCCTCACGATAGGCGCCAGTGGCTGGCGTGAGTCTGAAACCCGTCGGTAGTGCTCCCATCATCAGAGCCATACCCGCAGACTGCTGGCCCCTCGGGCGCTTGTGTCGTTCAACCAGCCAGATCGTCGCAATCAGAAAGAGGAGATAGCAGCTCATCTGCGGATGCACGGCGGCCGTTAGGATGATCCCAGCGCCGGTTCTCAGATATCGCCCTCCCAGGTAACTGGCAAGCACAAAGATCGAGAGTGGGGTGGAAAACGAACGCGCCGTCATGCAGGGATCGAGCAAGAGCAAAGCCGTGCTGGCCGCCGGCATGGTCAGAACAGCGGTGGTCATCACCACGGCGCTCCATCGCGCGCGAGGCGCGACAAAACACACTTTGGCCAGCATCCAGCAAGCGGAGATCATCCCAAAAAGAGTGGCCAGATACCATGCAAAGAGGGTCCAGTCCATCGGCATGCGAGTCAGTTTCGAGGTCCATGCAAGCAGCGGGCTAAAGAGCGTCAGATGGCCGTGGGAGAGAAAGAACTCGCTGTGGAACGGATACAGTTCGCTATGAAGAAACTTCTTGGCCGCCGGAACATAGATCTCACTATCATCGACCCCAAGATGATATCCACCGATGCAGAGCGCCGCTAATGTGAGGCCAGCCAGTTGCAGAATTGGAAAGGATTCTTCGCTGTTGTGCCTCACCAAATCTCCTTCATTGCGCCAGATGTTGCGGTGTCGTTCTGCACAGGTTGCAGCGGAGTGAACTCAAAGACAGGTGTGCAATGCTTCCGGCTTGCTCCCTGATGAGTACTTTCGTTGAATTATACGATGCTGAGGGATCTGGAATCCGGACTGCCATGATCCGTTCCCGGACCCTGATTCTTCCCGCTTGACACGAGAGTCCGCTTACACAGACGGCCGCGCTCTGAGGTCTCGCCGGGGTTTTAGCGAATCTGACAGACCGAGAGAGAGTCGTTGTGCCATTTGCAGTCAACTCCTGCTGGCTGGGGATAGGAGACGAGTACCCAGTTCACGCCAAACTCCACCTTCAACCGCTCGAATTCCTCGGGCTTGAAGTGAGCCCAGCCCCGCTGCGCCTCGACTTGCCGACTCCAGGCGGGGGCCAGCACTGGGACTTGCGTAACCACAGCTGTGTCCTTAATGTTGTCAGCCAATTGACTGCGTTCCGCCAGCGCCCGGAAGCTGTGGTAATCCTCTCCCGGAAGCGCCAAATAGTCGGGATCAAGTGCGAAATAGGCATCGGTGGGCGTGTTCTGGCGCACCCATGTAAAGGCCTCAAGCCACGAATTGGCTGAGACCACCCCCGGCAACTCAAGATGCTCGCTGTGTGCAAACTGGAATCGCTGTGCAAGGAACATGCTCCCATTGATCGCCAGCAAAAACAGTGCCCAGCGCCAGAGACTCGCCTCCAGCAGATACTTGCCCGCAAGACAGCCGCCAACCAACGTCATAAAGAAATATATGAGGTGAAGAAAGCGCATTGGTTGCAGGGGAGCAAGACGGATCAGAGCGGGAGTCTTCAGAATGAAGACGGCGACAACAAATTGAAAGATTCCATAAAGTAAGACTGCCAACCCAAAGCGTCCCAACATGGCCTGGCCGCGTCTAAGCGCTATGCGCCACAGCAGGCAAAAGAGAAGCAAGGGCGCAATTGCTCCCAGCCACTCATACCACGTCCATCGCTCCAGAAAGAAGTAGGTGCGCGTCGCAAGGGCTTTGCGCCAGAGCGGTGTTGGAGAGTCGAAGACCCAACCCAAGGGAGCGAAGGCTACTGCAAAGGAGCCCTTTCCCGTCCCCGTCCACGAGCGCAGCCAGGCCGGCGCAGGATCAAGCATCGTCAACGTCAGAAAAAGGCAGAAAGAAATCCCCATCGCTGCCATAATGGGGTGCACCATCAACGACACCACTAAAAGAGGAATCGCCTGCCAGCGCCTGCCCGCCAAGATCCGGTAGACAGCCATGAGAATAAGAGCGGTGGCCAAGTTGCGCGGGTGCAGATGCTGGTCCACCAGGTAGAGACCCGTACCCGCCACCGGCAACGTGAACATGGCAGCAACCATGGCGACGCCGGCCCACTGGGCTCTGGCCTCTGCAAAGAGCTCGCGTGCAATGCCGAAGGATGCGAAGACGATGATGGCTATCGATGCGACCTGGAGAATCAGTTCGTTCCAAGCCACTGGAACTCCTGTTAAACGCACGAACCCCGCCACCCAGCTATCAAAGAAGGTAGCTTGAAGCTGCAGCCGGAAAAACACTGCGTCGTGCGGATAAAGGGCCGGATTCAGATTGCTCTTTACTGCCGACAGGTAGACGCCATCGTCTTCGATGCCCGGATGGTAGCCCATCACAGCAAGCCCGAGTGTGGTGAAGAATGCGGTCAACAGAGAATCGGCCGGGAAGCTGCGCTTCAATCGTCTTGACCCCGTATACTCAAGCTGAGAATGATGTTGTCCACAATGAATCCATCCTACATGCCGGCAAGTTGCGGGGCAACGATCGGACCCCGACAAACGAATCGGAGAGGTGGCCCCCAGCCAGAACTTGCATTGGTAATTCCAACCCTCTGTGAGGCCCAGAACATCCGCGCGTTGCTGAAACAGGTGTGCGCCTGTCTTGACCCACTCGGAACCTCTTTCGAGATTCTCGTGGTCGATGACGACAGCCATGACCGAACCGGTGAGATCGTTGCTTCCATTGCCAGAGAAGACTCGCGCGTGCGGCTGCTTACTCGCAAGGGCCAGAGGGGCCTCTCGGGAGCGATCTTGCACGGATGGGAGCATACCGTTGCGGAGATCCTTGCCGCAATGGATGCGGACCTGCAACACCCTCCGGAGCTTCTGCCGGCAATGTTCGCTTCCATCCTCGCCGGTCGCGATCTGGTCCTCGCCAGCCGCTATGTGAAGGATGGCGACTTGGGTAGCTGGAGTCCTGCGAGAAAGCTCCTTTCACGCATTGCTGCTATGGCTACCCGTCCCATCCAGAGGGCGGGCCTAATTGCCAGGGACCCTTTATCCGGATTCTTCATGGTTCGGCGAGAGTGCCTCGGCGAAACTCAGTTTCAGCGTTCCGGCTTCAAGCTGCTTCTGGAGATCCTGGTGCGCGCCCGGATTCAATCGGTGGAAGAGATTCCCTTGATCTTCAGCAGGCGAAGCCACGGCGTGAGCAAAGCCAATCTTAAGGTAGCTTGGGATTTCGTGCGGCTCCTGGCAGGCCTTTATGCCGGCAGATTTGAACTGACAGATTGGTCCCGGCCCCGGCGCCTCATCGCCTGGTCGCTACAGCGCCGGCAACAGAACCCGTAGCGCAAGGAATGCCGCCACTCCGGCAAAGAACACCAGCGCCATACGAATGCCGGGCTCGCGGTTGACCTCGGGCACAAGGTCCGTGGCCGCCACATAGAGTGCCACGCCGGCCGCGATGGGCATCCCGTAGGGTACCCATGCCGGTACGAGCTCAACAACCAGTACGCCGGCCACTGTCGCGGCCGCCAGAGCAACGGCGGAATTAAATGCGGCCCCCCGGCTGCGTCCGCTGGCCAGCATCACTGAGGCCATGGTGAAGCCCTCCGGCGCCTTGTGAAGAAAGACGGCTAGAAAGATCAGCCAACCTAGCCAATTGGACACTACGAAGCCCGAGCCGATCGCTACGCCGTCGAAGAGAGCGTGCACACTCAGCCCCCCCAGCACCGAGTAGCTGGTCCGTGCAGAGACGAACTCGTCCTTGTGCGTCTCTTCTCCGTAATGGAAGTGCGCGTTGATGGTGTGCTCTAGCAGGTGCATGATGCAGTAGCCGGCCATGATCAGGATCGGCCCCAGATTAGGGCTCAACCGGATGCTTTCGGGAGTCATCTCCAACAGTGCGGTAGACATGAGGAAGCCAGCGCCCAGGGCAACAAAATAGCGCAGATACCGCTCCACGCCGCGGGCGCGTACCAGCACGAATCCGCCGGCCACATCGGCCAGGGCGGCGATCACGCCTAACAACAGTGAGAGTCTCAGCATGCGCTCTTACCCGCTGTGCCGGATGTGCATCACGTCGCCATCCTTCACAACGTACTCCTTGCCTTCCAGGCGCAGCGTGCCTTTGGCCCGCGCCGCTGCCTCTGAGCCAGCCTCCAGAAGATTGTCCCAGCGAATTGTCTCGGCGCGAATGAAATGATGTTCCAGATCGGAGTGAATGGCTCCCGCGCCCTGCGGGGCCTTCGAGCCCATCGGAATCGTCCATGCACGGCACTCGTCTTCACCCGCGGTGAAGAAGCTGATAAGCCCCAGCAGTTCATAGCTCTTCCGTATCAGCCTGACCAGGCCGCTTTCGTGCAGTCCATAGCTCGATAGAAACTCGGCCGCTTCATCGTCATCCATCTCCGCCAGTTCGGCTTCAACCTTGCCGCAGATCGCTGTTGCCCCAGCGTTGGGCCGATGAGCCACCTCGTCGAGTTTGAAGCGGGAAACCGCGCCATCGAGATCGTCACCAAGCGTCGTGCTTTCGCCGATGTTAAGCACATACAGAATTGGCTTTTGTGAGAGAAACATGAAGCCTCGAATGAGCTTCTTTTCCTCGGGAGTCATATCCAGCTCGCGGAGGGGTTGCTCCTTCTCCAAGGCTTGCTTCGAGCGCAGGAGCAGGGCTTGTTCGCGTTCCAAATCAGCTGTGCGCTGCTTCTTAAGATCCTTTTCCAGCCGTTCCAGCCGTTTTTCAACCTGCGTCAGGTCGCTGATCATTAGGTCGAATTCGACGTTCCGTATATCGCGCAGGGGATCGATTGGCCCCACGTGCGGAATGGACTCTTCCTCGAAGGCGCGCAACACGTGAATCAGAGCGTCCACCTGGCGCAGGCTGGCCAGAAATGCAGTCTCCTTCAGCGCCTCCTGGCCGATGGCCGCCACGTCGACGAACTCCACCGAAGCGTAAGTGGTCTTCTTTGGGGAATAGAGGGCCGAGAGCTTATCCAGCCTCTCGTCCGGCACCCGCGCCACGCCGATGTGCTCCTGGCGCGAGTGGCCGCGTTCCTCGAGCTTTGCCTTGGTAAGAATCTTGAATAGCGATGTTTTGCCCACCTGCGGCAGGCCGATGATTCCGTTCTTCATGAGTTTTCCATATGGCGATGCTTGGCAGGGAACTGCCCGTTCGGCCTCTTCGATGATACAGGAAGCGACAAGATTAGAGCGGATGGTCCAATCGCTGGCGGTCGTGCGTCAGGCGCGCGCCGTCTCCACCCTGGCCACGAACAACACCGTCGCCAGCCCGAGCAACAGGACCGCTCCTTCAACATTCTCACTCCGGCGGTGCAGTTTCTCGAAGTCCATGCGATTGGGATTGCCAGCCTCGACCGCATCGATAGTCCCGCCAGCGGCAATGCGGTCCCGTTCCATAGCCGGGATGATGCCGTACTGCGAATACGAAGTGCAGGTGATCATCGCAACAATCAGGACCATCGGCGCGATCACGGAGCGAGGCTTGAAGATGCCGAAGGCTGGCGCCAGAGCAAGCAGCGCCAGCGCCACCATTCCGGAGACCAGTCCCATGCCGTGCAGAATGCGCAGAAGGTGGCCGACAATTGTCCCGGCTGTGTGGGTATCGGGTTGCAGCGTCTGAAAGGCAGTCGCGGCCACGATCGGGAAGAAAATCTCCGCCCCGATCCAGACGATGAGCGCGAGATTGAGTAGGGTGCGAAGAAGAGTCTTCATGGCTGCCTCAAGATTCCCATGACCGAAGGCCGGCCAATCAGCCGCTCAATCCGCTTCTCTACCGGTGGATGGGTCGAGAAGAAGCTGGCAAAGGTTTGAACACTGAGCAGCGGCGCGATGATGAATAAATGCGCTGAGTTGGGTGAGGCCAGCAATGGAACCCGTTGGCTGACTGAAGTGATCTTCTCCAGAGCCGTTGCCAGCGCGTAGGGGTTCCCAGTCATGTGGGCGCCGGAGGCATCGGCCTCGTACTCACGGGTGCGCGAGACCCAAAGCTGAATCAATGTGGCCGCCAGCGGAGCCAGCAACAACATTACCAGCATGCCAATCAAGCCGCCGTTGCGCCGCCGCCCGCCGCCAAACCAGAATGCCATCCGCGCCAGAATCGTGATTGCCCCGGCCAGCGTCGCGGCAATCGAACTAGTCAAAATGTCGCGGTTGCGCACATGGCTCAGTTCATGCGCGAGCACTCCCTCCAATTCCTCATCGTTCAACAGTCCCAGAATGCCGTGAGTCACGGCGACCGAGGCATGTTCCGGATTACGTCCCGTAGCAAAGGCATTGGGCGATTCGGTTGGAATGACATAGATCTTGGGCATGGGAATCCCGGCGCGCCCCGTGAGCCGCTCCACTACCGCATAAACGCGCGGTAACTCCTCGCGAGTAGCAGGCTGCGCGCCATAAAAGCGCAGGGCAATCTTGTCAGAGTAGAAGTAGCTGACGAAATTTGTTATCGCCGCAACGGCAAAAGCAAATAAAGCTCCACTGGTTCCGCCGTAGTACTCTCCGGCAAAAACAAGAATCAGTGTAAGCAAGGTCAGAAGCAGCGTCGTTTTGAAGAGGTTCATGATTCAACACCTCATTCTGATTCTATAGAACCACGCCCTACCCGGTCCCTTGGCCGCCCGGCGCTGCAGGCACCAGCGATTCAAGGAGCATGCTCGCAGGCACATCTTTGGAACTCGCTGGCGCTATAGTTAGCGAGAGAGCAACTGTAGCTTGACCAGAACATGGCCAGAAAAGGCATATGGCCGCCTGCTGAGAGGTTGTAAATGTAGCTTTGACTGAGCTTCGTGCTCGCACTCGAATCGGTCCTGAATGCTGTGATGAGCCTTTCCAGCGAGGTCGGCGAAAACTCCGGCTTGTTGTAACTCTTGGCGAAATCGTACTCTTCGGCCCAGGCGCCGGCCCCGGTTACATCTGCCGCCGCAAAAACTCGGTAGTCAACCATCGTTGCCGTTTTGGGATCAACCAGGGCGGTCATGAACGACGGGCTGTTCCCATGGATGGGTGAGATCGAGGGAATCAATTTAACCGCAACGCCCTTCGAGTTACCAGGGCTTCGCGCATCGCCCTCCGGCTTCAATAGCATGAGCTCATCCATGTGCGTGTGTCCGAAAAGCGCGAGCTGGATCACGTCGCTGTTATCGGCCAGGACCTTCGCCAGCCTCTCTGAAGCGAGAAACATTTCCGCATGCTTTCCACCACACACTTTCAGCAACTTGGTCACCGGGTGCGGATTGACTCCGGGCGGAATGTGCCCCATGACCCAAATCTTCTCCTGCTTCTGGCGGGCCTCCGCGAGTTGTTGTTCGAGCCAGTTCAGCTGCGCCTCTCCAGCGGACGGATCAGCCTTTCCCCCGCAGCTCGTGTAATGATTCGACAGGAAAACGTCGTCCAAAACAAGAAGCCGGGTCTTTTGTAGTGGCGCGGGCAGCGTGGCGCTATAGTAGCCGCCATCGGCGAAGCTGGCCATGGCGTTCTTTCTTTCAGCGGGAATCAGGTCGCCTGTCGCTGTCGTTGCGGTGCGTTCAAGGAACTCGCCGCGTGCATCGACACGATAATCCTCGCAGTCAGAATCGTTGTTTCCCAGGGCCAAATAGACGGGCACGCCAGGAAGCGCTCTCCTCAACTC
>Ga0302321_100005522_pt1 | contig 11077 bp, 9 predicted proteins | sample Fen_T0_1_FD_202505 | JGI IMG/M metagenome (GOLD analysis project Ga0302321, IMG submission 202505) | Peat permafrost microbial communities from Stordalen Mire near Abisko, Sweden - Fen_T0_1 | ecosystem: Environmental > Terrestrial > Soil > Wetlands > Permafrost | place: Sweden: Abisko...
ATACGATGCTTGTAGCATATGGACCAGATAATCAACCGGTTGTTGCCGAAGCTACTTCGCTTGAACAATTGCATCATTTGTCACACGAACGCGCACTTTACTGCCCCAATTGTCGTGGCTTTGTGCATGTACGAGGTGGGCCAGATAAGCGTACACAACTCCATTTTGCACACCAGAAAGGGGAATGCGCATGGAGCACAGAAAGCGAATCTGTTCGTCACATGAGTGGAAAGCTTCTGCTCTCACAATGGCTCCATGCACAATTTCCACATGCCATTGTCACACTCGAAGAACGCTTGCCAGGGCCTAATCGTATTGCCGATGTCTTTGTGGTCCACCCCGATGGAAAACGCTGGGCTATCGAATTTCAGTGTGCCCCTCTCGATATCGATGAGTGGAGACAGCGCCATACAGCCTATCGTAAAGCGGCGATCATCGATACCTGGATTATCGGCGTCAATCGGCGCGAAAAACAAGAAGCTTTCATTGAAGCAGCTTTAGCCATAAACAATGAGATTATGTTCCTGGACCCTCTCGTACAACCATCACGTATATGGTTGCGTTGCTCAGTTAACCGCCACGTTATGCAAACATGGCAAGAATACCCTATTGGTCAGGAAGGAGATATTGCGCCTGGCGGCTGGGTGGGGCGCACAGGATATGGCATGACTGTAATAGATTCGCTCAATGATGTCCATCTTAATCATCACGCTCGGCTTACACATCCAGCAAAAACGGCGCTAGAAAGCCGAACACAGCTACTACAAGCCATGCGCAACGCCTCAGAGCCTGATACAGCGCAAATTACCGCGTATTTTGGTCAGAGCGTCGATGAAAGAGCGCTGCGGATTGTGATCATCCCTCTTATGAAGGCTTTTCTGCATGATCCCGAACTCTTCCAACGCTATAACTACGGACGTGGGCAGCCTGATCAACCCATCAGCGATGCGGACAGGGAACGAGTCTCAAAAGCACAGAGATGGTTACTTGGCCTGGAACAACAAGGCTTCTCTCTGGATGCAATTCGTGCGTTAACAAAAAAATTGCCATATTTAGGCCCGTATGCGGTTTTTATAAACTATACCGAAATCTTGCTTGCATTGCCGCATTCATTATAGAATTACCATGTATATCAGGTAGAAACAGCTCATCTGAAACCAAAACGTTATGCAAAACGTAGTTTAAGCAGGGCAATGTATAGAATCAGTGATATCATGTCGCCCGATTGAGATAAATAGAGTGAAAGGATGAAGTCATGAATAACTTTTTAAAAGGGCTACTCTTCGGTGTTGGTATTGGCTTGCTTGTTGCACCTATGCGCGGAGAAGAAATGCGTAAATTGGTCGCTGAGCGCTTTGGCGAGTTGCGCGGTTATATTCCAGAGAGTGACCAGCTCGATACATACAAGCAGCAAGTTACAGATCGTGTTTCACAGACTGCGGGCACATTGAAAGATTATGCACAGCAGGCAGCTTCTACAGTAAAGAGCTCCGCCGATAATCTGAGCAACATCGCGCAGAATGCCGTCTCTTCCGTGAAAAGCACCGGTCAGGATGTGGCCGATACGACAAAACATACCGTCAATTCCGTCAATAGCACCTCAAACCTCTAAGAGAGATTTTTACCTGGAGGAGATTGAGAACTATGTGCCAGGTTACAGCGCAACATGCTAGTCTTATCTCACCTCATCGTACAATCCTCGGCCTTAGCCAGGGGTTGTACGACTTTATTTCTAGGCAGACTTCTTTCTTCAATAGATATGTATCAATCCACTTTTTATAGAAAGAAGAAATGCTTCTTACTGGCCATCAATCCTCTCTTCATAAATGACCTTCGTCTAAGAACGAAAGTAGTGAAAACTAACAATAATCCGTATACATCTATTTGTTTCTACTAGTATAATTAGCCAAAGAAACGTGTAGAATGGCGGAACATATTTATGTTATATAAAACACTTAAAAAAGTTGTCAGCTTATTTTTTAATGCGCTGAACTTCCTGATGGCGGGCAATCTGCCTCCATTTGGCTGCGTCTGCGTCATTGTTGAAAAGGAACAAGAATTCCTGGTTGTTGAATTGGCAGATGGTAGCGTTGTCTTCCCCGGTGGATTTATGCGCTGGCATGAAGCACCAGAACAAACATTGAGGCGTGAAGGAGAGGAAGAGACAGGTTTACTGATTCAAGCAAGAGACATTATTGGTTTCTTCCCCTATGCAACTCAAAACATGATCCAGATGAGCACGCTTACTCTCGTCTATCAAGGTGAGGTAATAAGCGGAACATTAAAGAAAAGCATTGAAGGCTGTCCCCTATGGATCACCGCTGATGCATTGCAGGAGAAGCTAGACCCTGCGTATCATACGATTCTTGAAGAATATCTGCGCTACCGTACACAGCAGAACGAAACAAAGCCCCACGCAAACGGAACATATCCGCCAATAAACACAGCTCACTAATCACAGCCGGGGCAATATAGATCGCACATGTTGTCCCACCACTATTGATAGGATCATTACAACGGAGGAAAAGTACTTTTATTGTAAAAGGATTCGCACATTATCTGGTATTTAGCTATTGTTTGAGCAACAGTGTCCATGCTATAGTTGAGCATAAGCAATAACAAAAGAAATCAGCGCTAGAAAGTCGTCATATATATGCAGTACATCTTGACTAGAGTGCTATCCATTCATCCTGAAGAGCCCAGTGAAGAATTGGTCATGGAAGCAGCAGATCTCATACGCAAGGGAGAACTCGTGGTTTTTCCAACTGAGACCGTCTATGGCCTGGGCGCGGACGCTCTCCAAATACAGGCCATAGAACGCATTTTTACTGCTAAAGGACGACCATTTAGCGACCCGCTCATCGTCCATATCGCAGCACACGAGGAGTTAGAGACACTGGTCTCTTCTATCCCTCCCATTGCACGCGAATTAGCCCAGGCATTCTGGCCTGGACCCTTAACGTTGGTCTTACCAGCAAGCGACAGAGTTCCACGACTTATTACCGCAGGGCTACCAAATGTGGCTATACGTATGCCAGCTCATCCTGTTGCGCTGGCGCTCATTCGCGCTGCAGGCACACCTATTGCCGCCCCAAGTGCCAATCGATTTATGCATGTTAGCCCTACAACCGCACAGCATGCTCTAGCCGATCTAAATGGTAGCGTCCCTTTAATACTGGATGCTGGCCCAAGTAAAGTCGGGGTAGAGTCAACCGTGCTCAACCTTTGCTCCGCTCTCCCTACAATTCTACGCCCTGGTGGAGTCAGCCTGGAAGCGTTGCGCACCATAATTCCAGAGGTACAAATACTATCACAACATACGTCAGATGCAACGCAAGAAAATCAAGAAAACGAGGAGGCACAGGTGGCACCTGGACAGATGGCTATACATTATTCTCCCATAGTGCCAACATTTCTTTTTGAAGGGTCGGTAGAAGAGATGCACACGGCTATGCTAGCAGAGGTACGGCGACGGCAAGCACAAGGAGAACGTGTTGGCGTGCTCATTGCCAACGAGGACATGGCAACCTTTCAGGAAACTGGAGCACATCTCTATTCGCTTGGAAGCACACCGGAGCAAATTGCGACACACCTCTTTGCCGGTCTGCGAGCACTCGAAGATGCGAACGTCCAGGTCATTCTCTGTCGCAGCTTTGCGTTGGATGGCGTTGGGAGGGCAGTACGCGACCGGCTACTGAAAGCAGCCGGTGGCAAAATTTTTAAATCCGCTTAGTGCAAAACCTATTCGACATCATTCTGTTACCCTCTCCTACATCAGGAGAGGTGGGAAGCGACCTCCTCCACTTCACCTCTTTTGTAAGTGATGTATTTTTAGGGCGATCTGTAATGAGAGACGTAACTCGGGGTCTTCTAACGAACGGCCCAGAAGCGACTCAATGCGGTTTAAGCGATAGAGCAATGAGTTACGATGAAAGTGCATTGTACGCGCCATCTCGCTTAAATTACCGTTGCAGCGGAAGAAACCCTCCAGCGTCTCCACATAGGTACTATCGTGATTGAGCAAAGGGCCAAGCGTTTCATAATAAAAATCATTAAGCTCATTATGGCCATTGAGATAAAAGAGCAAACGATAGATGCCAAGCCGGGCAAACGAATGCAGATTTCCTTCGCCAAAGAGGCGGCGACCAATCTCCAACGCCTGCTGGGCTTCACGGAATGAGAGCGGGATACCTTGTAAGTTTTTTGCGATACGCCCAATGCCACATGAATAGGTAAATAGACTGGAACCATTGCTTCTAATAGAGGGGATACGTGAAACTATACGCTCCAGGCGCGTATAAAGATTATTTTCGCCCTCGCGGTCCGTCTCTGGATTATCATCTACCAGGGGAACAGACAAAAGGGCGGTTACACGGCGCGACTCGATCAAGACCCAACAGCCCGGCCAGGCTCTTAAAAGCTCATCGCGTACACGCTTACTCCATTGAGCAAAAGAGCCACCCGAGGGAACCTCTTGCTCATTAGAAATCTCAAAAAGAACGACCGTTTGAGGAGTTGTCAGATCATAGCCCAGGAGGCGGGCTCGTGCGAGCATCTCCTCTGGTTGTTGATAATGACCCTGCAATATGTCAGTGAACGCCTCAACTTGATAGCGGCTCTCCACCTCACTACGTTCGCGCTCACGAGCGAACTCGATAGCCAAAATAGGCGTCACCTTCCCGAGAATGATACGCTCCATATAGTCGAAATCACTCTCGTTACCCACGAGCGACAAGTAACCAACAATTTCATGGCGACTGCTCGGAATAGGCTCCACAACACGTGTTAAGCCAAGCAAACGCAATTCATCATCGGTAAGAGGGTTGGGCAGCATAAGCGGCTCGCGTTGAGAAGGAGCCGCCTGAAAGCGCACATGCTGGTCCGCATCTTGCATAACAACCCACTTGCCACGGCTCGTAGCTAAATACTCACAGACCCCCTGTATCCCAGCCCCTTGTACACTCAATTGCATAAGTTGATTAGCAATTTCTGTCGCCTTACGCTCCGTTTCACCACGAAAACTGACGACAAATGTAATCACTTCTCTTTCAATCTCTTCGAGGAGCGCGGATGAAGGGAGCAAAATAAGGGGTAGATGCATTTGATCGGCAAAATCTCTTGCTTCACCCCCCAGGGCCTCTACCGACGGTGCCGCAACAGCGACAACGGCAACGCCAGCCTTATGCAAACTTTTAAGCAAATGAGGCAGTGTCTCGTCCAGGCGACGCAATTGAGATAGAGTGAGCAGAGCCAATTCACCACCCTGCACACTCTCAAAAGCGGGCAAACGAGCACGCATACGACACGCCCATGTTACGCGGCGTTCTAGTCCTCCTCCACCCGCCACCAATTGTGCATCTCGTGAGGCGAGCAGAGATAAAATGTTTCGGACTGAAGCCGATGATTGTGATTGCGAAGGGGATATACTGCTCATAACTCACACGCGTATAACACAGCGCAGCCTATTAACGACGTGCTGTAGGCGGAACTACGACACCGGCTTTTTGTGCCTGATGCTGTTTTTCTTTTAGTTTCTTATCCTTACGAAGATGCTTGTGCCATGCCACTTTTTTAGTTTTATTCAATGTATTATACCTTCTTTCAAACAGAAATGTTAATCGTCGATATCGGTGTTGCCACCTTCAAATTCAATTTCAGCCATCTCATCAGGCTCATCGCCACCATCATAGTACTCATCGTCATTGCCCAGATCATCATCGTCATCACGATCGTAACGTAGAATAGAATCCTTGATATAGGCACGAACCTGGTCGCCACCGCCCTGCGATGGAAAACTTACTTTTCCAAACATGTTCGGATGTTGATACTCTTCACGGATGATCAGGCGCACCAGGCCCGGCTCTAGCGTGAGGATGCCAGCCGCATAGCGATTTCCGCCCTCCATATACGAAATCAAACGATTGGCCATGCGCGGCTCTAGCTGTCCTATGGTATCACCAGCTCCATTACGAACGAGCAATCTATGTCCTTCAACATGCAGATTGACGCGATCGCCAACACCTACACGGCTAAGAACGGCGACTGGCGCTATATTAATGAGCTCCGAGATACCAGTCTTCCCCGTTTCTTCAATGAAGAGCCTTGGATCTATGCGATCAACACCAACTGGCCCGGTGCCAGCCGTATCTTTCAATGACTCAAGGCGGTCCAGGTTTTTCTTTGCAATCGAGTTACCAGGGCTATATTTCAACGTCTGTGTATATGCCTGACGTGCCTCGGAATACTGCCCCAACTCACTGAGGGCCTTACCCAAACGATTATAAGCCTCCGGTTCCTGCGGGAAGAGGTTCAACACATTTCTATTCGTGGTTACTGCCTCTTCCCATTGACCTTCTCTAGCCTGTTTGACAGCTAATTCTGTCCACTGCTTTTTCAACCGCGCTTTCTCTTCGGCTGACAGTGCTTGTGTCATCAAAACCTCCTCCAACTTCGCGAGATACGCTCTCTCTAGTCTGGCTTATTATACCGTAACAGCGCAACCTTGTAGGGACCAGGCAGTGGCGTGCTCAATACGTACCTGTACGAGCTGGCCGGGCTGAAGAGCATGCACGCTGTCAGGATCATTTCCATCTGGCTCTGGAAAAAAAACCCATTTGTTTGCACGGCTACGCCCCTTCAATCGTTGCCGACCTTGCATCATGTTTGTTTCTTCAACCATCACTTCCTCTACATTACCGATATATGCTTGATTGATGTCAAGCGCAATTTTTGCTTGTATCTCTTCTACTCGGTGCAAACGCCGCTTCTTCTCGGCCAGAGGTACATCATCTTCCCAACGAGCAGCAACGGTGCCAGGCCTTACAGAGTAGGCTGCTACGTGTACAACATCAAAGCGAATCTTTTCTAGCAAGTCCAGCGTATGCTGAAATTCCTCTTCTGTTTCACCACAGAATCCGACAATCACATCAGTGGAGAGGGTGATCGCGGGCCACAGTTCGCGGGCACGCGCTATACGCTCACAATATTCGTCTAGCGCATAACCACGTTTCATACGCTTGAGCATCGCATCATCGCCCGATTGAACGGGAATGTTCAGATGCTCACATACCTTCGGCAGATGTGCCATACGCTCAATCATGCTATCGGTCATATAGCGAGGATACGATGTCATGAAACGAATGCGCTCCAGGCCCTCAATCGCATTTAAGTTTGTCATCAGGTCCGCAAGATCGTGCTTCTCTGGCAGGTCCAGGCCATAGGATTCAACCGTCTGCCCAAGCAACGTTAGTTCTTTTGCACCTTTCTCGACCAGCGAACGCGCCTCAAGCATTAACTCTTCAATAGGACGGCTACGTTCACGGCCACGACGATAGGGTACAATACAATAAGTACAAACTTTGTTACAGCCCAGAACAATGGGTAGCCAGGCCATGGGGCTGGCCTTAGCAGGCTCGATTTTGGTTGGATAATGTGCAACACGCTCACCTGGCTTTGGTGTGATGGCCATTGGTAAGACTGTTCGTTTGCCGAGGCGCGCAGTATCAGTGGCAAACGTCGGCACAATAGAGTCAACAAAGTCATTTGCTACAGATTGATCGGGCATAAACTCGATATCCAGGCAACCAGCGCCAGAGATAGGCGTCCAACGCTCTTCAAGAAATTGAGGCAAGATATCGGCCTGCTCGACCTTCATGAAGAGATCTACATGAGGATAGCGCTTGTTGAGTTCATCAATAGTTTTCTGATTTCCGATCATACATCCCATCAAAGCTACGAGAAGATCGCTCCGCTGCTCCTTGGCTCGCCTCAGATTCGCAAGTTGGTTGTGGGCCTTCTCTTCGGGAGCTTGACGCACGCTACACGTGTTAAGCACCACGAGATTCGCCTGCTCCATACTTGCCTCTTCCCATCCCAATTCATCAAGCATGGTCTGAATACGCTGAGAGTCAGCCTGATTCATTTGACAGCCAACTGTCCAGATATGATATTTTCCGCGTGGAATACTACTTATAGTGGTCATTTCAGAGCCTCTCTTCGAGCATCACTAGCATGCCTGGTAGCCTATAGAATGTCTCTTCTCTACTCGTACTTATTCTGAAGATGGACGGTATTATACACTAAGTGGCGCTACCTGTCATCATTATAGTCATTTTATTTTCTCATTGTCTTAACAAAGAGACAAACTTGGAGCTCTTCTACACTCAAAGACATTTATGTCTTTTCTTTCAGAGACCCCAACTTACTTCTTGCGTCGATCCTCGACCCGTGCACTGGCAGTCTTGGATTCCCCACCACTCGCACGCGGTAAGCTATCGGCAGACACGAGTTCAACGTGTGGCGTGTTACCAGTAACCGATTTGACTGCCGCCGCCATCTGGGCTTGCAAGGTCTCCATCTGCTCTCTCATAGTGAGCAGGCTGTGATCCTTCACTTCAACCTTGAGGTCAAAGGTGTCCAGACCATTTCGCTTGTCAACAATGATACGGAAATTTGATCCGGTCTCCGGAAACTGGACCAGGGCGGCTTCTACCTGACTTGGAAAGACAATAAGGCCACGGATAGAGACGGCATCATCGCTACGACCTTTGATCGCGCCAATCTTGGGATGTGTTCGTCCGCACGAGCAACGCTCTTCCCACCACATACGCGAGAGATCGCGGCTGCGATAACGAATCATTGCTGTTCCCTCACCTGTCAGCCAGGTCCAGACCAGCTCCCCATCCTGCCCTTCATCCACGGGCTCACCCGTCTCAGGATCAATACACTCAACTAAAAATGCGTCAGCCCAGGCGTGCATCCCATCGCGCACCTCACATTCACAGGTCATGCCAGGGCCCAGGAATTCAGTCATACCAAACTCATCGTAAGCAGTGATGGAAAAAAGCTCTTCCAGCTTACGCCGCGTCTCCCAGGGCCAGGGTTCCGCGCCGAAGAGACCAATCTTCAGCTTTGTCTCTCTGAAGTCCAGGCCACGCTCCATAGCTTTATTCCCAACATAGAGCCCAACCGATGGAGTCATACAGAAAGCCGTCACACCAAAATCCACGATAAAATCAAACATGCGCTCATATTGACGCGCATCCGAACCCATAGGGATTGCCATGACATCCATCGCCATCGCGCCATAGTGGAAGCCGAAACCGCCCGTTGGCAAGCCATAACCGTAGCAGTTCATGAGTACATCGCCTGGACGCACGCCAGTCATCCACAATTCGCGCGCGTTCAGATCAGCCCAATTCTCGATATCCTTCTTCGTCGCAAAAACGGGCACACTCTTACCCGTCGTACCACTCGTGGCATGCAACTGCAGGGGGCCACCCTCACCTGGCATTTTCATAGCCATCCCATAAGGATACGCAGCACGTACGGTCTTCTTTTCAAGGAACGGCAATTTACGAATATCCTCTAAAGATCTTATATCTGCAGGTTTCACACCTGCCTCATCATAGAGCGATCGATAGAAACGATTAGAATTATATGCGCGCTCAATGAGAGCTTGTAGCCGCTCCAGCTGCAACGCTTGCAGTTTCTGTCGGGGCAGCGTCTCCATCTCCTCATTGAAAAACTTACGATAACTTACCACAGAATATCCTCCAGTCCAGATTCTGATCTTATCCTACCACGCATTTCCCAGCATTCTGGCGCAGAAAGTCTTTAAAATAAGACACGAGATATGATAGTATCAAAACAGGTAGAAAAATAAGAGTTTCCATCTACCTGACTAATGTACAAGTCGGCCAGTAATCAGTATATGCGAGTTCGAAAGCCTGCGAGTCTCAGAAAGAGCTCAAAGGCCTGAAAATAATAACCCATGCTTTGCCCCTATTCTACCATGGTAACGTGTACGCGTCTACGAAAAACTTGGTTAGCAAAAAGGGCTCAAGCGTGCTTCAGCCAGGAGAGACAGGACACAACATGGCAAATCAGATACGCGCCGTCATCTGGGATCTAGATGGAGTCATCATCGATAGTGCGGAAGAACATCGCCTATCGTGGTATCGTATGGCCAATGAGGCGGGCCTCCCCTTCAGCGACGAACAGTTTGCCGCAACCTTCGGTATGCGCAATGATAGAATCTTTCCATTACTCTGGGGCGAGATGCCTGCGGAACGCATCAAAGAACTAAGTGACCTTAAAGAGACGTATTACCGCGAATTTGCGCGCGAAAGAGTCAGGCCATTGCCAGGTGCCATCGAACTGCTTACCGCGTTGAGAGATGCAGGATATGCCCAGGCACTTGCATCATCCACTCCTATAAAGAACATCGAGGTTATTAGCGAAACGCTCGGCCTCCAAAAATATTTATCCGCCCTTGTCTCAGGAGAGACCGTTCCCCACGGCAAGCCCGCACCTGATGTATTTCTAAAAGCCGCCGCCGAGCTGGGGATAGAACCAGCGTATTGTCTGGTCATAGAGGATGCCGTTGCGGGCGTTGAAGCGGCTCACGCAGGTGGTATGCGCTGCATAGCCGTTGCCGGCGATCGCGACCTACCAGGATTACGCGCCGCCGAACTCATGGTAAAAGATCTCACCCAGGTCAATGTAGAAACCATACGAAACCTGGCTTGACAAGTATATGCATCCATGGCATGATTGTGCCAGAGCAGCAAACAACAATCATGGAGGTGTAGGGGCCCCGGTGGGTCTCACCGTCTTCAAAACGGCTGGGGGGTCGCTCAGCGCGGTCCCCGGTGGGTTCGACTCCCATACACCTCTGCCAATTTCACCATCGTCATCTTTGAGAATTTGTCATTAATACCATGGTTTTAGAGATTCTCCAAAACTATGCTTCCTCTTTGAGTGCTTGCCACGCCGCCTTGGCAAGCACCTCCGTTGAAGCCAACAAGCGTTCTGGCAGCGATGGCTCGACGACATTGGAGAACGGTCCAAAGGTACTGAGCATGTCCCGAACGAGATAATCTGTGGGGCCAAACCAGAGGGCGAAACATTGCTCTACCGGCAAGGGTAGAATTTCTCCGCGCTCGATAAGGGGCTGTAACCACGTCTGCAATTGGGCCTGGAAGTCTGCCCGGGATAGCTTTTCCCGCTCCTGGGCAACCTCAATGATCTCTGACTCATGTCGGTAGGCAAGGTAGTACATCTCGACCGGATGGTC
>Ga0302321_100005523_pt1 | contig 11077 bp, 7 predicted proteins | sample Fen_T0_1_FD_202505 | JGI IMG/M metagenome (GOLD analysis project Ga0302321, IMG submission 202505) | Peat permafrost microbial communities from Stordalen Mire near Abisko, Sweden - Fen_T0_1 | ecosystem: Environmental > Terrestrial > Soil > Wetlands > Permafrost | place: Sweden: Abisko...
GCTTCAGGTACTGGTCGTACGGCAGCACCGCCAGGGTCTCGGCGCCGAAGAAGTCGGTGTACCAGAGGCCGAGCAGCGCCATCAGCACCGGCAGGTTCCGGTCGAGCGGCGCGGTGCGGAAGTGCTCGTCCATCTCGTGGAAGCCGGCCAGCAGGGCCCGGAAGTTGTCGGGGCCGACGGCGATCATGGTGGAGAGGCCGATGGCCGAGTCCATCGAGTAACGGCCGCCGACCCAGTCCCAGAACCCGAACATGTTGGCGGTGTCGATGCCGAACTGAGCCACCTTGGCGGCGTTGGTCGAGACCGCCACGAAGTGCTTGGCGGTGGCCTTCGCGTCGCCGCCGAGCCCTCGGAGCAGCCAGGCGCGGGCGGTCTCCGCGTTGGACATGGTCTCAAGCGTGGTGAACGTCTTGGAGGAGACGATGAAGAGCGTCTCCTGGGGATCGAGGTCCTGGGTGGCCTCGGCCACGTCCGTGCCGTCGACGTTGGAGACGAAGCGGAAGTTCAGGGAGCGCTGGCTGTAGTGCCGGAGCGCCTCGTAGGCCATCACCGGACCCAGGTCCGAGCCGCCGATGCCGATGTTGACGACGTTGCGGATGGGCTTGCCGGTGTGCCCCTTCCAGGCGCCGCTCCGGACGCGGTCGGCGAACTCGGACATGCGGTCGAGGACCGCGTGGACGTCTGGGACCACGTCCTTGCCGTCGACCTCGATGCGTGCGCCGCGGGGCGCGCGCAGGGCCACGTGGAGCACCGCGCGACCCTCGGTGACGTTGATCTTCTCACCGCGGAACATGGCGTCGCGGCGCGCGGCGAGCTGGCACTGCTCGGCCAGGGCCACCAGCAGCTTGACGGTCTCGTCGGTGATCCGGTTCTTGGAGTAGTCGAGGAAGATGCCGGCGCCGTCCACGGCGAAGCGGTCGGCGCGCCCGGGGTCCTGGGCGAACAGGTCGCGGAGGTGGACGTCCTTGATCTTCGCGTGGTGCGCCTGGAGCGCGCGCCAGGCCTGGGTCTCGGTCAGCTTGCTGGTCATGTATTCTCCCGACCCGTCGCGGGTCGCCGCACATGGTATCGATCGCGCGTTGCGCGGCAAGCCCTTCGTCACCGAGCCTGTAAAGGCGGCTGGCTGGTGCACGGAGTCCAGGCTCCAGCGGGGCCTCACCCGCGCGTGGCGCGCGCCACCAGCAGCGTCGAGCGCCAGGCGATCTCGCCCTGCCCTGGACGGGCGACCGCGGCCACGATCTCCTGCCCCAGCTCGAGCGCCGCGTCCCCGGCCAGGCCGCTGGCGTGCGGCAGCCAGGCCATGATCCAGTCGAGCAGTGCCTGCTCACTCGGATAGATCCGTTCGCCCTCGATGGCGCGCACGTCCACCTGGACGAAGCCGCCCTCCTTCAGGATGGCGTCCAGCTCCTCGCGCGCACGCCCGTGGAAGGTCCGCGGCCGGCCCGTCATCGCCTGGCGCCAGCGCTCTCGCCGGAACACCTCGGCGATCGCGCCGTGCTGCGCGCCGCCCATCCCGATGAGGAGCGCCCCGCCCGGCTTCAGCGCCGCGTGGATCCGGGCCACGGCCGCGGGCAGGTCGGCGACCCAGTGGAGCGCGGAGAAGCTGACCGCCGCGTCGAAGGGCTCGTCCACGCGGAAGGCGGTGGCGTCGGCCACCTGGAAGGCCAGGTTGGCCTGGTCGCGGTGACTCTCGGTACATGCCTCGATCATGCTCGCGGAGGCGTCGATCCCCAGGACCCGGCCGCGCGGGACCCGGCGGGCGATCTCGGCCGTCACCCGGCCGTCTCCGCAGCCCACGTCGAGCACGCGCTCGTGCCCCTGGAGCGCGAGCCGATCGACGCCCATGAGCGCGAACCGCTCCTGCGAGTCCGAGTTCTCCCGGTACTTCTGTCCGTCCCATCGATCTTGCGTCATATCGATCCCTTCCAGCCGGGTTCCTTACCCGCCCGGTCGCGGGTGTCCCGCTCGACCTATCCTAGCCGCGCCGAACTGGTTTCAGTCGCCCATCTTCTTTCGGTCACTCGAAGTGCCGGAGCCGCTCCGGCAGTCGGGACATGGGGAGCCGCGCGGGCCGTCGGAGCCCGCGGCAGATGGTGATGGCGTGGCCGTCCTCGTACGGCATCACCCAGGGGTCGTGCGCGAGCTGCTCGCCCAGCTCGGCCCGCTCGTAGACCCCGCCGCAGTCCTGGCCGGGCCGGCCGATCACCAGCATCGGGTCGCCCCGGCCTGGCGGCAGGCCCCAGACCCAGTAGTGGTTGTGGCCCGAGATGCCCAGCCCCTCGGGCAGGCCGAGCGCGGGCCCGAGCACGTTCACCGCCGAGGCGAGCCCGTAGTTGTCGCCGTAGACGAGCGCGGTGCGCTGCTCGGCGGGGGACAACCTCTGGTACACCCGCGCCACGGCCGCAGCGAGCTCCGGCCACCCGTGCATGTCTGCGAAATACTGCGGCAGCGCGCCGTAGGTCTTTCGCTCGGAGCCGCCCGGCTTCTGGCCGAGCGCGGACTGGTAGCGGACGAAGGAGCTCTCCGAGAGCAGGGGAATGGCGAGCGGCGCCAGCACCAGCGCCGAGACCGTGACGAGCCCGGTGTAGGCGTGCACCCAGCCTGGCCGGCGGAGAATCCGGCCCGCCGCGGCGGCCCCGGCCGCGATCAGCATCGGGATGGCCGGCGTCAGGTAGTAGCCCTTCCCCTTCCCGAACATGAGCAGGAGCAGGTACGCGAGCCCGGCCAGTCCGATGAACCGGGCCGGTCTCGCCGCTGGTGCCACCAGCAGCCAGGCGATCCCGCAGGTCCAGAGGACCGCGGCGCCGGGGTTGGTGTCCTTGATCACCTCCAGCGCGAACCCGAGCGGCGTGATGGGCGCGTTCTTGCGGGACACCCCGTTACGCGCGAGCTCCATGAACGGAAAGCCGTGCGCCGCTTGCCAGGCGAGGTTGGGGAGGACGAGCAGCGCGGCCACGCCCGCGCCGGCGAGCGCCCAGCGGGTCCAGATCACCTTGCGTGCAGGCGAGGCGAGGAGGCCGACCAGGAAGAGGGCGCAGAGGGAGGTCGCGGTGTACTTGAAGAGGACGGCCGCGCCGGCCAGCGCGCCGGCTGCGAGCCAGAGTCGAGGATCCGCGCCCTCGGCGAGCCGGAGCAGCACCACGGCGAGCCCCAGGATCAGGAGCGGCTCGAACGCGTTCATGGTGAGGGTGTGGCCGAGCGCCAAGAGGTAGATGCAAGCGAAGGCCCCTGCCGCGCCCAAGGTCCCTGCGGCGCCGCCCCCGCCCAGGCGGCCTGCCAACCGGCCGGTCAGGTAGACGGTGCCGGCCGACGCGAGCCAGGGGAAGAGCCGGAGCCCCGGCACCCAGATCCCGAACATCGCCTGGGCGAGCCGCGCCACCAGCGCGATCCCCGGCGGTTGATCGACGTAACCCCAAGCCAGCCGCTGCCCGCAGACCAGGAAGTAGAGCTCGTCGCGGAAGAGGCCGTACCGGCCCCAGCACGCAACGTGAATACCCAGGGTGAGCGCGGCGAAGGTCGCCGGGCCGAGCCGGGCCAGCCGATCGCCACTCGGCCGAGCCGATGCGGTCGCGAGCATGGCGCACCCTATCACTCTCGGGCCTGGGTCGCGGTCCGAACACCCGCTCCTTCCCGTCGTGCCCGCGCGCGGCCAGTGAATGCCGATTGACTCTACGCCGGAGCCGCCGCATCCTGTTCCCGGATGATGAACCTCTCGGCAACGGACGCGGCCTGAGTTCCTGCTCCTCGTGAGCAGGTGACCGCAGCGCTCCGGTACTTCTAGAACAGACTCGCCTGCGAGAGCAGGCGAAGCGAGAGAGGTTCGTCGTGAACGAACGCGCATTCCAGTTCTTTCTCCAGTTTCATCAGGGCATCCCGCGCCAGGGGCCCGGCACTCCCACCGCCACCACCGAGGCCTTCCACCGCATCGAGGCGACGTTGCCTCCCGTCCCGTCCATCCTCGATCTCGGGTGCGGCAACGGCGGACAGACCCTGACGCTCGCGGGTTTGACGACCGGGCATATCCTCGCTGTGGACATCAACCCTGTCTCCCTCGACGAGCTTCGCCAGCGGCTGGCGGAGCGCAACCTCCTGAGTCGGGTCACCGCTCAGGCCGGTGACATGACGGCCCTGACCTTCGCTCCGGAGAGCTTCGACCTCATTTGGTGCGAGAGCGCGATCTTCATCCTGGGCTTCGAGGCCGGGCTGCGGGCGCTCCGTCCGCTGCTACGAGGGCCCGGACTGATGGTCGTGAGCGAGGCGATCTGGTTGCGCCCGCGCAGCGAGGTCCCGGCCGACGTCCTCGCCTTCTGGGACCAGGCTTACCCGGCCATGAGCGACGCGGAGGGGACCCTGTCGCTGGCGCGCCGAGCGGGATTCTCCCCGGTTGGCCACTTCTCCCTTCCCGAGGAGGGGTGGGCCGCCTACGTCGATCCCCTGGAGCGCCGGATGAACGAGGTGCTCGCCCAGCACGCGGGCGACCCGGACGCCGAGGAAGCGGCACGGTTCGAGCGGCGCGAGTTTGCCATGTTCAGAACGAACCTGGCCTGGTTCGGCTACGAGTTCTTCCTGCTCCGGCGGGACGACGCGGTCGGTAGGGCCTGAGAGAGCCCGCACGACGGCGCCCGGACCCAACCGCGGCCCGGGCGCCCAAAGGCAGATGCGATCGTCTCCGACGGTCGATCAGGGCGTCAGCGTGAGCGACTCGGCGTCGAGCGCGACCTCGTAGTAGCCGTGCTCGTCCCACGCCAGCGGGTGCCCGTGCTGCGACAGCGTGCCGCCGTCTACCTTCACCCGGAGGAACTTGTGGGGCGGGAAGTTGGCCGGCAGGCTCCAGGTCCAGACCGTGCCGCGCCCGTGCGAGGCGGCGGTGGCCGTGGAGAGGAGCTTCTGGCCCACCCAGTACGCGGCCACGTTCACCACCGTGTCGCCCCAGACATCACCGAGCGCCTTGAGGTGGCCCATGCTCCCGGTGATGTTCCCCACCGGAACTTCGCAACAGCCGATGGTATCGGTGGCCGGCCCGATCTGGTGGAACAGGAAGAGGGCCCAGCTCTTGGCCGCCCGCGCATCGTCGATCACCTTCTCGTAGCTGGCCTGCTGGTCGTCGAGCCCGCCCCACTGCGGCGCGCCGCCCATGTAGACCGGCAGGTGGTACTGGTTGGTCAGGTCGTTGGGCGCGAGCATCCCCTGGTACACGTCGCGGTGCACCAGCATGTCGGCCTTCTGGGCGAAGACGTCCCAATCCGCGTCGCCGTAGGGTGAAGCCATGGTCCAGACGCCGCGCTCACCCAGCGTCTTCTCGAGCCAGGTGGTGGTGTCGGCGATCTCGCTCTCCGGCGTGGTGCCGGGGACCGGGTTGTTGTCGGACGACCAAGCGCAGGTCGGAGCCAGCGCGCCCGCGTCGATGTTGCAGTGGTGCGCGGTGTGGTTGCCCAGCTCGTTGCCGTCCGCCTCCCACTGCTTGAACGCCGCCACCCGCTGGTCCTGGGTGAAGGCAGTGGAGGTGAAGATGTTGAGGTAGAAGGTCACCGGGACGCCGCCGGCGTGGAGCGCGGTGTAGTTCTGGATCTGCGAGTCGAGGGCGTCGTCGAAGGTGTAGGAGATCGCGCCCGTGAACCCGGCCCAATCGACCACGGCCAGGTTGCCCGGCTTGCCAACCGGACGGCGCACGCCGACGCCGGGGGGATTGGGCAGCTTGGAGAGCCAGCTCTTACCCTGCGCGAAGGCGGCGGTGATCGCCTTGTCGGCGTCCAGCACCACCACGATGGGGTCGGCGTCGCCCTTGGCGTCCCCGCTCCAGCCGGTGAAGGTGTCGCCGAAGGCCGGGATGGCCGCAACCCGGACGCGCGCCCCGGCGGGATAGACGTGCTTGCCGGCCGCGGGGTAAGTGCTGCCGTTGCCGCTGGCCGCGATGGTCAGCGTGAAGGTGGGCTTCTTGGCGGGCCCAGGCCCAGGCCCCGGAACGGGGCCGAGCGCGCCGGCCGAGAGGGGGGAGCTGCCGAGCGCGATGAGCGCCAAGCTCGCCAGGGCGATCCTGCTGAGTCGACTGCGATTCATGGAGACCTCACGGTTGTGATCCCGGGCCCCTCCTGATTGGCGGGGGAGCGGACCCGGTCCGGGGTTCAGCTTCGAGCGACGGCCGGACGACCCGGACCGACGCTCCTTCGGGCTACTTGCGGTGGGTGACATTTCCGGACGAGGCACGGTCTGTCAAGGACCCGGGCGAGCCTATGAAACGATTCACAACTGGATTGCCGGTGTTACCGGTCCCATCGTCGCGAGGCCGCGCCTTCGCCCTCGGGTGGACGCCGCGCTCGGCCCGTTGACTCGCGACGCGCGGCCAAGCGAAGCTCCACCGGCATGTCCCGCGACCGCTTTCTCCAGATTTCCCAGGCGCCCACCCGGCCCGCGCCTGCCGCCGGCGCGACGCGCTTCGACGTGGCCGACCTCTACCGGGGCCCGGCCGAGGCCGGCGGCGCCGCCGAGGCGAGCGGCCTTCCACTGGACGAGAAGCTCCGGCAGGCTTACTTCTGGGTCACCAACCACGCCATCATCAGCCCGTTCTACGACGTCGAGTACACGGACGGGCCGGCGGAGCAGATCCGCTTCGGCGACCAGGGCGTGGAGGTCACCCTCCCCTCCGACCAGAGCTACTCCAGCTACGTGCTCCTGCCGCTGCTCAACCTGGCCGTGCGGCGGCGCTGCCTGCTGGTGGGCGGACCGGGGCGCGGCAAGACCACCATCGCGGTGCTGATGGGGCTCCTGGCCGGGTACTCGCTCCGTGACATCAAGCGCGGCATCCAGCACGGGCAACCGCAGATGACGGTCTCGGACCTCCTGGGCAATCCCCTCCCGCAGAGCCTGCTGGCGGCCAAGGAGATGGACGAGGTCAAGATCGCCTGGCGCCGCTGGCTCTCGATGCGGGTCAAGATCGTCGATGAGTACAACCGGATCCCGACCCGGACCCAGTCGGCGCTCCTCACCGTGATGGCGGACGACTACGCCGAGGTCTTCGACCAGATCTACGAGTGCCCCAAGGCGGCCTGGTACCTCACCGCCAACGACGACGCGGGCGGCGGCACCTACCAGGTGATCGAAGCGCTGCGCGACCGGATCGACGTCGTGGTGAAGGCGCTCCACTTCAACACCCGCTTCCTCGGGGAGCTGCTGGCGCGCATCGAGGAGGACGTCCGACCCGAGGAGCTGGTTCCGCCCGGGATCGTGTTCAGCCAGGACGAGCTCGACCGGCTGCAGAAGGAGGTCCTGGCGGTGGAGTTCCCGGCGCCGCTGCGCCGCCGGCTGGAGTTCTTCGCCAGCCACTTCGAGTTCCTGGAGCCGGCCGCCCGGCAGCTCGAGTACCAGACCAAGGACACCTTCAAGCTCTCCGGGCTCGACCCGAGCACGCTGGCGGGCGGCGACGAGGGCAAGGACCAGGTCGCCGATCTGGGGCCGCAGACGCGGAACGGCCTCTCGGTGCGGGCGCTCATGACCAGCCTGGTCTTCTGCAAGGCCATGGCCTACTTCCGGGGCGCGCGCACCGTCGCGTTCGAGGACGTGCGGCAGATGCTGCCGTTCGTGCTGCACGACAAGCTGGTGCAGAACCCGGACGCGCCCTGGTTCGAGGCGGCAGGGCACGCCGCCTACCGGATCGATCGGGTGAGCTGGATCCGGTCGCTCTTCGCCCTCTCGTGCCGGGAGTACGATCGGCTCGACCTGGACCGCGAGGACCCGGTGGGCGCGCTGGCCGAGGAGTTCTCCAAGGGTCTGGAGGGACTCTCGGAGAAGGTGGTCCGCGACCGGCTGGTGAAGGTGGAGCGGTCGCTCAAGAAGCTCGCCGCGGGCCGCAAGATGTACGGCCACCTCTTCGACGACGTGCTGCTGCTCAAGGTCCTGCACCAGCGCTACTCCAACTACCTCCGGTGGCTCCGGTGGAAGGGGTGAGGCCGCTCGCGCCCGGCTCCGCGCTGGCCCGGGCGCTGGCGCGCGATCGCGATCGCTTCAACGCGCGCGTGGCGCTGGCGGCCCGCCGCCGAGACCGGGGCCGGCTCGATCCGTCGCGCCTGGCCTGCCACCTGGTCGAGCGCCTGGCGCCAGTGGTGGAGGCGGTGGAGGCGATCGCTCCACGGTGCGTGGACGCGGTCTGCGCCGCGCTCTTCGACCTCTCCGTGGACCTGGTCTCGCGCGAGGTCCTGGGCGCCGAGGGCCGCCACGCCGGCGCCGACGCGGCCTGGCGCGAGACCTTGCCCCGCCTGGCCAGGCACCTGGCCGCCGCGCCCGGGCGCGTGGCCGCCGCGGTCACCAACGCCGCCCTCCAGCTCGAGCTCGAACCCACGGTGAACGCGGCCGCCTGGCTCGACGCGCTGGCAGCCGCCGCGCCGCACTGCCCGGACGTGGACACCCTGCTGGCCGCCGGCCAGGTGCTCGCCTGGCGCTCCGGGATGGCCCACTGGAGGGAGTCGGCGCTGGAGGTCTGGGATCGCCTGCCGGATGGGCTCGCCAGCATGGTGCTCGGCCTCGACCCAGCCGCCTCGCCTCCGCGGCCGGAGCTGCGGCGCGCCCTGGATGACCCCTTCCGCACGCCCGGCGCTCCTCCCGGCGATCAGGTGCTCCGCCTGCTCGGGACCGTGGGTGGATTCCGCGGCTTCGGCGGCCCGTTCCTGGCGCCGCCCCGACTGGCCTCCGACGGGCAGCGACTCTGGGCGCTCGACGGCGCCGACGGGTTCACGCTCCACGCCGACTGCTTCGGCCGGACGGTGGTCCGCACCCAGGGCGCCCCGGCCGAGCCGGGGGCGCCGGCGGAGGCCTTGCGCCTGGCGCCGGACGGGACCCTCTCCTACCGCGGGCTCACCTCGCGCTTCCCCGCCCTGGCCGGCGCGCGCTGCTGCTTCGCGGCCGGGGCGCTGGTGGCCGTGCTGCCACCCTACACGCATCGTGTCGCGCTGGTCGCCGTCACCAAGGGTGCGGCGTGAGCGCGCCGCCCCCCGATCCCGGCTCGCTGGCGGAGCTGCAGCGGACCTGGGAAGGTCACTGGGAGTCGGCGCTGGCCGCCTGGAGCCGCTACACCCAGCTCTCGCTGCCCCGCTGGTGCCTCACCGTGAAGGACGAACAGCGGGAGCAGCTGACCGGCTCCTTCGCCATGATTCGCTTCGCCGATCACGCGGTGGTGATCGGGCTTCGTCAGGTCCGCGAGGCCGGGGTCGAGCCGTTCGCCCGCGAGATCCTGGCGCACGAGGTGGGCCACCACGTGTACGTGCCCGGCGACCTCCGCGACCAGGCGCGGCTCCTGGCCCGGTTGCGGCACGCGCTCCCGACGCGCGAGGGGTACGCGGCCTTCGTCGCCAACCTCTACGCCGATCTGCTGGTGAACGACCGCCTGCAGCGGAGCGCCGGGCTCGACATGGCCAGCGTCTACCGCGCGCTCCGCCGGCCGACCAAGGATCGGCTCTGGGCGCTCTACCTCCAGATTTACGAGCGGCTCTGGGCTCTGCCCCGCGGCACGCTGGTCGAGTTCGAGGAGGACGCGCAGCTCGCGCTCGATGCCGACCTGGGCGCGCGGGTGATCCGGGCCTATGCCCGCGACTGGCTGCGCGGCGCTGGCCGCTTCGGCACGCTGCTCCTCACCTATCTGCTGGAGCTCGACCCCACCCCACCCGGCGGCGCGATCTGGCTCGACACCACCCTGGCCGGCGAGGGGGAGGAGATCCCGGACGGCCTGGCCGCGCTCGACGAGGACGAGGAGGGCGAGGACATCCACCCGGCCGAGGATCCCGAGCTGACCGGCCTGAGCAGCTCCAAGCCGGCGCCGCCCACCGACGCCCAGCGCGCGCAGCAGGGTGGCCAGAAGCACCGCTACCGCGACCCCCAGTCTTACGTGGAGCTGATGCAGAGCCTGGGGGTGAAGGTCACCGAGAAGCAGCTGGTGGCGCGCTACTACCGCGAGCAGGCCTTGCCGCACCTGGTCCCCTTCCCGGCGCGCGTCACCCGGCCCGACGCCGATCCCATCCCGGAGGGGCTGGAGGCCTGGGACCTGGGATCGCCGCTGGCGCGCGTGGACTGGCCGGGGACTTTGACCCGTAGTCCGGTGGTGATCCCGGGGCTCACGATGTTGGAGCGCGCCGAGGGGGTCGCCGAGGGCGGCGAGCCCCGCCGCGTCCCGGTCGATCTCTACCTCGGGATCGACTGCTCCGGCTCGATGCAGAACCCGGCCCGCTCGCTCTCCTACCCGGTGCTGGCCGGCGCGGTGATGGCGCTCTCCGCGCTGCGAACCGGCGCGCGGGTGATGGCCTGCCTCTCGGGCGAGCCGGGGTCGTTCACCCAGACCGACGGGTTCGTGCGCTCCGAGCGGCAGGTGCTGAGCGTGCTCACCGACTACCTCGGCACGGGCTACGCCTTCGGCATCGAGCGGCTGCGCGCCACCTTCCTCGATGCGCCGCCGCCCAGGAACCCGGTCCACATCCTGGTGGTGAGCGACGGCGATCTCTTTCACATGCTGAAGGAGCTGCGGGGTGGCTGGGACCTCGCCCGGGAGGCAGCGGCGCGGGCAGGGGGTGGCGCCACCGCGGCGCTCCAGCTCGATCCAGCCCGGTGGACCGAGGATCTGGTCCGGCTCGCCGCCGCAGGCTGGACCGTTCACCCGGTGCGAACCATGGAGGAGCTGGTGGCGTTCGCGCGGGCCTTCTCCCGAACGCGCTACGGCGCCAGCGTCGAGGTCCGGGCATGAGCGCTTCCAAGGGCGAGCGTCCCCGCGCCGGCCCTCCGGTGGAGCAGCTCACGCGGCGCCTGGCCGAGTGCCCGGAGGAGTTCTTGCTGGAGCCGCGCCTGGCCGGGTCCAGCGCCGGACGGGTGGACGTGGCCGCGGTGGTGACCGACCTGCTCGCCGCGCTCGGATCGCCTGCGCCAGAGGCTGGGCTCTCTCAACGAGAGGTGAAGGTCTGGGTGGGCACCTCGCCCCAGGATCAGCACGCGCGGAACCTCCTGCGCCTGACGCTCGTGGCGGCCTGGCTCTGCCACGACCGGACACTGCGCGAGGCGGGCGACCTCGGCCCGGCGGTGCGGCGCTGGCTCCTCGATGGGCTTC
>Ga0302321_100005526_pt1 | contig 11076 bp, 1 predicted proteins | sample Fen_T0_1_FD_202505 | JGI IMG/M metagenome (GOLD analysis project Ga0302321, IMG submission 202505) | Peat permafrost microbial communities from Stordalen Mire near Abisko, Sweden - Fen_T0_1 | ecosystem: Environmental > Terrestrial > Soil > Wetlands > Permafrost | place: Sweden: Abisko...
CGCACCATGCCGTCCTCGACGACGCGCAGTAACTTGACCTGGATCGACAGCGGCAATTCTGCGATTTCATCCAGAAACAACGTCCCGTCATGGGCCTGTTCGAATGCCCCGACACGGCTCGACACCGCGCCCGTGAACGCCCCCCGGCGATGCCCGAACAACTCTGCGTCGGCCAGTGACTCGGGCAGCGCGGCCATGTTGAGCGGCACGTAGGGACCGCTCTGCCGGCCGAGCTCGTGGATGGCGCGCGCCACCATGTCCTTACCGGTGCCCGACTCACCTTGCAGCAAGATCGGGACGCGGGATTTTGCATGGCGCCGCACGAGCCGTGCAACGCGGAGCATCGGCGCCGAGCTGCCAATCACGCCCGGCAAGGGATCACTCGGCGAGAGCTGCTCGTCCCGTTCGACGGTGCGCACGGATACGGCCGAGCGCCCCACGACGAAGGCCGCACCGGACTCCGAGAGCACGGCCGAGTTGACGCGCGCGCCACCCACGTAGAGCCCGTTTTTCGACGCCAAGTCCTCGACCAAGATCCCCGATTCCAACACGCGCAGTCGACAATGCAAGCTGCTGACCGCGGGGTCGTGGACCCGCATCAGCGCGGCGCGCCCGCTGCCCAGCGTGAGCTCGTCCCCCTGCCGCAGCATGACGCTGGATGGTTCGTCCGCGACGCCGAGATCGACCCGCCAGGGGCCCGGCAAACGGACCCGGGGGCACTCGACGGTTTGAGAAGTGGGTTCGACGTTGGACAGCTCGGTGGGTATCACCTACCTCACATCGGCCGACACCGCGCCCGGTTGTGCCAAAGCTCCACGCGGGGGTTTCGTGGGCCCCCGGCCGATGCTAACAAGGCGCCCATGCGAACCCCCGCCGCGTTGAAAACAGCCCTGGGCTTGGTATTTTTGGCCCAGTTTGCCAACGCTGAATCTCCCGCTAGCGACTCCCGCGAGCCCAGCGCGGCACCAGAACCGAGCGCGGCGCCGGCGCCCGGAAGCGCGACGCCCGGCACCGCTGACGCTTCAGCGAACTCGGCGGCCAACCCGGCGCTGAACGTCGTTCCAGCAGAACCCAATCAACCGCTGCTCGAGCCCATCCCGAGTGCTCACGATAACCTGGGCGGTCATTTCGTGCTTGGCGCGTCGCTGGGAGCGAAGTGGCCGTTCGGCAGCCTGGAAGACGGCAAGAAACAGCACAGCGTCCTGGGCACGGCCTTGGCACTCGACTTGAACCTCGGTTTTGGCATCAGCCGAAGCGTGGTCCTCGGCGCCTGGGGCGAGTTCGATGCGCACTCCGCGCCCTCAGGCTGCTCTGCGTGTTCGGGCAAAAGCTTCGCAGGAGGCCCCTTCATCCGCTACCACATCGTGCAGGGAACACGCTTCGACCCATGGGGCATGCTCGCGCTCGGGGTTCGCTCGACCCGCGTCGACAACGGCAACGGTACCGTCCACTACACGGGTGCGGACCTACTGAAGCTCAGTGTGGGCGGTGATTGGTATCCCACGTCGAACGTCGGGTTCGGCCCCTACGTCAGCTTCGACCTCGGCACGTACAACAGCACACTGCACTCCGGCCTCGGCACTGGCCTGCGCTTGACCTTGGATTTGCCGGGCAAATAGCGAAAGAAGCCGCGCGGTCAGGGCGCTCCGCGAGCCCCCTGACCAGCGTACCGGCGAATCAGACCGCGATCGCGACACCCAAAGCGCGTCGGACGATCGAGTAGTCCTCGCTGACGAAGTACAGCAGCACTTCCTTCATCTTGTCTGCTGCAGATAGGTCGCCCGGGGCCTGCGCCTCTGCGCCGATCAGCTTCTTCGAGATCTCGAGGTCACCACAGACGATCATGCCCGCGCGGCAGGCCGTCAGTTCCACCGCCTGATTCCAACGCTTGATATTGGCCTTTGCGCCTTCGTCGATGAAACGCTTCACCACCGAGCGCAGATGCTCCAGCTGAACCGGCTGCATGTATTTGGCGAGTTCTTGCGCCGTTGCCCGAATCTGCGCCGCCATGTCTTGCGGCATGGGCGTGCTCGGCGCAGCCAACATCACGCCGGCAAAAAGCATGATGGTGAGCTCTGATTGAGTCGGAAATAGCGTACGAATGTAGTGCTCGGGACGGTAGTGCGACAGATGCTTGCCGCACATGAATGTCAGCTCTTGCGGCTGGAAACCGGTGAGCACCGTTTGACCCGCGACCGACGCTGGCGGGTTTGCCGGCACCGCGACGATGGCGCCCGCAACGTCGTTGCGCACGTACAGCTCCGGAGCCTGCACGCCGAGCACCTGCGCGGCCCAGCCGAAGGTCTTGGCGAACGTCACGGTCGAGGTCGCCGGATCTTGGCGGAACTGCTTCGGTAGCACCGGCAACTTACCGGTGGTTTGCAGCTGCGCCACCTTCGCCGCGAGTGCGGCCGGCGCGATCATCATGAAGATCTTGGAGATGTATAGGTTCTCGTCGGCGTGGAAGACGTGCTTCGCCCACAGATCATCGGTTAGACGACCCTTCACCGCCAGCATGCCCTGCGGCCTGTAGTCCTCGAAGAAGCGCTGTTCTTCTTCGTCCGCCTTCTTCATGAAGGCCATCGCAGCCGCCAAGCACCAAGCCTCGTCATAGGCTTGCTTCTGCAGGTATAGACGATAGAGCGCACGGTAGGCGTCGATCTTGAGCGGCTCAGCCTCCAGGATCACTCGCTGTTCGGCGATCGCCTCGTCCCAACGCTCCCCGACCTCGTAAAGCTCGGCCAAGATCTGGCGCACGACGACCGTGTCCGGCTTGCTGGTCGCGGCCATCTTGAAGGCCTCGATCGCCGAGTCGGTTTGCTGCAAGCGATCGCGATAGATCAACCCGAGCTGATGCCACAACGTGTGCTCGAGGTCCGCGTTGCCCTTGCCCGCGATGCGATGCAGCATCTTCCGGTAAGCGCGCTCCAGCTGCTTCCAGTTCTTCTGCTGGGTGAGCACCTTGTTGATGCGCTCGAAAGCCTCGAGGTAATTCGGATTCAGGTCGAGTGACTCGTTGAAGAGCTCGACCGCGCGATCCAAATCTTCGATCTTGTCGCGGTAGATCTGGGCCTGCGTGAAAATGTAGCGCGCTTTGATCTCGCGCTTCTCTTCGTGCTCGGCGATCGCCTGCAGGGTGTCGACCATCTTCTGCCAATCGGCCGCCGACTGGTACAGCTGCAAGAGTTTGTGCAAGAGCACATGGTCTTGCGGCTTCAGGTCGCGAGCTTCCTCCAAGGCGTCGATGGCCTTCTGCGGATTCTTCTCGCGCTCGCTCCAGATGTCGCCGATCTCGTTCAGGATCTTGTAGCGCTCTTCGCCGTCGTAAACGCTATCCAGGATCTGACGCTTGTACGCGGCGACCTGTTTCCAGTCATTGCCCTGCGCGTAGGTATCGACCAGCGCTTCGAGCGTCGGGCGATGCTCGCCGTTCAGCGCGAGCGCCTTCTCGAAGTTGTTGATCGCTTGTTTGGCTTGGCCCTGTTCGCGCTTGATGCAGCCGAGCCGGTAGTACACGTCCGTACGCTCTTCGGCGTCGTCCTCGGCGAGCGCGGTCAGCACCTTTTGATAGTTGGTGAGCGCGCTCGGCCAGTCCTTCAACTGGAAGGCCACGTCGGCGATGCCGCGAATCGTCTCTTGATCCGTGAGATCCAGCTGGTTCGCGCTGGTATATGCCTTGAGCGCCTTGTCGTTGTTGCCGAGCGAAGCGTGAACCTTGCCGAGCAGCTTGTATAACGTGTGCTGTTCGGCTCGTTCCTTGTTCTTGCTCTTGCGAACCAGCATCTCCGCGAGCGGCTCAGCGTCTTGGAAGCGCCCCACCCGGATGTATTCCTGGAGCAGCGGCAAAGCCGCTTCCTCGCAGTCCGCGTCGCACTGCATCGCTAGCTCGTACGCTTGCACCGCCAGCTCGTGCTCGCTCAGCATCTCGTCGCGCAACTTGCCGAGCTCTACGAGCAGCTTGGCCCGGGCACGCGGCGTCGGGGTGTTGAGCTGTTCTTGCTCGAGGTAGCGCGCGGCACGGTCCCAATCGGACTCGTCGATGGCAATCGTGCGCAACGCAGCCAAAGTCGGCAGATGCGCGGGATCGAGGTCGAGCGACATTTCGAAGCGCTCTTGCGCTTGCCCGCGATCCCCGAGCTTGTCCTCGAGTGCCTTGCCGATGCGGTAGTACATCTCGACGCGCTGGTTGCCGTCGGTGGTCAGATCCGCAACGCGGGTCATGGCCTCGATCGCCTGCGCGGCGTCACCCTGCTTTTCGTAGAGCTTGCTCAGTGCCTCCAGCGCCGGCACGTTCGTGTCGTCGAGGTCGACGATGTTGCGGTAAGCGTCGATCGCGCGGTCGGCGTCGCCGACTTCTTCGGCATAGACGGCGGCGATCAGCCCATAGAGCTCGACCTTGGTGGCGCTGTTCGCAGCCTCGCTGATGTGGCGCTCGTAGGTGTTGATCAAATCCAGCCACTGCTTGAGCCGCCGGTAGCAGCGCTCGAGCGCGACGTACGCACGCTCCTCGCCGGGTGAAATCTCCAATGCTTGTTCGAGGCGCGTGGCGGCGATGTCGAACTTGAGGAAGTGCTCCTCCTGAATGCCGGCCAGGCGCAGCAAGACTTCCACCCGCTCACGCTCGGTCTGCACGACATCGAGCTGACGCTCGAGGATGCCAATCAAGTCCGACCAAGCCTGCAGCGACTGATAGATTCGCTCTAGGCCGCGCAACGCGGCCACGTTCCCGGCGTCGATCTCCAGCACCTCACGGTACACTTTGCCCGCGCGATCGAAGTCGCCCAAATTCGCCTCGTACAGACCGGCCAAGCGCAGCTTGGTGCTGGCGATTTGCTCCGGCTCGCTCAAGGCTTGCACTTTGGCGGTGAGTATCTCGGCCAGCTCCGCGTGGTTGGCGCGCTCGTCGTAGATGCGCTCCAGGGCGGTCAGCGCCGGGAGATACAGAGGATCGACCTCTAGCGCTCGCTTGTAGTAAGCGATGCCTTGGTCGGCCTGGCCCATGTTCTTGAACAAGAGCTCGCCCATATCTACCAAGATCGCCTTGCGATCCTCGTTGGCGGCCGCAACGTTGAGCGCCAAGGTCAGAGTTTCCCCGACCTTTTGCCACTGCGCGCTCATGCGGTGAATGGCCGCGATCTGGCGCATGACCTGGACGTTGTTGGGGTCGAGCGCAACGACCTGCTGGTAGTACGGTTGGGCGTACTCGGCGTGGCCGAGGTCCTCGCCGTACCACTTGCCCAGCCGCAGGCAGAGCCGGATCTTCTGCTTGTTGTCGGTCTGTTCCGGCAGCCAAGCGTTGGCGGTGTTGATCAGCTCCCCCCAGCGGCCTGTGGCTTGCGCCATCCGCTCCAAGTAACGCGCCGTCTCGTCGTCGCCAAAGTCTTCGCTGAACGCGTTGACCAGGGCGTCGAAGGCCTGGTTCTTGTCGTCGAGACGCTCCTCGAAGACGCGCGCGATGCGGCGCAAGAGCTCGTTCTTCTCTTGCACCGACTCACGGGTTTCCAGTCGGTTCAGATACAGCTCGACGAGCGTCTCCCAGCGACCGGCCGCCGTGTGCAAGCGCTCCAGCGCCTCGAAGGCTTCTTGGTGCGCCGGATCGATGGTCAGGATCTGCTCGAACGCGGGCGTCGCTTGGTCGTAGTCGCTGGCCTCTTTCTTCCAGAGTTCAGTGACCTCGAGCAGCTCACGCACGCGCTCGCTCGGCTCCTGCAGCGCCTCAGCGCGCTGCATCTTCACGCCGATCACTTCCGCCCAGCGCTCCTCGCTGCGGTAGATGGCCTCCAGTTCGGCCATGGCTTCGAAGTCCGTCGGATCCACCTCGAGCAAGTGGCGCCAGGCTTCCGCGGCATCGAACGGCTGCGCCAGGACCGATCCGTAGGTCTTGCCGAGCTCGCGATAGATCCCCTTCAGCTCGTCGGCCTCGAGCAAGGCAGCCGCGCGATCGATCGTCGCGTGGAGCGCGCTCACCAGCTCGTTCGGTTCCTGACGCGTCCGCCAGACGTGGGCGATCGCCCGCAGCGCCGCAATGTTGGAAAAGTCGATGTCCAGCACGCGCTGCCAGGTCTCGAGCGCCTCGTCATCGCGGTTCAGTTGCTCGGTGAACAACCGAGCGCGTCGCGTGAGGACGTTGACTCGATCCTCGTCGGATTCCGCGATGTCGAAGTGACGCTCGAGTACGTCGGTCAGTTCGGCCCACTTACTCTGCTGCTCGTACAGACCGGCGAGCGCGCCGAGCGCTTCCGGATCTTCGCCGCGCAGATCGAGCACTCGCTTCCAACCTTCGATTGCACCGTCGACGTTGCCCAAGCGTTCGGCCGACAAATGCGCCATTTTCGCGCGGATCTCGGCCTCTTGCACGTCACCCACGGCATTTTCGAGTTCGCGCTGATAGACCGCGCCGAGCTCGCTGTACGCCGCGCTCTGCTCGTAAATGCGACCGAGGGCCAGGATCGCATCCTCGTTGGTCGGCGCGAGCTTGTCGAAGATGGCACGGTAGGCCCGCACGGCGTCTTGCGTCTGACCGAGATGCTCTTCGTATACTTGACCCAGTCGCGTGTAGAGTTCGACGCGCTCGTGGTCGTCGTCCGTAGCTGCGGCGCGCTGCTCGAGGACACCGGCCAACTCCGGCCATTGCTCGAGCGACGTGTAAATGCGATCCAAGTTCGCCAGCGCGTCGTTTTCGTGCGGCGCAACCGTCAGCACGTAACGGTAGGTTTCTTCCGCCTTTGCCACGTCAGCGAGCTCTTCCTCGAACACGCGAGCGAGGCGCTTACCGACCAAGGCCTGAGTGGCAGGCTCGATGTCCTCCATACTCAGCACGTCCGCATAGGCGTTCGCGAGCGGCTCCCAGCCGCCATCGAGCATACTGGCCAGGCGTTCGATCTCCTCGCCCGTGCGCTCGTCCAGAGGGCTCTCCTTGATGGCCCTCACGTGCACGTTGAATGCGAGTACCGGATCGAGCAGTCGCTCTTCGGCATCTTCGGCGATGCGGTGGTACATCGCCACGCGTTCGGCGGGATCGGTGGTGTGTGAGAGCTGTGCTTCGCGTACGCGAATCAGCTTCTCCCACTCGCTGGACGCCTGATACAAAGGCTCGAGTATCTCGCCGATTTCGAGCTGTTTGGTGCCGCTCTCGAACAGCGCTTCGAGCGCCCGCAGCGTGTCTTCGTGCTCAGGCGCGGCGCTGATCACCTCGCGATATGCCGAGATGGCCTTGTCCAGATCGCCCAGACGCACCTGATAGACCTGCCCCAAGCGATACTTGAACTCTAGAATCTCTTCCGGGCTCTGACCGACCTCGGACTCGCGCACGAGAACCTCGGACAAGTCTTGCCAGCGCTCCATCTGGGTGAACAGGCGATCCAGGGCACGGACTGCGCTCTGGTTTTCCGGATCCGCGGCCAGCACCCGGCGATAGCGGGTCACCGCATTCTCCAGGTTCTCGAGCTGCACCTCGTAGACCTGCGCGACACGCAGGCCGAGATCGACGAAGCGCTCGTGGTCGTTCTCCAATTTGTCCAGCTCGGCGTCGTACAGCGAGGCCACCGCTGGCCAACGCTCGATCATCATCGCCAGCCGCTCCAGCGAGCCGAGTGATTCTTCGTTCTGACTGTCGACACCGATCGCACGCGCGTAGGTCTCGAAAGCCCGCGAATGATCGCCGAGGCTCTCTTCGTACAACCGCGCGATACGGTGCAAGAGCTCGACCTTCGCGAAGGGATCTTCCGTGAAGCGAACCTGCACCTCGAGCACGCTGATCAGCTTCTCGTACTCGCCGGTTGCGTCGTACACCGGCTCGAGGACGGAGGCGGCGGCGAGCGGCGCCTTCTTGCCGTTCTTGATGCCCTCGAGAGCGCTCAAAGTCGGCAGGTGGTCCGGCTGAATATTGAGGATTTCTCGGTACAAATCGACGGAGCGGTCGATGTCGCCCAGGTGCTTTTCGTACAGCTCGGCGATCCGATACTGATAACTGACCGCTTCGGCCGGATCGGCCGTGAGCTCGGCTTCGTGCTGCAGGATGCTGAGCAGTTCCTGCCAATTGCCGGCAGTTTGGTAAAGCACGTCCAAGCGGCTGAGCGCCGTCAGGTCGTCTGGGTCGAGCTCGAGCACCTTTTGATAGGTGTCGATGGCCCGTCGCACGTCGGACAGCTCTCGCTCGTAGACCGCGCCGACTTGGTAGAAGATCAGCTTCTTCTCGTCCGTATCCAGGACCAAATCGGCCTTCTTGGAATAGACGGAAAGCAGCTCTTCCCAGCGCGAAAGGCCGAGATAGAGCTTCACCAGGGCGTCGATGCTGTGCAGATCTTCGCCGTCGATCTCGAGAATTTTCAGGTACACGCCGATCGCGTTTTCCTGACGTTCGAGCACGTCTTCCTCCAACTGCGCGGCCTGATAGAGGGCGCCCTTCTGGGCTTCGACGTCCTCCAAGATCTCGGCCTTACGCTGCAGGATCAGCGACATGTCACCATAACGTTCTGCACGCTGGAACAGCGTCTGCAGCGACTCGGCCGCAGCTAGATTCGTGGGGTCGATGCTGAGCACCTTGCGGTACAGCTCGATCGCCCGATCACCATCGCCAACCATGTGCTCGTACACGCCGGCCGCAGACGCATACAGACGGCTGCCGAGCTCGGGATCCTTCTGCGCCACGGCCAACTGTTCGAACACGCGCGCCAGATCGGTGAATCGACCCGTCAAGCGCGCCAAGCGATCCAGACCCGCCTGTGTTTCTTCGTGTGCCGGGTCGACCGCCAACGCGCGAGCCAGCGTATCGAACGCCGCATTGACGTCCCCCGCGGCATCTTCGTGGAGCGCGGCTACCTGGTGCAAGAGCTCGACCTTGCGCGACGCCTCCTTGGCCTGCGCGACCTGCACTTCGTGCACGCCGATCAGCTTTTGGTAGTCGCCCTGACCACGGTACAAGGGTTCGAGGATCTCGGCGATCGCCAGCGAGTGCGTGCTGTCGGCGGCGAGTCGCTCCAGCGCTCCCAGCGCCGTTTGGTTGGTCGGATCGCGATCGAGCACCTGACGGTAGCCTTCGATCGCAGCTTCCGTTTGGCCCATCTGACCTTCACGGAGAGATGCCAAGCGCAGCATCAAGTCGCGCTGAGCGTCGTCCGTATCGGCCAAGCCGAGTTGGGTCTCCAGGTTGTCGGCCAGTTCGTTCCACAGGCCGCGCCGGGTGAATAGACCATCCAACGCATTGAGGGCGACGTGACTCGTCGGATCCAGTGCGAGCACCTCGCGGTAAGCCGCGATGGCTTCGTCCGGTTTGCCCAGTTTCTCTTCGTAGACTTGAGCCATCTGCGAGTAGATGGCCTCACTCTCGGCGCCGTCCTCGGCCAGATCGATGCGCCGACGAAACACGCTGATCAGCTCTTCCCAGTGGCCGGTGCCGCGGTACAAGGCGTCCATCGCGTGCAACGCCTCGGCGTCCGCCGGATCCAGCTTCAGCACCTTTTCGTAGCTGGCGGCGGCTTGCGAAACTTTGCCCAAGCGCTCTTCGATCACGGCCAAGCGCATCCAATACTGGCGAGCCAACGCCGGCTCATCGAGCGAGCCAGCCACGTCGTTGTAGATGCCGCGCAGCTCGTCCCAGGCCCCCGCCTGCCCGGCCAGCTGCTCGAGTTCGAGCAAGGTCTCGCCTTGCGACGGATCTTCCTTCAACGCTCGCGCCTGCGCGTCGAGCGCCCGGTCCAGCGAGCCGAGTTGATTGGCCGCGGTGGCCGCGATCTTGCGCAGCAAGAAAACGCGCCGCTCGACCTGCGAGTCACTGACGGCCAGGATCTCGAGGGCGCCGATCAGCTTCTCCCAGTCACCGCGCGTCTCGTAGATGGTTTCGAGAATCGCCGCCGCTTCGCCGCTGAGCGATTCGCTCTTCAGCATGCCCTCGAGGGCCAAACGCGCGCCCTCGTGGTCAGCGTTGATCAGCAGAATCTCTCGGTAGTTGGCCAAAGCGCCCGCTTCGTCGCCCAAGTATTCGAGTTCGGTCTCGGCGAGCCGGAACTTCAAGTCGACGAGCACGTTCTCGTCGCCCTCGAGCTCGATCCGCCGCCTCAACACCTCGGCGTAGGGCTCCCAGCTCTTGGTCTTCTGATACAGCGCATCGAGTGCCGCCAAAGTCGCCGAGTCCGCGGGGTCGTCCTCCAGCACGGCCTGGAAGGTCTCGATCGCGGCTTTAGGATCGCCAATCTGCACTTCGAACAGCTTGGCGATCTCGTACAAGATGCGCTTGCGCTCTTCCGGCTGATCCGCGAGCTCACGCTTCTTCTCGTAAACGTCCAGCAAATCACGCCAGCGCTGCGTCTGCCGATACAGACGCTCGAGCGCGCCGAGCGCGACCTGATTGTCGGGATCGCTCTCGTACACGGCGCGGTACTCGGCCAAGGCGTCGTCGACGCGCTTCGCCTCTTCCACGAAAACGCGCCCCAAGCGCAGGCGAAGCGCGTTCGCGGTCGGGACGTCGCGCTGTTCGTCCGCCGTCAACACGGCCGAGCTGTAGGCCGCGATCACGTCGTCCCAACGGGCCGTGACTTGCGCCACGCGCTCCATGTCCGCCTGGCTCTGCGCATCGGCGGGGGCGAGCTTGAACGCCGCCAAATAGCGGTCGAAAGCCTTCACTTTGTCGTTGATACGCGATTCGTACAAGCCCGCCACTTCGCGCAGCAACCCGAGACCGTCTTCGGCGTGCTGCACGTGCCCGAGCTTCACCTCGATCGCCGTCGCTAACCCCTTGGGGTTGTTTGCGGTGGTGTAGATGGGGATCAGGCGCTCGGCGGCGGCGAGGTTGTTCTCGTCGAAGCTCAGCACCTTCTCGTAAGCCTTCGCCGCGCGGTCCGGCTTGCCCTTTTGGGTCATCCAAAGCTCAGCGATCTTCATCAGCATGCCGATGCGCTGCGGCGTGTCGGTGGCACGCGCCTCGTTGCTTTCGAGCACGCGGATGAATTCATCCCACTTGCCCGTATCGGCGTAGAAGACCTCGAGATCGTCCCAACGCCCGAGAGTGACGTAGCGCTTCTTGAGTTGCTCCTGAGCGCGTCGATCGTCCGGCTGCAGCGTGAGCAGTGCCCGGTAGGC
>Ga0302321_100005527_pt1 | contig 11076 bp, 10 predicted proteins | sample Fen_T0_1_FD_202505 | JGI IMG/M metagenome (GOLD analysis project Ga0302321, IMG submission 202505) | Peat permafrost microbial communities from Stordalen Mire near Abisko, Sweden - Fen_T0_1 | ecosystem: Environmental > Terrestrial > Soil > Wetlands > Permafrost | place: Sweden: Abisko...
GGATCGTCGCCCGGCACCAGTGAGCTGGACGCTACGTGGGTGTGGCCCTTGGAGACAAAGTAGTCGATGAAAGCCTGGCGTATGCCGGAAACAGTGGTGAGGTTCATTGGGTCAGTGGCTCAAACATCGAGCGAATGGATAAGCATCGGGGAAAGTCAGCGCCAAAAAAAATAGCGATTCGCAAAGAATCGCTATTTTAGCGTACCCATCACTTTTTCCCTATGCCGGCACACGGCGCAGGCATGGCTTTCAGCCGACTTCGAAGCCGAGCCGCAGCTTTACCGTTTCGTATTTTTCCGTGAGGTGCTGTTCGGAATTTCCGCCCATATTCAATGTGGCATAGCGATGGCTGCCCAGCCATTTCATCTCGCGCTCGAGCCCGCCGCCGGTCTTGATGAACAGTGCCAGGAATGCATCGGGATCGAATTCCTGCAGCCACTTGAGCTTTTCGTGCCCGGGCGGGTTGGCCAGCGGCGTGCCGTCGAATTTGCGGAATACGAAGCTGGTCGCCACCTTGTATTTGCCGCGTGCCGGCGTCAGGTCGGGCGTCGCATCGACCGCAATTTTCAGCGCGACATCGTGCAGGTTGATGCCGTCGACTTTTTCATACAAATCCGAAAACTGCGCGGCCATGCGCGGGTTCACCTCGATCATGCGGCAGGCGCCGGTCTCCGTGTTGATGCGCATTTCGACATTGAACAATCCATGGTCTATGCCCAGTGCAGCGATGATCTTCCTTGCCGTGGCCAGTGCGCTTTGCGCATGCCGCTCCGGCAGGCGCGTGGGATATTCGAAGCGCATGAATTGATCGGTGCCCGGATACATCACCGCATCGACAATGCCCAGCATATGAATCTCGCCGTTGATGACCACGCCATCGACGTTGATCTGCTGCCCGTCAATCAACTCCTCGGCCAGCATCCAGTGCGCGTCGACATCGAAGTCGGTGAGCTTGCGCACGACATCATTAAACGGCCGCACCAGGCGCTTGATGATGTATTTTTCCCAGGGATGGAACGTCATGTGCTGCTGCAGCTCGGCAAAATTATCGACGCGCCGCGCCAGCACCGAATAAGCCGCTTTCACCGGCTTTACATAAAACGGAAAGCGCAGCGGGATCTCGTCGGCCGACTTGAAGGTGTAGGGAAACGCATGAAATGCGACATTGGCCTCGGGCACATCGCGCTGCAGGATGCGCCGCGCCACGAATTTGTGCTGCGCGGCAATCAGCGCCTTCGGGTCGGCGCCGGGCAGGCCCAGCTTTTTTGCCAGCAATGCGCCGACCAGCGCGCCGAATTGCTCGTTGCTTGACGTAATGCCATGCAAAGGCAGGCCGCGATACTTCTTTTCCAGCTTGTCGACAAAGCGAAAAACGTCAAACGTCAGCAGCCGCGCATTGCTGGGAAAGCTGAACAGATCGAAGCCTTCATAGAAGAATCGGTAGCCGGTAACGTCGTTCCCGCCGCCGGCGCGGTTTTCCGACGCTTTTTGCAATTGGCCCCGATCCCAATCCGCATCGAATAAAACAAGAATATTTTTTGTCGTTTTAGCCATGATGTCCTGTTGTCCGTCCGACCATGTACGGCTCAGGCGGGCATGCGGATTCTAGCAGCCATCAACGATGAAAAAATTTTCCGATACAAACGGTTACGCGGCGATTCAACCGGAAATTCTTGCATTGTCAGGTGGCGCAGTGTCCCGACAAGGCGCGGGCAGCATTCGGCGCGACCTCCAGGATCAGGCTGCTTTTTCCGTGATCACCTGTGGCGCAGCCGGCAGCTGTTCGTTGGCGGCCGCCTGCGTGAGAGCCAGCGCGCGCGCTTTGGCGCCAGCCACACTGGCTGTTTTTGTCGGCTCCCCCATGCTCAAGCCCTCGGCATAGACGACCTCCACATCCGTAATACCAAGCAGCCCGAGGAAATGCCGGACCTGGGTCACTTGCGCATCGCGCGTGGTGCCCGCGTGCAGGCCGCCGCGCGTGGTAAACACGTAAGCCTGTTTGCCCGTCAGCAACCCGACCGGGCCGGTATCGGTATAGCGAAATGTCACACCCGCCCGGGCGATATGGTCAAAATACGATTGCAGCATCGAAGGAATGCCGAAGTTGTACATGGGCAAGCCGATCACGACGACATCGGCGGCGCGAATTTCATCGATCAGCGCATCGGAATAGGCGGTAACTTCCTGTTGAGCAGCAGTACGTGCCTCTGGCTTCGCCAGGAAAGACTGGAACCGGTCTGCCGTCAGATGCGGCATGGGAGAGAGTGAAAAATCCCGCACAACCACGCGGCTGCCAGGAGTGGCGGCTTGCCATGCAGCCACGAATCCGTCATTGAGCTGCGAAGACTGTCCGTGTACGGAAAACAGGCTGGCGTTAATTTGCAAAAGGGTTTTCATGATGTGCTCCTTGCGGGTTATCGGGACAGGCGTGTCATGGCTCTATTTAAATATTGATTTCCCCGATAGAAAAGCGGAATAATTAGCCCGTTTCAATCGAATAAACTGATATATGCCCAAGTCCGCCAAGCTGGCTGCCGCATCCGAACTGTCGCGCGCCCATTCGCCCACCACCCCGCATATATCGCTGGAGCAATGGCGCGCCCTGATCGCGGTCATCGAGGCCGGCAGCTACGCGCGCGCCGCCGCGCTGCTTCACAAGACCCAGTCAAGCGTGACCTACGGCGTGCAGAAAATAGAATCCCAGTTGAACCTGAAGCTGTTCGAAATCAAGGGCCGCAAGGCGCTTGTCACCGGTGCGGGCCAGGTGTTGTACCGGCGCGCTCGCACGCTTGTGGAAGAAGCGCTGGCCCTTGAGCGCGGCGCAGGCTCCATGGCCGAAGGATGGCAGCCCGAATTGCGAATCGCCGCCGAAATCATTTTCCCGACGTGGCTGCTGCTCGAAGCCATGGAGGCGTTCTCGCAGGAACGGCCTGAAACGCGCATTGAACTCTACGAAACAGTGCTGGGCGGCACCGATGAGGCCATTGTCGAGGGCAAGGTCGATCTCGCCATTTGCTCGCACATTCCTGCCGGCTACGCCGGTGACCTGCTGATGAGTGTGCGTGCCATTGCGGTGGCCCACCCCGGCCACGCACTTCACAAGCTCGGCCGACCGCTTACTCACCGCGACCTGCGGCAATATCGCCACATACTGATCCGGGATTCCGGCAGCAAACGCACCCGCCACGTCAACTGGGAAGGCGCTGAACAGCGCTGGACCGTCAGCAACAAGGCCACCTTCATTCGCGCGCTGACCATGGGCCTCGGCTTCGCCTGGTTCCCTGAGGACGCGATACGCGAAGAACTTCGCCAGGGCTTGCTTAAACCGCTGCCGTTGCGAGAAGGCCGCGAATTTGTCGGGCAGCTCTACCTGGTGTTTGCCGACCAGGAGTACACCGGCCGCGACACCAGGCGTATGGCAGAAATCCTGCGCAGCCGAATTGGCGAGACCTGTATCAAGGAAACTGCCAGGACAGCGGCGCACGGTAAGCGGGGCAACGCTGCCTGACCCGGAAATTCTCCCGCGCAGGTTTATCCCCTGCCAGGCGCACAACACGCGCAGGCGTCAGCCGGGTAACTCGGGGCCTGCCGGCACTTGCACAGCGCATAAACGACCCATGAGCCGCGCCGGTGCTTGACTTTACGGCTGCCGAGCCGGGCGGATGTGTCTGCCACCGCGAGCGCGGCCTTGAACAGAAACAAGTCGGAGCCGGTAAAAACGAAGCGTTGGATCGGGAATCTCCCGATGGTAACCGGCACAGCCAGGCGTAGTCTCAACGGAACAATATTATTTTCAATTCCGTAGCGCCAACCCGGGTTTTGCTGCCATGAACTGCGTCTCCCTGCCCATTTGGAATCCCACACCGCTCGACAATACCCGTGACCGCCTGGCCGATGACTTCGCGCAGCGTATTTTCGAGGCCGCACCCGAAATCGGCAAATGCATTGAGCTTGCCGCGAAGCTGCATGAAGGCGCTTGCGACAGGCACGCCACCGCGCGCGCCATGCAGCTGCTGGCCGGCCGCTGCCGTGAACTGCAATCCCACGCTGCGGCGGCAGTCCGGCGGATTTTCGACTACCGCCTCTCGCTCATGGTGAATGGCGGCGAGCGCGCGGCGCACGCCGCGCTGGACAATCTCACGCTGTTGTCCGACGAACGCCTCGACGAGGAAATCGCGGTCAGCCGCTATAGCCGCCGGCTGAAGGAACAATGTGATTTTGCGTACTGGTCGCTGACACGACGCATTGCCACCCTCGCCGGCACGGGCCATCCCACCGATCGAAACAATCCGGTGTTTCCGCACACGTTCGCGCAAGCGATGCTGGACGCAATCGGATTGCTGGAAAACGAGCCCGACGTGCGGCTGCTGTTGTTCAAGAGTTTTGGGCCGTCGCTTCTCGACATCGTCCCGGCCGTTTACGCCGCTGCCAACACAGCACTGGCGGCGTGCGGCATGGACGTCGACGCCGGTGAGTACGCGGCTCACACAGCCGGCAATGCAATGCATGTCCCCGGGACGCTTCGGCCCGGTGGGGAAGTCCGGCCCGATGACTCGCGCGAAAATGACCAGCTGGTCTCCACGCTCACCCATCTGCTGGCGCGGTCAGGCAGCACACAAGCGACTTACGTCGACGTCGGCAGCGAGTCACTGCCGTGCAACCTGCCGCCTGCGACCACAGCGACGCGTGCGGATCCCCTGGTGACGTTGCCGACGGCACCGCCAGTCCGGGCCATTGCACCGCCGGCAGAGTCGGCCGATCCGGCCTGGTATTTTGACCTGCGCAGCTTTGGCGAACAGCCGGTGGCGGAACCATCCGCGCCCGGCGCAAGGTCTGCGCCGTCCCGCACACTGCACGGCACCCGCCAGACTTTGCAGGGCAAGCTGACGGTGGAGGAACAAGTGGTCAATGACGTCGTCACCGTCATGTTCGACCGGCTTTTGGTGGAACCTAGGCTGCCCCCGGCACTGCGGGAAGTGATGGCACAATTGCAGTTGCCGGTGCTGGAGATGGCTCTGGGTGACGACAGGCTGCTGACCCAGGTCGAGCACCCCGTGCGCCGGCTCATCGATCTCATTGCCGCATTCGGCCTGACGCTGGGTCGCGGTGCGGATGACGACGACATCGTGCGTGCAATAACCAACAGTATCGACGGGCTGGTAAAGATCCATCACACCCAGGCAGACCCGTTTTCGCTGGTATTCGAAGAACTCGATGAGCTCTTCCACTATCGCGAAGAATCGGCGTTGCGCGATGACGGCGACCTGCGCTCGCTGGAACGCCGCGAGGCAATCGAATTTGCCGCCGCACAGGCTGATCGCGAAATCACACTGCGCCTTCAGCACATCCGGCTTCCAGCCGCCATCAAGCACTTCATCCTGAACACGTGGCGCGATGTGCTGATCCACGACTACCTTCACGGCGGCCCGCGCGGCGAACCCTGGAGACTGGGACTGGCGACACTGGACGATATCGTCAGGAGCCTGCAACCCGCGACCGATGACAGCGAACGCCGGCGTCTTGCGCGCTACCTGCCGTCCTTCATCGAGCTGTTGATGAACGTGCCCGATGCCGGTGAGGACCAAGATTTGGTGGCGTCGAATTTCTTTGTGGAGCTCGATCGTGCACAGCAACTTGCCGCAGAAGGCCGTTGGGATGAGATCGGCGGCGAAACGCTTGCCACCGAGCCCGCGACGTTTGCGCAATCGCGGGCGGCACCACCACCTGTTGCCGCGCACTCGGCGGCCGGCCCGGCCTGCGGCGACTGGGTCGAAATTCATGACCCGGGTGCCGCCGGCGATGCCGGGCGCTGGCGGCTCAACTGGATCACCTCGATCCAGGGCACTTGCATCTTAAGGCAGTATGAAACCAATCAAGTGCGACACATGCGCAGGGCGGAGTGGACCGATCGGCTGGAACGCGGCGAGATCCGCCAGGCACGCGGACTGGGCATCGCCGATCGCATCGTGAGCGAGGCGCTTGAAACCGTTTCACGAAAGACGCGCCGTGAACAAGCCTCGCAGGCCGGCCATGCCGCGGCGGCTCCCATCGTGAGATTGGGCATACCGGCGCTATCCGCACCACTCGGCTTCAACCTGGCCAGTCTCTAGCGATTTCGGCGTGCGATGCATGTAAAGGAAAGGACATCCGCGGATGTCCTTTCCTTGCATGCCGGGCCGCCAGGCATCACTTTTTCTCTGGCCTGGGCAGTGCTTCCATCATGCACTTGCGGTGATCTTCCGCAGCCAGGTCCTTGCACTTCTCCATGGCCTTCTGGTGGGCTTCGCAGCGGGTTTTTTTCTCCGCGTCGGGCGCTTTGCTGCAATCGCGCGGTGGATGATGTCCTTCGGCTCCCGGTGGCGGACCGGGCGGCGTGTCGGCAAACGCAAGCGACATGGTCAGTCCGAACAGCAAACTGCTCAACAAGCTGCAAATTTTTTTCATGGCAAAACCTCTCTAGGATTGAATTGGCCAGTCATCGATCATGACGACCTGGTACCGGCAGCCGCGCGAATTGCCGGGCTGCCCGGCACACGCACGCGACCGCCGGCGGTTACCGATCGTGGCCCAGCATAGCTTGCACCTGGCCCGGCATTCTGCCGATATTGTTAAAAACGTGTGCGAATTAACAATACGGCACGAAACCCCCCGTACTATCCTCGTTTCAGCGCCGGCTACAGAGAATCGGTGCCGTAATGCGATTCGGAACACAGGCAGCAACAAGCCGCGACACCGCGTTCGGGTTTTTCGTCATCAAAGGTCAGGAAATTCCTGACAACATCCATTCGCGGCCTCCGTCATACTCCAGCCTTCGCACCCCTTTGCCAATCCGGTATCCATGAAGCCCGCGCCACCTTTCCCGCGAGACCGAGCAAATGCGGTTACCCGCCTGCGCCACAGTTCTGGCGTGTGCTGCTGTGCGATCAACCCGCGCTCGCGCACACCCCTGCCCGCTTCCCGATGACCACCACTTTTCGCATCCTGATGGTCGAAGATTCCGCCGACGACGCCGAACTCCTGCGGTATGCCTTGCGCAATGCCGCATTCCAGCATTCCGCCACGCGCGTGGATACCGAAGCAGACTACCTCGCCGCCATTGCGGATTCATTGCCCGACGTGGTGCTGTGCGACTACCACCTGCCGCGCTTCAGCGCCGACCGCGCGCTGCAGATTCTCCATGAGCGCGCACTCGATATCCCGTTTATCGTTGTCTCGCACCACATCGGCGAAGATGCCGCCGTCGCCGCCATGCAGAACGGCGCCCACGATTATTTGCTGAAGAGCCGCCTCGGCCGTCTCCCGCGCGCCATAGAATCCGCCATCGAGCGCACGACCACGCGAAGGCAGAAAGCCGCGGCCGAAAAAGCGCTGCAGACCAGCGAGGCCATGAAACGCGGCATTCTCAATTCGCTCAGCACCCGAATCGCCGTCATCGACGGCGCGGGCGTGATCGTCGCCACCAACAAAGCCTGGGAAAATTTTGGCGACCTGCGCAGTGCATTCTTCCGCCATCCCGCCACGGTGGGCAACAACTACATCAATTTGCTGCGCGAATTCGCCGGTCGCGGCGACCAGCCGGCGACGCGCGGCCTCAAGGACGTGCTGTCGGTGATCAATCGCGAAACCGCGTTTACGTCACTTGAATACGAACTCGACCTGCCCGACGGCAAGCACTGGTTTGTCGCGCGCGCCATGCCGCTGGCCGACAGCACCGACGGTGCCGTGATTTCACATGAGGATGTGACCGATCGCATGCTGGCGCACGCGATGCTGCGCGATACCAACAAACGGCTGCAGGTGGTCTCCAAGCGCGTGCTCAGCATCCAGGAAGAAGAGCGGCGCGGCATCTCGCGTGAACTGCACGACGACATCGGCCAATCGCTGACCGCATTGAAAATCGGCCTTCACCGGCTGGCACAACGCGTGCCCGACGCGCACCGGGTGCTGCTCGCCGAGTGCCTGGGCATCGCCGATTCGACACTGGACAAGCTGCGCAACCTGTCGCTTGAACTGCGCCCGCCGCAGCTCGACCAGCTGGGACTGCAGGATGCACTGGGCTGGCTGGTGGACCGGCAACGCAGCACCACCGGCGTCAAAGTCGACTATCAATGCACGGGCCTCGACGAACGCCTTCCGCCGGACCTCGAAATTGTCTGCTACCGCATCGCGCAGGAGGCGCTCAACAATGCCACCCGTCATTCCCGGGCCGCGCAGATCAGCCTGCGCGTAGACGTCAACGACCGGCTGCTGACCCTGGCCATCCGCGACGATGGAGTAGGATTCGATATGGCCGCCGCGCACAAGAAGGCGCTGAAAAGCGGCAGCCTTGGCTTGATCAGCATGGAAGAGCGCGTGCAACTGGTGGGCGGAAGGCTGAAAATTCGCAGTGTTCCCGGCAAGGGCACCGATATCACGGTTGCCTTCTTCATCGACAGGCCCGATAAGGCGGCTGGCTCGTTGCACGATGGCGGCCAGCCGGACGATTCAACTGAAACTGGCGGCGCGACGCATGCGCCGGTGAATCCATGAGCATAACCCGTGTATTGCTTGCCGACGATCACAACCTGGTCCTCGCGGGAATTCGCGCGCTGGTCGAGGAAATCGAGGGCGTGCAGATCGTCGCGGAAGCCGGCAACGGCCGCGAAGCCGTGGCAATGGTAAAGCTGCACCGGCCCGACCTGGTGATCATGGATATCACCATGAAGGAACTCAACGGCATCGAAGCGACGGCGCAGATAAAGGCAGAGGCACCCGCCACCCGCGTCTTGATTCTATCCATGCACACCACCGAAGATTTCGTGCGCCGTGCGATCATGGCCGGCGCTTCCGGTTATCTGGTGAAGGACTCGGCGCCGCTGGACCTGAGGATGGCCATTGCGGCCGTGCTGCGCGATGAAATATACCTTTCGCCGCGGGTTTCGAAGCACGTGATATCCGGCTTCCTGCACGGCAAACCCCAACATGAGGGCACGTCCATGGATGCGCTGACCGCGCGCCAGCGCGAAATCCTGCAGATGATCGCTGAAGGTAAAAGCACCAAGGAGATCGCGTTCCAGCTCGATGTCAGTGTGAAGACGGTTGAAACGCACCGGGCGGCCCTGATGGAGCGCCTGGACATCCATGACATCGCCGGGCTCGTGTTGTACGCGGTGAGGCACGGCCTCATCAGCGTGGATCGCGAAAACCCCTAGGTCGAGCTTCGCACCCGCGGAATCTCACCTTGATTCCGCCTCGCGAGGCGATGCCGCCATACCGCTGCCTGCAGCGCGCGTGTGCTAGTGTTGCCGCCGCCGACGCCCAAAATGCCGACAAGCACATTCCCGCTTGAATCCCGCCCCGCACGCACTAGAATATGCGCTGAATTTTCCAAAGGGGACGGCTAACGTGATTCGAAATCTGGGTGCACTGTTCGTAGTGCTGGCGCTGGGCGCATGCAGTTCCATGAAGGTGGCGGAGGTCGACTCGAAATCGGGGTATTTTCCGGGCTCCACCAAAGCAACGGTCTTGACGAACAAGGCAGTCGATCTGGATTCGAGGAAAGCCCTGCTGCTGATTCCGAATGGGGATTTCATCAAGGGCCAAATGGCCAACATCAAATACTTCGGCGAAATCATCACCTTCGACGACCTGGAAAAACGCATTGTCCAGGGCAATCTCGGCGACAAAGTGCCGTCGGTGCGTGACCGCATCGGAATCAGCAATGCGGCCAAATACTACAAGTCCTTCCTCTGGTTCCGCATTGAAAGACTGGGTGAAGGCACCAACCAGCGCGCCCGCTTCATACTTACCGATCCGCTGACGCAGGAAGATTATTTTGTCGCCGAGACAAAGCTTGATTTCATCTGGACCGGCGTCAATGACCAGAACAACTGGTATCCGATGTTCAATTCATTGATCGACTATGTCAGGCAGAATTCGAAGACGTACCAGAAATAGCAGCAGGGAATGGCGCTTGTATTCGCGCTTGCTTTGTACGGTGCTTCAGCATTGAAGTTCCGCTTTTTTTCTACGTAATGCGTACCCATCATGCACGACAATATCAAATCCCTGATCCGCACCATCCCGGATTTTCCGCGACCCGGAATCCTGTTTCGCGATATCACCACGCTACTCAACGATCCGGGCGGCCTGCAGGCGACGACGGCAGCATTTGCCTTGCATTGCCGCGGAAAGAAGATCGACCTGGTGGCCGGCGTCGAAGCGCGTGGTTTCATTATCGGCGCACCGCTGGCACAGGTGCTGGGCGTGGGCTTCGTGCCGATTCGAAAATCGGGCAAGTTGCCGGGCGCCACCGTGGGACTCGATTACCAGCTCGAATACGGCAGCGACCGTATCGAACTGCATGACGGCGCCATCGCCGGCGGCGCCGGCGTGCTGCTGGTCGATGACCTGATTGCCACGGGCGGCACCGCGCACGCGGCGGCGATGCTCATCGAAATCGCCGGCGGCACGATTATCGATTGCCTGTTCGTGATCGACCTGCCCGACCTGGGCGGAAGGGAGCGTCTTCACGCGGCCGGCTATTCATCGTTCGCACTGTGCCAATTCGAAGGGGAATAGCCTGAAACCGTTCACGGCAGCTTGCCCGAAATCTGCTGATACGCGCGGGCGACGCCGGGGCCGGTGACATAGCTGTCGAATAGAAACCCGCGCAATGCGCTGTCGCCTGCGAATTTTGTCCTGAATTCTTCAAGCCTCACCGATTTGCGCGCCAGCTCGAGCGACTCGCCGCGCGCGAACGCGGCACGCGTCTGGCTGTCGATGGATTTGAGCAGCTCCACCATGCTGCGCACAAAGCTGTCATCGCGCATCACCGGCCCATGGCCGGGCACCAGCACGGCAGCCTTCAGTGCCAGCATGCTTTCCAGTGTGGCGACGTAATCGACCGGAAATGATGTGGTGCCGAACAGCGGAATCGGCCACACCACCAGGTCGCCGGTGATGAGGATATTTTCTTTCGGCAGGTGCACCACGATATCGGCGGCCGTATGTCCACGACCCAGGTACCTCAGGTCGATCACGCGCGTGCCGCGTACCAGCCGCAGGTGCTTGTCGAAACTCTGAGTTGGCCTGACC
>Ga0302321_100005528_pt1 | contig 11075 bp, 8 predicted proteins | sample Fen_T0_1_FD_202505 | JGI IMG/M metagenome (GOLD analysis project Ga0302321, IMG submission 202505) | Peat permafrost microbial communities from Stordalen Mire near Abisko, Sweden - Fen_T0_1 | ecosystem: Environmental > Terrestrial > Soil > Wetlands > Permafrost | place: Sweden: Abisko...
GGCCCGCTGGCATGGAGCCATCGTTGAGCAGCGGCAACTTGGGTCCGGTGTCGTGATTGGTCTGCACGCCGACCATGTCTCCCAGGAAATTCTTCGGGTTGTGCGTGTGCTGCGGCACGCCGGGAAGCAGCGGATACGTCCAGCCCGTGAAGACGTGCGCGAACGCCTCGACGATGTCCTGGTCGTACGAGGGAATCGGGTTGCCCGACGCGTCCTTCAGTTGCGATCCGTCGAGGTTCAGCTCCCAGACGCCCAGCGAGAAGAGCTGCAGAAGTTCGCGCGCGTAGTTTTCGTTGGGATTGACCTCGCCGGCCGGCTTGTCGTTGTTGACCATGTTGAGGTAGTCGCCCATCACCGAGGACAGCGTCACGCGGGTCAGGAGGTCCTCAAAATTGCCGAACGCGTTGTCGAGGAAGATCTGCTGGTACTTCGCCATGCCGTAGGCCTCGTTGATGTCGAGGCCCGACGTCACCATGATCTGCGACAGCGCGAATGCGACGCGCTGCCGCAGCTGGTCCGTCCCCGCCAGCGCGTTCTGGAAGAAGGCGTTCTGCACGAGGAACAGCGAGTAGTAGTCGCGGCCGCACGTCGGGTCGGGATCCGTCGGACAGAACGTCGCCCGCTGTCCTGCGGGCACGTACTTGATCGCCGGATATTGGGACGGAGGTGCCGCGAACTGCTCGTTGATGTAGCCGTTCACGCCGACGGCCCTGACGTGCGCGGCGAGCGCATCGCCGGGTCCGAACGTCGCCTGGTCGAGGAGACGCGCGACGTCGGCGTCGACCTGGCGCGACGTCAGCGGCGAGCACATCACCACGCCTTCGAGCAATGATGCGCCCGCCATCTTTTCGTGCATCGTGAGGTCCGGCAGGAAGCGGTGATTCGATTCGCTCTTCATTCCGCCAGGGTAGAAGCTGCGGTACACCGGCTGGCTGCCGGACACCGCGGGCACCGGAATCCAGAACGCGATCGCCTCGAAGATCCAGTCGGGATTCTGCTTGGTGAGCGCGCATTCGTTCGCGTCGGCCGTGTAGAAATGCGAGTTGGGTCCGACGCCCGGTGTCCCGAAGAACCGGCACACGGGTAATGCGGCAGGGTTGTCGCCGGTCGACGCATAGGCGGCGAACTCGACGCCGGTGCGCTGCCATCCGGGGATCATCACGTTGGCGTCGAGCATCGCGGCCTCGGCCGGATTCGCCGTCATGAAATAGTGATTGAGCGACGCGTTGAAATACTCGATCACGTTGGCGGTTGGTTCCGCCGCGCGTACTCCGCCGATTCCGCCGAGCAGCAGTGTCAGTGCCAGCGCGACGCCTCCGCGCTTGTGCGCATGCGATGCGTGTGCCATCGGCTTCCCCTTCCTGCGATGCGCATTGCGGCGCGTCCGTCGAACAACGCCACGTCGCGGCGCACGTTGACCGGCGTGCTGTAACGCTTTGTAAGTCCGCGTTGCGGGAGCTTAACGGTTGCGCGCCGCCGCCGGCGACGACGGGCAGCGTTGCAGCGCTTCCATGCCGACGGCATCAAGTTGTCCGGGATGGGCGCGCGCGGAAAAGAGCCAGGAAAGCGCCGTTTTTACGGCTTCATCCGATTGGGGGTGACAAACGATAGAACGAACGTTCTCAGGTGGGAAATCGCCGAGCGCGAAGTTATTAAGTTACATGCGATAACGACGCTAAGTATCTATTTTTTTGAAGAAAACAATTTTGTTGCGTTTCTGATGCTAAGTCATTGTTCGGAAAACGAAAAACCGTTGACCCCCGCCAAACTTCCCTTGTATAGTGGCATCTGGTGGTAAAAAGTGGGTCAAAGTGGGTAAGAAGCGGGTCGCAGTCGGCCTTGCAAGCGCCAGGTTAATGAGCGCTTACCTTCGGCCCGGCGACGAGGAGAACGGCGGTGGCGGGCAATGCAGTCGATTCGGCGGAACTGCCAGGAACGGGGGCAGCAGCGCTTCCCGTGTTTCGTGGCGTCACGCAACAGGCGCTCGACGCCAAGGGCCGGCTGGCCGTGCCTGCGAAGCATCGCGATGCGCTGGCGATGAACGGCCAGGGACGCCTGGTCCTGACCGCCGACCCTTCGCGCTGCCTGCTCCTCTATCCGCTCGCCGCCTGGGAGCCGATCCAGGCGCGCCTCATGGCGCTCTCGTCGTTCAACGAAAAGATCCGCAGCCTTCAACGGCTGCTGGTCGGCTATGCCGATGACGTCGACATTGACACCGCGGGCCGCATCCTCGTGCCGCCGTCGCTGCGCCGCTATGCCAATCTCGACAAGCACGTGGTGCTGGTCGGGCAGGGCCACAAGTTCGAACTCTGGGACGAAGCCCAGTGGCAGGCGCAGACCGCACAGACCATTGCCTTCCCCGCCGACGGCCTGCCGTCGGAACTCGACGGCTTCACGCTGTAGGACGCGGGTGAGCGATGGCATCCATGTTTCCGTCCTGCTTGAGGAAGCCGTGGCGGCGCTGGCGGTCAAGCCGGCGGGCGTCTATGTCGACGCGACATTCGGCCGCGGCGGCCACGCCCGGGCAATCCTCGGCGGGCTGGGACCCGCGGGGCGCCTGGTGGGCATCGACCGCGACCCGGCTGCCGAGGCCGCGGCCGTGGAACTCGCGCGCACCGACGCGCGCTTCGCGTTCCGCCGCGCCTGGTTCTCGGAATTGCCCGACGTCCTGGCCGGCTTGGCACTCGCGCACGTCGACGGCGTGCTGCTCGACCTCGGCATCTCGTCGCCGCAGATCGACGACGCGTCCCGCGGCTTCTCCTTTCGGCACGACGGTCCGCTCGACATGCGGATGGACCCGTCGCGGGGCGAATCCGCCGCCCAATTCCTTGCCCGCGCCACGGTGCGCGAACTGACGGAGGTATTGCGCGACTATGGTGAAGAACGGTCTGCTCAATCGATTGCGAGAGCAGTTGCGGCGAGACGCGCGCTCCACCCGATCGTCGGCACCCGGCAACTGGCGGCACTCGTCGCGGAAGCCATCGGCGCGCGCACGCGGGGTGATTGGCGTCAGGATCCGGCAACGCGGACGTTCCAGGCCCTTCGGATTTTCGTGAACCGCGAACTGTCCGAAGTCACGCAGGCGCTGCCCGTCGTCGTGTCGGCGCTGAATGCTGGCGGCCGGGTTGTCATCATCAGTTTTCATTCGCTCGAGGACCGCATCGTCAAGCGCTTTCTCGTCCGCGCGTCCCAGCCCTATGCGGGCGACCCGGCACTTGCGCGCCTGGCGATACGCACCGATGCACTGCCGGGCGCGCCGCTCGAGCTGGTCGGGCGCGCGGTGAAGCCTTCCGCGCCGGAAATCGCGCGCAATCCGCGGGCGCGCAGCGCCGTGATGCGCGTCGCCATGCGCACGTCCCACGCGCTGCCGGCGGACTGGCCGCGCGGCTTCGCGGAGGCCGTGGCGTGACGCGCGTGAACATCGTCCTGCTGGTTGTCCTCGTCGCCTGCGCGCTGTCGCTGGTGACGTCGCGGCACCAGGCGCGCCGCACCTTCGTCGCGCTCGAGCGCGAGCAGGCGGCGGGCCGCGCGCTGGAAACGGAATACGGACAGTTGCAGCTCGAGCAGTCGACGTGGGGCATGCCGGCGCGGGTCGAGAAGATCGCGCGCGACCAGTTGCGGATGCAGTTGCCTTCGGCGTCCCGAATCGACGTGGTCGCGCTGCCGGAAGCGAAGGGAACTTCACAATGACCGGCGCCGCTGCAATGGCGAGGCGCATGCGCAACGGCGAAGCGCCGCCGCTCGTGTTGCCGCGGTTCCGTTCGCCGATAGTGTTCGGCGCGCTCGCGTTGCTGTTCATCGCGCTGCTCGGGCGCTCGCTGTATCTGCAGTGGTTCGACAACGAATTCCTGCAGGGGCAAGGCTCGGCCCGGCACTCCAGGGAGCTCGAGGTCCCGGCTCACCGCGGCCGCATCCTCGATCGCACGGGCGAGGCGCTGGCGCTCTCCACGCCGGTCAAGTCGCTCTGGGCGTTTCCCGACAAGTGGGACGCGACGCCCGAGCAGGCCGCCGCGCTCGCCGGCATTCTCGAGACCACGCCGCAGAAGATCAGTGCGAAGCTCGACGCCAACGACGATTTTGCGTTCATCGCGCGGCAGGTCGCCCCCGAGATCGCGGAACGCGCGATGGCGCTGCGCATTGCCGGCCTGCACGACCAGAACGAATATCGCCGCTTCTATCCGGGCGGCGAGGTCACTGCGCAGATCGTCGGCTTCACCGGCGACCATGACGTCGGCCAGGAAGGCATCGAGCTGGCGCAGCAGGGTTGGCTGGCCGGCATTCCGGGCAGCCGTCGCGTGATCATCAACCGCCGCAACGAGGCGGTGGAGGACGTCGCGGCAATCCGCGCGCCGCAGGCCGGCCACGACCTCGCGCTGGCTATCGATGCGCGGCTGCAATACCTGGCGTTCCGCGAACTGAAAGCCGCGATCGATCTCAACCGCGCGAAGGCGGGCGGCCTCGTGATCATCGACGTGAAGACGGGCGAGATTCTCGCGCTGGCCAACTGGCCCACGTACAACCCGAACAGCCGCAACAAGGTGCTCCCGTCGATGATGCGCAATCGCGCACTGACCGACACGTTCGAGCCGGGTTCGACAATGAAGCCGTTCACGATCGCCGCGGCGCTCGAATCCGGCCGCGTGCGTCCGGATACGGTAATCGAGACCGCCCCGGGAACATTGACGATCGGCACCGCGACGATCCACGACGCGCATCCGGAGGGCACGCTCACCGTCGAGCAGGTGATCCAGAAATCCTCGAACGTCGGCGCGGCCAAGATCGCGCTCGGTCTGCCGTCGGCAACGCTTTGGGAAATGTTCTCCAATGCCGGCTTCGGCACGCCGCCCAAGACCGGCTTCCCCGGCGAACAATCGGGGAGGCTGCGCCCGGCCAAGTCCTGGCGCCCGATCGAGCAGGCGACCATGGCTTACGGGCACGGAATCTCCGTCAATCTGGTCCAACTGGCGCGCGCTTACACGATGTTCGCGACCGACGGCGAAGTGAAGGCGGCCACACTTTTCAAGACCGAAGGCTTCGTCGCGGGAAGGCCGGTGCTCACTCCCGAGACGGCGCGTGCGGTGCGGCGCATGCTCGAGCTGGTGACTTCTCCTGGCGGAACGGCGCCGCGCGCGCAGGTGCCCGGCTATCGCGTCGCGGGCAAGACCGGCACTGCGCACAAGGTCGAGGGGCACGGCTACGGCAACAAGTACGTCGCGTCGTTCGTCGGTTTCGCGCCGGTGTCGAATCCGCGTCTGGTCGTGGCGGTAATGCTCGATGAGCCCTCCGCCGGACAGTATTACGGTGGCGTCGTCGCCGCGCCGGTGTTCTCGGCCGTCACCGGTTCCGCATTGCGCACGCTGGGCGTGCCGACCGATGCGCCGCTCAACAACGTGATCCTGCCGCCGGAAGGCAGCGAGATCCGCGAGGAAACCTGACAGCGCCATGGCCACGCTCGCCCTGCCTGCTGCCGATGTTCCCGCGCTGCTCGCGAAACTGCGCGCGTTCCCGCGGCGTATCACGGCCGACAGCCGGCGCATCGAGCCCGGCGTCGCCTTCGCCGCGTATCCGGGAACGCACGCGGACGGCCGCAAGTTCGTGCCGGAGGCGATCGCGCGCGGCGCGACCGCGGTATTGTGGGAATCGTCCGGTTTTTCCTGGGATAACGCCTGGCAGGTGCCGCACCTTCCCGTCGAAGGCCTGCAGCAGCGTCTGGGCGCCATCGCCGACTTCATCTACGGCAGCCCGTCCCATGCTCTGTGGATGATCGGCGTCACTGGAACCAACGGCAAGACATCGTGCGCGCACTGGATCGCCCATGCGCTCGACGCGTGCGGCCGCCGCGCGGGCATTTTGGGCACGCTCGGCAACGGCCTCATCGGCGGCATCGCGCCGACAACGCACACGACGGCGGATGCCCCTGCATTGCACGAGTTGTTGCGGCAGTTCAAGGCGGCAGGTGCCAAGGCGGTGGCGATGGAAGTGTCGTCGCACGGGCTGGACCAGGGGCGCGTGGGCGGCATCAAGTTCGACGTCGCGCTGTTCACCAACCTGACGCGCGACCATCTCGACTATCACCAGACGATGGCGGCCTATGGCCAGGCGAAGGCGAAGCTTTTTACCTGGCCCGGACTGCGTACGGCGGTCATCAACGCCGACGACCCGTTCGGCCAAAGCCTGATCGACTCCGCGCGGGCGCGCGGCGCGCGGCTCCTGACCTACGGGCTTGCCGCTGCCGACATCGCCGCGACCGAGATCCGCGTGACCGCCAACGGCATCGCGCTGACGGTCAATACGCCCTGGGGCAATGCCGAATTCGCGTCGCCGATGGTCGGCACGTTCAATGCGCAGAACCTGCTGGGCGTGCTCGGCGTGATGCTCGCGAGCGACATCGCGATCGACGTCGCGACAGCGGCACTGTCGCGGCTCCAACCCCCGATCGGACGCATGCAAAGGTTAGGCGGCACCGACCGGCCACTGGTCATCGTAGATTATGCGCACTCGCCTGATGCGCTGGAGAAGGTGCTGACCGCGCTGCGACCCGCAGTCCCGGCGTCGGGCGAGTTGATCTGCGTCTTCGGCTGCGGCGGGGACCGCGACGCCGGCAAGCGGCCGGAGATGGGCCACATCGCGGCTCGCTTCGCGGACCGCATTGTGGTGACCAGTGACAACCCGCGCAGCGAGGATCCGTCGGCGATCGCCAGCGCGGTCGCGCGCGGCGTGCGCGAGGAAGGCAACCGCCGCTGGACCATCGAGTTGGACCGCGGCGATGCAATCCGCAACGCGATCGGCGCCGCGAAGGCAGGCGACGTCGTGCTCGTCGCGGGCAAGGGCCACGAGACGTACCAGGAGCGCGACGGCGTGCGCACGCCGTTTTCGGACGCGGCCGTGGCGGCCGCTGCCCTGTCGGCATGGAACGCGAGATGATGGATACGAAGACTGCCGCGCGCGCCGTGGACGGACAGCTGATCGGCGACAACGTCGGGTTCCGGCGCGTCGTCACCGACAGCCGCGCACTCGAAGCCGGAGATCTCTTCGTAGCGCTGAAAGGCGAGCGCTTCGACGGCCACGAGTTTGTCGCCGCCGCCTTGGCGCAGGGCGCCAGCGCCGCGATCGTGTCGACAGACCGCGCGGAGGCGATGCAGGGCGACCTGATCGCGGTCGCCGATCCGCTGGCGGCGCTCGGCCGCCTCGCGGCATTCTGGCGTGCGAAGTTCGACATTCCGCTGGCGGTCGTCGTCGGCAGCAACGGCAAGACGACGGTGAAGGAAATGACCGCGGCGATCTACCGCGCCCACCACGGCGAGGAGGTCGTGCTGGTCACGCAAGGCAATCTCAACAACGCGATAGGATTGCCGCTGACGCTCCTGCGCCTGCGCGCAACGCATCGCGCGGCAGTGGTCGAGCTTGGCATGAATCATCGCGGCGAGACGCGCGAACTGGGGGCCATCGCGCAGCCCACCATCGCGATCGTCAACAACGCGCAGCGCGAGCACCAGGAGTTCATGAACAGCGTGAAGGAGGTCGCGGCCGAGCATGCCGACGCCATCCTCGCACTGCGTCCGCGCGGGACGGCAGTCATCAACGCCGACGACGCGCATGCCAACCTGTGGCGCGCCGCGGCGCGCGACGCGGGCGCCGCGGTCGTCGACTTCGGCTTCCATGACTGGGCCGACGTCTCGGCGCGCTGCACCTTGCATGCCGACGGCAGCGACATCGAACTGCGGACTTACGCTGGCAACGCGGCCGTCAAGTTGAACGTGCCGGGCCGGCACATGGCCAGCAATGCGCTGGCTGCCACCGCCGGCGCGCTCGCGGCCCGCGTGCCGATGGAGGCCATCGTCCGCGGACTGGAGGCGTTTCGTCCTGTGCCGGGAAGGCTGTCGGCGCTGCGTGCCGTCTCCGGCGCCGTGGTCATCGACGACACCTACAACGCCAATCCGGATTCCATGCGCGCCGCAATCGATGTGCTGGCGCACGCGCCTGGTGCGAAGTGGCTTGTGCTGGGCGACATGGGCGAAGTCGGCGTGCAGGGCCCGGCGTTTCATCAGGAGATCGGCGCCTATGCGAAGGGACGTGGCATCGAGCGGCTCTTCGCGACGGGCGAGCTTTGCCGCGAGAGCGTCGCGTCCTTCGGCGAGGGCGCCGTGCATGTCGCCACCGTCGTCGAACTCGCCGCGCTTGTGCAGCACGCCGCCACTGCGGGCGTGACGCTGCTGGTCAAGGGTTCACGGTCGATGCGGATGGAGCGCGTCGTGGCAGCGCTCACCGGGCAGGCAGCGCGGGGGGCGCACTGATGCTGGTCCTGCTTGCCGAACGCATGGAACAGTACGCCCGCGCGTTCAACGTGTTCGGATACATCACGCTGCGCTCTGTCCTGGCGACGATGACCGCGCTGGTGATCTCGTTCGTCGTCGGCCCGCGGATGATCGCGTGGCTGACGCGCATGAAGATCGGCCAGTCGGTGCGCGACGACGGCCCGCAGACCCATCTCGCCAAGGCCGGCACGCCGACGATGGGTGGCGCGCTGATCCTGGTGTCGATCGTCGTCACGACGCTCCTGTGGGGCAACCTGACCAACCGCTTCGTCTGGGTGGTGCTGCTCGTGACCGCGGGCTTCGGTGCCATCGGCTGGGCGGACGACTGGCGAAAGGTCGTGCACCGCAATCCGAAGGGCCTGTCGGCGCGCACCAAGTTCCTCTGGCAATCGCTGATCGGCCTCGTCGCCGCGGTCTACCTGGCCTTCTCGGTCTCGGCGCCGGACAACGTCCAATTCTTAAAGCTCTTGTCCGCGTGGGTGGGCAGCGGCTTCAACATTGACTTGAGCCCCAAGGCCAATCTCATCGTGCCGTTCTTCAAGACGGTGTCCTATCCACTCGGGGTCTGGGGCTTCATCGCGCTCACGTTCTGCGTGATCGTCGGCACCAGCAACGCCGTCAACCTCACCGACGGGCTCGACGGACTGGCGATCATGCCCACGGTGATGGTCGGCGCCGCGCTGGGCGTCTTCGCGTACGTGACCAGCCGCGCGGACTTCGCGAATTACCTCTTCCTGCCGCACATCCCGGGCGCCGGCGAACTGGCCGTCATCTGCGGCGCCATCGCGGGCGCGGGGCTGGGATTCCTGTGGTTCAACGCGTACCCGGCGGACGTCTTCATGGGCGACGTGGGCGCGCTGGCGCTGGGCGCCGCGCTCGGCACCATCGCGGTGATCGTCCGGCAGGAAATCGTGCTGTTCATCATGGGCGGTGTGTTCGTCGTCGAGACGCTTTCCGTGATCGTGCAGGTGGCTTCGTTCAAGTTGACAGGCAGGCGCGTGTTCCGGATGGCGCCGCTGCATCACCACTACGAACTGAAGGGCTGGAAGGAAAACCAGGTCGTGGTCCGCTTCTGGATCATCACGATGCTGCTCGTGCTGTTTGGACTTTCGACGTTGAAACTGCGCTGATGGCCGACTACACCGACCGCAATGTCGTCGTACTGGGCGCTGGGCTCACGGGGTTGTCTCTCGCCCGCTACCTGTCGCGTCACGGCGCGAAGGTGCGCGTTGCCGATACGCGCGCGGCACCACCCAAGGCCGCGGAACTCGCGGCGGCATGTCCGGGTGTCCCGCTCGTCACCGGGCCTGTCACCGCGGAAACGCTCGACGGTGCCGACCTGATCGCCATCAGTCCGGGTGTCGCGCAAGCGCAGGCGGCGATTGCCGCGGCCGCCGCGCGCGGCGTCGAAGTGGCCGGCGACATCGAGATCTTCGCGCGTGCGTTGCCGCCTGCGCAGAAAGTGCTGGCGATCACAGGGTCCAATGGCAAGTCGACCGTGACGGCGCTCACAGGTGCCTTGTGCCGCGCTTCGGAATTGTCGACCGTCATCGCCGGCAACATCGGCGATGCGGTTCTCGACGTCATCGCACCTTTCGAAGCGGGCCAGCCGTGGCCCGACGTATTCGTGCTGGAGTTGTCGAGTTTCCAATTGGAGACGACGCGATCGCTGTCGGCCACGGCCGCGGCCGTGCTCAACGTCACGGACAATCACCTCGATCGCTACGCGGGAATGGACGAGTACGCGGCGGCCAAGGCGCGCATTTTCACGGGCGGCGGCGTGCAGGTCGTCAATCGCGACGATCCGCGCTCGCTGGCGATGCGCCGTGACGGCCGCATGGTCGAGAGCTTCGGCGCCAGTGTCCCCCTGGCTGAAGGCGAGTGGGGCCTCGTCGAATTTCATGGCGCGACGTGGCTCGCGCGCGGCGGCGAACTGCTGCTGCATGCGGACGCGCTGACGCTGGTCGGACGGCACAATGCGCTGAATGCGCTGGCCGCGCTGGCGCTCACGTCGACGGTCGCGCGCATCGATCGCCGCGTGCTCGGCGCCGTCCGGTCGTTCAGCGGGCTTCCCCACCGTATGGAGCGCGTCGCGGAAAGGCGCGGCGTCCTGTTCATCAACGACTCGAAGGCGACGACGGTCGTCGCGACACAGGCTGCGCTCGACGGCATCGGCCGGCCGGCCGTGTTGATCTGCGGCGGCGACGGCAAGGGCCAGGACTTCCGCCCGCTCAAGTCGGCGGTCGATGCCGATTGTCGCGCCGTCTTGCTGATCGGCCGCGACGCGCCGGCGCTCGCGTACGCGCTCGAAGGTTCCCGGGCGGCCATCGAAGTCGCGCGCACGCTGGAGGCGGCCGTCGACCGCGCCATGGTGCTCGCGCAGCCAGGTGACGCGGTGCTGTTGTCGCCGGCTTGCGCAAGCCTCGACCAGTTCCAGAGCTACATCGAGCGCGGCGAGCGTTTCGCCGCACTCGTAACCGCAGGAGAACCCGCGCATGCGTAAGCGCGTGACGCAAACTGCATCCATCCATCAGGCTGGGACGGCGCCGTTCACCGGCGTCGCGGCGGCGCGCGACGCGCGCGTGATGCTGACCTATGACGCGTCGCTGGCATGGACGGCGCTGCTGCTGCTCGCGTTCGGCCTGGTAATGGTCTATTCGGCGTCGATCGCGATGTCCGAGGCGTCCGCGCACACCGGGAATCGCGCGTGGTATTTTCTGATGCGGCATGGCCTGTTCCTCGTTGTGGGTCTGGTCGCGG
>Ga0302321_100005529_pt1 | contig 11074 bp, 7 predicted proteins | sample Fen_T0_1_FD_202505 | JGI IMG/M metagenome (GOLD analysis project Ga0302321, IMG submission 202505) | Peat permafrost microbial communities from Stordalen Mire near Abisko, Sweden - Fen_T0_1 | ecosystem: Environmental > Terrestrial > Soil > Wetlands > Permafrost | place: Sweden: Abisko...
CCGCACCTGCGACGTCGTGGTGGATCCCGCTCCGACGCCGACCGGCAATGTGATCACTGCCTTGGCCTACCAAACCTCGGATGCGAACGATCCTTTGCTTCCCTTCACCCCCACTTGGGATACGAACGTCTTGGCCGCGAGCTTGATTGTCGGTCAAAATCCTCCCAGCGGCGGCTTTGCCCGGGTGCAATCCGATTTTGTTGGCGGCGATCAAGCCGGCGGATTGCCGGTGTTGACCGATGGCAATTATGGCTTCTTCGCTTACGATGGTTCCCACCCGGCTTTTGCCGTGGCCGGTCCGGATCTCGGGACGGGACAGTATGTCACCTATGTGCTCGGGGCCAATGCCAACGGTTACACCGTCACGAACATCCAGGTGGCCGGCGGCTGGGAGAACAATGGCCGGGATTCCCAGTTTTTCACGGTTCTGTATTCCACCGTGTTGAATCCCTTGACCTTTCTGCCGCTGGCATCGGTCGCCAACAACCTCTACGCTCCCGGTTACGGCATCGGAGATGAAACCGTGCTCCGGACAACCATCACGCCAGCCATCGGCGTGCTCGCCAGCAATGTTTATGCAATCAAGGTTGATTTTACCAGCCCGCCCTTTGTGCCGAATAATCACTCCGGCTACAGCGAGATCAGCATCTTTGGTTCACCCTCGACCGGTTCGCTTACCGGGCTGAGAACCGAAACGGCCGCGAACGAAAATCTCGCGGCGGCTTCGGCTCCCACTTGGATCCTGGAAACACCCAATCTGATTGCGGGCCAAATGCCCAGTGCGACCGGGGCGGGTAATTTTGCCAATGAGGCGGGAGTAACCGGTCTCGGTGCGCTAACTGATGGCACCTTTGGCCCGGCGGATTCCACTGCGAGTTATGCCACCTGTGGCGGCGCCAATGGGGCGGGAACTTCCCTCATCTATACCTGCACCAACGGCAGTTGGACGCTGACCAACATCGTGGTTTACAGCGGCTGGGGCAATTACAATCGCGATGGCCAGTTCTATAACATCACTTATGCCACGCTCACGGCGCCGACTGTGTTCCTGCCGCTCACGAGCGTCGCCTATAACCCGATACCGCCCATTGATGTTGTCGCTGGCACCACCCCGTCAGCCAACCGCGTGACGATCGTTCCGGCGAACGGCGCTGCCAGCCTCGCAACGAACGTGTATGCCATCAAGTTCGACTTCACCCCGCAGGTGGCCGGCGTGGACTACGGCTACTCCGGGTATGCCGAAATTGTGCTGCAAGGCTCGGCTGCCTCTGCCGTGGTGATCCCGCCGACGCTGGGCGCAACCAGGTTTGCGGGTGGTAATCTGATCGTCACCGGCACGGGCGGCACGCCGGACGCCGGTTACACATGGTTGAGCACGACCAATCTATCGGCGCCGGTCTACTGGACCACCAACAGTGTCGGCTCGCTGGATGGTACCGGGTCGTTCTCGAATGCGATTCCGCTGGGAAGCATTCCGGCGAGTTACTTCCGGCTGCGGCTGCCATGAGCCGGACGCGTGGCAATAATAAGTCAAAGCCCGGGGACATTCCGTGTCCCCGGGCAAATTCGCCAGACAATTACGGATGAATTTTATAACCCGGTTTGTTGGTGGTAAGTTTTAGCGGTTAAAGCATGCAAATATGATAAGAACATTTAAAGCAGACAAAGATTCACGATCGGCCTTCACCCTGATTGAACTATTGGTGGTGATCGCCATCATTGCCATTTTGGCGGCCATGTTGCTTCCTGCCTTGGCCCGGGCCAAGCAGAGTGCCTACCGGATTACCTGCGCCAGCAATCTTAAGCAATGGGGACTGGCTGTGAACATGTATGCGGGGGACAATGGTAACAAGTTTCCCGACGCTACCGCCGCCACCGGGGCCTTTGATCTTGCCTTTGTACCTTTTGACTTCACCAACAATTTTTATCCGCAATATCTGTACAAAAGCGGCACCGGCGTGAATCGGGCCGCCAACAATGTGATGTATTGTCCCAGCGACGTATATCATCCGGCCTATGAACGGATACCGAGTTACAAGGGAAATTTAATTGGTTATAACTATCTGCCCGGCCGGGATGCAGCGGGAGGGACGAGCTGTAACAATTATGATTATGCCAACCCTGCTTTTACTGGCAATGTAAAGGCTTGGATGATCTCCCGTCCCAAGCTGGGCGGCGCTTACCGGCTGGCTCCTGTCATGGCCGACCGGTTGCAGATTCTTACGGCCACGGGTTCGTGGTCTGATGACGCCAGCGGACAAATCCCCATGACGTCCATGGGTGTTCATGTCGACAGTCGCGGCGTGCCCACAGGCGGTAACTTCATGTATGAGGATGGGCATGTTTCCTGGCAGAAATTCAAATGGAAAAGCAAAGTCAACGATCCCATTGAAACCATCGGCATTGGGTCACGGGGTATCTATACCGATTATTTCGTGCCGGTTGAATTAAACGGCTATGGTCCGTGGTGACCGCCTTCGCTTCCATTCAAATGATTCTTGTCCAGCGCGCAAAAGTACCAACCTGACGTTGCTACATTAGCTTGGCCGGGCTTGTTCCGAGCGCAGGCGCTTTGCGTCACATCCGGCTGGGCAGAATTTTGACAGAACTTTTACCCGATCTTGGTATATATAATACAAATGCACACACTTCTTAAAGTGGGTAGGCTGAGCCGACACCGCGTCATTTTCTCGCGCCAAATGCCTAAATGGCTGGGAGTTTACGCGGCCGTCTGCCTTGGTCTTGCTGCCACAGTTCAGGCACAGTTGACGGTCGTCAATGGCGATTTTAGCGACCTGACCGGATTGACGCAGCGCAATGATGGCTGGTATGCCGGAATACCACATGGCTGGACTGCTTCGGGCGGCCGCTATGCTGTCAACAGCAGGCAAGGTGCGACGCCACCGACCGGCAATCCCGCCGAGTTGGGTCAACTGCGCCAGCCGGTGGGTACCTTGGGAAAATCGGCCGATGTCGTGCTGACCTTTGATGTCTCAGACATTTTCAATGGCGAGACCATTTTAAAGGCCACCATTCTCGACGGTGAACAAAACCAGCTCGCCAGCGGCGAATTCACCGAGGGTGCCAGCCAGACGCTCGTGGCGAAACGGGTGCCGGCAGGCACGGCGATCATCATTCTTTTCCAAGCCACACAATCCACCCCCGGTCTCGACAATGTTTCCGTGACGGTCCGGGAGCCTGGTGCGACGGACGCCATGTCCGCATCATGCTCCGTGACCAATGTGCCCGTCACCGTGGCCGCTTACTATTACCCCGGCACGCATCCGGACCCGCGTTGGGATAAGAATAAATATCCCGGCTTCACCGAGTGGGATGAAATTAAAGCTGCCAAGCCGCGCTTTCCCGGTCACCTCCAGCCCAAACCTCCGGTCTGGGGTTATCAAAACGAAGCCCTGCCCGAAGTCATGGCGCAGAAGATCGCTGCCGCCGCCGACTACGGCGTGAACGCCTTCATCTTCGACTGGTATTATTACAATGACGGACCATATCTCGACGATGCGCTGGATGTCGGTTTTCTGAAAGCGACCAACAACGCCCGCGTGAAGTTCGCCCTGATGTGGGCGAACCATGATTGGTATGACATCCAGGGTTATAACCCCGCCGACAACAACCTCAAGCTGCTGTACCCGGGCAAGGTCAACCCGGCGACCTGGGATAAAATCTGCGATCTCGTCATCGCCCGATATTTCAAGCACCCAAGCTACTGGCTGGTGGATGGCAAACCTTATTTCTCCATCTACGAAATGAGCCAGTTCCTGGACAGCTTTGGTTCGATTGAAAACGCCCGCGCCGCGCTCGACCAATTCCGGGCCAAGGTTCTTGCCGCCGGCTTCCCCGGTTTGCATGTCAATGCCATCGTTTGGGGCGAGCCGAATCTTCCCGGCGCCAAGACGCCGCCGGGTTGGCCCAAACTCTGTCGCGACCTCGCCCTCGATAGCTTGACCAGCTACACCTGGGTGCATCATGGCGCGCTCAACTACAATACCTTTCCCGTGTCTGATTACGTTTGGGGCCGCCAGAAATACCTGTCGTTTTGGGCGCACGCCAAAACGGACTATGGCATTCCCTATTTCCCGAACGCCATGGTGAATTGGGACAACAGTCCTCGCGCCGCCGCCAATGCCGATTGGAGCCGGCCCGGGGCGCATGTCGTGAATCCGGTGGTCACCGGCAACACCCCGGCCGCGTTCAAACAATCCTTGGAGCTCATCAAACAGCGGCTGCTCGCTGCGCCGACCCGGCCGAAGATCGTCACCATCAATGCCTGGAATGAATGGCCTGAGGGCAGTTGCCTCGAACCCATGGCGCAATACGGCTATGGCTATCTCGAAGCCGTCAGGGAGGTCTTTGGAACGGTTCCGGCGCAAACCAACCATGTCAACGGTGGCAAGCCATGACCGGGGCTGTTGTTTTGGCGGAGTTTGGCTAAACTGACCACGCTTGTACCATTTGATATTGCATATTGGATTGCTCCGCTCGCGGCGTTCCGCGCGTACTATGCTTGCGTTGCTCTTGCTGATGTTGTTTTCAGCTCCGGCCACGTGTTTGTTTGCCAGGGAAAATCCGGCTGGCGCGCAGAAGCCGTCGCCGGAAATGGCGGTTTCCTCTGGCCGGCCTGCCGACGAGTTGGGGCCTTGGATCTGGGCGGAGCAAACCCTGGATCAACAGACCTGTAAACTGTGGCGGGCCTTTGAAATTCCTCAGGCGGGCAGCGTCGCCAAGGCGCGGATCGTGATGACCGTGGACAATGAGTTTACGCTGTATCTGGATGGCCGGGAACTGGGGCGGGGGGCCGAATGGCGTGAGTTGTTTATCTTTGATCTAACCTCGTTGTTAACGCCGGGGCGGCATGTGCTCGCCGTCAAATGTTTTAACAGTGCCGAGGATGCCGGCATGCTGTTTGGTTTGCGGATTGAACTCACCGACGGCCGCCTCATCGAAGTCAAATCCGATCAGAGCTGGCGCGTGGTGCCGGAGGGAATCAGCCGGTGGGAAAAACGGACGGAAGCCCAGCCCGGCTGGCCGGCTGCGACCATTAAGGCCCCGCTGGGCGCCAAAAGTAAGACGGCTGACGTTGATTGGATGCCTGTCCCCGGAAAGGTGATCGTCATGCCGACGTTGCTGCCCATCCGGCTGTTCTTCTGGCAAACGGGCTGGTTTCAAGTCTCGCTGCTGTCGTTGTGCGGCGTGGTGATTCTGATCAGCCTGCGCCTGACGGCCCAACTGGCGCTCCAACGCAATGAACAACGGCTGCTCCAGAAGGAGCGCGCCCGCATCGCCCGGGAGATCCACGACGACATTGGCGCGCGCATGACGCAACTGGTGCTCGATGGGGAAGAGGCACAAAGCGAGCTGACGAATGATGCCGCCAGCATCGAGTCACGGCTGAATCATATTTGTGAAGAAGCCCGCGGGTTGCTCGCCACCATGGACGAGATCCTCTGGGCGGTGAATCCCCAACGCGATACGCTGCGCGACTTTGCCGCTTACGTCTGCAAATATGCCCAGAAATTCTTGAAGCCAACCCCGATCCAATGCCTGCTGGATGTGGAGCCTGCGATCTCCGCCGCCGCCTTCAGCCTGCCGCTCCGCCGCAGCTTGTTCATGGCCATCAAAGAAGCCCTCAATAACGCGGTCAAATACTCCGCCGCCACCGAACTCCGGCTGCAAATCCAGTGGCAAAACGAGCGCCTGGTCGTGGTGGTGGCCGATAATGGCAAAGGTTTTGATCCGGCGAAGGTAACGCCAGACCGGAATGGGCTGACCAACATGGCCCAGCGCCTGCGCGAAATTGGCGGCCGTTGCGAGGTCGCCAGCCGGCCCGGCCAGGGGTGCCACGTCGAATTTAGCATTCCCTTGAACCGGCGCCGCCCTTGGGCCTGGATTTGGAACGCCGGCCAGTTTGCCGGACATATGAATGAATCGCGAAACGACGGGACCAGCCAACACTCTGAAAAGCATGACCCCACCAAGTTCTAAAACCGGGCCGGCCGTCAAAGGCAACCGTCCGCTCGAGTCGGCCCGCAAAACGCCCGTCAAGGTGGCCTTGGTCGAAGACCAGCCGAAAGCACGCGCCAGTTGGACGAAGTTCATCAACTCGTTTTCTGACTTCGTCTGCACCTGCACCTGCGCCACCGGCGAGGAAGCCGTGCGCGTCATTCCCGCCGAGTCGCCGGATGTGGTGCTCATGGACCTGTTTCTGCCGCGCATGTCAGGCATCGAATGCACCGTGCGGCTCAAAGAGCTGCTGCCGCAAACCCAGATCATCATTCTCACGGCCATGGACGATGAGGAACTGGTTTTCCTCGCGCTCCAGGCGGGAGCCGACGGCTATTTGCTGAAACGGACCAAGCCGTCGGATTTACGCATCGCCTTGCTGGATGTGCTGGGCGGCGGGGCGCCCATGTCCAGCGAGATTGCCCGGCGTGTGATCGAGTCGTTCCGCGAGAAGACCCAGATCCGGTATGAGTCCGCCCGACTTTCGCTGCGCGAAGAGCAGGTTTTGGTCTTGCTCTCTCAAGGGTATGCCAATAAATCCATTGCCGAAAAACTGGGACTGAGCGTGGACACGGTGTGCGGCCATCTAAAGATTGTCTTTAAAAAATTGCACGTGAGCTCGCGCACCGAGGCGGTCGTTCGTTACATGGCCTCCAAAACTCCCCCGCCGAAACCCTCCGCTTGACCTGACAAAAATCGAATCTCCTGCCGCACTGGAAAAATGAAACTCATTCCCATTAAACCCAAGCTGGATCTTATTATGACGAAACGCCAAGGCAATCGTGCCAGACCAGGGCGGAACCTGATGTCACTCTTGCTGGCGGCAGGATGCATTGTCGGCACCACCGCGACGGGCTTGGCGGAAGAATCCGGCGGACGCGATGTGCTTGTGCCCGCCGCCCCGGAATCAGTGCGGATTCGCGGGCGCTTGGGCGAGAAACTGGACTTGTGCATCGCCCAGCGGGTTTTGGCGCAGGATGTCGAAGCGGTCGTCGCACCGTATCGCGCCAAAACGGAAATCGGCGGTGCCGACTGGCGCTGTGAGTATTGGGGCAAATGGTATACTTCCCTGACCCTGGCCGACGCCTACCGCTCCACGCGGGCCACCCGCGCGTTGCGCGATAAAGCCGCCACCGCGCTGATCGCGACGGCCGCCCCGGATGGCTATCTGGGCACGCGCGTGCCGGCCCACCGTTTGGAAGGCTGGGATGTCTGGGGGCGCAAGTATGCCTTGCTGGGTTTGATGGCAAATTATGATCTGACCCACGACGCGGCTACGCTGACGGCGGCCCGCCGCCATGCCGATACCTTGATCGCCAAACTCGGCCCGGGGCAGGCCAACATCGCCGACGTGGGGGAATGGAACGGCTTGCCCGCTTCGTCCGTGCTCGAACCGGTGGTCTTGCTTTACGAACGCACCGGGGAGGCGAAATACCTGGAATTTGCCGAACATATTGTCGCTTCCTGGAGCATGCCCTCCAAACGCCTGCCCGCCGGCATGCGGCTCGTGGAGGATGCGCTCGCCGGGAAGAACCCGGACCAGATGTGCGCGCCGAAGGCCTACGAAATGATGTCGTGCTTCGAGGGCTTGTGCGAACTTTACCGGGCCACCGGCAAACCGGAATATCTGGCGGCGTCCGTGAAGCTCGCCGACGGCATTATCCAGCGGGAAGCGACCCTGGTGGGCGTCGGCACGCGGAGTGAAGTTTGGTTCAGCGGCGCCAACCAGCAGACCGGCGTCGTGGAGAAACCGATGGAAACCTGCGTGACGGTAACGTGGATGAAGTTCTGCGACCAACTCCTGCGCCTGACCGGCGATGCCCGCTACGCCGACGAACTGGAAAAGAATCTCTACAACGGCCTGCTCGGCGCGATGATGCCGGATGGAAAATGGTGGGCTTACTTCGAAGGATTGATGGGCGTGCGCGTGCCCAGTTATGTGCAGCATGGCGACGTGGCGCTGAGTTGCTGCGTCGTGAATGGCCCGCGCGGCCTGCTGCTGACACCGTTCTGGGCGTTCATGCACAGCGCCGACGGTCCGGTCGTGAATCTTTACGCGCCCGGTACCGCCCAGATTGGGTCGGTGAAATTGAAAATCACCGGCGACTACCCCGTGAGCGACCAGGTGGAAATCCGCGTCACCCCGGCCCGCCCGGCAGAGTTCACGCTTTCTTTGCGCATCCCGGCCTGGAGTGAGCGGACGGAATTGAAGGTGAACGGCGAGCCGCAGACGGTCACGCCCGGTTACACGAAGCTGCGCCGCACCTGGCACGCGGGCGACCGGGTGGCCATCACCTTCGACCTGCGCGCCCGGCGGGTTGAGTGCAACGGCCAGGTCGCGCTCCAGCGCGGGCCGGTTGTGTTGTCGCTGGACAACCGCCTCACGCCCGCCCACCCCGGCCAGATCACGCTCGACCAGATTCCCGAATTGAAGCCGGACCCGGCCGCCGCGAAGAAGATTGGCGCGTGGATGGCCTTTGACGTTGGCCCGCTGACTTTTTGCGATTACGCCTCGGCCGGCAATGGTTTCAGCGAGCAGAACATGTTCCGCACCTGGCTGCCGCAGCCGCTGGATCTGGCAACCGTTTATCAAACCGGTCAGACGTGGCCAACGCTGTCACATGCGCCGCGGTGGACGAACCCGCCCAAGCCCCGCCCGCGCGTGCACAATCAGTCGCAGGATCTGGCGCTGGCCATGAACGGTGCCTCCGCCAGTTCTGATGGCGAGTATGCCAATGAACCGGGCTGCACGGCGAAACTGATCGATGGCATCATTGCCACGCCGGAAGATTTTTCGAACCGCTGGCATTCCTCGCTCGACCAGCCACATCCGCATTGGGTTGAAGTGCATCTGGCCCGGCCGGCGAAAATTTCCACGGTCGTGCTTCACTTCGCCGACCCGTTGGATCGCCCGCTCAGTTTCACGGGCACGGTGCGCGTAAACGGCCAGGACCATGAGGTGTTCAACGTCACCGGCAACCAGGACCCGCATCTTTACCGGGCCAAGATCATGCCGGTGCTGACCGACACCTTCCGGTTGACCATTCACGCCTCCACCGGCCCGCAGTATCCCAACGCGGCCCAACTCAGCGAAATCGAACTGTATCCATAGAAGGAGTCACCTGCCATTGGCGCTCGTGCGCGGCCCCCTTCTGCTCGGAGCGCCGGTCTCTGACCGGCTTTGTGCATTCACCTGACGGTACGCGGGAGATGATTTGTGGCTTCCGATAATCGATTAGCCCCTTCATGAAAACGTTCTAATTCTGCTTCCGTCTCGACGGGCTCGTGCCTGACAGATAAAATCCCCACAATGGACACGATTTACGACGGTTTGATCCAGTATCTGATGCTGATTGCGCTGCTGACATTTCACGAATTCGGCCATGCGTGGACCGCGTGGAAGTGCGGTGATGACACTGCCCGGCTGCAAGGCCGCGTTTCGTTGAATCCCATTGTTCATATGGATCTTATCGGGACGGTGATCATGCCGCTCATGATGATTTTTCTGCCGTATGGCGTGAGTCGGTTTCTGATTGGCGGTGCCAAACCCGTGCCGGTGAATCCCTATAATTTGCGATATCCCAACCGCGACGACGTTCTTGTGACCCTGGCTGGGCCAGGTATGAATTTTCTGCTGGCGATTATCATCCTGAGTACCGCCAGAGTGCTGTCTCTGTTGCATCTGGGGCAAATGAATGAGTTGCTTGGCACCATGGCGCATTTAAGCCTGATGCTCTGCTTTTTTAATCTTTTGCTGCCGATTCCGCCGCTCGATGGTTCGCAGGTGGTGCGGGCACTTGTTGGGATGAGTTATGAGCAATATCACAAACTCGCCCAATTTGGCTTTATTCCGGTGATTCTCGTGTGGCAAATTCCACAGGTTCAAGCTTTTATCTGCGGTGTGACCGACAACACCTACCTGTTCATGCTGCGGATGTTTTTCTAAACCAAGGTCGGGTTGTTAGCGGATTTCCGCCGCAAATCCCTGCTGCCGCAACGCTTCAAACAACACCAGCGCCACGCAGTTGGACAGGTTCAGCGACCGCGATTCCGGGTTGAACATCGGGATGCGCAGCCAGTGCTCGCGGTATTGCTCCACCAGTTGCTTCGGCAGCCCCGCCGTCTCGCGGCCAAAAACCAGATAATCATTGGGCGCAAAACTCACGTCCGTATAGCGTTGCGGCCCGTCGGATTCCACCAGCCAGAGCCGCGCGTCCGGGGGCAGCTTTTCGGTAAATGCCACCCAGCTTTTCCAGCGATGCCACTCCACCTGCTGCCAGTAATCCATCCCGGCGCGTTTCAATTGTGCATCGTCCAACTTGAACCCAAATGGCTCAATGAGGTGCAGCGTGGATTTCGTGGCGGCGCAAAGCCGCGCCACGTTGCCGGTGTTCGGCGGGATTTCTGGTTGAACCAAAACGATGTTCATATCAAGCCAATGAAAAATTCAAAATGACCGGGCAACTGTCGCCGTGGGCCATCCCACCCTGTAGCAGCCAACGTAAGGAGGCTCATTCTCCCTCGGCCCAAGCGCCGACTGACTCTCGCATTCAAGGCAACTGCCGCACGGCCTCCCACGCCCTGCGAGCGCGGAGCGTCTTGCACTGCGGCGGCCCTCCGCCATTTGCCTCCGAACAAAGGTGTGGCCAGCGTGTGCCCGTCCCCGGACCGCGAGTTGTCCCAACTCGCAGCGCGTGGCCAATCCGGGCGTCGGGCACAATCCCAACCCTGCTATCCCGCTCTGCGCTGCGTCCTGCGTCCTCCGGCGATAACGGTTTCCTCCCACGCCCCGCGAACGCGCCAGCGTCTTGGACTGCGGCGGCCCTCCGCCGCTTTTCCCCCGCCCGCCCCGCATGCCCCGCGAGCTTTCCCTGAACCATTCCGATTTTAGGTTCATGTTGGGAGAACGGCGGGATAAACAACCGAGCCGATAGGGGTAGGGATGAGGGATTTAACCTCACCCCTCCCTCCGAACCGGACGGGCGGATTTCCCGCATCCGGCTCTCCAGTCAGTGGGTTCGTAGTTTTACGATTGTACGCGTCCATTCATGTTCCG
>Ga0302321_100005530_pt1 | contig 11074 bp, 10 predicted proteins | sample Fen_T0_1_FD_202505 | JGI IMG/M metagenome (GOLD analysis project Ga0302321, IMG submission 202505) | Peat permafrost microbial communities from Stordalen Mire near Abisko, Sweden - Fen_T0_1 | ecosystem: Environmental > Terrestrial > Soil > Wetlands > Permafrost | place: Sweden: Abisko...
GCCCAACACCCCACCGACGCGCGTGGTGAGCGACGCCGAGCTCGCGTCGGCCCGCGCGCGCGGGGAAGCGGCACGTGCGCTGCTCGCGATTCGGTGCCGTGTGCTGGACGCCATGCTCGCCGACAATGTCACCGACCCCGCGCGGCTGTTGCCCGCGCTAGAGCAGCTCGCCGCGTTCGGGCTCGTGCCGCCGCTGGTCGCGGCGGACCAGCTTCCGATCATCGCGCGGTCGATCCTCGCGAGCGCGATCCGCCGGCTCAAGGAGACCGACGTTGCGCTCGCCCGCCCGCTCGCGGCAGAGACCATCGTGGAGGCTGGACAGGCGATGTTCGGCGAGGGGTTCTGGATCGTGCCTGCGATCGATCCGCCCGATGCGCCGGATGGATGGAGTGCCGCGCTGGCCACGCCGCCGGCTGGCGCCGGCGCCACCGCCCTCCGCGCGTTCATCTCCGACTACGCATCGGTGCGCGATGGCACGCGTCGCTATCTGGAAGCGACGATGCTCACCGATTCGCCCCTGCCTCGCGCGGCGCAGCTTGCCGGTCCAGGCAAGAATCCACCCATCAGCTGGGTCGGCGGCGCGCTCTCGCTCGAGGATCCGACGCCGGACGCCCCCGTCGTGAGCGCGGTGCTCGATGTCGCGGGCAACTACGACGGACTGAGCGTCACCGCCGCGCTGGTCCTCGACGAGTGGGTGGAGGTCGTGCCCGTGGGGATCCGGCGCGGCGCCGAAGCAGACGCACCCATCGTCGAACGGCTCACCACTGGCGTGACCTTCAACGCGATGGCGCCCTCCGCGCGTGCGCCGCAAGCCATTCTGCTCGCCATCGCGCCCGACGCCGAACGGTGGAGCGGCGAGACGATCGTCGAGGTGCTCGAGGAGACGATGGAGCTCGCGCGGCTGCGCGCCGTGACCCTCGAGCGCACCAACGGCATCGCCGCCATTCTGCCCGCCCTGTACGAGCAGAGCTGGTCGCTGCAGGGTGAAAAAGTATTTCACTTTGGAGATACCGTGGCGCTCGCCAACAAGACGAGCAGCTTTGCCGCGTACGTGAAGGATCAGCCATGAGCGCCGACATTCTCGTTTCCGCCCGATCATTGCCGGCCGAACTGCGTGCGATCGGGCTGGGACCGGCCGCGTGGACTCGGCTTGAGCCGCAATCCGTGAGCGGTGATCCGAGTCCTGGTCTGGAAGCGCGGGTGCACGATCCGCTCTGGATGCTGACGCGCCAGTGGCAGTTCGGCGAGTTTCGCGGTGAGGACGCCGGAACCCCGTTCGCCGTTCAGTCGACCGTCGGCTGTCAGCGGGTGACGGCGTGGCAGCCCGGCGATCTCGACAACGCGGCCGCCTGCTTCCCGCTGCCCGAGCACGAGCCGCTCGATCCCACCGTGGAGCGCGAGCCGTCCGCACCAGACGGCCCGGGTCTGCGTCAGCGCGCCGAAGCGGGCTCGCTGTTGGTCGTCGCGCTCGGCGACGCCGGCTTCGATGCGAGGTCTGCGCTGCTCGCGGCGTGTGCGCTGGATGTCGGTGGGGCTGGTGTACCGCGTCTGTTTCGCACGCTCGCCCTCACGACGCCCGATGGCCACGCGGCCGCCGCAGCGCTCGAGGCGGGAGATCCGGAGTGGCTGACGGGCGCGCCGGCCGGCGCCATCGCCGCCGCGGTGGAATGGCTGGCCTGGTATCGCCAGAACGTCGCGCCCGTGGTGCCGGACCAGGCCGACTCGTGGATCGATGAGCGCATCGAGTATCGCTTTTCCGTGCGCGTTGGCGATGCCGAGGCGCAGCAGGTGCTGAGCGCGCCAGTGCACGAGGGAGGCGCGATCGACTGGTACTCCTTCGACCAGGCGCCCGCCGGCAACCTGCGGCTCGCCGAGGAGCCCGTCGAAGAGTCGGCGACGACAGCCACCCGCGCCGTGCTCGCGTCGCCGCTGCGCTACGCCGGGATGCCGTCCGATCGATTGTGGCAGTTCGAGGATGGCGCGGTGAACTTGGGCAAGCTCGAAGTGCAGCAGCATGATCTGGCGCGACTCTGCTTCGTCGAGTTCGCCATGATCTTTGGCAACGATTGGTTCATGATGCCGCTCGAGCTCGTGGCCGGCTGCTTCCCCACCGTCACCGCGCTCGCCTACACCACGACCTTTGGCGAGCGGTTCGTCGTGCCGCCGGCGCACGACGACGGGCGCACCGGCCGCTTCCGGATGTTCGAGCTGGATCGCATCGGGAGTGGTCAATCGTTGCACGGGTTGTTCATCCCGCCGTCCACGCGCGGCACGATGGAAGGGCGCGCGCTGGAAGACGTATTGTTCGTGCGCGACGAGAGCGCGAACATGGCGTGGGGGATCGAGTCCACCGTCGAGGATATCGCAGGCGATCCACGCAACCGGCGTGACGAGCCTCAGCCGCCCCTCGACCCGATTGATCCGAAGGCGCCGGCCGAGCTGCAGTACCGGCTGGCCACCGCGGTGCCAGCGCAATGGATCCCACTCGTTCCCGTTCCCAAGCCGGACCGCCGCGGCGGCTTCGTGTTGCGGAAGGGGACGATGAGTGACGTCGATGCGTCGGCAGGCCGCCTGCTCGACCCGACTCCATTCACGCTGCAGGACGAGGAAGTTCCACGTGAAGGCGTACGGGTACGTCGCGTGCCAGCGCTGTTGCGAACCACGGATGGCCGGCGCGTGCGCTGGATCGCTCGGCGGGTGAGCGTCGGCCTGGGCGAGGGCTCGAGCGGACTAGCGTTCGACGGCGCAACGCGCTGATAAGCACGAAGCGCTGCGGGTGTCGTTGGTGAAGCTCATCCGGCCGGATCAGGTTCGGGAACGCGCCCTTGATCGCCGTGTCGTGCGCGACGGGCGCGACAGTCGTTCGGTTGTTGAATAGAATGATGTCATAGCGGCATGTGAAGGTCACGCTGCCTGCGACAGTGCCAGTCGCTCTCGGTACCTGCGCTCGGCCTCTGCGGGTGGAACATTGCCGATGGACGAGTGCCGCCGCTGCTGGTTGTGGAACACTTCAGTGCCCACCCGACGACGAATCGAGCGAATAGGTCGACGATCGCGGCCAGGTACACTTTGCTGCCGCTGTTGCCTATCAGCAATTCGGTGGTGTCGTCGGCCCAGCGCTGGTTGGGCCGCTCGGCTTCGAATTGGCGATTCAGGATATTGGGCGCCACAGGCTGGTCGTGCTCGCTCATGGTGCCGTATGACCCGCTTGCGGCTGACGTGCTCGCCCTTCGGCACCAGGTCGGCGTGGACGCGCGGACTGCCGTAGGTCTTGCGGCTGCGCTCGTGCGACTCCTGCACCAAAACACTCAGCCGCTGGTCGTCGCGCTGGTGCTGGCACTCCGGGCGTCTTCGCCAGGCATAGAATCCAGCGCGGGAGACGCCAAGGCCACGACACCATAGCGACAACGGCTCTTTGGCCTTCTTCTCGGCGATGAGCGCGAACTTCACGCGCTCTCCTTCGCGAAGAAGGCCGCGGTGAGCTCAACTGGTCAAGGCAACATTTCCTTGAAGACCTCGGCTGGGGATCGAAATCCCAGCGTCTTTCTGGGACGTTCATTAAGACGACGAGCAACGGCATTCAGCCGAGGTTGCGAGAAACAGCCCAGAGGCGTCTTTCTAGGAAAGTACTGCCTCAGGAGTCGGTTGGTGTTTTCGTTGGTTCCGCGCTGCCAAGGGCTTTGAGGATCACAGAAGTACACCTTCACGTCGGCTGCGACGCTAAGAGCCTTGTGCTGTGCCATCTCAGTACCGCGGTCCCAGGTCAGAGTTCGTCGCAGATCTGCCGGTAGCTGCACGATCTTCTTGGCAATGGCGCGTGCGACTGCCGAGGCATCCTTGCCTGGCAACTTCACCAGTAGCGTTAGTCGAGAGTGGCGCTCGACAAGCGTTCCAATGTGCGTGTTGCCCGAGCCAGAGAGCATGTCTCCTTCCCAGTGCCCAGGAACGGCACGGTCATCCACTTCCGCAGGTCGCTCACGAATCGACACCGCGTCGATGATTTGGCCACGAGGTTGGCCGGCGGTTGTAGAGTGACGAGACCGTCGCATCATCCGTCCTGAGCGCAGGTGCTTGACCAACTCGGCCTTAAGCGCTCCCCGCGTTTGGACGAACAGTGTGCGGTAGATCGTCTCGTGGGATACTTGCATGGCGCTGTCTCCAGGGAATCGTATCTTGAGCCAACCGGCAATCTGCTCGGGCGACCAATCGATTCCAAGCTTTTCCGCCACGATGGACCGCAGCCGGACCGCCGTCGCAAGCTTGCACACCTTCGGCCGGCGGGCACTCGACCAAGCCCGGTTGTCCGCCGAAGTGGCCCGGTACCTTCCCCTGCCATGATTGCGCCTCACTTCGCGGCTTGCCGTGGAGGGCGCGCGCCCTATGCCCCGGGCAATCGCTCGGATCGAGAGTCCAGCCGACAGACCACGCGAGATCTCCTCTCGTTCAGCCAGAGTTAGCGCCTTGCCGTTTCTGTGCCTCGGACTCCGCGCGATGCCACCAGATGCTGTCAGAAACGAGTGAATCGTTCCTGGCTCCCGTTCCATCACCCTGGCTATCGATGAAACGGATTCTCCCTGCTTCCATCGCTGCCAGAGTGCTGCCCTTTCTGCAGCCGAAAAGTTCATTCGTTTGTATGACGCCATCCGCATCGGATGCTTCGTGGCCTTTTCGCGATTCGCTGTTGCCTTCATCCATTGAATACACCGCGGCTTTTTTTAGGATGTCCCGCTCCATGCGCAGCACCCGGTTCTCCCGACGTAGCTGGGCCAGCTCCGCACGCTCCTCGCTGGTCAGCCCGGTCCGGCCATGGCTTCTATCAGCCACGGCCTGCTTCATCCAACCGCGCAGAACTGATTGAGCCAGGTCCAGGTCACGGGCAACCTGTGCCACCTCCATCTTTGCCACGGTATCCGCCTTTCGTTGGGTGTCCACGAAAGTGGATCAACTCCGACCGGACGACACGGGGACGAGCGGAGATCTTTCCTTCCACTGCCATCACCTGACAAAGGGCGGCCGCGTTTCCCCTCAGAACGAACACTGCTGCCGGTTTTGGACGTAGACATCCTCAAGCTGTTGACGGAGCTTAGCTTTCACGCGCGTCAGTCGTGTCCCCACTGTTGAGCTGGGGATGGTGAGGTGCGCGGCTATATCCCGATAGGACATTTTTTCGCGGTAGGCGAGGTGGAAGATCTCCTGCTGCCAAGGTTGCAACGTCGCCAGCGCCGCGTCCAGGTCGTCGACAGTGAGGAAGTCCAGGCGATCGGGCTCGTCGGGAGGGGCCGCGGCTACATCGCCGTCGAGGGAGACAATGCGGCCGTGCCTGCGCCGCTCGTCGATGAAGACGTTGCGTAGGATGGTGTGCAGCCACGCCTCAACATTCGTCCCCACGGTGAAGCGCCCCGAGGCGACCAGCGCCTTCTCCATGGTCGCCTGCACCAGGTCATCGGCATCGCTGCGGTCCTGGGCCAAAGACATCGCCCGCGCGCGCAGCGTTCCGTGCAGGCTGGCGATGCGGGCACCGAAATCGGCCGGCGCGGGGACATGTCCGTTCTCGTTGCGCAGGGCCACCCCTCGAACGTCGTTTCCGCTCGGTCCGCTGAGTCTCTTCATGATCGCTTCCCCGCGGATGAGGACCTCACGCTGGTGGCGCCGCGAGTGGTCCGTTGCCGGGTATGGCGGGGCCGGTCAGTTCCACTTCGCCGGCAGCGGCTTCCGTTCCTGCGGGCTCTGCGATGCTCGTGCTCGATGACAAGCGCATCGGCAAGGTTGATGAAAAGCCCGCACCCGAGGATGAATAGGGACTGCCGTCGCATAGTTTTCTCCTAGTGAATTCCATGTTTCGTAAGAGTCATCGCAAATGCGAACTCCGCTTTCGGCTCCGCTCGGCTCGCGCGCGCCCAGGGCCGGCGCTGGATTCAGAGCGTGGCTTTGGCAAACCACCACAGTTAGCGCGCGCTGCCCACGTACGCCGAACTGGCTTCGCACAGCAAAGTGAAGGCACGGGCAACACTTGGCGCTACCTGTCCCGGTCGTCAGCGTTCCGTCCACTCTTCCTGCCATCGATCTCCTCACCGATCCCTCGTAGCCACTCCTGAATCGAAGGGCGGCAGCAGCTTTCATTCCTGCCGAGCACTACCCCGCGATGACTTCCTCTACCGTAGCGCTTTGATGTCGCAATGGTGGAACGGTTCCGCAAAACTTGCGAGCCGCCGCTGGGCGCCGCGGTGAAGTTCGCGGCGGCCGGCAAGACACTGGGCAAGAAGGACCTTGGTCTTAATGGCCATGGCCTACAAGAACGCCTACGTCGCGGACGGCGTCGTCGACGACGGCAAATCGTCAGTCAACCTGGCCCTGTTGACCGGCGAGTCGCGCCCACAGTCGGTGGGCGAGGGCCACCGAGTGTTCGCCGGCGCGGTCAACCTTGCGGGCGTGCTCCTTGTCCGCATCACCGCTGTCAGGTGCGCCCCCGATGCCAAGAGCGTCGCCGCTATCGAGAACACACGCCGCTTGCGGACCAAGCACCGCGAACAATGGAAGGATTGTAACCGTATGGTTAATCACTTTATGCCTCTTGTTATGCCTCTTGCTGTGGCTCATGGGTCGTGGCCTCAGCAAGGAGCAAGCCAAAGGGGCGCGAGCGAAGACATCGAGGAAATGCCGAGAAGACGTGCTGGTTCCGTCTTCCGTGGCCGATCCGCCGTCGCCGTTCATTGAGTGCTGAGCCGACCCCTGAGCCATCCCTGCCCAGTTGAGCAAGAACTGCGCACGTGCCTAACGCGCTCGCCTGGTTATACTTCGGGCGTGGCGTTATCAGGGTAGGGCTATCAGTTTGGATCTGCCACGCGCCGGCGAGATGACGATTGGCCGCGACGAAACGAGCACGGTGCGCATCGACGATCCATCGGGCGGAACCAACGGAACCTTCCTGCGCCGGACGGGGCGTGAGGATCCCGGCATTGGTGAAACGCTGAGTGTGAGCGTGCAGCAACTCCTGCACCGGAAGGCGCCGATTGCCGTCGGGGACTGTCTGCTGTTCGGGACCGCCTGCGTGGTGGTGCGCCGGCCTTCGCCGAGTCGTTGCTTGAGGGCGAGCTCTTCGGCAGCGAGAAGGGTGCCTTCACGGGTGCTCTTGCTCGGGCCGGGCTATTCGAGGCCGCGCAGGGTGGGACCTTGTTTCTCGACGAGATCGGAGAGCTTCACCTTGCAACTCAGGCGAGGCTTCTTCACGTTCTGGAGGAACGGGTCGTCATGCGGCTCGGGTCGACGCGACCACGCGCCATCGACGTGCGCTTCGTGTCGGCCATCCAACCGGGATATGGAATTGGACAGCCAGCAAGGCCGAGTGCGCCCTGATCTGTACTTCAGACTAAACGGCGTCTCCCTCACGATCCCGCCGTTGCGTGAACGGCCGCGCGAGATTGAATCCTTGGCGACCTCGTTCCTGTCGGCGGCCTGCCGGGATTTGGAACGAGACTGCCCGCCCGCGATAGCCCCCACTACGATGGACCTGCTTCGCCGTCATGCCTGGTCCGGCAACGTACGTGAACTTCGCAACGTCGTCGAGCGCGCGGCCGTCATGTGTGCCGACAGCACGATCCTTCCCGAGCACCTCCCGCCATCGCTGCTAGTGACGGGCCGGGCTGACCCGAATACTCGGCCACGCACCCTCCACGCCCAAATGAGGGCCATCGAGCAGCGCAGAATTCTCGACGCCATCGAGGAGTGCGATGGCAATCAAGGCGAGGCGGCACGCCGAGTCCGTAATTGATTTAAGCCGTCGCGCGCGGCGCCAATGAGGGTCTGATGGTCGGGCTGGGCGGTCGCGAACTAACAGCTCTTGCTGGCGTGTCGCCGAAAGGCGGGTCACGGACCGACTGTACGGTGGCGCTCGCGCTGAGGCATTGTCTTGGGGAGGCGACCCCATGCCTTGGTGGCGCAAGAAGCGCTCGATGCTTTGTGGGTCACGGACGAGAGCCCGCAGCTTCATGCGTCCGCCGCATGCCGGACACTGGTCCATGGTCAACCCGAACGTCAGGCGCAAGAGCTCGGCCCATTTGATGTACCGACACCGCTTGCCAGTAGGCGGCGGCTTCGCGGCCTTGGTGAACGCCGCTGGCGCTGGGGTGGCACTTGCAGACGGGTCGGCAGGCGCCGGCGGAATGATCAGCGGACGCCAGTGAGCCGCCGCCGCGAGCACTCCACTGTAAACGGTCTGGTGTTGTTTCGGGGGCGGCACGGCACTCGCCAACCGTGCCAACAGTGCCAATGCATCCATCTCCAGCGCGTACGTGCCGTCTGACCACGGACGCTTCAGGGTCAGCCGGACGCGGTGGTCAGGCAGGACGGCGAGGCGATCCTGTGCAAGCGGCGGCGCAGGACGTAGCGCAGAAGGCGCGCCCGCCCTTCGTTGTCGACGGCTGTGCCCCGCCACGATGGCCAGTCGGTCAGCTCAGTTCAAAGCGCGAGACTGCCGCCGGCCTTCTTTACGGCGGCCCGCAGCTGACCATCGAGGCTCGCAAGGGGTAAGCCCCTGCGCAAGGCAAGCTCCAAGTAGGCGGCATGGTACATGGTGAGGCCAAATCTCTAGAGGCTGGGCACCCATGCTTTGGCTCCTGCCGAAAGCTGATCGAGCAAGCGGTCGGTCGATGTGGTGGCTTCAGAGGCAAAAATCCAGGGCAGCGTAGCCGAACAATCGAGCACGAACTCGGTGCTCATCTGCGCCCCTCTTCGATGAGATTGCGTACCACAAGGCCCTTCAGGCTGTAGTGCCTACGCAACGCCCGTAGTTCGGCCGTTACACGCTTGCGATCGGCCGCCGCGGGCGCGGAAACGGGAACCAGCATGCTGAGTACTAGGTCGCGCGCCCTGATAATCAGCGGGTTGCCGGTGGAGGTCGTGCGCAAGCCGATCAAGAACCTGCACCTCGGCGTGTACCCGCCCGACGGTCGAGGTGGCAGCAGGTCCGTAGAGAGCTCAACGCGGCCCCGTTGGCGCACGCCAAGTGGTCCTACTGAATCCGGTTTTTTGCGGCACCTCGGTGCACTTCAGGACTCTGCGTGCGGCGTACCCAAGCAGGTTGAGGGTGTCTCGTTTTGCGCGCCTTCATCCGTCGCATCGGAGTAGTCGACTTACATGGAGAGTAGTCGTTATACCTGCGGCTTACCGAAGGATGCATTCGGTCCGGTTTTGGCCTCAAGTCGCCACGAATCCCGCCGATCCCACTTCAACTCGGGAAGACGGTTGCGAAGGCGAAGGATCGGTCGAAGGCATCGAAAGCGAGGTAGTTGGTCATGGTGATGACGATTAGTAGGAAGATAGTTCTGTTTGTTGTCGGGGCGTTGGTGGGGGTGTCCGCGCTGGTGTCGATCAATCAAGTGGAGTCTGCGAGCCTCTTCGAGGCTGCAAACTACGGCAATATCAACAGCGTGCCCAGCATTCTGGTCATGAATCGAGCGCAGCTGGGACTCGGGGAGGTTCGACTTCAGACGACCAAACACATCTTGGCAACCGAAGCAGGCAAGAAGTCGGAGATCGAAGCGTCGATCCGCAAGGCCAAGCTGACTACCGACAAGGCGCTGAAGGACTATGTCTCGCTGATCTCCGACGACAGGGACAAGCAACTGCTGGCCGATGACGGGGCCTTGGCCTCGGAATACTTCGCGAACATCGACGAGATAATCGCACTCTCGAAAGCCGACAAGCAGCAACAAGCCGTGGAGCTGCAGGCCAAGTACGTTCCGGTGGCAGAGAAGTTCAAGGGCGCCCTGGATACGCATATGCTCTACAACGAGGAGCTCGCGAAGAAGTCCTCCAACGAGGCTTTGACCGTCCGCGGGCACACGACGACGATCTCGTTGACCTTGGGGGGCATCATGATCGCCCTGTTGTTTGCGGCGGGCATGCTCATCAGGCGCTCAATCACCCATCCGATCTCTTCGATGGTCAGCGCAGCCCAACGTCTGGCGGTAGGCGATTTCAGCGTGGAGCTGGATTCCACCCGGCAGGATGAAATCGGTACCCTGCTGACATCCATGCAGACACTGAAGAATTCCATCGCGGATATGGTGGCGGACGCATCCATGCTTGCCCGCGCTGCCGTGGAAGGCAAGCTGGCCACGCGCGCCGATGCCAGCAAGCACCAGGGTGAGTTTCGCAAGATTGTACAAGGCGTGAACGACACCCTGGATGCGGTCATCGGGCCCCTCAACGTCGCCGCGAAGTACGTGGACGACATCTCGAAGGGTAACCTTCCGCCGAAGATCACCGACAGCTACGCTGGCGATTTCAATCTCATCAAGAACAACCTCAACCAGTGCATCGATGCCCTCAACGGGCTGCTCGCCGCACGCGTCGAGATAAGCCGACAGCACGATTTGGGAATGATCGACGAGGTCATGCCGGTCGAGAAGTTCCAAGGCGCGTACGCCCAGATGGCGGACGGCATCAACACGTTGGTGAAGTCGCACATCTCGGTGAAGATGAAGGTCGTCGAGGTCGTCTCGAAGTATGCGCTTGGCGACTTGACCGTGGACATGGATCGGTTGCCGGGCAAGAAGGCTCAGGTTACCGCCGCCGTCGATAACGTGAAGAAGAACCTGGTCTCGCTCAATCAAGAGATCATGAAATTGGTCGACGCGGCCAAGGCCGGTCGGCTGGCTACCCGGGCCGACGCCAGCAAGTACGCCGGCAGCTTCAAGGACATGGTCAATGGCATCAACGACACCCTGGACGCCGTCGTCGGCCCGCTCAACATCGCGGCTGCCTATGTGGATCGCATATCCAAAGGCGACCTGCCGCCACCCATTGCGGATAGGTACAACGGCGACTTCAACACCATCAAAGACAACCTGAACGTCCTCATCGACTCGATGACCTTGATCACGCGTCTGTCGCAGGACATCGCAGCTGGAAATCTGCGAGTCCAGGTGCGCGCGCGCTCGGACAAGGACGAGCTGATGAAGGCGCTTGCCGCCATGGCCAGCAAGCTGACGGATGTCGTCCGCGACGTGAAGGAGGCGTCGTCCAACGTGACGATTGGTGCGCAGCAGATCAGCTCGTCGGCCCAGCAGTTGAG
>Ga0302321_100005531_pt1 | contig 11072 bp, 5 predicted proteins | sample Fen_T0_1_FD_202505 | JGI IMG/M metagenome (GOLD analysis project Ga0302321, IMG submission 202505) | Peat permafrost microbial communities from Stordalen Mire near Abisko, Sweden - Fen_T0_1 | ecosystem: Environmental > Terrestrial > Soil > Wetlands > Permafrost | place: Sweden: Abisko...
TCAACCTGCAGGTGTATCGCCTCGGTGCCTACGACACCATCACCCGCACCGCGGCGGACTTCCCGGAGTTCACGGTGAACACCCCCGCCGCCATGAAGACCGAGGTGCTGCAGTTCCTCAGCTGGGTCTTCCGCGAGAACCGCGGGGTCAAGGACTTCTATACTGCGCCAGTCGGCTTCGTGAATTCGTTGCTCGCGCCGCTCTACGGCGTAACGGGCACCTTTTCGAGCAATCCCACGACGCTAACGAAGGTCGATCTGGACCCGACGAAGCGTGCCGGTTTGCTCACGCAGCCGGGTTTCCTGTCTTCTTACATCTCCGTAGGTAATGAACCCGACATCATCCATCGCGGCGTGTTCATCGTGGAACGGCTGCTGTGCAAGTCCTTGCCAGCGCCGCCCGCCGCGGCCGCGGGAGTGACGATCCCCAACATCGCCGGACTGACTAACCGGGAACGTGTGGAGATGACGACCGGAAAAGGGACGTGCGGCCAGAGCTGCCACATGGTCTTGTTCAACCCGCTCGGGAATGCCTTCGAAAATTACGATGCCATCGGCAAGTATCGAACGACCGACCAAGGAAAGCCCGTGAACGCAGCCGACAGCTACATTCTGGATGGACAACTCCAGAGTTTCAACAATGGCGTCGAGCTTTCGAAACTCTTGTCTGAGACCAAGGAAGTACACGCCTGCTACGTGCAGAACATGTTGACCTACCTGCACGGTCGGGAAGTGGACCCCAGCGAGAAGGCGACCATCGACTACTACGCGCGCCGTTCGCGTGCCGGAATGACGCTCCATGACTTGGAACTCGCCGTCGTAACGAGCGAAAACTTCCTCAACCGCCTTCCCTGAGTCGAAAAGAAGAGACGCCATGAACAAACCGCGATCGCCAGAAATCACCCGAAGGAACGTGCTTCGGGGCGCTGGGGGACTCATGCTCGGTCTCCCGCTGCTGGAAACCTTCATGCCTCGTGAGGCCGCCGCCCAGGCTGCGGCTGCACGTTCGCCTTTCGTCATCATCGTGGTTGGAGACAACGGCGTGGTTCAGGGAGGCGTCGACTTGAACGTGAAGTCAGAGCCCGAGCGCTTTTGGCCGACTGCCACCGGCACGCTGACCAAAGCCAGCATGACCGCGGACAAGGCGACCCGCTCGACTGGGGAGCTCTCCGACTACGCGGAGCAATTGCTGATCGTTCGAGGAATCAACCTCCCGTATAGCTCGAACGGCTGCTCTCACTCGGCCGCCGACGCGCAGATCCTCACCGCCTCCAAGATCACCGCCGGGTCGACCAATTGCAAGGCGATGGGCATCTCGGTCGACACCGCCATCGCCACGGCAAAAAATCCTGCGGGGCGAGATCCGCTCGTGTTCCACGCGGGTATGTTCGCGCCAGGCGGAACCGGCTTCGACATCCCCGGTTACGTCTCGTACATCACGCCTCAACAGCCGCGGGTGTATATCGATTCGCCGTACAAGGCGTATCAAAAGATCATCGGCGTCATCGGCAACGGCTCGACGGGGACGTCGGCCGAGGCCCAAGCGTTGCTGCAACGGGGGGCGCGCAGCAGGAGCATCAACGACATCCTGCGCCCGCAGATCTCGACGCTGCTCGCACGCACGGATCTCAGCGCCAGCGACCGCGCGCGGCTAGACCAACACCTGACCGCGATCCGCGACATCGAGGTCACCATGGGGACCACGACGTTTACGATCCCCGACGCGGACGTGACCACGATGAAGTCGATGGACTCGAAGCCGTACGACCAGTCGACGCGAGACACCGCCGTCAAGCTGTTCATGGATCTGATGGCGTTCTCGGCGGCGGCGGACTACAGCCGCGTTGCCGTCCTGAAAATCGGAGACCGGATCGACGATCACGTCTACACGTACAACGGGCAGTCGGCGAAGTTCCACGACGTTTCGCACCGCCAAGTCGCAAACTCCATCGACTTCCACCATTACATCGATCGCATGATGCTCAACTACTACAAGCATCTGCTCGATAAGCTGTCGACGTACACCACGCCGACCGGGCCGCTGCTCGACCAAGGCGTCGCGATCTATTGCAACCAATGCGCGACGGGCGCGCACTCGTTCAGCAATATCCCCTGGATTCAAGCCGGGTCGGCCAACGGCTACTTCAAGAAGGGCCAATACGTCGCGGTCGGTACCGCCACACAGCCGGGCGGTAGCCAAGACGGTAAGGGTGGTGATGGCTCGGTCTCGGGAGTGAACAAAGTCTTGAACAACGTCCTGCAAGCGGCGGGCGTGACCAAGGACGGCGGAGCACTCAAGGACGACTTTGGCGAGGCGTCCCTTCCCAAGGGGATCCTCACCGAGCTCAAGGCCTGACACGCCCTGCACGCACCGCTTCGCTTTGGCGGCGCGCCTATTCCGCTGCGATCACCTTTGCCGATGACGATCGCGATCCAAAAGACTGATATCGCCGACAGTAGAGGACGGACCATGCGCGACGCTGCCTTCAGCTGAGTGCTGAGTCACGACCCCAGTCAAACTCTCCAGCTGCCGAGGAAGTCATTATCAAGCGAGCCTCCAAGGCCGATGGGCATACTCACCGAGCTCACGGCCGGACACCGTACATCCGGGGCTGATCGTCGGTCCTCGCGGCGGCTTGCAGCGGGAGCTACGGCTCCTTTACGAATGGAAAATCGCATGCATACGAAGTGGCTGCCGACACTAGTTTTAGGATGGTCCATGGGAATCGTCGGCTGCGGAAGTTCGACCCCGGGGCCGTCGAGTTCGGGCGGTACCGGCGGTGCCTCGGCTGGTAGCTCGTCGACAGCTGGCTCGGCCACGGGGGGCAACGCGAGCGGCGGAACTGCCACTGGCGGAACTGCGAGCGGCGGAACTGCGAGCGGCGGAACTGCGAGCGGCGGAACTGCGAGCGGCGGAACTGCGAGCGGCGGAACTGCGAGCGGCGGAACTGCTACCGGCGGAACTGCTACCGGCGGTGGCGCTTCGACTGGCGGAAAGTCCGGCACCGGCGGCAGCGGGGGAGGTGCCGGCGGCGCGGGCGCGGCGGTTCCGAGCAAAGGCTGTGGCGTCAAGGATGGCGCGAAAACGCTGACCACCGGCGGCATGTCAGTGATGGGCGGTCTTCCCACGTCGACCAAACTCACGATCATGAGCGGCGGCAAGAGTCGCGAATACATCGTCGACATTCCGGCGGACTACGATCCGACGCACCCGTATCGCCTGATCTTTTCCTGGCATCAAGCGTATGGTTCCGACACCGGCAATGCGAATGGCCTACATCCGGCCAATGATGGTCCCAACTTCGACGCGAAAAACTATGCCTATTTTGGGCTCCACCGCGAAGCGGCCGCGGCGAACGTGCCCGTCATCTTCGTAGCCCCTGGGGGAATCGGTAATCTTCCCTGGGATTTCACGCGGGATAGCAAGCTCTTCGACGAGCTGCTCGCCGTCGTTGACGCGAACCTGTGCATCGACGACAGCCGAGTCTTTTCCACGGGCTTCAGCTTCGGAGCGATGATGAGCTATGCCCTGTCGATCACGCGTCAGACGAAACTGCGCGCGGTCGTCGCCATGGCCGCGGCCAACTACGCCCTTCCCGGTGAGCCAACCGATTCGAATGCGGCGCCGATTGCGTACATGGGGACAACCGGCATGAGTGATGGCACCTGTCCGTGGGGCACTGACACGATGGGCGGGAAAGCCTGCGTCCTTCAGCACGCTAAGGACAATGGCTGCACGATTCCCGGAACCATCCAGACGACGACGGTCGGCAGCAAGAAGTACCTTTGCTACGACTTCGACGGTTGCAAGGCGGGTTATCCCGTCAAAGTGTGCACGTTCGATGGCCCGCACACTCCGTCGAGCGTGGATGACGGGTCCTCGACTGGAGATGATGGCCTGAAGGCCTTCATTCCGCCGCTGGCCTGGAAGTTCATCTCGCAGTTCTGAGCATGCCATGCGGTCGGCAGGCCATCGTTTTGGGACCGCATGCTTTCCCCAAGCGATGGCCGTCCGTCCGTCACGCAGAGCTGTGCCACTACACCGAGTGTTGAGCGCAGCAGAGAGCGCTCTCAAGGCCACACGCACAAAATGCACAGATCTCCTGAACTGAAGAGCAACCCGTGCGAGTGCTAACCAATCCAGATCGAGGCGGACACCCTCGCGCTTGGACAACCAATGCGAGATCGCAGGGGGATATCGACCTACGCCTTGTCCGGCGCGAACGAGCCCGACAGCTGAACTGGAGCAAGAAATATTTGAACTTCATTCGTGATCGGAAAGTGCTGCTCGGGGCCAATGTTGTTGCTCATATTCGTTCCACGTACGCGGCTTTCCTCGACTTGCTTCAGCGCTCAGCGCTGAGCGCGGAGAACGGCGCGGCAGCCCTTGCGTTGGCCGTGTTGGCTACCGTTGCATGCAGTAGCGGGAACGCCGGGGGTGGCAGCGCCGGCCGCGGGCAAGCGGGCTCGGGAGGAGCCACGGACACCGCAGGCGCCCACAGCGGCGGCTACACGGCCGGTGGCTTAGGCATGGGTGGTGGCCTAAGCAATGGAGGATTCACTGGTAGCAGTGCCGGCTCAAGTGGTGGCGGTGCGTCTGGCGCTAGCGGAGCTGCAGGTTCGGCTGGAGAGAGCCTCGGAGGCACGGCCGGCACCGGGGGCGTGGCCGCGCCAGGGACTCGACTGGTTCAAAACTTCAACCAGTCTTGGAAATTCAAACGCGCCGACGTTTCCGAAGCGCAGGCCGTAACGTTCGACGACGGCTCTTGGGAAAGCGTGGGCATTCCACATTCGTTCAACCTGCCTTACTTCATGGCGCCGAAGTTTTACGTCGGCTACGGCTGGTACAGAAAGCACTTCGTCGTGCCGGCGTCTTGGCTGGGCAAGAGTGTGGCTCTCGAGTTCCAGGCCGCGTTCGATCAGGCCGAGATCTATCTCAATGGCAAGCAGGTCGGCCAGCACCTCGGCGGGTACAACGGCTTTTCGGTCGACATCACGTCCGCTCTCAAGGAGGGCGACAATCTCGTCGCTGTTCGCCTCAACAACAAGTGGAACGCGCAGCTCCCACCGTTGACGGGCGATCACACGTTCCAAGGCGGGATCTACCGAGACGTGTTCCTGGTCGTAAAGGATCCGCTGCACATCGCTTGGTATGGCACGTGGGTCACGACCCCCACCTTGGCGACCAATGTCGGAGCGTCGAGCACGGTCGTCATCAAAACCGAGGTGCGCAACGATCGCGCGACACCGGTGAATGCGACGCTCGAGACTGACATCGTCGACAAGGACGGCAAGGTCGTCGCAACCGTGTCTAGTCAGCAACCGATCGACCCAGGAAAGACGGTGACGTTCGAGCAAACCACCCCAGCCATCAGCAGCCCCTCCCTATGGCACCCGGATCATCCGGCGATGTACCGGGCGTTGTCTCACCTTGCCGAGGGCACGGGGATGGTCGATGAGGTCGCGACGCCGTTCGGCTTCCGTTGGTTCAACTGGTCCGCCTCGCAAGGGTTCTCGTTGAACGGCGCGCACTATTGGATCCAAGGCGCGAACCTCCATCAGGATCACGCCGGCTGGGGCGCCGGAGCGACGGACGCGGCTCTTTATCGCGACGTCAAGATGGTGAAGGACGCTGGGATGAACTTCATCCGCGGCTCCCACTATCCGAAGGCGCCGGCCTTTGCGGACGCCTGCGATGAGCTCGGCCTGTTGTTTTGGTCAGAGAACGCTTTCTGGGGTGGGTTCGGCGGTGCGGGAGGATGGCCTTACAACGGCGCGTATCCAAGCACCTCGGCCGATTTCGATGCCTTCGACGCGAACGTCCTGGCGAGCCTTACCGACATGATCCGCATTCATCGTAATCACCCGAGCATTATCGCCTGGAGCATGGGCAATGAGGACTTCTTCAGCGGCGGCCCCGGGGACAGAGTGATCGCCCTACTCAAGAAGTCGGTCGCCCTCACTCACCAGCTCGACCCCGCGCCTGTGGGGCGTCCAGCGGCCATTGGCGGGGCGCAATCACGCATCGGCAGCACGGAGCCCGGCTCCCTCGGAGACATCGCCGGCTACAACGGAGATGGCGTTGGATATGACAACCCGGGTATCCCCAACATGGTGTCCGAGTACGGCGCGGACGTGAGCTCGACTCGCCCGGGCACCTACGATCCGGGCTGGCACAACTTGACCGTCACGAACGGCATGGCTGCCCAACCTGCATGGCGCAGCGGCATCGCGCGCTGGTGCATGTTCGATTACGGCAGCAATATGGGTGGCCAATACACCAACTCCGGCATCGTCGACTATTTCCGAATTCCGAAGCGCTCGTACTACTGGTACCGGAACGCCTACGCCAAGGTGGCGCCGCCTACCTGGCCGGCCACTGGCACGCCCGCCGGTTTGAAGCTCACCTCGAGCACAACCGCGCTCTCTGCGGTCGATGGCACGCAGGACGCTTGGCTCTTGGTGACGGTCGTCGATGCCGGCGGTCAGGCCATCAGCAATAACGTGCCCGTCACACTCACGCTCAAGTCGGGGCCGGGGGAATTTCCCACCGGGCCAAGCATCACCTTCACGCCTCCAGGTGGCGGGGCGGCGTCCGACATCTCCATCCGCGACGGCCAAGCCGCCATCGAGTTCCGCACCTACTACGCCGGTACCTCCGTCATCGAAGCCACCTCGGCCGGATTGTCGAGCTCGAGCATCACCATTACTTCCACCGGTTCTCCGCCATGGGTCGAAGGGACGACTCCGAAGGTGGTCGCACGCCCTTATCAGCCGTGAACCTCTTCCGCCGCCATCGCATGCCGCTTTTCCAATTCGTCCGATCGCCGCGTTTCGGCCTGGCGGCGGTCGCGTTCTCGCTCGCCGCAGCATCGGGCACTGCATCGTCGGGAACCACGTTAGGCGTGTCGCGTAGTCGGACAGTAGCTGCGGGTCACTCCACCTGAACGGCACCAAATTCCGGCTAGTTGAGTCCCGCGGGGGTCGCCAAGCGCAGGTTCTGGCCGGCGACCGCCAGTCGGCTATCGAGTCAGCGCGACAGCCGCTTCCGGCGGATATCGGAGGGATCTCTGGATGCGAAGGCCGCGCCCACGCTTGGAGCGCAACGGCGAGCTGACGGAGCACGTTGGCGCGCGTGTAGTTTTTGTGACTGGCGCTCGTGCCGTCGGCCATGCCCACGTGCGTATGGTCGACCACGAGGCCAGGGACCACCGTCTTGCCGCCGAGCTCGATCGTCGTGGTCCCCGCAGGCACGGCCACGCTGGCGGCGGGGCCGGCGGCGCGGATGTGGTCTGCCTCGATCACGACCACAGCGTTCTCGATCGCCGGCCCGCCGCCTCCCGGGCCTTCCGACCGAGCCGCCCCGCGAGCCCGAGCACGGGACGACGTGCGACAGGCGGGTCGGTCGTGGGCGCGCGAGGCCTTACGGCGTCCAAGCCGCGCGACGGGGCCTAGTGGTAACACCCCGTGTCGGCGCGTGCTTCATCTACGCCAGCTCGGTACGCTGCGCTCACTGCGCGGGGACGTCCACCACCGTCGTGGAGATCGTGGAGAGCCCGCGGCTGTTCGTGGCGGTGTACATGATTGTGTACTTTTGCGGCGTCCGCGTGGTGTTGCACACGGCGAGATCGAAATCCCAGTCGGCCCTCCCGTACTCCGCCCCCCGGACGGCGCGCTCGACGTTGACGTGGGGGTCCGAGGACACGATCGACACCAGGCGGACTCGGAGCGACGGGTCGGTGAAGTCCTTGACGATGCGGTCGACCGCGATGTGCTCCCACTGCGAGCAGCCGCACGCGCCGCGCTCGTCTCCGCCCTTTTGCGCTTTGCCGTCCTCCGTGTCGGGGTAGCGCAAGGCGACCTTGGCGTACGCGTGGAGGATGGGGCGGGCGCTGAGGGTCAGGCCGCGCATGGGGACCGGGCCCGTATCGGCCACGACCCTGACGAAGGCGCCGGTCACGCGGTCGAACTCGAGGACCCGGTCGCTGCCCGCGCTGTTCACGTAGAGGTTGGTGTTGGGACCGCCGAAGTTGATCGATTTGATGTTGGACATCCCGGCGGCGCCGGCCGGCACGAACGTATCGATGAACGCGCCCGTCCTGCCGTCGTAGCGGAGGATCTCGTTGGTGCCGTTGCTGCCGATATAGAGGTTCTGATCGGGCCCGATCACGAGTCCAATGGGCGCGTCGAGGCCGCCGCTCCTCGGCGGGATGAAGGCGCCGAGGAAGGCCTTCGTCGCCAGGTCCCAGCGGAGAACGTTGTTGGTGTTGGTGCTAGCCAGAAAGATGGTGGTCAGGTCGAAGTCGGCCATGCGCGGGTGGTCGATGCCGCTGTCCGCCGTAGCGAAGACGTCGAAAAATTTACCATTCTCGTCGTAGCGCAGAATCGAGTTCGTCGTGATGTCATCGACGTACACCAGGTTGTCGGTCGTGCAGAAGGCGGGGGAGTTGGGTGACACGAGTCCGCCGGCTCCCGTCGCGATGAACGCGCCCTTGTAGGCACCGGTGACGCCGTCGTACCGGAGGATGTCGGAGTCGGCGCCGCCCACGAACAGGTCACCGCCGTAGCCGATATTCGAGGCGGCCGGCGTCGCGCCCGGCGCCGTTCCCAAGAGCTGGCCGGTGGCCCTATCGAACTGCAACACCTGGTTGGCGTCTGGGACGCTGAGGAAGAAGGTGTCGTAGCGGTTGACGTGAGCGCTGGTCGTGGCGGCGACCTGGGCGTGCACGGTGGCGGGGGCCGAGGCGAGGGCCGCCGCGGAGGATAGGAGGATTGAAACCATGACGGTACGGTTCGACTTCGCGAGTGTGTTCATGTCGTATATAACCTAGGCATTAATCGAGATGATGAGATCCGCGGCCCGGGAGGATTCCCGTGCCGACCCGAGCGACTGACATACACACCGAATTTCGGTTCGCAAGGGGCCCTGAGCATCATTGCCATATCGCCCCGACCGCGACGACATATTTCATCGGGGAATAAGGCAATCAAAGCACGGCGGGGTTGATCTAACCGGTTCGGTGTAGTCGGGCCACAGAGTGACATGCAGGGGTGTCGGGCCCAGCAGTCGCCATTGGAATCCGGCGCAGAAACGCACCGCGAATTGCCGTCTGGAAACTTGTAGTGAGCGTCAATGGTGTTCACTAGGGCACTCTTGCTGCCGGCCGGCAAATCCTGATCTACACAGTGACCTGCAGTTAGGATCACCTGCGGTGAAATCTCGAGGGCCGTGGTAGCCAATCCGATCAAAGTAAGTGTCGAGCTGCAGTGACGAATCCATGTAAGTTTCTATGGCTAGTCTCGAGTCGATTCAGCGAGAGGCGCGCCGCACCTCGCTTCGAGCTTTGTCCCAAGCAGCCCACTCCTCGGCGAAGCGCGTTTCGAGCAAGCTCTCGGCAGCGCGCACGTGTCTCAATTCCTGACTCAGCTCGAGTACGCGCGCGCTCTCAGGTGCGCCTTCTTGCAGCTCATTGGGGAGGCGTCGGGCCGCCTCTAGTTGCGCGGCCAGCAATTGTTCCCGGTGCACGAGCTCGCTCATGCGTCGGCTCTGCTCAGCCGAGTCCGGCGGCGTAACGGCCGGTGCGCTGCCTGAGAAGCGTGGGCGTGCTCCCGCTGGCAACGGGCGTCGCTCCGGATGTGCTTCGGCAACTTGGATGTTGAGGCTGACGAGCGCTGCGGCGAGTGTGAGTATGGCCCCCGTTGCCCACGGGCCAGCGCGACGGCTCGGTTGCTTCTCGCGCGGCGCGGAGGCGCCGGTAAGCCGCCGCAGCCTGGGCAAGAGCCCACTCTTGGAGCGCGAAATGGCTGGCATCATCGCCAACCGCCGTCCGAACGACGAGCTGGCTGCAACTTGCACCAGCGCGCGCGCCAAGCCCAACGGGTTCCGCGTCAGCTCGACAGCGCGATCGTCGCAGGCGAGCTCTGCGCTGTCGCGAAAGCGGGAGGTGACCCAGTAGTTCAGCGGGTAGAACCAAAGTATGCACTCCAGTGCACCGGCGAGTGGGAACCACAGGCCGTCCCTCCGTTCGATGTGTGCGAGCTCGTGTGCCAATACCGTATCCAGCTCGGCATCGGTCAGCTCCTCGTGGAGGGTGCGAGGGACGCAAATCTCCATCGCTCCGAGAACTAGCGGACTGTCGACTCGTGAGCTCTCGGTCAGCAAGATGCCTCGAACGCCGATGCTCCCGCGCACGTGTTCCAAGCGCGCTAGGAGGCGCGCCTCCGTGACTCGGGTTCGACCGCGCAGCCGACGCCGAATCAAGATCGCTGAGCCGAGGAAACGCAAGCAGCCCAACGCTGCGGAGGCCAGCACGAGGGTCAAGATAACGCTCCCGCGAACGCGAGGCGTGAGAACGCGCACGACGGCGGCCGCTCGCGCGTTCGTCGCCGCGGGTGTGTCGACGGGCGGGGAGGCGAGAGGCGCCGCGAGCGCGGGGATCTTCAGCTCATGAACGTAACTCGACGTCATGGGCGACCGTGCGAGAGCACTCGAGACAGCGACGGCAAACAACGCGCTCAAAATCGGGCCAAAGAGCGCCATCTTCCAAAGCAGATGCCGCGTCGCCGACGAAATGGCGCGAACCCGAGCCAGGAGCGCCGCGGTGGCCACCCAGATCACGGAGTGCACGACGTAGGTGAACAGGAGCGCTAGCCCGAGCGCGACAGCGCTGGACTCGACACCCAGCCAAACCAATAGTCGAAGCTCCATCGCTAGCTCACTTTCCCTTGAGCAGTCTTCGCATCTCCTTGAGATCGTCGGGGCCCAGCTCCTCGGATTCTAGAAGTTGCGCGGTTAGGGCGGAGACCTTTCCGCCAAAGAACGCACTCAACACGCGCTGCAGCACACCCTTGGCAGCGTCTTCCTGCTTCACCTTCGCACGATACAACAATTGGCGCCCGCTCTTGCGGTGCTTTACCCAACCTTGCTTGCTGAGACGTTGCAACACGGTCGCCACCGTCGTCGGCGCGAGCTCCTTGCCGTCCGCCGCGAGCACCGCCGAAATGTCGCTGACGGCGCCCTCGCGCACCTGCCAGAGCGCCTTCATCACCGACAATTGAAGATCCGTGAGTGCG
>Ga0302321_100005532_pt1 | contig 11070 bp, 6 predicted proteins | sample Fen_T0_1_FD_202505 | JGI IMG/M metagenome (GOLD analysis project Ga0302321, IMG submission 202505) | Peat permafrost microbial communities from Stordalen Mire near Abisko, Sweden - Fen_T0_1 | ecosystem: Environmental > Terrestrial > Soil > Wetlands > Permafrost | place: Sweden: Abisko...
TACCGAACTGACCCATGCAGATACGGCAGGTATGAATGTCTTATTGCTGGGTATTTGTTCAGAGCTTAACATTAATAACATTTTGGCAACCGAAGTTAGCAAACATGCCTGCCGGGCGATAAAAGAAGCGGATTTGGCGCGGCGTATACTATTTGCGTCAAAAGAACATGACACCTTACCCAAACATATTGACCCCGGGTTGATGGCTCTGCATGAGATTTCGCCTTTTCCGTATTCAATGGAAGAAATAAGGGAACTCGCCGGACAAATCACAGACCCCAGTTTTCGCATTCAAACCAGCGCAGAAGGCGTGCATATTTTTAACCGTGATGGCTTGCACACGGCTACTGATCCGTTTGCTTTATTCCCCAAACTGCATGTTGAAAATGACGGCGGTCATGCTTTCTATTTAGGTGTTGAACTGGCTCGCGCTGAAATAGCCTGGCAATTGGGCAAACGTTTTACGCAGGATCAAGCGTTGAACTGGGGTTGCGCCACTGATCAGGCAGAACCAACAGTTGATCTGCACAGTTTTAAACCAGCTGGAACTACTTTACAGAAATCCTCAGTTCAGGATGATCAAAAGACCCCCTCTCCAAAGGGAGAGGGATGGGGAGAGGGGAAATGATTCAAGAAACCATAGTGACCACTCAGAATAGTTCAGGTGTCGCTCACATTGCGCCTATGGGCATTCATGTCGACAGCGATGAAATTATTATCCTGCCATTCCGTCCGTCTACAACACTCAATAATCTGCTGGAAAATAGAGCAGCGGTGCTTAATTACTGCGATGATGTGCGGGTTTTTGCGGGCTGTTTAACGGGACGGCGGGATTGGCCGTTAAACGAGGCAGAAAAAATCATTGGTAAGGTGCTGTGCTGTACATTGGCGCATACTGAAGTTGAGCTGGTACGAATTGAAGACGATCCTGCCCGGCCTAAATTATTCTGTAAAGCGGTGCATACTGTTAATCATGCTCCCTTTAAGGGCTTTAACCGCGCGCAGTACTCAGTGTTGGAAGCGGCTATTTTAATCAGCCGGTTAAACAGGCTGCCTATTGAAAAAATACAGTCTGAAATCGACTACCTGCGTATCGGGCTTGAAAAAACGGCGGGTGACAGAGAATGGGAAGCGTGGGCTTGGTTGATGGCAGTTATCGATAAATTTAAAGCAGAGGCTAAGGTATGACCGGCATGCTTGCCAGCGTCAACAGCTTAACAGAAGCCTTACTGGTGTTGAACGCGGACGTTGATATTATTGATCTTAAGCAGCCGGCTTTGGGTGCATTAGGCGCTTTGGACATTGCTATCGTTAAACAGATCGTTGCCGGAATTGATGGACGTTGTCCTGTCAGTGCAACCATTGGTGATCTGCCTATGATGCCTGATCCGGTTTTTAATGCTGTCAAGGCGATGGCCGAAACGGGGGTTGATTATATAAAAATCGGTTTTTTTCCGGGTGATGACTGGCAGGGAACTGTAAAGAAATTGTCTGTATTAACCGGGCAAAATATTGCCTTGATCGCTGTGTTATTTGCCGATACACAACCTGATCTCACGGTTATGAGTTTGCTGAAGGATGCTGGTTTTACTGGTGTTATGCTGGATACCATAAACAAGCAAAAAGGTTCATTAACTCAGTTGATGGCAAAAATGGAGATTGAACAATTTGTCACACAAGCTAAAGCCTGGCAATTGCTTTGTGGACTGGCCGGTTCATTGAGACTGGAAGACATACCCGGACTGATGCTTTATCGGCCTGATTATCTCGGTTTTAGAGGCGCGTTATGTCAGGAACATAACAGGGTAGGGCAGTTAAATAAGCAAGCTGTTATCAAGATCAAGCAGGCCATAATAAACACCAAGGCAACTCGTAAAAAATACCCCTTTCACAACTGCCACAGGTTCACTGATTATAAATAAATTTAATCTGTGAATCTGTGGCAGTTTATTTTTTACGAGTTACCTGGCTATTGATCGCTCGCCACAACAAAAGGCGCAAAATACTTTTCCGCGTACTCCGTAGCAGGAAGTGGGTGGCTAAAATAATAACCTTGAAAAGCCTGGCAGCCTTTTTGCTTTAATAGTGCTAATTGCTCTGCTGTTTCCACACCCTCAGCCACAATATACAGGTTTAAGTGCTGGGCCATACTGATGATGGTTTCTACGATAACGGCATCACTTGCATCCGTTAAAATATCACTGACGAACCCCTGATCTATTTTTATTGTATCAATCGGCAACTGTTTCAGATACATCAATGAAGAATAACCCGTACCGAAGTCATCCACTGCGATTGAAATACCCAGTGCTTTTAATGCCTCCATTTTAGCTAGGGTATCGTTAATATCAACAATCATTACACTTTCGGTTAATTCAATACCCAACAGATGTGGAGCAATCCCGCTACTGTCTATTGCGTGTTTTACCTGACCGACAAAATCCTGCTGTCTGAATTGACGGGAACTGACATTAACAGAGATGTGCGGCAGATTAATTCCTTCATCTTGCCAGGCTTTAATTTGATTACAGGCTTCCAGTAATACCCAGCGCCCTATAGCCAGAATCAAATTGCTTTCCTCTGCAAGGGGGATAAAATCTACAGGTAGTATTATGCCTTTATCCAGGTGTTCCCAGCGTATCAGTGCCTCCGAACTGAGTAAAGTCCCATCGGTATCTACTTGCGGCTGATAACACAATATAAATCGGCCATTATCAATAGCCAACCTGATGTCTTGCTCAAGATTTAAGCGCAAGTCAGCCGCTTCCTGCATGCTGGCATGAAAAAAACTGACGGCATTGCGGCCACTGGCCTTGGAGCGATACATAGCGGTGTCGGCTTGTTGCAGAATCACTTCCGTGCTTTCGTGATGGTCGGGAAACAAGGAAATACCGATGCTGGTTGATAGTTGATGCTGATATTGATTAAGTATAAACGGCTCATTTAATGTTTCTTTAATTTTTTCAGCAACCACCCAGGCTTGATCTGCAGCGGTGTTTAAACTTTCTGAGTTTGCATGCAGTAATACCACAAATTCATCCCCGCCCAAACGGGCCGGCGTATCTTCTTCCCTGAGTACCGAACCCAGGCGGTTTGCCACTTGAATGAGTAATTGATCACCAACCAAATGTCCTTGTGAATCGTTAAGTAATTTAAAATGATCTAAATCCAAAAATATAACCGCACCGAATTGATTATGCCTTTTCGCTATGGCTAACTCCTGATCAAATCTGTCCAGTAGTAAACGACGATTAGGCAGTTTGGTTAAAGGATCATAAAAAGCCATCGCATGAATTTTGCCTTCTGCATCTTTCTTCTCAGTAATGTCTGAGAATACGCAGACATAATGAGTCACTTCACCGGTATCATTTTTTACTGCGGTAATGGTTTGCCATTCCGGATAGATTTCGCCGTTTTTTCGGCGATTCCACATCTCTCCTTCAAAGCGGCCACGAGTTGTTAATTGCTTCCAGAGATCCTGATAAAACCTCTTGTCATGCCGCCCCGAGCCTAGTATTCTTGGGTTTCTTCCTATGGCTTGTTCTTGAGAATACCCGGTAATTTCAGTAAACGCTTTATTTACCCGTAATATGTTGGAATCTTTATCGGTAATCATGATGCCTTGCTGACTTTCAAATGTAGTTGCTGCCAACCGCAATTGTTCTTCCGCCTGTTGTTGCCGGGTTATATCGATCATGAAGCCAAATAATTCGGTTATTTCGCCATTCTCTTCAGTTAAATCAACAAAATTACGCAACCAGACACAACGGCCATCTGCGGCAATCATGCGAAATTCAATTTCGTGATTGCGTTGCTTCCTGGCGTCTTCTAAACGAAATGCCTGAACCGCTTTGCGGTCATCTTCATGAAGGTGATGCTGGCAGAAATCAGCCTCATTAATCCATTGCTCGACCGGGTAGCCCAATAGGCTTTCGGCTTCATCACTCACAAACAAAAACTTGAGCGATACAGGATCGGCCCGCCAAACGATGGCTGATTGTGTTTGTACCAGCTTTTTGAACTGTTGTTCACTTGCTGCGTACTGTTTGTTGCTTTGTTTGAGTTCTTCACTACGCTTATCAATTTCAGCTCTGACTGACTCATTCTGGCCGGTCAAAACCAATAATCCAATGCTCATAAAACCGGTCAAAAACATACCGCCGGCAAGCAGTTGCCATACCGACCAGGAATAATATTCACTGAGGAATTTTTTATCGGGGGCAATTTCCAGCAGCCATTTCTGATCATCCAGCGTTATGGTCTCGTGACTGATTAATGTTAACGGGTCTGATAGCTCCTCAATATTACTGGATTGAAAAATAGATTGCTGCAGGCCCTCATTGTTGGTATTAAATATTTTAATAATGAGATGTTCAGTATTATTTTTGTCTAAAACGATTTCGATAAATTTTTTAATATTAAACGTATTGGCAACAAGACCTTTCAGGCAATGACAGCTTATTTCTCCCCTTTCAACGACAGGCATAAAAATAAGAAACTGATTTTTGTTCAATACGGTTACAAGCTCGGAATCAAAATCAAGTTTATTGGCTACTTCAGCGATGGAATTAAAATCAGCTGGGTTATTCCCTTCATTGGTTTGCGCGTGTTGACGTGTGAAGTGATGCCTCGCGTTATTTTTTTGGGCGCTCAGCCATTCAATATGTGAAATATCGGTATGTTGATTAAAAACCAGCTGTGAAAGGACTCGAAAATCAGTTTCCGTTATCAAATTATGTGATTCAGCCAATCCCCTGTGCAGGCCCAAGGCACTCAAATGTCGCTGAAACTCATCTTGGAAACTATCCCTGATAATACGTGTTTGCTTGCTGACAATTTTATGTAAACGATCAACTTCGTATTTCTGCGCCAATAAAAAACCAGTCGAAGTTATTAAAAACATGGCCGTAAGCGGTAAAACCAGAGAGAAAAAACGTTGCCGCCAAATTCTATGGGAGCGGTCAAAGAAAATAAAAAATAGCGGGGTAAAAATAATGATGCCGGTACAATCGCCCATCCACCAGGTCAGGAAGGAAAAAACCAGATCCTGCTTTATGATAACGCCCGTTAGAATTAGCCCGATAGCACTCAAAAAGGCGGGCAATAAAGTTGCAACCGGCCCTGCAAGTAAAAAAAACAGGATAATTAATCGCGTTGAAATCAACGCGTTGGGATATCCCGCATATTTTTTAACCAGAACACATCCCAACCAAGCTTCGATAACGCTATTAATGGGATTAAGAAAAAAAACCAGTAGTTCCAGCGGGGAGTCTAAAGAAGACGACATCTCGTAGACTTCATAGTGTATCAATAGCTCGGCCAGAAATATGCCAGGCAAAACCCTATATCCCCACAACAGAACAGCAGCCAGGGCAATGCCGGCTGGAGGCCAGATAGCTGTGGCATAACTGGGAGGCAACGATAATGACAACGTCAGCTTACCTGCAAAATAAAACAATACGGCAGTGACAAAGACAGGCAGCCAACTTTTAATAGTTGCATTTTGTAGGGTCATTAGGCGCATGTATGGATTGTCCTTAAAGTTGATAAAAAGCTTAGTGGCTGGTTTGTTTTAAAGATTACTTACTTTACCAACCAAGCATAGACCATCCACAGACTTCTTGAATTATTATCATTAACAAAATTATAAATACACCGCTGTTAAATCGTCAGGTGATGCAACGCCGGGGGCATGGGAAATAGGGCTATCAACTTTAAGCGTACCTGCCTGTTCAAGCATGTTATTTTAATGGATAATTTGGTTGAAATGTGTTATTAGGTACAATTTAGCTGCCGTAAGGATCGCCGTCATGAAAGAGATACAGTATGGTTCTATAGAACTCACTAACGAAGATCGTAACTATAACGGATCGCGCTATTCCGAGGTGCGTAACGCTATTTTTGCTAATCCTTATCAGAAAGTATGGGGGGCTGAGGGTGCGCCGCCGCTGCCAATGTACGAAGTCGGTTTAATCAGTGTACTCGGCGGCATTCTGCCATTCGGGAAACCGTGGCAGTTTCTTCAGGCCTCAGAAAGGGCTGTCGATTCCGATGCTGATTTGCGCTGGGGGCCTGATAACAAGGGGTTTCGCCGCCTGTTGCATCCCAACGGTGTCAGTCTTACAGGTCTGTGGGAGATTACTGAAGAAACTGATTATTCAGGGTATTTTAAAAAGGGTAGCCGGGCATTAATGGTAGGTCGATATTCAACCTGTTGCACGGACACTAGACGAGGTCATATACGTTCATTGTCGCTGGTGGGGAAGCTTTATCCTACGACGGATGTTAATCATACTGAACCGTTACGTACAGCCAGTTTTTTTACTCAGCAAGATTTGGGTGGCGACTATACCGATTTTATTAACGATGCGGAACTTCGTAATACGCCTGATACCCGCTCCTGGCGACGGGGAACCGGGTTGCCCTTTTTATTGCTCGAAGGAGTGGCATTTCTTCGCGCAGATAAAGAACCTTCGCAGCGTCAACTATACGAAATCGCAGAACTTGGAAAGCCGGAAGACGAACCTGCCCGAACACCGCAATTCATGCGTTTGACCGTCGCTTCCGGGCAGCCCCGTATCGAAGGAGACGCGCTGGATTTTCGTGATGAAATCATGGCGCAGATTTATGACAAGGGTGATGCTACACCTAAACGCAGTCTCATTTTTAATATTGATGTCTCAGATACCGGCATAACCAAAGGTACGCCTGTTTTTCAACGGCGTATCATCAGCGATTGGCGTACTATCGGTAAAATAACCTTTACCGAAGCAGTTGTTTCGTATAATGGTGATTTTGTTCTCCACTTTAATCATCCTACCTGGCGGGATGACCGTAACGATCCTTCAACATCGACTCGAGTAGGCGGACGCAAAGTACGTTAAAATATTTTTTCATCGTCTGTTTACCAGTATTCTGCATAACTTCTCAATTATAGACAGAATTTAAACCTTTCAGGTTTTAAAAAACCTGAAAGGTTTAGCGTCGTTACCTGCGCTTTTTGAGAAGTTACTATTCTGCGCTTAACCGATTTAATTCTGCTCAATAGTCAGTATGGCGTATAATTTAACTATAACTGCAACTTTTTTATAGATTTAGACTATGTCAATTAGCCTTAGAAAAATTACCCATCAAGTTTTAATCGGTGACGTTAAAGTTGGCGGCGGTGCGCCTATCGTCGTGCAATCAATGACCAATACCGACACAGTTAATGTATCGGCAACCGTTAATCAAATTATCGAGCTGGCTACCGCAGGTTCTGAACTGGTTCGTATCACCGTCAATTCAGAAGAAGCAGCGAAAGCCGTTGCTGAGATTCGCAATAAATTAAATCAGAAAGGTTGTACCGTACCTATAGTCGGTGATTTCCATTTTAATGGTCACAAATTACTGGAAAAATACCCTGATTGCGCAGAAGCCCTGGATAAATACCGCATCAATCCGGGTAACGTAGGGCGTGGTAAAAGTCGCGATCCACAATTTCAGCAAATGATTGAATTCGCCTGTCAATATAACAAACCAGTCCGTATTGGCGTCAATGGCGGCAGTCTGGATCAGGCGGTGTTGACCCGGTTATTGGATGAAAACAGACTGCAAAAACATCCTGAACCTTTACCCGCAATAACCCGAAAAGCGATCGTTTTATCTGCGCTGGAAAGTGCCGCTAAAGCAGAAGAATTAGGGTTGTCAAAAAATAAAATCATTCTGTCCTGCAAGATCAGTAACGTACAGGAACTGATTAATATTTATCAGGATTTATCCAGTCGATGTGATTATGCACTGCATTTGGGGCTTACTGAGGCAGGTATGGGCTCCAAGGGCATCGTATCGTCAGCGGCCGCTTTATCGGTATTAATGCAGCAGGGTATAGGCGACACCATCCGGATTTCTTTAACGCCTGAACCCGGCGCATCCAGAACTCAGGAAGTCATTGTTGGTCAGGAAATTCTCCAGACTATGGGCTTTCGTTCATTTACCCCCATGGTTATATCCTGTCCCGGTTGTGGCCGCACTACCAGTGATTATTTCCAAAAACTGGCAATGGATATTCAAACCTATTTGCGCGATCAAATGCCGATTTGGCGCACGCAATATCCGGGTGTTGAAACTATGGAAATTGCCGTTATGGGCTGTGTAGTTAATGGACCCGGGGAAAGTAAAAGTGCCAATATCGGCATCAGTTTGCCGGGTACGGGCGAATCACCCGTAGCGCCTGTTTATGAAGACGGCGAAAAAACAGTCACGCTTAAAGGTGACAGAATTGCCGAAGAGTTTCAGGAAATAGTGCAAAGGTATATCGAATCGCATTATGCGGCCTAATTCCTGGCTAGGCAGCACTATGTCCACTTTCTATCTGGCTGAATCATTCGGCAAACTATAAGTTAATAAATGTGAATTGGTATGAATTGGTATCTTGAGGTCTTAAAAAAATACGCAGTGTTTGGTGGACGAGCTAGACGAAAAGAATACTGGTATTTTGTCCTATTCAATTTTCTTGCCCTCTTCGGACTTGCAATTATTGATGGTGTTATTGGCACCTTTAATTTTCAAACAGGTATCGGTCTATTGGGTGGTATTTACGCTCTAGCCGTCTTGATCCCATTCATTGCTGTATCGGTAAGACGATTACACGACACTGATCGAAGTGGATGGTGGTTCCTTTTATATCTGATTCCCCTCATCGGTGACATGGTACTTCTTATTTTCATGGTTCAGGATAGTCAGCAAAGTGATAATCAATACGGACTCAATCCCAAGCCCGATAATAAGGGCGACTCTAACTCAGGCGTTGTGATAGCGGTGGTAGTCATTGTTTTTATTGCTGTTATTGGCATTCTTGCCGCGATAGCTATTCCTGCCTATCAAACGTACGTCGACCGCGCAAAACAAGCAGAGTTTCAGCAAAGTCAGCCACTTTAAAACTGGCAATTTGTTCTTTGCGCTAGCTCCAGTTTTGGAGTTAGCGCAATCCGTATCGCCTAGACGCGGTTACTTTTAGCCCCTGTATTCTATTTTTCTACTCTACTAAGTAGTTTCATTTCTTTGGTTACAGTAATCACTCTAATTGTTAACCATTGTCTCTTGGATGAAGTCTTGACCATGCGATTTAACCTGAATTTTCGCAATTCCATAACGCCAACAATCAAGCTCAGCTTTTTAGTGGCTTTTTTATGCCCGTCCGTTTCCATTGCAGCTGCTGATGAATCCATTCATCTTCAACTGCGCTGGTATCATCAATTTCAATTTGCGGGATACTACGCCGCTTTGGAAAAAGGGTACTACAAAAAAGCGGGGCTGGATGTGATTATTGACAAGGGCACGCCCGAAAAAATGCCGGTAAATGAAGTGTTGCAAGGTCATGCGCAATTCGGTGTTGCCAATAGCGAACTCCTGCTGGAACGTTTGCGTGGAGCCCCGCTGGTCGCTTTAGCGGCTATATTTCAGCATTCTCCTTCCGTACTGCTCGCTCGCAAAGAGGCTGAAATTCTTTCACCCAATGATTTAATCGGGAAAAAAGCGATGATGCTCGGTCGCTATGTTGACGCCGATTTTGTTGCCATGTTTAAGAATGAAAATCTGGATATCAAAGGCATTGATATTGTCCCCAGCAGTTTTGAAATTCAGGATTTGATTGACGGCAAAGTAGACGCATTTAATGCTTACCTGAGTAATGAGCCGTATTATCTGAAGCAACAGAGAGTTGAATTCACTGTTCTCAATCCTCGCAACTACGGTGTTGATTTTTACAGTGATATTCTGTTTACGACAGAAGATGAGATTAGACTCTATCCTGAGCGCGTCAAGGCCTTCCGTCAGGCCAGTCTTGAAGGCTGGTATTACGCCATGAATCATCCTCATGAAATAATTGATTTATTGCTGAACAAATACCAAGTCACCAAATCCAAAGACCATCTTGAATTTGAAGCCGAGGCAATGCAATCTTTGATAATACCTGATGTGATAGATTTGGGACACATGAATCCCTGGCGGTGGCGACACATGGCTGAAACGTTTGTACAAGCGGGGATGGTTGAAAGTGATCACTTGTTGTCAGGTTTTATTTATACGCCCAACACCGACATCGTTAAAGAAAGGCTGATTCATTACCTGAAAGTAACAGTGGTTATTGCGATAATCATCAGTTTTGTTGCCTTAATTCTATACACTGCTTATCAATCGATAAAACGAGAAAATACCCGGCGTATTGTGATAGAAAAAAAGTTGCGTCAGCGCACCAATGAACTGGCTTTGCACAATCAAATTCTTCAGCAAATCAATCAGGGAATTGAGTTACCTGAACTATTGGATGAACTGGCTCGACAAATTGAGGCCTTGCACCCTGGTATGTTGTGCACTATTTTACTGCTGGATAATGAAGGTAAACATCTATATTTAGGCGCAGCGCCTAGCCTGCCGGACTTTTATCACCAGGCCATTAATGGTTTGGCAATCGGTGATAGCGCCGGAGGTTGTGGAACGGCAGCGTATCGCAATGAACGCGTTATTATTGAAGATATGCAAGAACATCCTTACTGTGAATCATTCCGTGAACTGGCAAAACTGGCCGATATTGAATCCTGCTGGTCTCAACCCATCAGAAACAGTAAGGGGGAAGTGCTCGGAACATTCGGGCTTCATCATCGACAACCTTCACTGCCTACAAACGCAGAAATCACCCTGATTGAGCATTATGCCAATTTGGCACAATTGGGGATTGAACATAAGCTGGCAGATCTCGCTCTACTGGAAAGTGAAGAGTGCTTGAGATTCGTGCTGGAAGGTAGTGGACTTGGGTTTTGGGATTGGAAAATCGATACTAATGAGGTGGAACGGGATCCTGTTTGGGCAAAAATGCTTGGCTATAGCCATGAAGAGATAAAACACACGACCCAACATTGGACGGATTTTATTTATCCGGATGACCGGGAAAAGGCATGGCAGTCAATACAAGATGTGCTTGATGGACGTTCGTCAATACACGAAATAGATTATCGGATGATTCACAAAAATGGTAGTTTAAGATGGATTTTTGATCGCGCAAAAGTCGTCCAGCAAGACCAGGACGGACGA
>Ga0302321_100005533_pt1 | contig 11069 bp, 7 predicted proteins | sample Fen_T0_1_FD_202505 | JGI IMG/M metagenome (GOLD analysis project Ga0302321, IMG submission 202505) | Peat permafrost microbial communities from Stordalen Mire near Abisko, Sweden - Fen_T0_1 | ecosystem: Environmental > Terrestrial > Soil > Wetlands > Permafrost | place: Sweden: Abisko...
ACCGAGATGACCGACAGCGACCCTTACCACGAGATCGTCAGGTTCATCAGGGTGCGGCGCGACCAGGCCGAGCGGGTCTTCACCACGCTCTCGTACTTCGACGGCCTCAACTTCGCCGCGCGTGCCAAAGTGCCGGCACTCTTCTCCGTGGGCCTGATGGACCTGGTGACCCCGCCTTCGACCGTGTTCGCCGCGTACAACCACTACGCCGGACCCAAGTCGATCGAGGTCTACCCGTTCAACGGCCACGAGGGCGGCGAGTCGATCCAGGCCGAGATCAAGCTGCGCCGCCTGGCCGAGGCGGCACGGGGCTGATGCCCGTAACGCCGCTCGGGGCGGGCGTGTCGCCTGAGTCGGCGACGGCGACGGCGAGGTTTCGCGCTGCGCTCACCCCGGCGCTCACCCCGGCAGCCGTCGCGCCGTTCGTCGCGCTTGCCGGAATCGCGTTGGTCGCGGTCGTCCTGCGCTTCTACGACCTGGCCGCGAATCCCGGCGGGCTGTACGGCGACGAGGCGGCCGAAGGCCTCGACGCCTTGAGGCTCCTCCACCAGCCCGGCTTCCACGCCGACTTCGGCGTGTGGTTCACGAGCGACGGCGGGCGCGAGGCGCTCTTTGCGTATGTCGTGGCCGGCGTCTTCAACTTCGCCGGCGCGAGCGTCGTGGCTCTCCGGGCGACCGCCGCAGCATTCGGCGTGGCGGGTGTACTGACGATCGGCCACCTGGGCCGGCGTTTCGGGATCTGGACCGGCGTGGTGGCCGCAGGATGGGCGGCGGGCTCGCTCTGGCTCGCGGCGGTGAGCCGGGACGGGATGCGTAACGCGATCGTGCCGCTCTTCGGGGCGCTGGCGTTGCTCGCGCTTTTGCGATGGGCGGACAAACCGGGGCGTTGGACGGCGGCCGCGGCCGGGGCGGTCACGGCGCTTGCGGCGATGTACACGTACCAGCCGCTGAAGCTGCTCCCCGTGCTCGTGGTCGTATGGCTGCTCTGGCTGCGGCGCGTGGATCGGCCGACGTACGAACGCCTGCGCGCCGATGCGGTCCCGTTCGCCGTTGCCTTCCTGGTCTTGGCCGCGCCGATGATCGCGGTCGCGGTCACGAACCCGACGAACTACTTCGGGCGGGTCGCCTCGGCCAGCGCGTTCAACCCGGGCGTGGAAGCGGATTCGAACCCGATCGTCCACGTGCTGCGGACGGTGGCGATGTTCGGCTTCACTGGCGACCCCAATGCGCGCCACAACGTGGCGGGGTTGCCGCTGCTGCCGGTGCCACTCTCTGTATTGGCGGCCGCGGGACTGGTGCGGCTGTGGCGAATGCGCCGCGACGCCGGCCACTCCCTGATCCTGCTGGCACTGCCCGTCTTCCTCGCCGCGCCGCTCGTGGCGACCGAAGGCGGCTCTCCCCATTTCCTGCGGGCCCTCGGTCTGGCGGCGCCGCTCGGTGTCGCGATCGGGCTCGGAGCCCTGGAGATGGTTGAGCAGGCGCGTCGACGCTGGAACCGCGGGGCGAGTTGGCTGGCGATGGCCGCTGTGGCGGTGACCCTGGCCGCGATCGCCGTCTGGAGCGGGTGGGCCTATTTCACCAGGACGCCGGCCGACCGCTACTTCGCCTTTAGCTATCAGATCGTCTCGCTTGCCTCATACGCAGCCGAACATCCGGGCTCGGCCGCGATCCTCGACGATTACTCGGCGATGGACGTCGAATTCCTGGACGCCTCCGAAGGCGTGACGATCTACAAGCCGGGATCGAACGTCGCCCACCCCGCCGCCCACTCGACCTACCTGGCGCTCAGCCGGGAGGACCTGGCGTCGACCCTGGGGCCAGCGGTCGCTTCTCGGGCGCAACCGATTGCGTGGGACCCCAGCGGCAAGCCGGCCGTATGGGCGGTCACGCCCTAGGCTACTGCTGCAGCGCAGTTCGACCGCGGCTGGCCTCGGCGGCGCGTGCGATCGCGTGACGGAGAGCCAGACCGCTGAACGGCTTCGGGAGGAACTCACCCGACACCCGGGATTCCCCACCTCCGGCAACGGAGCCTTCGGCATATCCGCTCATGAACACAACGCCGATATTGGGTCGTTTGGCGCGGATCTGGGCCGCCAACTCGGGCCCGTGGACGCCCTGCATCACGATGTCCGTGATGAGCACATCGATCTCAGTGCCCCAGCAATCGCTGGCCCGGAGCGCCTCCTCACCCCCATCCGCGGCAACGACCGTATATCCCGCCGCCACGAGACTTCGTCGCGCGAACTCGCGCACCGCGGGATCGTCATCTACCAGCAGGACGACGCAGGACCTTGGGAGCGTCGGCGCAACCAGTCGCAATCCGTGCGCCTGGGAAGCCTCCATTCGCGGCAGGTCCACATTGAAGGTGGAGCCCTGTCCCGGAGCCGTCTCGACCTGGATATGGCCGCCCGCCTGGTCCACGATGCCGAACGCAGTCGAGAGCCCGAGACCCGTGCCCTTTCCGGGGCTCTTGGTCGTGTAGAACGGATCGAAGATCCTGGCCCGAGTCGCGTCGTCCATTCCGATCCCCGTGTCGGAAACGCTCATCCGAACCATCGAGATCGCGCCGGGACCGCGGTCCGGTAGGCGCAGGTCAGTCGACTCGATGTCGTGGACGGCGATTGTCACGGTCCCGCCGCTGAGCATCGCATCGCGGGCGTTGACGGTCAGATTGACGATGACCTGTTCGAGCCCGGTCGGATCGACCCGAATCCAGCCGTGGTCAGGGTCGACTTCAAGCACGATTTCGACGTCGTCGCCCATGAGCGGTCGCAGGATCGGGATCAGATCGCTGATGACCTGAGCCGGGTCGACATCGACGGATACTGGGATCTGCCGACGAGTGAAGGCCAGGAGCTTGCGGGTGATCGCGGTCGCCCGGGCGCCGCTCGCGAGCACCTGCTCGATGTCCTCGCGTACCGGGTCCCCTTCTGGTAGTGCGGCGCGAGCCAGCTCGGCATACCCCTGGATCGCCGTCATGAGGTTGTTGAAGTCGTGCACGATCCCGCCCGCAAAGAGCCCGATCCCCTCGAGCCGCTGGCTCTCAACCACGTCTGCATCGTGGCCGCGTTTGCCGGCGACGTCGCTGACATCCAGCATCGTTCCAACGTAGACGCCGTCGTGCGTCTTGATCGGGATCCCGGCCACGAGCCCAACCAGTTCACTGCCGTCGGCTCGTCGAAGCCGGATTTCGATCCGCTCACCGGAATGGGTTCGCTGACGCTCCAGAAAACCCTCGACTCGAGCCCAAAGCGCCTGGTCGAGAAACTCCGTGATCTGCCGACCGCGCATCTCGTCCGGCGTCGATCCCAGGAGCCCGGCCATGGTCTTGTTCGCGTATGTCGTTCGACCTTGGGCGTCCACGAGCCAGACGCCGTCAAACGCACTCTCGAGGATCGAGTGCAGCCGGTCCATCGGTACCTGGGCGACCGACGATCCCGTGTTGGGCTGGTCCCGAATCTCCCGGTCCATATGTGGCCCCCCCCAAAGGCCCGCGCCACCGCCTGCCCCGGCGGCCTCTCGCCGGCAGTCTAGTCCACGAAACAGGGGTTGATCGCGACAAAGTCGTGACAGTTTTGCCAGCCCCGGTGCCAGCTACTTGGCCTCGGCAAAGCCGTGGCGAGTTTGCGGCATGCCAGGGCGGGCGGCCGCGGTATCGTGCGGGTGGCGAAAGCGGGCGGTCTTTGAGCCGCGCGCCACCATGCGGGAGCCGAGTTGCCGGAGACGATCGAGTCGAGACTGCGAATGTTCACGCGCGACCGGCTCTCGTCGGCCGGGTCGGGCTTCGCCTCTCGGCTGGCGCTCATCACGGCATTCGGTGCGATCTTCCGGGTTGTTCTTCTGGCACGACAACCGCTCGGCGTCGACGAGGATTTCACCGCCGCGGTCGTCGGTCGGCCGCTGGGCGACATGATTGGAGTGGTGAGTCGCGACAGCGCGCCGCCGCTCTTCTACCTGGCGGAGTGGCTGGTCGCGCAGGTCGCGAACGGCCCGGCGGCGCTGCGAGTCGTGCCCGTCCTGGGGGGCATCGCCCTGATCCCGCTGCTGGCGGCGCTGGCCCGCCGCGTGGCCGGAGATCGCGCCGGGTTGTGGGCGGCGGCCTTCGTTGCGGTCCTGCCGACGACGCTGCTGGCGTCAGAGAACGCGCGCATGTATTCGATTGCGGGGGCGCTGGCCGTGGCCTCGATCCTGCTGTTGTGGCGCGCAGTCGAACACCCAGTCGAACGGGCGGGCGCGGCCGAACGGGCGGGCGCGGTCGACTGGGTCGCGTTTACCGTCGTCGCCGCCGCAGCCATCTGGACCGACTACTTCGCCGCTCTGGCGCTTGCCGGTGCGCTAGTCGGGGTCTGGTGGCTCCGGCCGGGCCGTCGGACTCTCGTCCTGGCCGGCGCCGCCACCGCGATCGCGATTGCCAGCATCGGCCCGTGGCTCTTGTTCGCTCAAGCCCAATTCGAGCATGCCGGGTCGAGCTTCTGGATCCCGCCGCTCAGCCCCGTTTCGGTCGCCGGCACGTTCGGCCAGCTCTTCGCCGGTCCGCCGGTGGACTCGGGCGTGCCGTCCCGAGAGGCTCTGGTGGCGCTTCAAGTGGTCGCCGTGGTGGCCGGATCGCTCGCCGTGGTGGCTGGATTGTTGGCCGTGGTGGCCGGATCGTTCGCCGTGGTGGCTGGATCGTTCGCCGTGGTGGCCGAGCCGGCCTTCCTCCGCGGCACTGAAGGTCGACGCCCGGCGGTCTTCCTGCTGCTCGCGTGCAGCGGCGTCATCGCGCTGGCCGCGGTCAGCTTGTGGCGCCCTCTCTTGGAAGCCCGATACGCCGGGGTCATGTGGCTGCCGCTCTTCGCCCTCGCCGGAGTCGGGATGGCGGCCGTCCCCCGCCGATTCGCCGCCGCCCTTGTCGTGGCCGTAGCAGTTCCGGCGCTCGCTCTCGGGTCCGTGATAACCCACCCCGAAACCGCCGTGCTTCTGCCCGAGATCGACTCGCGCGTCGGCTCGAACGATCTCGTCGCCACCGACCCGGACCACTACTTCGCGGTGTTGGCGCAGGGCGGACCGCAGACCCTCGCCCGCCTCCACGTCCTGGCCGCCGCGGATCCTCCCTGGTATTTCGGCACGGCCGCTTATCCGCCCGATGCTGTGGTCCACTCCGTACCCGCCGACGTCACCTCGGCCGGCGGCACGATCTTCTACGTCGCCGACCCCGGTGCCGCTCCGCCGTCGCTGCCGGCCGGGTACCGCTTCACTGCGCGGCGCTGCGCGATCCGGGTCTGCCTCACGACGTACGCTCCGAGCGCGTGAGCCCGAGTGGCGTGGGACCGCGGCTAAGTGGCGGGGCCGCGAGCCGCGGCCGAGCCGGGCCCGCCGGCCGCGGCCTAGCCGGGCCCGCCGACCGGGCGGGCTCATACCTGTGGTGAATGAACGCGGCAGATTCGGGCCGGCGGGCGGCCGGGCGGGCGGGCTCATACCTGTGGTGAATGAACGCGGCAGATTCGGGGCCGGCGGGCGGCAGGGCCGGGCCGCGCGCGGTCGAGCGGGCGGCAGGGGCCGGGCCGGCGGCGCGGCCGGGCGGGCGGGCTCATACCTGTGGTGAATGAACGCGGCAGATTCGGGGCCGGCGGGCGGCAGGGGCCGGGCCGGCTGGGCCCCGAGCGCGGGCCGCGGCGCGGCCGACCGGGCGGGCTCATACCTGTGGTGAATGAACGCGGCAGATTCGGGGCCGGCGGGCGGCCGATCGGGCCGGCGGCGCGGCCGGGCGGGCGGGCTCATACCTGTGGTGAATGAACGCGGCAGATTCGGGGCCGGCGCGCGGCAGGGCCGGGCCGGCGGACGGCCGAGCGGGCGGGCGGCGCGGGCCGCGGCGCCGCCGGGGGGCCGCATCCGCTCGGCGCCGCCGGGGCGCCGCATCCGCGCCACTCACAAACCGGATCAGGCCGTGACGCGCCAGATCACGCGATCGGCCTCACCCGTGATCACCTTGATGTGGCCCGACAGGTACGCGTCGCATTCGGCGTCGCCGGTATCGACGAGGAGCGGCCCGCCCAGGGCGTGGAGCTTGTCGAGCGTGGCCGCGACCACGAGCCCCTCTTTTCCGACGGCACGGATCACGGCCGGACTGAGCTGCTGGTTGCCTCGACCGAACAGATAGCCTTGCCCGCCGATCACGGTCACGACCAGGCGTGCCCGAACGCTCTCGGGCTTGCGCGCCAGGAACGCCAGGAGTTGAGACTCGTTGACGTCGGCGGCGACGAGCCGGCCGCGATGGAGCAGGTCCACCCCAAGCAGTGTCTTCTCGATCCCCAGCTCGACGGCGACCGCCTTGACCGTGGTTCCGGGACCGAGGATCCAGTAGGCGCCGGGATCGCGGTCGATCTCGTCGAGGACACCAAAGGCGACGTCGCGAAGGGTCGATGGGCCGCCCGGGTTGCCGGCCTTGGCGCCCTGCACGAGCGCTCGCGCGTACGGCATGCGCATGTACCCGAACAGGCGCGCCGCGACCGTTCCGGCGCGGAACAAGTCCTCGTCGATGTCCATGACCTCGCGGTCCTCGAGGCCGGCGCGCCCGGCCATGAACTCGGCCACGAGCTCCGCGGCACGGCGAGGGTTCACAGCGAAGACGCCGGAGTGGATCTTGACGCCCGCCGGGATCCCGATGACGGCCACCGAGCCGCCGACGGCGGCGAAGATGTCGCGCGCGGTCCCATCGCCGCCGGCAAAGACGATCAGCTCGGCGCCCCACGCAAGCAGAGCCTCGGCCGCGCGGCGCGTGTCGGCGCCCGTGGTTGCGCCGGCCTCAATCGAGCCGAGCACCACCGGCTCGAAGCCGGCCACGCGCGCCACGTCTGCGCCCATCTCGCCCGGATAGGTCGCGAGTTCGATCAGCGAGGAGTGGCCGCGCCGCGCGTCGGCAACCGCTTCGGCAACGACTCTCCCGGCCAGGGCACGCAGCGTGTCTTCGGCGCGCGCGCCGGCCATCGGCACAGCCCCGAGGGCAAACGCTCGCGCCACAGTCTCGACGCCGTCGCTGCCCTTGAGCCCGACCCGCCCGCCGATCCCGGCCAGCGGGTTGACGATCAGCCCGATGCGGCGCCGCCCGGGCGCGCCGCTGCTTCGCCGCGCCGGCGCGGTGTCCTCGGCCTGGCGCCGCCCGGGCGCCCCGCCACTCCGCGCGGGCGCGCCGCCACCCGGCCCCGTGGGCGCGGCCACGCTCTGGCGGGCGGCCTCAGCGCCGCTCTTGCGGTCAACCATGTCGGCCGCCGCTACCCGTCAGGATGCGTGCGCTTCCAGACACGCCACGTGAACGGGACTTGCGTCAGGTTCTCGTAGTCGTGGATCTCGCGGTGGACGATGCTGCGATGCGGGGCCGTCTTCACGATCTCCGCATTGGAGTACGCCTCGGCCGAGATGTGGTGGAACGCGGCCACGAACTGGTCCACGTCCTCCTTCGAGATCGATTCCGTCGGCTCCGGCGTGACCGGCTCGTCGACGATCCGGGGCACGTGGCTCTCGAAGTACGTCTGGACGCCGAAGTCGGCGAGGCGGTAGTTGAAGTCGGTCGTGCCGACGCCCGTCTCGTCGTGGAGCTTCGCCAGCGAGAAGCGGGCCTCCTGTAGCTTGCGGCGGTTCGGCCACGAGATCTCGACGCCGCGCACTTCCAGGAGCTTCTTGATCAGGTAGTTGTTGTTGATGACCGCCCATTCGGAGGCCTCGCGCAGGCCGTCGGCGCCCATCGAGAGGACCCAGGCGTAGGCCTTCACGACGTTGGGAACCATGCCCATGAACGTCCCGATCTTGCCGATCGTGTGCGGCAGATCGGAGTTGAGGCGGTACTTCGTGCCGTCGAACTCCACCACCGGCACCGGCAGGAAGTCGCGGAACGCCTTCTTGACCGCGACCGCTCCGGCGCCCGGGCCGTACGAGCCGTGCGGCGTCGAGAACGTCTTGTGCAGGTTGAAGTGGACCATGTCGGCGCCGAGGTCGCCGGCCCGCATGCGGGTCATGACCCCGTTGAAATTGGCCTGGTCGAGCGAGACGACGCCGCCGGCCTCGTGGACCAGCCGCGCGTATTCGGCGATCTGGCTGTCGAAGACGCCGGTGTCGTAAGGCGCGGTCATCATGATGCCGGCCGTTCGATCCGAGATCGCCGCCTTCAGTGCGTCGATACCCAGCTCGCCCGTGATCTCGTCGGGATAGAGGCTGATCACCTTGAACCCGGCTGCCGATGCCGTGGCCGGATTGCACGGATGCGAGACCGCGCAGGTGATGATCTCGTCGCGGTGGTCGTCGCCGCGAGCGTGGTGATAGGCCCGGATCATGCACGCGTCGGTGAACGCGCCGTGTCCGCCGCCGCGAGGCTGGAACGTGACTTCGTCCATCCCGCCGAGCTCGCACAGCCAGTTCCGCATGCCATACATGATTTCCAGGATGCCCTGGATCGTGTCCTCGGGCTGGAGCGGGTGGAGCGCCTTGACCTTGGGCGACGCGGCGAGCTGCTCGTTGATGCGCGGGCTGTACTTCATCGTGCACGTGCCTAAGCCCATGCTGTTGCCCGAGTCGTAGCCGTAGGTCATCTGAGAGCAGCGGATGTAGTGGCGCAGGATCTCGGGCTCGGATAGCTCGGGCATCTCCGGCGGGCGAGCCCGGCGGGCGGCAACCGGCAAGGCCGCCACGACGTCGCCGACCAGCGCCGCGATCCCGGGCTCCACCGGCGGCAGGATCGCGTTGGTCGAGCCCGGACGCGATTGCTCGTAAAGGGTCTTCTCGTGCCAGCGGACCGCCCGATAGCCGGTGTCGATGGCCTGATATTCGAGGTAGCGGCCGGCCGCGGCGATCGGCTCATCGGCCGGCTCATCGATATGAGTCATCGGGTCACCTGCGCGATCGCGTCGACCAGGCGGTCGATCTCGGATTGGGTGTGGTTCTCGGTGACGCAGAAGAGCGACGCCGCCCCGAGCGCCGGGAACTCGGCCGAGACGTCCTTGCCGCCCAGGATCCCCCGCTCCAGGAGCGCGGCGTTGACCTGGGCCGCCGACTTGCCCGTTGCAGCGAAGTCGACGACGAACTCGTTGAAATGCGGACCGGCAAAGACCGGCGCCTTGACGCCCTCGATCGCCCCAATCCGAGTCGCCGCGTATGCGGCCTTCTGCATGTTGGAGCGGCCCAGCTCGGCCATCCCGGACGGCCCAAGGAGGGCCATGTAGACGCCCGCGCCGATGGCGTTGAGGAACGACGAAGTGCCGCTGAACGAGCGCGCGGCTTCGCGCTCGCCGTAGAAGATGCGATCGAAGAGGGCGTGCCAGGTGTAGGCGCGCTCGCCGGGGACCGTCGTCGGCAGGATGCCGACCATCGTCATCGGCAGGGTGTGAACGAATCGGACCTCGTTCTTGCAGGCCAGGACGCCGAGCCGCGCCCCGCCGCACGACATCGGCAGGCCGAGTGGCTGCCCGTCGCCGCAGGCGATGTCGGCGTCGTACTGGCCGGGAGGCGCCAGCACCCCGAGCGAGGCGGGGTTGACGTTGGCGATCAGCAGCGCGCCGGCCGCGTGGGCGATGCGCGAGATCTCCTGCACCTGCGTTTCGATGGTGCCGAGGTATGTGGGGTTTTCCAGAAACACCGCGGCCGTGCGATCGGAGACCTTGGCCGCAAGATCGGCCAGGTCCATCTGGCCGGTGGCCGGGTCGAAGTCCACGAAGACGGTGTCGAACCAGGGGCCGTTGTAGTTGAGCAGCGCCGAGAGGCGGTCCGGGTCCATCAGCCGCGGAAGGACCAGCTCCTTGCGGCCGGTGATCCGCGAAGCCATGTGGATGGCGTCGCCGCTCGCGGTGGTGCCGTCGTAAACGGCCGCGGCCACCACGTCCATTTCGAGGAGGTCGCCCATCATGGACTGGTACTCGAAGACGGCCAGGAAGCGGCCGTGGTCGTTGACCTCGATGCCGCCGTAGGCCGTCAGGAACTCCGAGCGGCCCATCACCTCGGCGACCAGCGCCGGAGCATAGTGCGGCCAGCAGCCGGCGCCGAGGAAGCTGAGCAGCTCGTCGGTGCTGCGGTTCTTCGCCAGGATCGAAGTCAGCTCGCGGGCGACGTCCGCCTCGGAGCGCGGCTCCGCCGGGAGATCCAGGCGGCCGGCGAACCGGAGCGCCGCCGGAATCTCCTCGTAGATCTCATCGACCGACGCGACGCCGATCTCCGCGAGCATCCGCTCGCGCACGCCCGGGGCGGTATTGGGGATGTAACGGTGAACGAGCCGAGAGCTCATTTCGCGTCCTCTTCTTCGCCCCACCCGTCCCAGAAGTGCTTGATCTCCTGCCACGCTTCTTCCGACGTGGCCTCGCCCTGATAGACGGCGCCCGGGAAGTCGATTGCGGGGGGTGTGAACGTGCCGCGCTTCACCAGACGGCGAATGTTGTCGCGGTAGATCTCGTCCACGGGCTCATGCGAGAGCGGGTCGTCGTTCATCCACAGGTTCTTCGGATGGATCGGCTGCTCGTACATGCGCCGGAATACTTCCGTGCGCAGGTCTTTCATCCAGTTGCTGTTCAGGTTCATCGCCCGGAACTGGCGCAGCGCCTCGATGTCGAGGATGGCCGCCACCATCGTGTTGGCCCCGGATGCCGAATAGGACATGACGTTGCCGTAGTAGTCGACGATGTGCGAGTTGCCGCCTGCGATGTCGACCGGATGGCGCATCTTGGGGTGCAGGTACACCGGGCCGACGTTCGGGCAGACCAGGTACAGGCTGTTGAACTGGGCGTGGCCGCGGTTCTGGACCATCCAGCCGCCGCCGCCCGGATACGAGTTGCCGGTCATCGGCATCGCCTCGCTGGGGCGGTAGACCACCTCGGCGCCGTTGAACGCCAGGGCGCGGACGGCTTCGGGATACTCGCCGTCGCTGCAGCAGATCGTCCCGATGTTGCCGATGTCGTCGGTCCGGAGAACGGGGTAGAACGCCTCGATCCCGTCGCCGAAGAGCTGCACCCAGCGGTCGTACACGTCGTGAGGGGTGCATGAGCGCTCGCGGCACCAGATGTGGTTCTTCGCCGCGCGATGCACGATCTGGCCGGCCGGCTAAATGATGAACA
>Ga0302321_100005535_pt1 | contig 11069 bp, 28 predicted proteins | sample Fen_T0_1_FD_202505 | JGI IMG/M metagenome (GOLD analysis project Ga0302321, IMG submission 202505) | Peat permafrost microbial communities from Stordalen Mire near Abisko, Sweden - Fen_T0_1 | ecosystem: Environmental > Terrestrial > Soil > Wetlands > Permafrost | place: Sweden: Abisko...
CGACGGCGCCAGCGCGTACAAGCTGGACGCGGCTCTTTTCCGCGAGATTTGCAAGAACGGAATGGTCGTTTCCGATAGCACCGTGTCAGAGATGTAAGTCCGCCATTCCGGTTCAGTCGTTGGTATCATCGAAGGCACTTATTCCGTAGTTGCCGAATTCCCCAAGGTATTGGAATCGGTCGAGCAGTTCGCGCAGCTCCGCCTGAACGAAGGCCAGCGGACCGCGTTCGCCACCGCCGCCCTGCAGCTCCGGTACGACGAAGGCGCCGCGCCGATCACTCCCGCCCAGGTTCTGCGCACCCGCCGTTCGGAAGATCAGAACCCCAGCCTCTGGAACACCTTCAACGCAGCCCAGGAAAACCTGGTAACTGGCGGGCTCCGCGGGCAGAACACCGAAACGCATCGGCGCCTGAAAACCCGGCCGGTCTCCGGGATTTCCGAAAACACCCGCCTGAACAAAGCGCTCTGGACGCTCACGGAGGAAATGCGCAAGCTCGTGGCCTAAGCGAATCGCGGGGGGCCCGGCCTCCCGCTTCCCTTCCCAGGAGACACCATGAAATTCCCCCAAAGCACCATACCCCATGATTCCCTCGCCGGCGCCGCCGACGTGGAGCGCGAAAGCAGACTGGACGCGGAGCGCGTCACTCTCGAATTCGGCACCAAGTCCACCAAGCGCCTGGACTCCGGCCGCCAGCAGATCGAAGACTCTCCCCTATTCGGTGGCGAAAGACAGGGGGGCCTGTTCGCATGAGCTACTACAGCGATTACGCCAGGCAACCCAGTTACGAAGAGTTTCTCAGCGCCGACGAAGACCGGGCGCGATTCGAAGAACGGTGCTATCAACTCAGCCGCCACGCGATGGAACGAGACGATGCACGGGAAGCGACCCACGTCCGAACTGAGGACGATTACGACCCGATCAACATGGGCTGGATCGAACCGCCGGCCGTGGACGTGGACCGAATGCCGGCGCGGATCGCGCGGCAGCAGGCGGAGCTGGACTTCGGCGAGGTGGCTTAAATGCGCCTCATGTTCAAGGCTCTGGCGGACGGTTGGCCGGGCCTGCTTTTCCTTCTGTTCTGGGTAGTGATCGCAATGTCATTTGGAGGCAGATAAATCCCCATGCGTGAAATCGTGAAGCTTGAAGTGAACAAGCCCGTCGAATTGGCGCTCCAGTTCGCTACCGGCAAGATCGTAGACGGCCGATTCGGCTCCCAGACCATGTACTCATTGGCGGGCAACCGCATCATGTATCTGGATCTCGGCCCCGCCCAGCAGGTGAACGCGCTCGCGCTCCAGCCGGGCGAGACGTTCTTCGTTTGTAAGCGCGCTCCACGGGAATACGATTGCTGGCTTTCCCCAGCGACGGAGAAACGCCGGGCCCACACCGATCCCCCGTTCGATCGGCCCACTTCCACGCCGGCAGAATCGGAACTAGAGCGGCAGCTCGCCGATTCGTTGGCAGTGCAGGCGGCTCGAAAGCATGCAGCGTCGGCCGCGGCGCCACCGCCACAGCGGGGAACGGGAACGTACGGACCCGTGGCAGCTCCGGCGCCGTTGTCGATGCCGGTACGGGCGAGCTGGACGGAACAGCTCTTGATTTCCGCCAATTCCCTGGTGGACGTTTTTGCGGCAGCTCTCGCCCATTCCTCCCAGGTGCACGGGAACGCAGTCAAGCCGGAGGATGTCCGGGCCATCGTTCTCAGCGCGTACATCAGCGCTTCCAAGGGGCAGGCGAATGGTTAAACATCTGACCTACACGCTCACCGTCGAAGAGAAGCGGATGGACTGGGTGGATGATCGGCAGGCCCTGCGGGAGGTCGGGGTCGCCATCCGCCGGCGGCTCCTGAAATGCGGTTTCAACGTCTACAAGCTCTCACCCAGGGAAGCGCGCGATCGGCCCACCGACCAGCCGGCGTTGAAGCTATGACCGCGCTCGAGCGTTATCTCGTCTTTGCGGTGCATGGGCGGGTCGCACGGAAGCCGCGGCGTAAGTATGCGGGACATGCCAGAATTCAGGGAGGGACGCCAATGAGATTGCCCGATCCGAAGACCCAGACTCCACTCGAACACCGCGACACGCTGGATCGGATTTCCACCTACCTAAACTCGTTGGCCATCATCAAAGAAAATGACGCGGAATTGTGGCGGCCGCTCTCCAATGCGCTCCACAGCATTTTGAACGCGTACTTTATCCTCAAGGGGAGGCCGGGACAATGACCATCGAGCCTGGTGTGTTTTGGGGTCTGTGGATTCTGGCGTACTTCCTCGGCCTCTGCACGCGCTTAATCTGGAGGGCCTTTCATCCCTAATGCGGGAAGTTTGGGAGAGAGACGTACAGTTCAATCGGGCCAGGATTCGGGATAGCCAATGTTCCGCCTGGCCCGAAGTCCGGAAGTGGCGCCGGCGTTTTTGGGTTGCGGCCGTGATCGCCGGCGCGCTGGCGATCGCGCTGCTAGTCCGCTGAGCGCGGCGGACCCGTCGCCAGCAGCTCGGCGTAATGCGCCTGAAGTTTGACCAGCGCCTCCAGGCCGGCGTGAAGACTGGCAATCTCCCGTTCCAGATCTTCGACGTATACCGGACCCTCGCGATCGGAGGTACGCGGTCTTTGTGGTTCGTAGGTAATCTCAACGCGCGATTTCGCGTGGAGATCCAGTAGGCCCGGCCCCTCCTTCATTTTTTCCCGTACCGCCTCCAAGTCCAGCCCGTAGTCCAGGTCGAGGTATTTCCAGCCTTCAAGCCCCGCCTGATTCGCTAGGCGCGCGACTGCACGGAATTCGGCGGGAAGGTGGGCCACGCCGCCTTCTAGTTCGACGCAATCGGTACGGTTGTCGCTCATGTGTCTTTCCTCATCGGACGCGGTAGGCCCCGTTGGAACTCGCGAATCGTTGCCAATTTCTCGATGCCCTCGGCAACGGTTCTGCAGTTGACGAAGGCCTCCATAATCTCCAAGGGCGGAAACAATCCGCACTCTCGCCTCAGTACCTCCGCAAATGCAAGACAATACGCGCCGATGGGGCTGGCAGTTTTCAGGAGCTGATTGACTTGGGCAAAGTACTGATCTTCAGTTCTGGCCATCACCATATTTCCAGGTTGGGAAACTTGGTCTATTACCTCATCGACGGCCTGCTGTGCTTTCCTGCCTCGTTTGATAAAGCTTCGTACATCGTCAGATTGAGAATTCACGGTCTGCCTCCAACACTGCCTCCAACCTCTCCTGTTGAGCCAAATCAGCAGGGCTCACGTGAGATGAGAACCTGAACCCCGTGCATGCTGGGATCACGCCGCCAGTTCCGTTCCCTGCCGATCGGCACAATACGCAGCCACGAGAGTCGTGATCGCGCAAGTAGTCGCCGCACTCGCAGATATCCAGATCTGGCCTGCCGGCACTCACCGTCTCACCTCGATTCGCACGTGCCCGTCGCACTGTTCGCTCGCCAGCGCATGAGCTTCACAGGCCCGGCCGTAGGCGTCGACGCCGTACGAGTTCGGCGGAATCGACAGGTCGCCGGCGGCGCCGCATTTATCGCAGGACCACAGGATTAGCGGTGCAGTGGTATGGCTCATGATTGGCCTTCCTTTACCTGCACCGTTTCAAAAGTGATCTGGTAGCCCGTGGCCACGATTATGGAATAGCGTTTTGGAGCGTCACCTCTGATCTTTGCGACGACTTGGTCGCCGTCCATGATCCAGGTTTCCACTTCACTGATTGTTTTGATTGTTGTGTCGATCATCGGTGTTCAGTCCTTCGATCAGCAATTGCAGTAACGGGCGGGCTCCGTCCTTGCGCCTGGTCCGGGTTTCAAAGCAGCGGCGGGACCAGGTGTTTCTATCGTGTCGGCGGTGACATTTGTGGCAGAGGGCGGCCAGGTTGTCGGGGTCATCGTGGCCAGGGTTTCCCGGTTCTATGTACAGGTGGGCTATTTCGAGGTGTCGCTCGTTGATTACCAGCTTCTGGCAGCGTTCGCAGTGTAAGGCGGCTCGGGTGAGAATTTGCGGGCGGGTCACCGTGCGCCATCGATGGCCATAAAATTTCCGGAGGTGGCGCGCGTGGGGCATCAGCGTTCCTGGGATTTCGGTGCTTCCAGTAACCGAGGTTTGTAGGTGTCGAAGAAGCTCACGCCATCGGTGCCCAGCATGTACGGCATTAGGACTTCGGCAGTTTCCACCATGCCCAGGTCGATCATTGCCAGTTGGGATTTCAGCCACCAGTAGAGCTGGCGCCAGGCTACCCGTTCGGCCTGCTCCCGGTCTTTCGCCGCCATGTTGGAGCGGTTGAACTGACCGTAGGGTGATCGCCGGTTGTTGAGCTTTTTGAAAACTGGATCCACCCTCACCGGCAGCTTAAAGGGAATCCGCCCGGGTCCGATCGGAATCGTGAAGGATAGGCCAATCACCTTGCCTCCTTCGAGTTCCTGATTGATCGCCACGGCGCCGGCGCGCACCAGCAGGCCTAGAATTTCACCGATGCTCTTCTGAACGGAGACCTCGGTCGTTTCCGTGAACAGCGTGTCTTTAGCCATGGGGCGGACGATCCTCCGATTTCTCCACCTCTTCCGCATCGAGCGCAGATCGGAATTCGCGGAACTCCACCAGCAGCGCCAAGACTGCGCCTTTCGGGAAGTCCTGTTTATCGAAGAAGCGAATGATCATGGCGTCCGCTTCCGTCCGCGCGCACATGCGTTCGATGTCTCGCGCGATGTTGCGGGCGTCGGCCATCGTCATCTGCACGGAGTGCCCATCGACGTCCATCACCAGGTATGGTTGCTTATCACGGGCGGCCACGATTCCGTTAATCAGAACGTTTGGCATTTAGACCTCTGCTTTCCCTGCGCACTTCTCGCAGTAGCGGAATTCCAGCTCGTTCCAAATCGCGATGATGAGGCGTCCACGCGGATCGAGCGGCTCGCCGCAGCGCGCGCAATTTCGTTTCGCCAGGTACAGCGGCTGATCGTTGGCGGCGATGGTGAATGTGGAATTCATCGGCGTGGCCTCGTTTGCGGTTTCCTGTTGGGAGTCTTCGCGGCCTGGCGTTGCCGCATCCAGTTCTCTCTTTCCTCCCTTGACCCAGTACAATCCTTCGTCCCGGTTCCCGGCGGACGGGTTGGCCGGCGGCGGTACGCTTTGGCTCTCGCGCGCTGGTGCAGGGGTTCAGCATTCGCATTCAGAATCATCGGGGTTCAGGTCCTTCCTTTCGCGCATAACGTTCGGTGCAGGCTGAGAGGTTTTCCAGGGCTCGTTGTTCGGATGGTGTCAGCGGCCGCTGGTCGGAGAGATTGGAAAGCTGGACGGCGGCACGGGCAATCGCGTATTCCCAGATGGTCATCAGTTCGGCCTCGGTTTCGCGTGGAGTTTGGCGAGAGCGGCCTGGACGTCGGCCTCGGTGATCGCATTCGGCACTGGTGGATTGGGAGCAGCGGGCGAGAGAACGGGCGTCAGTCGTTGGGAGTGGTTCAGTTTGGCGAGCCAGGCGGGGCCGAGTTCGATCGCCTCGGCGCGGCCCTGGTCACAGATGCAGTAGTCGTACCCGGTGGGGGTGAGGAGCCAGCCGATATCGCGGCAGGCGGAGCAGTTCACCGGCGGCTTTTTGGGAGAGCGGAACGGACGGTAGGGGTCAGGCATCGTTCTCCCCTTCCTTGGCCAGTTCTGGATAGAGTTCGATGTACTGCGCCTTATCTTCCGCGCTCAATGCGTTCCAGTTGCTGCGCGCTTCAGCTACTTGGCGCTTACGGCGGAGCGCATCCCATTCAGCACTTTCGCGTTCAGCTTGTTGGGATTTCTTTTCTTCTTGCACTCGCTGCTCGTGTTGGACTGCCACGATTGCCGGCACCTGAGTCAGCAACACTCCCATCGGATTGTCGGCGGACTTGCGGATCTTCATAGCTCCGATCGCAGCTACCACGTCAGCCGTTCTGGAGTCCGGACACTCTTTCCGGCATGCGGCCACAAACTTGGCGACCGCGGCGTTCGTGATCGCTCCGTAGGCCCTCAGTTTTTCAGCAACAACAACAAGGTCTATCGGGAGTGGCCCGGGTACCTCTATGTTTGTTGTTGTTGCTGGGGGGCTGGACGTAAACTGTTTAAGGTTTGTCGGGCGCGCACGCGGGCCAATACCATGACCATGGGGTTCGGGGGGCGAAATCCGTCCGGACGTATCGGACAAAGTGTCCGGACGTTTCGGACTGGTTCCCGAAACGTCCGGACTCGTGGTATCCGGAACGTCCGGACCCTCGGCCGACACTTCTTCCTCTTTCGCCTTCTTGAACGCGGCCAGTTTTTGAAGGTGGATCTCTTTCGCTTCTTCCAGGAACGGCGCCGCCTGAGATAACAGGAGCGCGCGTCTCTCGATTTCGGCAGGATGCGCCTCATCCCAGTGTTTTGAAAATGTCGCCCAGACAACCTTAGGCTTCTCTTCCTTCTCAGGAATTGCTGCCGGGGCCTGCGGATCGAGCACTAGCACCAGCAGACTTGGATTTTCCAGGCCTTCCTTGGGCTGAAGAAAACCCTGGGCCTGGCGAATCACAACGATTTCGCTGATCCGGCGCTTATCGACTTTCAGGATCTTTGCGCAGTCCCCCTGATTCAGCGCGACGGCTTTGCCGGTTCTCCAGTCGCGTTCGCAAGCGAATAGGCTCCAGTTCCCCAAGCTCTTACGCTCGATCAGCGCATCGAAGCGCAGCTCCAGAGGTAGACTCTCATTCCGAATCCGGGCATCCAGGATCTCATTGGGCGTTGGGGTGAAGCTGCCGGGAAGTGATACACTGAACGCGGCCCAGATCCGGTCTCGGATCGCTTTTTGTTCTTCTTTTGACGGGAGTTTAGCCACCTTAGGCACCCCCGAAAATAGGCGAAAGTAAAGCGAAGAAGAGTCCGGAACGTCCGGACTCCAAAAAGTTAAACTGTTGAAAACAAACGTTTTCCACAGTGGTTATATTGTCAACTTTTGAGAAAGCGCGTATAAGGGCGAAATTGCTCATTTCCCACCCCCCGCCGCCGCGCCTTCGCGCCATCCCAGCCGGTGCATCAGCCTCCCGACGTGATCGACGTGATAGCGAATTCCAAATCGCTCTACGATCAACTCGCGGAACTCAATCGCCGTCCAGTAGCCGTCGTCGCCCTTCGGCCCTACATGAAACAGCCGCGTTACCTCTGCCAGCTCCGCGGCGCTCAGCTTGGGCGTGCGCCCCTTCGCCTTCCGAGACCGCATGCCAGTGATCCCTGCGTAACGGAGTGCGCGTCTCCAGCGGGACGCGGTAGTCCTACTCACTCCAAATTGGTCGGCCACCTTGCAAGGTCTAACGCCCTGCCGTAAGACATCTGCCGCTGCAATTCTTCGGCGTTCCATCTCGGACCGAGTAAGGTAGCCCGGCAATTCGGCGCCTTGCCGTTTTTCCAGCCCACCGGGGGCAATGCGTCTTATTTCGAGTAGCTGTTTATTTTTCACTTCCAACGCCCTTTCCGTTCGGAGGCCGCGCCGAAACCCAGACGGACCTCCGGATCAAAAATCATTTGACAAGGCGGGGGAGGGGGGGAAACTGTGGCAAAATATGACCACGGCAACCGCTTCCGGCGCATTGTTCTCCGTCTCGTTTACTGAGTTACTTTCCACGGCGACTCAGTGCGAGAAAAACAAGTATACCGGAGGCGAGCGACCGCCGCGCGGCATAGAGGGCGTTGGAATTCGTAATGAATTACAATGGTTTCCTGTAGGTCGCGGACACTCCCCCCCGTTGTAGAAGACGTCGGGAAGCGCCAAGCACACCTGGCATCTTGTTACAGTGATACCGGACGGCCTCAATGTGAAAAGCATCGGGGCCGTCCTCACCAAACTCGCTTTTGAGGAGCGACCATGGCTATCACTAATCCTACAGACACCCTGCAACAACTGCGTTTGGAAAATGCTCGCTTGCGTGGGGGCATGATGGCGAGAAATACCGTCCTGGGCTATGGCTACGACGTTCAGATGTACGCGGCCTGGTGCCGCGGTTTTCAGCGGGCAGCCTTGCCCACCAGCACGGAAACGCTTTCCCTCTATCTCACCGATCTGTTGGTTCACGGCAAGAAAATCACCACGGCCCGCCGGCGGCTGGCCGCCATTCTGCATGAGCATCGAAGTCATGACTTCCCTTCCCCAGGGAGTCATGAAATCTGTGAATTGCTGGGAGGGGCTCAGCGGATCAAGCATGAGAGGCCCCGTCAGATGAGGGCTGTTACGGTTCGGGAGTTGCGCAAGATGTCTGCCGGTCTCGCTCGGAGCGGTACCGCCGCTGCTATGCGTAATCGTGCCTTGCTGGTGTTGGGATTCGCTTCGGCTCTCAGACGGTCTAATTTGGCCGCACTTACCCTCGCAGATCTGGAGTTTTGCTCTCAGGGAGTCATACTCTGCATAAATCGAGAGAAGCAGGACAAGGCAGGCATGGGTCGCCGGATTGCCATCTTGCGAGGTTGCCATGTGAACTCGGATCCGGTGCGGGTTCTGCGGGCCTGGCTGAGAATTCGCGGTTCTGCTCCTGGGCCATTGTTCGCCCGTACCTGTAAGCTTCGACGGGGTGAAGCTTTGGGGCCGCAGACCATCTGCCGGATAGTCAAAAAATGCTTGTTGGGAATCGGGATCGATCCTATTCAGTCCGGGGCTCACTCGCTCCGTTCTGGAGCTGTTACTGCGCTGGGAGAGGCCAATGTCGGAGTACTCAGAATCGCAGCCTATACCGGTCAAAGCCCAACCACGGTCCAACGGTACTTCAGACGGACAGATGTATGGCGCAACAACGCAGGGGGCAAACTGGGCTTGTGAAGGCGCGCGGCGATCGGATATAGTTGTGGTGTTCACGTCAGTTTGGGGCCGGCTCTCACGCAAGGGAAGCCGGCCTTCGGTTTTTCAGAGCCCAGGGCAAACTACTAGGCTATGTCCGAACTCCTGGACACTTGGTATCTTGGAATACGGCCTACGCCGTCTGTTCTCCCCAACGTTTCTAGGGGAGTCGCTCCAGGTCGCTCCGCTTAATCCTCCACCGATGGCCGGAAAGTTCGACGGCCGGCAGAGCCCCAGACTTCACTAGGTCGAGAATGAAGGGCGCGGGCATGCGCAAATACGCGGCCGCCTCTTTCACGGTGAGCCTCACGCACGCCGGCATTTCGTCAAATGGTCTTTCGGCAGGTTGCCCATTTGCCGCAGCGCTGGCCAGTTGCAATGCGGCTTTGCCGGGTTGCATCGGAACGACAGCCGCTCCCACCTTCGCCAGTAGCGCCCGCTGTTCCGCGCTCAGTTCCGCGGCAACATTCGAGAGCGCTCGAATTTTCGAGCCTGCCTTCCTGCCGGAACGCTCCTCTTGCAACCTTGCAACGTCGCCGGCGTGAAGGAGTCCGTTTTCCTGTCGGATCTTCCCGGCCGTCACATAGTCGCGCAGTCGGCGGTCCTTCAGGCCGAGTTGCTCGCAGGCGTCTTTTTTCGTCAAATACTCGGTCTGGGTTGCTGCTGGTGATGCTGCCATGTCGTGTTATTCGGCAGTTCGGCTTGTTGCCGTTTTGCCGCCTCGCTGGAGAGGATACCGCGATCGATTGCGGAACGCGATTTATATCGTAACCGGGCAATTTGGCTTGCTGCCGCTTTGCCTATTAGCCCTAGTGGGTCCTCGATCCCAAGACCTCGCAGGTTCGCTTAGCCTCTTCGGTTCGATAGTCCACGTCGTCGATCTCCCTGCGAATCGCCGTGATACGCGACTCATATTCCTTCATCGTCGTTTTCATGCCGTAGCAAACTCCGAGCAGCCAGGTGCAGGCGAGGAAGATGACCGCTTCAACAACGTACATCGGCTTGAGAGTGATGCTCATTTGAGCCACAGTATTGCATTCGGTAGTCAATAGCTCCAAGTCCTAACCGGCGTCCACGGAGGCCCCCAAAGCCTGCAAGCTTCGACTAGGCCAGGCCACGAAGATCGGCATAAAGAACGCTCCTCTGGCAATCGATTCCAGTCCCAAACGCGCGAACGCTCGAACTGCAGCCGATTGCGAAATAGGAGGTTTTCCTCGGCCAACCTTTGCCGCAGCATCTCCGCCTTTTTGAGGCGGCGCCAGCGCAGACGCGCGTGGAGGTAGGGATATCGCTTGCGCAGTTTCAGCCGTTCCTTCTCGTAAGAGTCGGGCAGTTCGCGTTCGCGTTCCAACTCGGAACGCTTACGCAGCTTTTCCATTCGCCGATCGCTGACTACGGACATACGATTCACGCAATTGCGAACACGATACGACAGGCCACATTCGCACACACGATGATGCGGCACCCGGGCAGCACCGAACCTCGAAAGACTCCATCCTCATCGCCCACTGCCAGCGGTAGCGCTGGGTCGCGCGAGGCAGTTCCGCACCTGGGGCACTTCGGCAAGGTTTGATCCTGGGGAGCGGCTGGCGCGAAGAGGGCGAGGAAAAGCGAGCGGCGCTTCATGGGTGTAGCTCTTTCCGTTCCGCCCGCTTCATCTGTTGCACGGGGTCTACGGGCTTCGCCGGCGCGCGTACCGTCGGCGCGCTCGACTTGCCGGTCATGATCTGCTCCCAGATATCCTGCTGTGGCTTCTCGCCCCTCGTGGGCGGCGCAACGTGCGACGGCGGGGTACCGGCGAACAGCGTAGTCAGCACTTCCAGCGGTACTTTATACTTCTCGTGATCGGGTCCCCAGAGCATATCCCGCATGTTGCCGGCGCTCCACGGAATTGGAGCGAGTCCCTTGCCGATTTCCCAAGCTCCGCGCACGGTGCCGGCGACGGGGTTCATACCTTTCGGAACGATAGCCTGGCCCAAGTAGTTTTTACCGGTCACTGCCATAATGCCGGTTCGCCAAACGGGAGCTGCCTTGTTGCCGATAGTCTTCGTCATGCCGACTACGGCGCCGTAGTCTTTCACGTTGCCGATGAACGTGGCCAGGTCACCAGGTGCGCCCTTGAAAAACAGGTTCTGATAGATCTCCTTGCCGTCTTTGTCGGTGCCCATGTAGGCCTGTGTCGGCCGCTTGGATGGCTTGCCGGTGAACATGAGGCTCGCCGCCTGGGTGGCCACGATGCCACCAACGACGGCCCGCA
>Ga0302321_100005539_pt1 | contig 11061 bp, 10 predicted proteins | sample Fen_T0_1_FD_202505 | JGI IMG/M metagenome (GOLD analysis project Ga0302321, IMG submission 202505) | Peat permafrost microbial communities from Stordalen Mire near Abisko, Sweden - Fen_T0_1 | ecosystem: Environmental > Terrestrial > Soil > Wetlands > Permafrost | place: Sweden: Abisko...
GGCCGGGACCAACCCATTGCGACAGTTGCCGAGATTCTCGCCAGCGACAGCCCAATGCTGGAGAGAGCTGCTGCCCGTCGCCGCCAGAACTCCATCGCCCAACTCAAGCGGTCCCGCTTGTCCAACTATCTATTAGCCTGCGAGAATATCATTAGCGCAGCGGAGGGGGGGGTGGTATTGCGGGTGAATCGGGGTTTGGAATCCTCGAGATTTCACCCGGTTGGCGGTCGCAGTTTGCTTCCTGGCATCGTGTGGCCGCTTCGTAAGCAGGATTCCGTCCGCGCGCGAGCGCTGCGTTTTATCGGTCGAGTGGGCTGCGTACGCCGAGGCTGCCACGATTGAGGACGTGGGTGTAGATCATGGTCGTGCTTACGTCTCGGTGGCCGAGCAGTTCTTGGATGGTGCGGATGTCGTAGCCGTCTTCGAGCTGGTGGGTAGCAAAGGAATGGCGAAGGGTGCTGGGGCTCACGGGTTGGGTGATGCCCGTCGCGATGGCGGCCTTGCGGACGGCACGCTGGATCACGGTCTCGTGTAGGTGATGGCGCCGCTTGTCGCAGGTGTTGCGGTCGCTGTACGGCCGGGTGGCGGGAAAGACCCATTGCCAGCTCCATTCGCGAGAAGTGTTGGGGTACTTCCGTTCCAATGCCTCGGGAAGTGCGACGGCGCCCGCCCCGGCGACCAGGTCGGCGTCGTGCATCTTCTTCACAATCGCCAGCTGGACACGCAAGGGCTCTACCGATGCGTTCGGCAGGACGGTCCTGCGGTTCTTGCCGCCCTTGCCTCGGCGGACGATGATCTCGAGGCGGTCGAGGTCGATGTCTTTCACGCGAAGTCGCAAGGCCTCGAGCAAACGCAGGCCGGCGCCGTACAGCAGCGCGCACACAAGCCCCACGGGGCCCTCCAGTTGCGCAAGCAGGTCGCGAGCCTCTTGTCGCCCAAGCACGACAGGGACTTGTTTGGGGCGCTTGGCGTGGACGAGATCGCCTAGCCATTCCAGCTCGCGCCCAAGGACCTGTTGGTACAGGAACAGCAGTGCGGCCAGCGCCTGGTTCTGCGTGGATGCGCTGACTTTCCCGTCGATGGCGAGGTTGGACAGAAACGCGCCGACCTCGACGCCCCCCATTTGGTCAGGATGGCGCTTCCCGTGAAAGACGATGTAGCGCCGAATCCACCCCACATAGGCCCGTACGGTGCGCGGGCTGTAGTGCCGGGCGTGCAGGCTGGCGCGCACGCGGTCGAGCAGGCGCGGCGGATCGGCCGCGGTTCGGCCGCCCTGGCCGGATACCGGCCTCGGGAAAGGAATGATGGTGGCGTCTTGGCCTGGATGTCGGTCGTTGCGGCGCATGGGCGGGGAACATTGCGAATGCCGTGCCGGTGCAACGTGGCTGTTTTCCAAGGCTTTGGCCGCCAGTTCGATTCACCTGGATCACAGCGCGGGGTTGCAGACACCGCCTGGTCGACGCACCTAGAACATGGCGCGGGGTTGGAGACACCGCCCGGTCGACGCACCTAGAACATGGCGTGGGGTTGCAGACACCGCCCCGTTAACGCACCTAGAACATGGTGCGGGGTTGCAGAGAGCCCCCCGCTAACGCACCTAGAACATGGCGTGGGGTTGCAGACACCGCCCAGCTAACGCACCGGCTGCATCGTGTGGGCCCGCGGATACGGCCCGATCGCCGGCAACCTTGGCGCCTCTTGCTGCCGGTGTGACACCAGCCTATGGGTTGGCGGCGCCACCTGGGTAGCCATCACACCGTCCGCGGGCCAACACTTGCTCGCATCGCTGAATCGCCGCACGATTGCGCCATGACTCGCGCCTGCTGCTTCGTGGCTTTGTCGTTTATGCTCGCGGCTTGCAACCCGTGCAATCGCAGTGGATGCGACGCCGCCGGTACGCCGGCTGCGGACAACGGGAAGAGCGAGATGGCCGGGTTCATTGCGTCGGAGAGCGATGTCGTCGCGAACGGTTGCCAGGCGTGCCCGTTCGCCTCGGCAACGCTTGGCATCTGGGTGGCGCCCGGCCCGGTAACCGATGTTGTGAGCGCGAGGGCCATCGTCCAGGCGTCACCGGCCACAGTCACGCTTCAGGCCGAGGGAAGTTACCGGCAAGCACTCGATCCTGGCAGCTACCTTCTTTGCGCCGATCCCTCCAGCTACAACTCCGCTTGCGTCAGCGTGGCTGTCATTGCCGGCCACGTGACGCCGGTCAATCTGAAGCTTGTCTATGGACCCTTTCAATTCATCGTGTTCGACCCGCAGAGCCGCGCCCAGGTCTCGGCTACCATGTTCTTTCCGGGGCCGTGAGTGTTCGGCGCCGTGCCGGCGATTTCTTCACGGGCACGCCGAATGGGCTATGTTCCAGCCATGATTCGCAAGGCGAACCCACGCGGCTATCAGCTCGTCCTGCCAGGCATCGAGCGCAAGACCCTGGCCTATGGCGAACACACCTTGATGACCGAGTTTCGCATGCGCAAGGGCAGCACCTTGCCGCCGCATGCGCACCCGCACGAGCAAACTGGCTACCTGGTCAGTGGCCGCGTTCGCCTGACCATCGCCGGCCGCAAGGTCGAGGTGCGCGCCGGCGATAGCTGGGCCGTCCCGGGCGGCACCCAGCACGGCGCCGCCATTCTCGCCGACTCGATAGCCATCGAGGTGTTCTCGCCAGTGCGCGAGGATTACCTGCCCAGGCGCTAGATCAGCGAGCATGATTCCTGAACCGCGCGAGGGACGGCGAACACGTCGACCGGGCGAAGCGCGTAGGCTGTACGGGATGAACCACAGAGGACACAGAGAACACAGAGCCCGGACCGGAAAGGGATGGGCTCCGGATCCGGAAACCCGCCACCCGCCACGCCCTCGTTCCCCCCTCGGGGACTTCGGGACCTGCACGTTCCCCACCTGCCCCCGCTCGCTGCTCTCGCGCCCTCGCGCTCGGCCTCACCTTCCGTTCTCTGTGTCCTCTGTGTCCTCTGTGGTGAAACCTCTGGACGTGTCTGGCCGATCACGAGCGCCGATTGAGCGTCCGCCGTCGCTACGATTTGCGCCGGTCCACCACTCGCTGGCTGGCGTCGAGCGAGCGCTGCTCGACCAGGCGGACGGCGACGGTCAGGCCCAGCTCCGAGGAGAAGCCGCGGCGCAGGCGCTCTAGCCGTTCTTGCTGCTTCTTCACTTCGTCGAAGCCGCTCGACTCTTCCACGCCCACCAGCAGGGTCAGGCTGTCCATGGCGCCCGCGCGCTCGACCAGGATCTGGTGCGCGGGCAGGTGGCCTTCGATCTCGGCGAAGATGTCGCCCACGCGCCGCGGATCCACCTTCATGCCGCGCACGATCAGGATGTCGTCGCTGCGCCGCTCGACGCGCGCCATGCGCCGGGTGGTGCGGCCGCACGGGCAGGGTCCGGGCAGAAGGCGGGTAAGATCGCGCGTGCGAAAGCGAATCACCGGGAAGGCCTCTTTGCTGAGCGTGGTGAGCACCAGCTCGCCGGACTGGCCCTCGGCCACGGGCGCCAGGGTGACCGGATCCACGACCTCGACCAGGAAGTGATCTTCGTTGAGGTGCAGGCCGTTGCGCTCTTGGCACTCGCCGGCCACGCCCGGGCCCATGACTTCGGAAAGGCCGTAGTTGTCAGTGGCCACCACGCCCAGGGTTTCCTGGATCTCGGTGCGCAGGCTGTCCGTCAAGGGCTCGCCGCCCAGCAGGGCCACGCGCAGGGACAGCGCGCCCAGGGGCGTCCCTTGTTCGCGCAAGGTTCGCCCCAGCAGGGCCGCGTAGCTGGGCGTGGCCACCAGCGCGGTGGTCTTGAAGTCGCGCATGATCTTGAGCTGGCGGCGTGTGTTGCCCGTGGAGGTGGGAATGACCGAGGCGCCGATGCGCTCGGCCCCGTAGTGCACGCCGAACCCGCCCGTGGACAGGTTGTAGCCGAAGGCAATCTGCACCACGTCGTCCTTGCTCACACCGCCGGCCACCAGCACGCGCGCCATCAGATCCGACCAGGTCTTGATGTCGTTGCGGGTGTAGCCCACCACCACGGACATGCAGGTCGAGGCATGGATGCGCACCACCTCGCGCAAGGGCACGGCGAACAGGCCGTAGGGGTAGTTGGCTTGTAAGTCCTCGCGGGTGGTGAAGGGCAGGCGGCCGAGATCGGCCAGGGTGCGCACCTCGTCGGGGTCGATGCGGCTTTCGTCGAAGCGCTTGCGATAGAAGGGCACGTGCAGATAGGTGCGTGCCAGCACCGCTTGCAGCGCCTCCAGTTGCAGCGCGGCCAGCGTGTCTTTCCCCATGCATTCTTTGTCGGGTTCGTAGATCATGGTGTTCACCTTCCCGTGTCCATGGCGGCCTCGGCGTCGAGGTCGCGACCAAGGTACGCGCGCTCTACGTCGCGGTTGGCCAGCAGGGCCTCAGCTGGGGCCTCCAAAATGATGCGTCCGTTTTCCAGCACGTAGCCGCGGTTGGCGATCTTGAGCGCGGCGCGGGCGTTTTGCTCCACCAGCAGCACGGTGCTGCCCTCGTCGCGCAGGCGGCGAATCACGACGAAGATTTCCTTCACGACGAGGGGGGCCAGGCCCATGGACGGCTCGTCGAGCAGGATGAGCTTGGGCCTGGCCATGAGCGCGCGGCCAAGGGCCAGCATCTGCTGTTCGCCACCGGACAGCGTACCGGCCAGTTGGTCCACGCGCTCCTTCAGACGGGGAAACAGCGCAAACACGCGATCAAGATCGTCGTTGGTACGCACGCGCGCTCCGCGATGGAAGCGCGCGCTGGCGCCCAGCAGCAGATTCTCGTGCACGCTCATGGGCGCGAACACCTGCCGGCCCTCGGGCACCAGCGAGCACCCGGCGCGCACGATGGCTTCGGTGCGTGTCGTGGCGATGTCGCGGTCTTCGAAAAGGATCTGGCCGTCGCGCGCACGCAAGAGGCCCACGATGGTCTTGAGCAAGGTGGTCTTGCCCGCGCCGTTGGCGCCGATGATGCTGACGATCTCGCCGCGCCCCACGTGCAGGGACAGGTGGCGCAGCACCTTCAAGCTGCCGTAGCCCGACTCCACGTTGCGCAGGCTAAGCATCGTCGTCTCCCAGGTAGGCGCGCACGACCTCGGGATTCTTTTGAATGGCCAGGGGCTTGTCCTCGGCGATCTTCTGCCCCTGGCACAGCACCACGATCTCGTCCGAAATGCCCATGACCAGGCCCATGTCGTGCTCGACCAGCAGCACGGTCACGCCGCTATCGCGGATGCGCCGGATGAGCTTGCCGAGATCCACGGTCTCGCGCATGTTGAGGCCAGCGGCAGGCTCGTCGAGCAGCAGGAGCTTGGGCTGGCTGGCCAGGGCGCGCGCCAGCTCCACCGAGCGCTGCTCGCCGTAGGCCAGGTGGGTGGCGTCGCTCTCCGCCAGGGCCTGGATGCCGAGAAACTGCATGGCGGACAATGCCTCGGCGCGAATGGCGCGCTCTTCGCGCCGGGTCCACGGCAAGGGCACAAGACTCGACAAGAAACCGGAGCGGCTGCGTGTGTGCCGGCCCACCATGACGTTTTCCAGCGCCGTCATCTGGGGAAACAGTCGGATGTGCTGGAACGTCCGCGCCATGCCCGCGCTCACCGAGCGATGGGGCCGCCCGGCCGCCAGGCGAGTGCCTGCGAACTCCACGCTGCCCTGGTCGGGTACGATGGCGCCGAAGACCAGATTGAAGAGCGTGGACTTGCCCGCTCCGTTGGGGCCGATGACCGCCTTGATGGTGCCAGTGGCCACCGCGAAGCCCACGTCGTCGACGGCGCGGAGGCCGCCGAAGCTCTTGCCGAGGCCCTTGACGGTCAGCAGGTTCACGTCACCGGCTCCTTGGGTCGGCGGGAAACCATGCGCACGAGTCGCCGCGCCAGATCGGCGCGCAGCAGGCCCTGGGGCGACAGCAACATGATGAGCAGGAGGATCACGCCAAACACCGCGTCGTCGTACGAGCCGAACGAGCCGCGCATGGAAAGGAAATTGAGGGCCACGCCCATGATCAGCGCGCCCCACAGGTTGGCCATGCCCCCGATGGCCACGATGGCCACCATGCGCACCGACTTCATGATCGACGCTTCAGAGGGTCCGATGCCGCCGTTGTAGTGGGTCAGGAACACGCCGCCCAGGGCCGCCAGCACGGCGGACAGCACGAACATCTTCAGCTTGGTGTCTTGCGTGTCGATGCCGCTGGCCGTGGCGGCCTCCTCGGCGCCGTGGATGGCGCGCATGGCCCGGCCGATGCGCGAGTGGATGAGATTGCCGAGGAGAATCACGGTCACCAGCACCAGGCCCCAGGCCACGTAGTAGTTCGAGATGCGCAGGGCGGACTTGCCGCTGACATCCAGGCCAGGCAGGAGGTGAAAGGCGGGCACGTCCGAGATGCCGTCTGCCGCGCCCAGCGCGCTGGTACCCAGGACCAGGCGATACACGATGGTGCCGAAGCCCAGGGTGGCCATGGCCAGGAAGTGTCCCTTGAGGCGCAGCACCGGCTTGCCGATGAGATAGGCCACGACGATGGTGATCAGCAGCGCGGCGATGCAGGCCGGCCAGGCGCGCACCACCAGCGTCTGGCTTGCGAAGGCGTCCTGACCAGCGGCGAGCAAGTGCAGTCTGGCCGCCGCGCGCACCCACCAGCGACTGGAAAGCTCCGTCAGGTTGAAGGTGGTGAGAAACCCCGAGACGTAGCCGCCAATGGCGAAGAAGCCGGCGTGACCGATGGAGATCTGACCCGCGTAGCCCATGAGCAGGGTCAGTCCCAAGATGGGCAGCGCGTAGTAGGCAGCCATGGTGAGCTGGGTCAGGTACTGGCCCTTGTCCGCGAGGCCCGTGGCCAGCTGAACCAGCACGATGAGCGCAGTGAATACGGCGAGGGGCAGGGCGCGCGACCGGCTCATGCGTGTTCCTTGAGGCGCGCGGTGGCGGCGTTGCCGAATACGCCGGCTGGGCGAAACACCAGAATGGCCAGGAGAAGCGCGATGGCCACCACGTCCTTGTAGGCGGCGGGAAGAACGATGATGGAGAGCGATTCGATGACGCCCAGGATGATGCCGCCGCCGAGCGCCGCCGCGCTGTTGCCCAAGCCGCCCAGCACGGCCACGGTGAAGCCCTTGATGGCCAGGTTGGTGCCGCTGTCGTATTGCACGTAGGTGATGGGCGACACCACGCAGCCGGCCAGCGCACCGATGCCGGCCGCCAGCACGAACGACAGCGTGACCATGCCCTTGGCGTCGATGCCGCACAGGCGGGCCGCGTCCCGGTTGGCGGCGCAGGCGCGCATCTGGCGGCCCAGGCGGGTCTTTCCGAAGAAGAGCACCAGGAACGCCACGATCACCCCGACCGTGCCCAGCACCCACAGCACCTGCGGCGACACGTGGACATCACCCACGGACAGCGCGCTGACCGCGTCGCCAGTGAAGTAGGGCAGCGAGCGCACGCCCTCGCCCCACACCAGCAGCGCCAGCTCGCGCATGCCGATGGACAGACCGATGGTGATGACGATCATGCGCAGCACCGTGGGGCGATCGAGCCAGCGGATAAACAGGATCTCGACCAGCGCGCCCACGCCCATGGTGATGAGCACGGCGAAGAGCACGGCCACCGGTAGCGGCAGAAACGCCTGCAGCGACACCGCCAGCATCCCGCCCAGCATGACGAACTCGCCCTGGGCGAAATTGATGATGCCCGTGGCGTTGTAGACGATGCCGAATCCGATGGCGACGATGGCGTAGATCGCCCCGTAGGTGACCCCGGCCACGAGATACTGAAGGAGGAGAGCGAATGTCATGGGCTGCGAGCGGGAGAGCAGCGCTCTCTCGCCCAAACCGGAACTACTTCTTCTTGGCCGGCGCGTCCTTCTTGGCCGCGCCTTCTTGCAGAACCACGAACTGCCCCTGCTTGACGGTCAACATCTCGAACGCATCCATTTGCAGACCATTGTGATCCTGGGCCGAGAAGTTGAAGACGCCCGCGGTGCCCACCAGGCCCTGCACGCCCTCCAGCGCCTCGCGCGCCTTCTCGCGATCCGCGCCGCCCTTTTCGATGGCCTTGGCCAGCATCAGGTAGGCATCGAAGACGTGGCCGCCAAAGGTGCTGACGTCCTCCTTGAACTTGGCCTCGTAGTCCTTCTTGTACTTCATTAGGACCGCCTTTTGCGGGTGGCTGGCGGGCAACGACTCGGCCACCAGTAGGCGGCCGGCCGGGAAGATGACGCCCTCGGCGGCGGGACCGGCGGCCTTCACGTACTGAATGTTGCCGAAGCCGTGGCTTTGGTAGATGGGGACGTCCAGCCCGATCTGGCGCGCGTTCTTGAGCACGATGGCCTGCGCAGGCTCGATGGACCAGTTGATGAAGGCCTGCACACCGGCGGCCTTGAGCTTGGTGGCCACGGCCGTTAGATCCGTGGCTTCCTTCTCGTACACCTCGTTGGCCACGATTTCGATGCCCAGCTCCTTGGCCACCTTCTCGACCTGCTCCTTGCCCGCCTTGCCGAAGCCGGTGTTGGAGGACACCAGGCCGATCTTGGTCGCGCCGGCCTTCTTGATGTGTTCCAGGATCTTGCGTGCGGCGTGGCTATCGTTCTGCGGGGTCTTGAACACGTACTTGCCCACCGGTTTGACAATGGCTTCGGCCGCCGCGCACGAGATGAGCAGGGTCTTGCCCTCCTCGGCGATGCCCTTGATCTTCAGAGTCTCGCCGCTGGTCGAGGGCCCGAGGATGGCGAAGACCTTGTCTTCCTCGATGAGCTTCTTGGCGAACGAAATGGCCTTTTCGGGGCTGCCGCCCGAATCCTTGAGCAGAAGCTCGATGGGATAGCCGGCGATGCCGCCCTTCTTGTTGGCCTCGTCCACCAGCATCTGCAGCGTCCGCGCCTCGGGGCCACCCAGGTTGGCAGCCGGGCCGGTCACGCTGAGGATCGCGCCGACCTTGATGGTCTCCTTGGCCGCGGCTGGGCCAGCCAAGCCAAGTGCTCCTAGCAGGACAATCCACTTCGGCAATCGGTTCATGTCAGTTCTCCAGGTGGTGGGTAGCAACACTAGATGGAATAGATTTCTTCGCCGGTCAGCATGCGGATTCCGGCCTTGTGTAGCGAGGCGACGGCTTGGTCAATGTCATCGAAGCGGAAAAGAATGGTGGCGCCAGCGGCCTGGCGGTGCACGAAGGCGTACATGTATTCCACGTTGAGCTGGGCCTGCCTTATGGCCACCAGGATTTCGGCCAGGCCTCCCGGCCGGTCAGGCACGGCCACGGCCACCACGTGCGTCTTGGTCACCGCGAAGCCATGGGCTTTGAGGACCTGATTTGCCTTTTCTGTGTCGTTGACAATCAGGCGCAGGATGCCGAAGTCAGCGGCGTCGGCCAGCGCGGTGGCGCGAATGTTCACGCCCGCGTCGGCGAGCAGGGTCGCCACATCCGCCAAGCGGCCCGAGCGGTTCTCGATGAACACGGTGATCTGTTCGACCTTCATGCCAGCCTCTTGCGCCGCGGTAGCGGCAGACGCGGCACATCTTGACGGAAGATGCCTCGCTAAGGAAGGGGCAAGCGTTGGTTGACCCACCTGGTTCCAGTGAAAACATTGAGCCACCCGTGGCGGGTTCCACCACTTTGGAACTGTGATGTTGAAACAACTCTGGGTTCCGGTGCTGCTCTGTTCACTTCCATTGCTTTCGCCAGGCTGTGGCAACGGAGCGAACAAGTCTACCAGCGCGGCGGGGGGCGCCGGTGTTGCGACCTCCGCTGGAGGAGCGATTGTGACTGGGGGCTCGACGAGCAGCGGCGGGGTGATGTCCAGCGGTGGTTCGAACGCGACGGGTGGCATTCCCGGCACGGGCGGGATCCTTGCCGCTGGCGGAGTTACCACCGCTGGCGGCGCCACTTCGACCGGCGGATCGATTTCTACCGGAGGCACGACGGGAACCGCAGGTGCGACCGCGACCGGTGGCGCCAAGGCGTCCGGCGGCAGCATGGGCACTGGCGGAGCGATTTCCACCGGCGGCGCCAAGGCGACTGGGGGTGCCATCGCGACCGGCGGCGCGATTGGGACTGGCGGCGCCAAGGCAACCGGCGGTGCCATCGCGACGGGTGGCATGCTCTCGACCGGTGGGACGGCTGGAACCGGCGGCGTGGGCGCAAGTGGCGGCGCTGCCGCTGGCCCGCCCGAAAGCAAACCACTCGGCTACGGCCAAGGCACCACCGGGGGCGGCTCGGCGGCCGCCGTGGATGCCGGTTCGATGGCGGCGGTGCAAGCGGCCATCGACGCCTACTCAGGCGCCGGCGGACTGGTGATCCACTACACCGGCAAATTCGACTACGCGACCATCACCGATCCGTGCACCCAGTGGAAGCTGCCGGCCCAGATCGTCGAGATCAAGAAGAAGGGTGACATCACCATTCTGGGCGCGGACGGCTCTGCCGTGAACTTCGGTTTCCACATCGCCTCTTCTTCCAGCAACATCATCATTCGCAACATGACCATCGGCCTTTTGCCCGGCGGCGACGCGGCGGACGCCATTTCCATCGAAGGCATGAGCGGGGGCTTCCCCACCAATGTTTGGATCGACCACAACGAGCTCTTCAGTTCGATGGCCGAATGCACGGGCGCGGGCGATTCGTCTTTCGATGGGCTCATCGACATGAAGAAGGGCGCCGACAATGTGACGGTTTCGTACAACTACATCCACGATCACCACAAAGGCAGCCTGAACGGGTTCAGCGACAGCGACACCGAGGTTCGCCACGTCACCTTCCATCACAACATCTTCGAAAACATGGGCTCGCGCACACCCTTGCAGCGCGGTGGCTACAGCCACCTGCTGAACAACCGTTTCAGCACCATCACCGTTTCAGGTGCCAACATCCGCATGGATGGCTACGCGCTCATCGAAGGGAACTATTTCGAAGACGCCCACAACCCGGTGACCTCGCGCGATAGCTCGGCGCTGGGATACTGGGAACTGCGTGGCAACAACATCGCCACCCCGGCCGACTTCACCAAGTTCAACATCACCTGGGCCGCCAGCTCGTCGACGCCGACCAAGGACGCGACCGACTGGACCACGACG
>Ga0302321_100005540_pt1 | contig 11061 bp, 7 predicted proteins | sample Fen_T0_1_FD_202505 | JGI IMG/M metagenome (GOLD analysis project Ga0302321, IMG submission 202505) | Peat permafrost microbial communities from Stordalen Mire near Abisko, Sweden - Fen_T0_1 | ecosystem: Environmental > Terrestrial > Soil > Wetlands > Permafrost | place: Sweden: Abisko...
TGAACAGGTTCCGTTAACTGAAACTCATTTTTCAGTATCCAGGTTTTGAGCAATGCAGCAATTTCGCGAGCTTTGAACATACTGGATAAAGGAGCTGTTTTAATTTTCTTTCCGTTAAGCTCAATACTGCCTGATTGTAATTGTTGGTAATTAGCCTTGCCAAGGGGAGGGTGTTCAGCGATACCATAGTCCACGATATGCGTTTCGATCCTATCATTGGTGATACATAGTTGCAATGCAATTTCCTCATCCAGCACAGGTATAGGTATTCCTATGCCAACAAATATGCTTACACCGTATTTTTCGTAGTAGGCTGCACGTATAAATTCAGTGCTCATGTCTTTGGCATTTCCTATTACGGCAAGGGTGGCTGCATTACTGGTGGGTACACCAAAATCATTTTTTGGCTTTGAGGTATTGAATTGAGTTCCGTTCCAGGCAACAAATCCTTCGGTGCCTCCGAGAAATATCCTGGTACCGATGCCAATGGTTCTGAAGTCAGGATCGTTAAGCAAAGGACTGAGTTCACCCGAAGTTGAATATGTCATGTTACCCAAATTGGGAAGCAATGATCCCATATAGGTATATTTGATCTTATTTGTGGAGTTTACTGCTGCAGCATAGTTTTGGTAAGCATTCCTCGGGTTAAACATGAAAAACTCGTTAACCGTTTCCTTGTTAATGATCGTTTCAATTTCTTTGCGGGGATAGCAATCGGTTCCTTTACCGATGGCTTTTAGGCGTATATCTTTACCAGCAATTAATTCTTCAATGATATGAGCACCTCCGTAACGTTCGTTACCAGGACTAACTTCGGTAGCGCCAATATAAGCATCAACGGCTGCAACTCCTGAAAATACCGGAACATCGTTTAATGTAATTTTTTCCATTCGAATAGGAGGCTGCGAGTGGCCGAAATTGATAAATGCTCCTGATGAACACATGGGGCCAAAAGTTCCTGTGGTTACAACGTCCACTTTTTTAACTAACTCTTGAGGTGTGGTATTTCTGGCCATCCCTTTGAATTCCTCGGCTGTAAGTACAACAGCTTCTCCGCGGGTTATTTTGTCATTAATTTCAGCAAAGCTTTTAGTAAGGCTCATTTTAAATGTGATTAGGAAATGAAGTAATGAAAGTACAAGGAAAGACTAAGAATTTAGACATTGATAATTAGTATTGAATTTTGTTGGCCAAAAGTAATAAATTGACAATTAAAAATGAACAATTAGCAATGAACAGTGAACAATGAACAATGAACAATTTGCTAATATGCCAATATGCCAATGAAAAATTAACAATTAACAATGGACAATGGACAGCGTCTGTGGACTGTGGACTGTGGACTATCGACTTAACTAACAACTAACAACTTACAACCACTAAGTAATCTTAACCCCTTTAATCTTGTCCAGCGAATTGAATAAGCTCAATAATTCAGATAGTTTGATTTCTTCCGGGATTTTAACAATCATTTTGATTTCCGTATGATTTGAACCATTGTTGTAGACTGTAACATTAAAATCATTGAGATGAATTTTCACTTTTTTCAGAATTTCCCTGATTTGATCTTCCGGAAAGTTACTGTTGTTAAATTCAAGTGTAATAGTTTTGACATTCACCTGAGGTAGGAACCTGCGTTCAGTACGTTCGAGCATCACAAGCGTAAAGAGGGCCAAAACAACCATAATCAGTGAAACTACATACAATCCTGCACCAATAGCCAGTCCAATGGCAGAAATTAACCAGATGGATGCGGCAGTGGTTAATCCCCGCACATTTGTTCCAAGCCTGATAATGGCACCGGCCCCTAAAAATCCGATACCAGTAACCACCTGTGCTGCTATTCGACCAGGATCTCCATTCTGGAAATTGAAATATGTTTGCGGGATATATATGGAAAGAATCATGAGGAGTGTTGACCCGAGACAAATTAATATATGTGTCCTAAACCCGGCAGGTTGTTTATGCCGTTCCCGGTTTAATCCAACCAATCCACCTGCTATAAAGCTTAAAAAAAATTTAATAACACTGGATTCTGTCGTAATTCTTGGACTTGTTACTACTTCATATAAACTAACCCACGTCATGATGTAATGGTATTAATGCCTGAAAATTAGGGATTATTTTTTGAAATGGCAATAGTCTATAGTCCACGGTCTACAGTCCACAGTCCACGGTCCACAGTCGATAGTTCAGACACCTTCTAACTTCTAACTTCTAACAATCAGCAACTAACAGCTAGCAACTAGCAACCATCATCTTCTTCCCCCCACAACAATCAACGCAATTCCAGCAAGTATACCTAAAAGAATGAGTGCTTTGTGTTTAATATTTTTTTCTTTCAGAATGATTGCACCGAGGCTAAACGATACAATAACGCTGGACCTGCGGACTGTAGATATTATGGCAATCAATGACCCGGAATAGGAGAGGGCCCAAAAATAGGCAAAATCAGCGATAGTAAGAGTGGCTCCAATTAGCATAATAGTGTATCGCCATTGAAAGGGTACATATTTCTTACGGTTCGGAAACCACACGAAAAATAACAATGAAGCAGTAATCGGAACCATGTAGATTGAAAACCAACATTGCATGGCCATTCTGTCGAAATGGGCAACAAGATACTTGTCATACAAACTGCTGATGGAACCAATGATGGTGCCCAGCGTCATAAAAAGCACCCATTTATTGGTTCGGAAGGAGATACCTTCTTTTTTGCCGGATAAGGAGAATAAGTAGTAGAATCCCATGGTCATGACTAATCCTGTCCATTGCCAGGCATTCATCTTTTCACCAAAGATGAGAATAGCCCCGAGTAATGTCCACAAAGGACCTGATGACCTTATGGGAGATGCGATGGTAATGGGAAGATTCTTAACGGCAAAGTAGGCCAAAACCCATGATGAACCAACAATCATAGATTTTACAAAGAAATGAAGATGGGCAATTAAACTTTGAGGTTTTACATACCAGAAATTACCTGAAAACTCAGGGTGAGTTTGAGACGTAATTAAGATCGGTAGAAATATGAGAGAAGAAGTGAGGGTACTAAAAAACAAAACAGGCAATACTGCATTATCACGTAACGAAAGTTTTTTAAATATATCATAAACCCCAAGCAACACGGCCGAAACCATCCCCAATGCAACCCAAATCATAGTTTAAATTTTTAAGGTGGCAAAGATAATGGAATATATGATTGGACCTTTTTTTGTTGAAAAGCCATAAAGCTGAATGATGATCAGCTTTATGGTTAGATGTTACTTATAAGCAAAAAGAAAATCCTAAATTTATGGATATACCTCCAGATTTAGCTTTCATGCTGCTATCCTCCGAATATTTCAGGGATGTGCCTGAATAACCAGCGGAAACATCGAAGGAAACTGATTCATTCATAAAAACTGCCATGCCTAGCTCTACTCCATAAAACATCCCATTTAATTTAACCTCCATACTGGATGTAAGATAACTGTCATTGTATTTTTGGTTTTCAAAAGCCATTCCAATTTGGCCGCCCAAGAATGGTTTGATATTTGACTGGCTTAAGTATAAGCGCGTCATTGGTCCAAATAAAAACGAAGACATGCTGGCATCGTCACTTTTATTGTAAGTCAACGAGCTTGTCAGTCCTATTACTACATTATCGGCAAAAAAATACCCAAACGATGGCTCAAAACTTACTTGAGTGTTGCTATAACTTTGGCTGTAACCATTGCTTTCAGCTTTGGAATCTATAAATTGGGAGCTAAACCTGGAGCTTCCGCTAATAAAAAATTTTCCATTCTTGGTTTGGGCGTTTACCATGGTTATGGCGAAGATCGATAAAGAAATCAATACTAATTTTTTCATAGTTTAAGATTTTATGGTAGATTAAAATTTAGCCTTTAATTGGAAAAGAAAAAGGCGCCTTATTATTAGGCGCCTTCTATAATTTTAAATTGGTACTAATCTTGCAATAATTATTATTTCAAACCACCACCAAATTCAATACCCATTTTTATACCTAAATAATTCTTGCTTATTAAGTCTGCATCTTGGCCCATGATCAAATGGTACTGTAATTCAATTTGGAAATGGCTTAAATTGATACCTACCCTTGGAGAAAATCCGAATTTAGTACCTAAGGTTATTTTTCCCGGAACCACATTGTTATTTTGATCAACTGTGATTCCATCCATAGAACCAAGGTTGTACATACCAATACCTGTTCCAATAAAAGGCCTTACTTTACCAGTTCCTAACATATAGTCACCAGTAATAGAGTAAGAAGCAAGTGCAGAAACGGTCTCCTTTGTAAAATCAGTTGCAAGTTGTACTAAAAGAGCTTTTTCTATTAAAAAACCAACATCGAACTTATCGTTTACATTGTATTTTGGCTCAAAGTAAAAACCAATACCACCACCAGCGCCTTCACCTGATGGAACTGCATAAAGAAGTCCTAAACCAACTTTAAATGGTTTGTAACTCTGTCCAAAAACACTAGAAGCAGAAATCATTGCAATTGCTAAGGCAACAAGTAATACTTTTCTCATTTTCATTTAAATTAAGTTTAACAATTATAGATATTTGGTTATGTAATAAAAGCTTGAATAAATTAACTAAACTTTTGAGTAAACGGACGATGTGGAATTTTGGTTACAAAAAAGTGATAAAACTATAAAGATTACGTGCAATTGTATTTATAATGGATTAATTTTTAAGGTTATGAATTGTTGCTTACTTTGACGAAATTGATTAGAATTCCTTAACTTTTGAATTTTTAAAATTTACGTTTAGTAGTTTTTTGGTCTGTCAATCGACATTTGATAATAAATCAAACATTATATTTTAAACGTAACAACTTCTGTTAAATATAAAAAAAATGGAATTGATTTTATTTTAAATAATAAAGATTTCGTTGAATATACTTCCCAAGTTATCACCTTTTTGCAATTCGGAAGCCATACCAAAAATTTCTTGGAACCATATAGTTGGAAACCCAATATTTTGAGGTTTTTGTTTACGTTTTCCAAAACAACAAAGGCTGTCCTCAGACAGCCTTTGAAATATAATTAGATTTTGAAATTATTTTCCACCAAAAAAGTAAGCAATTGAAATGCCAAATACATTGTTTTTAAGTGATACATCTGCTCCACTCGGGACATTCATAATATTAGCTAATCCTAAGTTATAATTAAGTGACGCTACAACACTTCCAAATTGAACACCACCGCCAAAACCAATTCCGAAGTCCAGGCGTTTTAATTCACCATCACCACTTCCAAATGTAGCATCTTCAGATCCTTCAGATTTTTCACTTAAGGCATAACTAAATAAGGGCCCAACATTAAGTAATATTTTAGCACTACCTGTATTAATTTTATAGACTACATTAATTGGGATATCCAGATAGTTATAAGTATCTGTACCAGTTTCTCCATCTGAATCATATTTTGCACCTTTTTGTGAAAAAAGGAAACCAGGCTGAATAGCAAATGTTTCGCCCATGGCCATATCCAATATTACACCGGCGTGAAACCCTATTAAAGATTTAGGACTGATAGATATACCACCTGCAGTTAATTTCTGACTTGCAATGTTCATACCTGCTTTAATACCAAATTGAACCTGCGCATTAATACTCACAGCAAATAAAACAACAACAGAAACTAATAGTAATTTTTTCATTTTAAATAAGATTTAAGTTTAACAATTTAGATAAATATATGGTTTGTTTAATAAACGTTTGGATCGGTCTCTAAACATTTTGTAACTGTTAACGAATTGTTTACAAATTTGGTTACAAATCATTGATAAAAGAATATAATTAACTGCTAAATAATTTTATAATAGCTTGAATTTTAAAAAGTATAAATGCAGGATTGTTTACGAAATTTGTTTGGATTCCTTAATTTTTTCATTTCGATAGTTGAATTTATTCGCTTTTCAAACCTTATTTATCTTGTGAATAAGGTTTCAAGTGACAAACATAGTACTTCAAATTTAATTTGACAAAAAAAAGATGATATTGGATCAGTCTGAAAAATTGGGGGTGACTATTTTTTGAGGACAGATTTTAAGAATAGTTAGAATTTTCAATATGAAGATTGTGTTACAGCCTGAAAGGCTTAATTACTTCAACCCGATGGCAACGCCTCGGGTTTTTATGTCCATAAGTCCGAAATTGCGTCTTGAAAAGGCAGATTAGTTTTTGCTAAATATCAATCGAAATTTGTCCTTTCAGGACGTTGTTTGTATATTCTTTTTCCTTTACCCAAGGCGTTGCCATAGGGCTGGAATAAGATGCCACTCCGTGGCGAAGAAGAGGAATTATTGATTGAATCCAGATGTATATTGTCATTGTTATAGCCTTCTCCCCAACTTTTCCGACTGATCCATGATATTTTCAACAGATTAGAGCCTGCCTAAATTTTTAAACCAGCAAAACTATTAATGTGAATATCAAAAAAAAAGCCACGAATGCACGGAACATTATTCGTGCATTTGTAGCTATTAAAGCTTTATTTTTATAAATTCATTTGACGTATTGTGAGCTATCTTACCTATAAAGAGAGGTAAATTCAAATATTAAACTGGGTCTTAATCTCCCGGACTCATAGCCAGAACTTCGCTAGATTTTCTTCGCATTAGCCAACAAATATTTTTCGGCATCTATCGACCATAATCCATTGTTTTTTTTCACCAGGCTATCTAACTGAGCGAAAAAAGGGTTGGTTTTGCCTTTAGTTTCAAAATCAGAGATAGCAGTTAATGGCATGGAAATGTTGGTGTAAATAAGTTTCTTTCCACCCGGAATCTCAGGAAGATGTTTGGTGGTTTCAATCACCGCGTCGAGTCCTCCAACATGGGTAATCATAGCAGATGGATTAATTTTTTTGCTCGACATCATATCAAGCGATTCCACCATATCATCGGTATTACCACCGCTGGTTCCAACTATATGTGTAAAGGCATAGTGCACATTATAAAAGTTAAACTCAGCCTTAAAGTTTGGGTCCGAGGGACCAGCAAAGAAATTCAGACAACCATCAAAGGCTAATATTTTGTCACCTTGTTCAATCACTGGTTTTACCGGGGCAAATACAAACACATCGTCGTAACCTTTACCGTCGGTGAGAGACATGAGATAGTCCTCCGGTTTTCCAACTTCTTTGGTATTGACATAAAGTAGTTTAATACCTCTTTTTTGAGCCTCTTCAATGGTATGAATAGATTTGGCACGGTCGAGGCGTTGCTGGTCAATATCAGTCACTACCAATAGTCCCGGTTTACGATCGCAATGTATAGCATAATCTATAGCTCCCAAGCCCATAGGTCCTACTCCTGCCAGAAGGGCCATGTTGCCACCTTCCTTAATACCCATTTGGTGAACATAACTGCCGTTTTTGGTATGGTAATTAGCATGAAATGCCCCTACTATGCATGACATTGGTTCTGCCAATGAGCCCATAAAGGAACCGTCGCCGGTGTAGTTTAGGAGACAATTCATTTCCATGACTTCGTTCGGTATAACAACATTGGTTGCATCTCCACCAACGTACCGGTAGGAATAACCTGGTGCATCCAGACTCCCTTTGTAGTTGAGGGCGGGTTGAATGGCAAATTTCATTCCCGGTTTAAATTTGTGTTGCCATTTCTTACCAACTTCAAGGATTTCACCACAAAATTCATGGCCTATCATGGTTGGATTGATATGTACATCATCAGGTACACGCTTGTGATCTGCTCCCTGCTTTGTAGCCTTATAACTCGACATGCAAATGCTGTCTGAAATTACATGCGCAAGGATCTCATCATCCTTCATGGCTGGCAATTCAAATTCCTCCAGACGCAAATCATCTTTTCCGTATATACGTACTGCTTTGGTTTTCATATTTAGTTGTTTATATTATACTTTAAATAGTTTTTATTGTCCACAGTCGACAGTCCACGGTCCACTTTGTTTAATTTCAGTGGACTGAAGACCATCAATTGTAGACTTTTTTAATATTTTAACTCTCTACAGACCACAGTCAACGGTGCACCTAATATTATTGCTGTGGACTGTGGACAGTGGACTGTCGACTATTTCTAACTCAACATATTCTGTCCGCCCGTAACCGGCACTGCCTGTCCTGTCTCATATTCCTGTTCGATAATATAGTATATGGCACGCATAACATCCTTTGGTTCGCAACCACGACCGGCAGGTACCTGTTTTTCATAGAAAGCTTTTACATCTTCAATAGTTTTAGCACCCGGTATTTTACCTGCGTTCAGGTATTGCACAAACAATCCGTTTTGAGGATCGCTCCATAGTGGGCCATCAAAGAAGTTGCCCGGACAAACAGCGTTAACTTTAATGCGGTAAGGCATTAATTCTAAAGCAAAGGATTGGGTTAAGCCTATTCCTCCAAATTTGCCACCGGCATAGGCAAAATTTTTATTGCTACCTTTTAATCCTGATTTAGAATTTATCTGGATGATATCCGTGAAATATCCGGGTTTGTAAGTTGCTTGTAATCTAAGGATTTCCGAAGCGTATTTAGCACAAAGAAAATAAGCGTTATAATTGACCTTTGTCATTAGTTCAAAAGTTTCAGGCGACATTTCGTCTAATCCGCCGGCACGAAGTATGCCTGCATTACTGATAAAAACATCCAGGCCACCAAAGTTTTTTACTGTTTCAAATACCAGGTTCTTTACAGATTCGGCATTAGAAACGTCAGCTTTAATAAATACGGCTCGATTTTTCTTTGCTTTGGAGTTTAAGATACCTACAAATTCCTGACCTTTAACATCATTGAGATCGGCTACCACAACATTGGCATTTTCTGCCATCAAATCTTCAGCAATACCGGCACCAAAGCCCTGTGCACCACCTGTTACTATGATAGCTTTATTTGCCACCCGACTTCCCAAACCCTGACCTTTTGAAATGGCTCGACGATAGTTTTCAACTTCCCAATTATCAATAAATGCGATCTCACGTTCATTCATGAACTTTGGTCCACCAAAACTTTCAGTCAGGAAGCTTATCTTCATTAAATCCTCAAATACATCGAGTGCTATTTCGGCTGATTGATAGTTATCTTCAACTGAAATAAATCCCAGGTCTTTTAAAACCAATATTTTAGGAGGATATTTATAGGATCTCTTGTATGCAGTTATTTTTTCTAAAGCTTCTTTTATGGCATCATCGGGATTAGCTGTATTTTCTATGTAAATGGCCCTTGCCTTGCAATAAACAATAATATCAGGTGAGAATGGAAGAGAGATATTTTTAAAGCTTGCTGTACTGCCGTAAAAATTTTTGACAAGATTGTGATGGCGGGTTATCACTGTCTTTGGAGAATTTTCTGTAAGCATCATCCGAATGGCAGGAATAATACGTGTTATCTTTTCATCAACAGGCAAGGCTGTTAAATCCACTTTAGCCTTAACTTTTGAAATTATCGTAGCAATAACCTTACTGTAATAGGTCCTGATTTCTTCAATAGTATTCGCAGCTACAAAGATACCATGGTTTTGGAGAAAGATGATGTTTGGTTCACGATTGAATTTTTCGCGATATGCCATTAAATCTTTTTCAACCTTTTTAAAGAGGATATATCCTGGATCAGTATAGGGAACATAAAGCACTTCGTCACCAAAAAGCTGCTGCGTTTGTTGTTCAGCATCGACGGAGCACATAATCGCATTTACAAGTGTGGGGTGTGTATGGACAACAAAACTGTAGTTAATAATTTCGTGCATTGAAGTTTCCACTGATGGGCGAAGATTACGCTCCGGATATACGCATGCCCGAAATAGATCATTTTTAATTTGATTTTCACGTTCGTCGGAGTATTCACTGTATTTTTTAGTGGCTACAACTTTTAGTCTTTCACGGTCGAGTACTGCAAATCCGTCTTCAGTAATATTTGATAAAGTAGTACCACTTGCTTTTACCCAAATGAATTTTTCGTCCTTATATGAAGTATTGCCACCCCCGGCAATTACAAAGTCTTTGTCTTTTCCGTAAAATTGTGATATCTCAATAAGTTGTCTGATACTTGTCATGGTGGAAAGAAAATTTAGCACAAATAAGAGTTTAAGTGATATTTTATAATTAGATGTTTGAAATTAAGAGTTTAAAAACTCAGTATTTCTCAACTGTTGATCTTAAGCTATGAGTTACTTGTAAATTTTTCAATGACAGCCTTGCCCAGTTTTATAAAGTAATCCTTTTTACTTGTTAGTGCTTTGCCTGATTCATCAATAAAACCTTGTAGACATTTAGCCTGAAGGTATTGATGTGCAGCTATAACGCAAGCACCTTCGAAAGATATTTTACGCAATTCCTCGTCTAACGGTTTTTTGCCCCTGGTATCACAAGTTAAAGGAATCATATCTGGTGAATTATGTTCCGTACCAAAGCTGATTACAAAACCTTTTTCATTGAAGAACCTGACAAATTCTTTTAAATGATTGAAGTCGTTTCTGCCAGGAATTAGTTCGATGCAACCAATATTTCGTTTGGTAAGTTCAGTAAAAAGCTTCTCTTTGTTACCTTCATATTCGGTATAGGTTCCGTTCTTATCATCAAGCAATACAGGGTAACATGGAATACCGCCAGCTGCCACAATTATTTTTATCACTTCATCGATACTCATAAAGGCTTTATCATCCTCTTCTACAAAGGCTATTCCACCTGATTTTAATAGATTACCGCGGATTTCATTCTCCAAAGCAGGAATGTCATTGATGTCAACTTTAGTATCTTTTCCTCCGTATATCAATTTGAACAATTCCTTACGCGCAGTCTCATTTGTGGCTTTTTCAAAAACAGCAACACGAATAGCTTTGGCAACATGACGTTCGCGTACCAATTCCTGGGCAAATTTTTTCTTAAGCAAACTAAAATCAAGAATGATCCCTGCATTTATTTCTGCAAACCATTTGTTTGCTTTGCCCACCATGGCCTCAACCTGTACCTGACTTTCGGTAATAACAGCGTGTAGCTTGGCATCAAGATCGTTGGGCAGATCGAAAGGATATGTTAATCCTTTACCACTAAAATAACAACGTCCTGGGTTGTTG
>Ga0302321_100005541_pt1 | contig 11060 bp, 7 predicted proteins | sample Fen_T0_1_FD_202505 | JGI IMG/M metagenome (GOLD analysis project Ga0302321, IMG submission 202505) | Peat permafrost microbial communities from Stordalen Mire near Abisko, Sweden - Fen_T0_1 | ecosystem: Environmental > Terrestrial > Soil > Wetlands > Permafrost | place: Sweden: Abisko...
CCGTCGGCCCCGGCTATGATTTCAGCGCCGCCGCCGGCATTACCCCGTGGATGCCCTTTGGCTCGCTGGACCTGCCCATCGAAACCGCCGGCAAACGCGCCAAGCGCCTCGCCGAAGCCGGGAACCTGGCCGAGTCCGCCCGCTGGAACTACGTCTCCGCCGCCTGGCAGCTTCGCAGCGGCGTCCGGGCCGCGTTATTGGAATTGGGCACCGCCCAGGCCCGGGTCAAACTGCTCCAAAAACAGTTTGAGACGCAAAATGAAATCGCCCGCCGGCTGTGGCAGCGCTACGAAGCCGGCGCCCTCGCCCGTTCCGAAATGGTGCCCGTCCAAATGGCCCAGAACAAAACCCAGCTCGACCTCGCCAATGCCCGGGCCAAACTGCCCGAAATACGTTCCCGCCTCGCCGAAGCCCTCGGCCTGCCCCTCACCGCGCTCGACGGCATCCCGTTTCAAAACGATTTCACGCAAGCCAGTTTCACCACCAATGATCCGCCCGCTCTCGATCCCGCCGCCGCCCTCCGCACCGCTTTGCTTGCCCGCGCCGACATCCGTGCCGCGCTCGCCGATTACGCCGCCGCCGAGGACAACCTACGGCTGGAAATCGCCAAACAGTATCCTGATTTGCATCTCAACCCCGGCTATCAGTTCGATCAAGGCGACCATAAATGGACCATCGGCTTCACCTTTGAACTCCCTGTGCTCAATCAAAACCAAGGACCCATTGCCGAATCCCGGGCCCGCCGCGCCCTGGCCGAAGCCAAATTCCTCCAGCTCCAGGCGCAGGTCATCGCCGCCCTCGACCGCGCCGCCGCCGGCCTCGACGCCGCGCGCCAGCAACTCACTTCCAGCCGCACGCTGCTCGACCTCGCCGAACGCCAGCAAAAATCCATCGCCGCCCAAGTCCAGGCCGGCGCCTCCGAACCCTTGGACCTGCTCAATGCCGAAATGGAAACCAACGCCATCCGCCTCGCGCAACTCGAGAGCGAGGCACAATTGCAAACCGCCCTCGGCGCGTTGGAAGACGCCCTGCAACATCCCGCCGATAATTTCGACGCCGCCAAATTCTTGAAGCCATGAACACCAAACCTTTGCTGCTGGCCGCCCTCCTCGCCAGCGTCCCCGGCACCCGCGCCGCCGACCTCGATGAGCAACCGGCCGCCAAAGCCGACGCCGTGAAAATCACGCAAGGCACCAATGGCGAAACCATCCTGACACTTGATGCGGACACTCAAAAGCGCATCGGCCTCGCCGCCGCCAACCCGGTCGCCACCCAATGGCAGCCCGAATTGCGCGTCATCGGACGCGTGGCCGACCCCCTGCCGCTGCTCGCCGCCGTGGCCGATCTCGAATCCGCCCGCGCCACCGCCGCCGCCTCGCAACAGGAACTCGCGCGCACCCAAAAACTCGCTGAACAAAGCAACGCCTCCGCCCGCACGCTGGAAGCCGCGCAAGCCGCCGTCACCCACGACCGCCTCACCCTCAAGTCCGCCCAGGCCCGGCTCGCCGCCGATTGGAGCCTCGCCCTGGTGACGCGCACCAATCTGGCCGACCTCGCCGAACAGCTCGCCGCCGGACAGCAGGCCCTCGTGCGCTTGTACCTACCCATGGGCACCCGCCTGACCACGCCCCCCGCCATCGCCAAAATTTCATCGCTGGGCGACGACGCTACCGCCGTGGCCGCCGAACTCGTCAACGATCTCGGCGTGGATGCCGCCACGCAAATGCCCCTGTTGCTCTACCTCGCCGACGGGGCCAAACTGCCGCGCGGCCTCGCCGTGGCGGCCACCCTGAAGACCTCCGGCGAAACCGTCAGCGGCGTTGTCATCCCCGCCAGCGCCATCCTGCGGCAGGAAGGCAAGGGCACCGTATTTGTGCAGACCGGTGCCGCCAGTTTTTCCCGGCGCGGAATCCAGTTGGACCGCCCCGTGCCCGGCGGCTTTTTCACCACCGACCTGTCCGCGACCAACCAGATTGTCACCACCGGAGCCCAAACTCTGCTCTCCGCCGAACTGAGCGGCGGCGGTTTCAACGCCGGCCAACGCGATTAATTAACTCATGCTCCGACGACTCGTTGAACTTTCCCTCGGCGCCCGCGGCGTGGTCATCACCCTCGCTGTCGCGCTGATCATTTACGGCGTCTTCGTCGCCAAACATGCCAAGCTCGATGTCTTCCCCGACTTCGTCCAGCCCCAGGTCACCGTCCAGACCGAGGCCCCCGGCCTCGCGCCCGAGCAGGTCGAATCCCTCGTCACCCGGCCCGTCGAAAGCGCCTTGAGCGGTGCCGGCGAACTCGATTCCGTCCGCTCCGAAAGCATTCAAGGCTTGTCCGTCGTCACCGCCGTCTTCAAGGAAGGCACCGAAATTTACCGCGCCCGGCAGATGATCGCCGAGAGGTTGGCCCAGGTCGGCGGCGCGCTGCCCACCGGCGTCTCACCGCCCGCGATGGAGCCGCTTACTTCCTCCACCATGGACCTCCTGAAGTTCGGGCTGACCTCGGAAAAACTCACCCCCATGGAGCTGCGCACCTTCGCCGATTGGACCGTCCGCCCCAAGCTGCTGGCTGTTTCCGGCGTGGCCGCCGTAAAAGTGTTTGGCGGCGAAGTGCGGTCGATGCAAATCCAGGTGCTGCCCGAACGCTTGCAGGCCCTGCAAATTTCCGTGTCGGATGTCCTTGCCGCCGCCCGCCTGGCCAGCGGCGTGCGCGGGGCCGGTTTCATTGAAACCGCCGCGCAACGCCTCGTCCTCCAGACCGAAGGCCAGTCGCTCACGGCTGACCAGCTCGGTGAAGTGGTTGTCGCCCAACGTGATGGACGCAGCGTGCGCCTGAAAGATCTGGCGACGGTGGTCGTCGCTGGCGAACCCAAGTTCGGCGATGCGCTCATCAATGGTCGGCCGGGCATCCTGATGACCGCCGCCAGCCAGTTCGGCGCGAACACCATGGACGCGACCCTGGCCGTGGAAACCGCCCTCACGGAAATGAAACCCGCTTTCACCGCCCTGGGCGTCGACTATGTCCCTGGCTTGCACCGGCCCGCGACTTTTATCGAGATCGCCATCCATAACCTGAAAAATTCGCTGCTGCTCGGAGCCGTGCTCGTCGGCGTGGTGCTGTTCATCTTTCTCCTGGATTGGCGGACCGCGCTGATTTCCTTCACCGCCATTCCGCTCTCGCTGCTCACGGCCGTCATCGCGTTGGATCATTTCGGGGCCACGCTTAACACCATGACCCTTGGCGGCTTAGCCGCTGTCATCGGGGTGGTGGTGGATGACGCGATCATCGCCGTGGAAAACATTCTGCGGCGGCTCCGCGAAAACCTTACCCTGGCCGAGCCGCGCCCGCTCTTCAATGTCGTGCTGGACGCCTCGCTCGAAGTCCGCAGCGCGGTGGTCTATGCTACGTTCGTGGTCGCCATGGTGTTTGTGCCGGTGCTGACGATGTCCGGCTTGCAGGGACGGTTTTTTGCCCCCCTCGGCATCACCTTCATTCTGGCGAACCTCGCGTCGCTGGTCGTCGCGCTCACCGTGACGCCCGCGCTCTGCTTCACCCTGCTCTCGCGCACCAAGCCGCATGCCGAACCGGCTTATTTGCAGGGACTAAAGAAACTTCATCGCCGGCTGCTGGAAAAAATCAGCCGCGGGCCCAAGACCGTCCTGGTCGTGACGCTGGTGTTATTCATCGGCGCGCTGGCTACGCTGCCGTTTTTCGGCGGGGAATTCCTGCCTGATTTTCGCGAAGGCCATTTCGTGGTGCAAGTTACCATGGCCCCGGGCACCTCGCTGACGGAAATGCTGCGCATCGGCGGGCGGATTTCGGCGGACTTGTTGCAAATCAAGGAGATCCAGAGTGTCGAAGAGCAGGTCGGCCGCGCGCAGGGAGGCGAGGATACCTGGGGGCCGCATCGCGGCGAAATGCATGTGGAGCTCAAACCGAGCGCGGGCGTGAACCAGGCAGAAGTGCAGGACGCCATCCGCGACGTACTGGCGAAATACCCGGGGGTGCAGAGCGAAGTGCTGACCTTTCTCGGCGACCGCATCGGCGAAACCATCGCCGGTGAAACCGCCCAAGTCGTGCTCAACATCTTCGGCGACGACCTCGATGTCCTCGATGCCAAGGCGCAGGCTGTGGCCGCCGCGCTGGCCAAGGTGCCCGGGGCCGCCGATGTGCAGATCTCGGCCCCTCCCGGCGCGCCCCGCCTCGCCGTCAAACTCCGCCCCGACCGCCTCACCCAGTTGGGCTTCCGCCCGGTGGAAGTGCTTGAAGCCGTGCAAACTGCCTACGAAGGCGAAGTGGCCGCGCAGCTCTACGAAGGCGAAAAAGTATTCAATGTGACCGTGATTCTGGCCCCCGCCGCACGACAGCAGCCGGAAGCTGTTGGCGATCTGCTGGTTGCCAACGCGCAAGGCGTGCAAATGCCCTTGCGCGAGCTGGCCGATATTTCGCTGGCTACCGGCCGTTACGCCATCCTCCACGACGGTGCCCGGCGGCGGCAGACCATTACCTGCAATCCCGCCGGCCGCGACGTGGCATCTTTTGTGGCCGAAGCCAAGGCCACCATTGCGGCGAAAGTGCCGTTTCCGGCGGGGGTGTATGTGGAATTCAGCGGCGCGGCGGAGCAACAGTCCCAGGCGCAGCGCGAGCTGCTGCTGCATTCGCTCGTGGCCACGGCGGGCATCATCCTATTGCTGGCGATGGTCTTTCGCAAAGCCAGCCACCTGCTGCTCGTGCTGGCGAACGTGCCCTTTGCGCTGGTTGGCGGCGTGCTGGCGATTTTCCTGGTGGGATATTTTGGCGCCTCGGGCCGGGGCTCGCTTTCGCTCGGCACGCTGGTCGGCTTCGTCACCCTTTTCGGCATCACCATGCGCAATTCCATCATGATGATCTCGCACTTTGAGCATCTGGTGAACGAGGAAAAACGCCCTTGGAATGCGGACACCGCCCTGCGTGGCGCCACCGAGCGGCTGATCCCGATTTTGATGACCGCGCTCGTCACCGCGCTGGGTCTCTTGCCCTTGGCCCTCGGCTCCGGTGCCGCCGGCCGCGAAATCGAGGGGCCGATGGCGGTGGTCATTTTGGGCGGCCTGGTCACCTCCACGCTCCTGAACCTGCTTGTCCTGCCCACGCTGGCCTTGCGCTACGGCAAATTCACGCCAGCGAAAGCCTTGAGTCCTTCCATCAATGCTGTAGCGACGGGCTAAGAACTGAGCGACGGCGGTCTTGTTGGTGGGGTGCAAGGCGGGGCGGGAATAACGAAGGGGTGATAGCGGTGGCGCGGCGCGGGATGTTCCAATCGCAACGCAGCGGGCTGCCAGCCCGCGATACAGCCGGTTGCCAACCGGCGTTACCGCTGAAATCGATCATGTCCGGCAGCGGACCAAACTCCGGGGTTGTTTCAAATTTGTGATCGGTGAATGGAGGAGGAGGGCAGGCGGCACCCGGCGACGGGCTGATACTGCCGATCCACGATGACGTAAAGGGGGCAGGCAATAGTTTTATGCCCTCCGTTTCTGAGTTCGTGACCTCAAACCCGATGCGCGCAGGCTGGTATGCCGCCCCCCCGGCGCCGGTCTCAAAATATTTTCAAAAAATTTGTCCTTTTGTGTCCTCGGCGGGAAAGTTCGTTTGTCGTCTTATTGAACGGGCTGCTGCGGCAGCCGTAACAACTAAACAACAATAAAACAGCACCTACCATGAAAACGAATCACAGCATTGTCACGCCGTCCGAGTGGCTTGCCGCCCGGATGGAACTTCTCGCAGAGGAAAAACGCCTCACCCGGCAGACGGACGCGGTCAGCGCCCGGCGCCGCGCGCTGCCATGGGTGAAGATTGAAAAGGACTACCAGTTCGATGGCCCGCAGGGGCGGGTCTCCCTCGCAGATCTGTTTGCGGGCAATAGCCAGTTGGTCATTCAGCATTTCATGCTCGGACCAGACTGGGGCGAAGGCTGCCCGAGCTGCTCTTTCATGGCCGACCACACCGACGGAATGCTCCCGCATCTGGCCGCGCGCGACGTGACGATGCTGGCCGTCTCCCGCGCACCGCTGGTGGAGATCGAGGCGTTCAAGCAGCGCATGGGCTGGCAATTCGCCTGGGTGTCATCGCATGGCAGCGACTTCAACCATGACTTTCACGTTTCATTCACCGAGCAAGAAGTGGACAGCGGCAAGGTGGACTACAATTACACGCGGCAACCCTTCGGCAGCACGGAAGCACCGGGCATCAGCGTCTTTCAGCAGACCGACGACGGTTCGGTTTATCACACCTATTCGGTTTATGGCCGCGGCGTGGAACTGATGATGGGCACGTATCGCATCCTTGACCTGACGCCGAAAGGCCGCGATGAAGACCAGCTCGAACGTTCGATGGCCTGGGTGCGTCACCACGACCGCTACGAAACCGGCGCAGCGAAATGCGGCTGCCACTTGCAGGAGGCGAAAGCATGAACGCGTCCGGCTGCTGCTGTCAACCGAAGCCGCGCCCCGGCCTTGAGGCTCGCCCGCAAACGTCCTGGCTGGGTCGTGCCCGGGGCGTTGCCGCCTGGATTTTGCCCGGCACCCTGCTCGCGCTCATGCCCAAGTGTCCGCTCTGCCTCGCGGCGTATGTGGCGCTGGGCACCGGAGTCACGCTGTCGGCTGCTGCCGCCCAGATTCTTCTGCGCACGCTCAGCGCGCTCTGCCTGGCCACGCTGGCATTGTGCGTGGTCCGGCGCGTGCTAAACTGCGGTCAAAACAAACCCACCATCAACCTTGAACCTGACCAATCCCACCCATGAAAAAAACCCTCACCAATCAATACATGTTCCTCGTCCGCGGCGCCGGCTGCGATGCCGGCAGTCTTTCGCCCGAACAAATGCAGACGCAAATGCGCGAGGTCTACGCTTGGATTGACGGTCTTACCAAGCAAGGCGTGATGACCGCCGCGCAGCCGTTAACGCCCGGCGGAAAAATGGTTTCCGGAAAAAACGGCGGCGTCATTTCAGACTGCATCGCGGCGGAATCGAAGGAAGCCGTCGGCGGTTTCTTCATCGTCAATGCGTCCTCCCTAGAGGCGGCGGTGAACATCGCGCGCACGGCGCCGGCCTTCAACCACGGGGCGCGGCTGGAAGTCCGCCAGCTCGCCAGCCTGGACTGCGATTGAGCGCGCATGAGCGGGTCCGGTGACAGCGCAGGTGAGGTGGCCGCCCATTTTTTCCGCCACGAAGGCGCGCAAGTGGTCGCCGCGCTCACCGCGCATCTCGGCACGCACCGGTTGCAGCTCGCCGAGGACGTGGTGCAGGAGGCCCTGCTGCGCGCGCTGCAAACCTGGTCGTATCGCGGCGTGCCGGACAATCCCGCCGCCTGGCTGACGCAAGTGGCCAAAAACCTCGCCCTCAACGCGCTGCAACGCGAGCAGCGCTGGCACGAAAAAGCGGCCGGCATCGCCGCCGAACATGCCCGGTGGCTGGCCGCGCCACCCGCTGATCTCGCGCCCGAGACCTTTGCCGACGACACGCTGCGGATGATGTTCGTCTGCTGTCATCCCGAACTGGCCGCGGATTCGCAAACCGCGCTTGCCCTCCGCACGCTGTGCGGCTTCAGTCCGGCGGAAATTGCCGCGGCATTTCTTACGAGCGAAGCGGCCATCGCCAAGCGCCTGGTGCGCGCGCGTCAACGCATCCGCGAACTCGCCCTGCCATTTGCCGTGCCCGACCCCGCCGGGCTTTCCGCGCGGCTCGACGGCGTGTTGCACACGCTCTACCTGCTGTTCAACGAAGGTTACAAAGCCTCCGCGGGCGACCGGCTCGTGCGGGAGGAACTGTGCCAGGAAGCCATCCGGCTCGTCACGTTCGTCACGCAGCATCCCGCCACGCAAACGCCGCGCGCCCGGGCATTGCTCGCCCTCATGCAGCTCAATGCCGCCCGCCTGGATACCCGCACCGATGCTGCGGGAAACCTCCTGCGCCTGCACGAGCAGGATCGCACCGCGTGGGATCAAACACTGATTCAGCGCGGCATCCTGAACCTCCGCCTCGCCGCGCAAGGCGGCGACCTGAGCGTTTATCACCTCGAGGCCGGCATCGCCGCAGCGCATTGCCTGGCCGCGGAGGCGGCGGCGACCGACTGGCCGCGCATCTTGCAGCTTTACGATCAACTGCTCGCCCGCACCGGCTCGCCGGTCACCGCCATGAACCGCGCCGTTGCCGTCGCGCGCGTTCACGGACCCCAGGCCGGGCTGGACCTGCTCGACCGCATTCAGCCGCGCTCGGTGCTGGCCGGCAACCATCTCTACCACTCCCTGCGCGGCGCCTTCGCCGCCGAACTCGGACAGACCACCGCCGCCGTCGCGCATTTTCGTCAAGCCGCCAAGCTTGCCCTGCTGCCCGCCGAGCGCGACTTCATCGCCCGCCGGATCAAGGAGTGTGAGGCGGTGAAACCCAGTTAGGAATTTTCGCCGCGTTCCGGGACTGTTTCGAGGTGCGCCCGTAAAGAATTGGAAGCGCATTAAACGCTTGATTTGGCGTCCCAGCCGCCACAGATTCCTCATGAGCTCGATGATTTAGGAACAGCTCTCGGACACTTGGCATTTATGACTCCACGAGATCCAAATCGCATCGATAGAATTGCCGGACTGCTCCGCGAGGCCTGGCATCTTCAACCGGGCTTTCGATTGACGCAGCTGGTGATGTTTATTTCAGACAAGCCGGCCGATTTGGGCGCGTTGTGGCATGTTGAAGACGATACCATGGAGCAAAAGCTTCGAGGTTTTATTGATGGCATGAAGCGCTCCAAGTTGGCAGGTCAAAACAATGAGCATGACGTGGCCTAACCAGTAGCAGGAACCCCGGACCGCCAGTGGCATTGTCAGCTCTGCTGTCGCAGTTCACGTCACGAGTCGGCGGAAGCTTTTTCCAAGCGGCGTTCGCGTCCTTGAGATTTGATGTGGCGGCGAAATCAAAATTTAGCCAGACCAGTGAGAGCTCGTGATGGTGGCGTTTGGCACTTTCAAGTTTCGCCTGGTTTTATGGCCAGCGCTTATGTTGTTCGAGTCACCCAGGGATCACGGTGCATGAAGCATGTAAAATTGACGGCCCTCAGCATTCATCACATTGGTCAGTGTTGCGGAAAAATGGCGGGCGTGGCGATCGCTGATGACATTGGTCCAGACTGGCATCCATTGATCCGGCGGGCGGGTGAGATTCGGGCTGGTCAGTAAATAAAAATCCCCTCCGAAGGCACAGTCGGCATCAAATTGCATATTGGTTCCATCGGAAATTGTCTGCGCCAACAGCGGGCGCGGAGTGGGGACAATTTGTTCCGGCACCGCGACTCCGTGATCCATGTTTCCGTAATCATTAAAGCCGTCGCCCAGCTGCCCCCTATAATTATGGCCCGTTGCCCACAAGCTGCCGTCGGATTTCAGGAACATGCTGTGATACTCACCAGCCGCGATCGCCGTGACGTTGCTGGCCACAATCTGTTCAGGCTGGTTGACGTTGCTCAGAAAATCCTGGTCGCTTCCGAATGTCCCATCGCCGAGCTGCCCCTCAACGTTCCGCCCCATCGCCCAAAGGCTCCCGTCCGACTTCAAAAACAAACTGTGAAAACCCCCGGCGGCAATCGCCGTGACATTGCTGGAGATGATGAGCGTCGGCCGGTTGGTGCTACTAAAGTTGCCCGTGCCGAGCTGGCCGTAACGATTCCAACCCATGCCCCACAAGCTGCCGTCCGATTTCAGGAACAAAGTGTGGGCCCCACCCGCTGCGATGGCGATGACATTGCTGGCAACAATCTGCTCCGGCAGATTGGTAAATGCATTTGGATCGGGGTAATATGGGATGAATTCGGGCAGACCATCACCCAACTGGCCAAAATAGTTCGCCCCCATGGCCCACAGGCTGCCGTCCGCCTTGAGGAACAAGCTATGCTGTTCGCCGGCAGCGATCGCGGTGACGCCGCCCGCCACGATTAGTTCCACCTCATGCGGACCCGACGGCTCGGCGAAATAAAACGCACCGTCACCCAGCTGGCCCATCGTGTCTCTTCCGGCCGCCCACAAGCTGCCATCCGATTTAAGAAACAGGTTGTGGTCCATTCCCGCAGCGATGGCGATAACATTGGTCAACGGCACCTGCACCGGTTCATCGGTCCCCGCCACCTCGGGCAATGCCGTCAGCCATTGACTATTATTGCCCATACCCCACAGGCTGCCGTCGGACTTGATAAAGAGACTGTGGCCGGTGCCGCACGCCATGGCCATCACGTTGCTGGCCACAATTTGCTGAGGCCGGTTAAAACCCCAGCCATCAGAAGGCAAGCCGAGCTCGCCGCTGCCATTCGCGCCCGTGCCCCACAAGCTGCCGTCCGATTTGAGGAACAAGCTATGGTTAGCCCAGTTGCCCAAGGCCAGATTGGTGACTACCGTCGCGGCTGAGATCGCGAAGACAGGCAGCAGGAAAGCGAGTAAAGTGATCTGGCGCAAGCGATTTCTCATCAAATAGTGGAAAAGCATCCCTCCTTCAGGTTCTCTTGGCAACCTCTATCCGGGCCGTGTTCCTTGTCGCCGCCGGAGCTTGCATGAGCAATTTTACCAGGAATGTCGCGCCTGTACCCGCTTCATTCGCTGCTCCGTACTACAGACCTGCTTGAACTGGAGCTTTCCTCCGTACTCGTGAAGGCCAAACAGACCGTCACTCGGCGAGCATCTAAAGGTTGAAAACGCGCTTTCCCCCTCTCCCGCTTTGGGAACAACCCTGCTTATGCCAAATCCATTGCTCGAACAAAAAACAATCATCTTTGGATTAATACCTAGTGACGTGCGTGTTAAGTCAGCCCGGCACAAGGAAAACCTTGGAAAATTTGTTTCAAATTCGCTATTTTTTATCTTTATATCTAAAACGATATAAATTGTGAGTATATCGAACTCGATATAATTGACAATTATATCGGAATTGATATATTTGTCATAACAAGTGAATGGATACGAATGATTTCACGATAAACACTCCCAAGCAACTGGGGGCAGTGCTCCGGGGGTACCGGATCTCGAAAAAGCTGAGTCAGCAAAACGTCGGGATGAGGGCG
>Ga0302321_100005543_pt1 | contig 11059 bp, 8 predicted proteins | sample Fen_T0_1_FD_202505 | JGI IMG/M metagenome (GOLD analysis project Ga0302321, IMG submission 202505) | Peat permafrost microbial communities from Stordalen Mire near Abisko, Sweden - Fen_T0_1 | ecosystem: Environmental > Terrestrial > Soil > Wetlands > Permafrost | place: Sweden: Abisko...
GGAGATCCACGAGCGCGGCAGCAGCGGCAGGATACTTTTCCTTAAGCCTGCCCAGGCTTCTGATGACGGTACTTACACTTAATTTTTTGTTGGAAAGCTCATCTTCGCCGATGCCCGTGTTATAGAGCCAAAGGAGCTCTTGCAACGCGTCAGCGTACTCACCGTCGGTGATGAGCCGATCGGCGAGTTGATGCCTGGCGACTAGATCGGTGTCTTTGGTGACCGTGCGTTTAAATTGCGCAGCTGAGGTGCCTGAGAGCAGTGCATTTAGCTCATCCGCGAAAGGGCCGGGCTTGGGCGTGCCTGACCAGCGGTTGATTTCGCGACCACCGGGCGCGACAAGGACCAGGAGCGGCACGCCGGTGACGTGGTGTTTTTTGGCGATGTCTGGAAGATCGACTACTTCGACACGCAGGGCGACGGTGCGGTCGCGCAGCAACAGCGCGATGGTGGGGTTCGCGAGGATTTGGGTGACCAATTTCTGGCGGTCCTTGGCCCAGTCGCCGTCGAAATAGAGGAAGAGCGGCTTGTTCTCTCTAGAAGAGAGCTGCACAGCGTCCTCGTAACCAATTTCTCGAAACAAATCTGGCGGCATGGCCAGCGACTGTATGGACGCTGACTGACAGCCAATGAGGAGGAAAAGCAGAAGACCTGGAAAACTAAGCCGTAGGATTCTCCACAACGCCGGACGCAGGGATGATTGCATGGTTGTAATGATACATGACAACAAAGCCCCCTGCTTGGTTACAGGAAAAACCCCGGCAAACCGTTTTACTGTTTCGGTCGCTCCGTTAGGCTCGCGGTTTGATCGCCGCGTTCGCTGCCGCCTTGGCCGCAGCGGCGGCGGCATCTTCGGCCGCCTGGCGCGTGGCGCGTTTCGAGCGGACCGCCTGACTCAACAACCTCACAAAAATCGCCCAGAACCAACGGAAGAGCAGCGCACCGGCCAGCGCAGCAATCGATGCGTCACGCAGAACCAGATCGATACTACGATCAGCCAGCACACCCGTCAGCGTGATCAAGGCGAAACCGACAAAACCGCCGATAAGAAAGATAAAGCGCATGAATATAAGAGAAAACGGTTTAAAAGATAAAAACTTAAGCGCCAGGCAGCGTGCGACGCAGCACTGCGTCGATCATGGCTTCCTCGCAATCGCCAGTCAGGCTCGGACCGGTCGCAAGGAACAAAGGGGTGAGTTCGCCTTCGATGAGAAAATCCCAGAGCTTGCCCCAATGCTCTAGTTCGTCGAGGTGAGTAAAAACAAGATGAGTCGCTCCGAGGTCGCGCCCGGCGGCATACGCGCGCCGCAACATCGTCGAATCGTAAGCCGCATTAAGCACGAGCACGCGACCATCGAACTTCTCGCGATCGAGAAACTTCGCCAACACGGCGTTGTCAGCCGGGTTGTGCAACGACAGGCCTGGCAGATCGGCATATAACGAACCACCCGCCTCGTCCGGCGTGGCGCTCACAAAATTGTCTTCCTGGCCGGGCGCGAAATAATCGAGTGTGAGACCCAGCGCCTCGCAAAACACGGCGAGCCCTTCAGCCGGATTGGGCCGATCAAACTCAGCCTTGAGCACACGAGCCATCCGCTGGCGGGAAAAAACTTCCTTGGCGAGCCACTTGCAAAGCGCCGTCGTCCGCCCCACCCCGGGCGTGCCAAGAAACGCCACGCGCGCCGGCAACGGCCGAGCCGGACGTTTCTGCACAATTTGCCGCAAAGCCTGGCCCACTTCCGCAATCGCATGGTGCAACGGCTGGCCTTCCTGGGCGGCAAAAACTGGCATCGCCTGCAAGCGCGCCAGCATCGCCTCGGAGAAACCCGAACGCTTTAATAGTTCTGGCAAGCGGGTCGGTACATCGCGCAATGCCATCGCCGCAGCCGCGCGGGCCAGCGTGTAATCGGCTGAACGGGCCGCCATCCCGACATCGTCTGGATACCGGGGCGCGAAGCCCGCAGAATCCGCCAGCGAGCCGCCGTCTTTTTCCGGTGGGTACGGCAATAAGTTCGTCTCCGCCTCCGGCATCTGCACCACGACTTCAAGATTCGGCCGGCTGAATAGACCGCCGAACCCGCCTGATGTCACCTGGCGGACCGAGAGCACTTTGGCGTTTTCGCCCAGGCGTTCACGGATGGTTTGCACGGCCTCTTCGGCGGAGCGCACGACAAACTTATAGGTGGCGCCAGGTTGAAGAGTGGAAGGTTGAAGACGGGAAGACATGGCGAAATCAGGCAGCTTTGGCGGTTTCTAAACGGTTCATGTGTGCCGGTAGCGAAATGAAGCCGGCATTCTCCACTTCGATCGACGACGGCAGTTCCTGGAACGCGAGCACCACGAGGCGCGGCAGCGACGGCTCGAAGAAACGCTTGAGCGCGAGGCGGAGCTCCGTCGAAACGACGATCGCGGCAGGCAGGCCTTGCTGCACGAGCTCGGCCGTGCGCTGATTGAGCTCGTTTAGGATATGGTGACCGGTGGCCGGATCGAGACCCAGGCCGACCTCACTCGGCGTGCGGTGAATCTTGCTCACAAGAATCTGCTCCAAGCGCGGATCAAGCGTGAGCGCCTTGATCACACCTGGCCGGCATTCGTATTCAGATACAAAATACATACCGAGGCGTCGGCGGACGAGCTCGCTGAGGTCGTCCGGGTTCTTCGTGATCGCCGCGAAGTCACCGATGCACTCCAGAATGAGCGGCAGATTGATGATGGAAATATTTTCGCGCAGAAGGTTCTGCAACACGCGTTGGATGATGCCGAGCGTGACGAGATCAGGCAACAATTCGGCCACGAGCGCAGGATTCGCGACCTTGGCGTGATCAAGCAGACTCTGCACGTCCTGACGTCCGAGGAGCAAATGCGCGATGGATTTAAGCGTCTCGGAAAGGTGGGTGATCATAACCGACGACGGGTCGACGACGGTATAACCATTGAGCTCGGCCGTCTTCTTTTCTGCCTCATCGATCCAGGTCGCTTCGAGGTTGAAAACCGGTTCCCGCGTGGGCACGCCGCGCAACCGCACGGTGCTCCCGGAAACATTCATCGCCATCCAGCGGCCGGCCAGCACACTGCCACGGGCCACGGCTTTACCCCGCAGGAGGAAACGATAGTCATTTGGCTCTAGTTCAAGGTTGTCGCGCACCGAGACCGGTGGAACGAGAATGCCCTTTTCCTTCGCCAAAGTGCGGCGCACGCCGGTGACGCGGGAGAGCAGGTCACCGCCTTTCGCCGTGTCAGCCAGCGGCAGCAGACCGTAACCAATCTCGATCGCAAAGACGTCGAGTTCGATAAGTTTGCGCAAATCGTCGGTGCCCGTGGGACCCTGCTTGGCGGTGGCAACAGGATCTTTGCCGCCCGCAACGGCCGGTTTTCCGCCCTTCGCCGGAGTGGCGCCAAACCCGGCCTCTGGCACCTCGGCCGGGGACTGTTTCTTGATCACCCAGGCCACGTAGCAAACGGTGCCACCGAGGAGGAAAAACGGAACGATCGGCATGCCGGGCATCAGGCCAAAGGTGGTGATCATGCCACCGGCGATCGCGATGGCTCGCGGGTACTTCACAAACTGGCGGCCGATCTGCACGCCGAGATTGGTGTTTTCTGAGGCGCGAGTGACAAGGATACCTGCCGCCACCGAGACAATCAGCGCAGGGATCTGCGCAACGAGCCCGTCACCGATGGAGAGCAGGGTAAATTTTTGCAGCGATTCGGCGAGCGTCAGATCCATCTGAAACACACCAATGGCGAAGCCGCCGATGACGTTGACCAAAGTGATCAAAATTCCCGCCACAGCATCGCCACGCACGAACTTAGAAGCACCGTCCATCGCGCCGTAGAAATCCGCTTCCTTCTGAATCTTCAAGCGGCGAGATGTCGCCGAGGCCTCGTCGATGATTCCAGCGTTTAGTTCGGCATCGATGGCCATCTGCTTGCCGGGCATGGCATCGAGCGTGAAGCGTGCACTCACCTCGGCGATGCGGCCCGCACCCTTGGTGATGACGACGAAATTGATCAAAACAAGAATCAGGAACACCACAAAACCGACAATATAGTTACCCTGAATGACGAAGTTGCCGAACGATTCGATGATCGCACCCGCATGGCCCTTGGTGAGGATGAGCCGGGTCGAACAAATGTTAAGAGCTAAACGATAAAGCGTCAGCCCCAACAGGATCGTCGGGAAACCCGTGAACTCAGGTGGCTCCTTAACGTAAACGATCAAGAGCATCACCATCAGCGACATGCCGATGCTCAACGCCAGCAGCATATCGAGCAGGAACGGCGGCACCGGAATGATGAGCAACATCACGGTGCCGAACAAAGCGCCCGTGAAGATCAGGTCGGCCCGCTTCATCAGGCTGTTGATCATGTGCGGACCGTCGGATGTAGCGAGGGCGGCAGGAGCGGTAGCGGTGGCGGTAGCCATGTTAGAAAGAGGAAGGTTGAGATTTAGGGCTTATCAACCCGTTGCGGTTTCGGCTTCGGCGCGGCGTGATTTTAGGCGGTAGAAATAGTAGCGGTGCGTCCGATACACGAACGCCAGGATCTCGGCCACGGCCTGGTAAAGCTCGGAGGGAATCGGTTCGTCGACCCGGCCAAGCGCGTAAAGCATGCGCGCCACCGGCTTGTTTTCGATCATCGGCACGCTGTGTTCGGCGCCGATTTCCTTGATACGGCGGGCGAAACTGTTTTCCCCCTTCGCCAGCACCACCGGTGCCTTGTCAAAACCGCGCTCGTACTTGAGCGCGACAGCGTAGTGGGTTGGATTGGTTATGATCACGTCGGCGGTCGGGACTTTCGCAAGCATCTGCTTTTGAATGAGCCGGCGCGCCATGCGACGCATCGCGCCCTTCACGTGCGCATCACCTTCGGATTGTTTGCCCTCTTCCTTCACCTCTTCGCGCGTCATCATCAGATCGCGGCGGTTTTTGAAGAACTCATACCAATAACTAATCGCCGCGATCACGCCCAGCGCCAGAATCAGGCGCGAAAGAAATGCCATCGTGGCGCGGTTTATAAATTGTCCAATATATGCCGCCTCGACGGGTGCGGAGAAAAGCGGGTCGTTAAACAACCCGCGAGCCGCCACCCAAAGCACCATTCCGATGCAGATTAATTTGAGTAAATCCACACCCGCACGGACAAGCACGGCCTTGTTGAAATGACTCGAAAGACCCGCTGCGGGATTGAGTTTCTCGATATGGAACCCGAGCACCTCCGGCGTGAAGCGAAATCCACTCTGAATGCCGCCAGCGATACACGACGCCAACACCGAAGCCCCCATGATCGGAACCAGAACCTTTCCGATCACGATAAGAATGTCCGCGAGCTGTGAAGGCATCGCATTAGCGGCGAGCTGGATGGACCCGACCTGCGAAAAAATATTTACCCCGAGCGCCCCAATATCGTGCACCGCCGTCCCGAGCGTAAGCGACAGCGCTCCCATTGTCGCCGCCAACATCGCTACCACCGAGATTTCCGGGGCCTTGGGGAACTGCCCCTTCTCCATCGCCTCCGTCATGTGCTTCCCGGTCGGAAGCTCTGTTTTTGAGTCTTGGTCGGTGTCGGACATGGGTGGTAGGCGCCCAAGATGCAAAGCCGATGCCAGAGCCCGCCGTCACGCGATTACCACCTGTCTGTCCGAGATTTAAATAAGTAATTTCACCCAAGCTCACGAACCCACTCCCGATTTCGGTCTAGGGCCAACACCCCGGGGCAATATTTGCCGAAGCGTCCCCCTGCCCTCCGATCACTCAATCCTGCGCAGAATCGCTGATCGCTTCGTCGATTTCTTCGTTCGAAAAGACGGCCTGCACGTCGTCGTTTTCTTCGAGCACTTCGTGAAGTTTCGCCAACGTCCGAGCCACGCCCACGTCGATGACCGGCACGGTGTTGTTGGGGATGTAGGCGATTTCCGAAGAATCGGTCTTGATGCCAGCCTGGTCGATCGCGTGGGCGACTTTATCGAACGCATGCACGTCACAACGCACTTCGTAGCCTTCCTCGGTCGTAATGACGTCATCGGCGCCGGCTTCGAGCGCGATCTCCATCAACTTTTCCTCAGTCGTCTTTTCTTTGGCGATCAAGAATTGACCGGCATGTACAAACTGAAACGACACAGCGCCCGTGCTCGCAAGATTTCCGCCGCCCCGTGTAAAAGCCGAACGCACATCCTGCGCGGTACGCTGCTTATTGTCGGTCATGACTTTAACGATCATACCGACACCGCCAGGACCGTAGCCTTCGTAGGTCATTTCTTCAAAAACAACACCGGGCAGCTCGCCCGTGCCTTTCTTGATGGCGCGCTCGACGTTCTCGACCGGCATGTTGGCCTCGCGGGCCTTCAGCAGCAGCGTGCGCAATCGCGCGTTGCCATCGGGATCGCCGCCGCCGGTCTTGGCGGCGAGCGTGATGTCGCGGGAAACGCGCGAAAAGACCTTGCCCCGGCGCGAGTCGGTGACGGCCTTCAGGCGTTTAACTTTGGACCATTTATTGTGACCGGCCATGACAGAAACAAAAGAGCTGCGCGCGCTGTGAACGAGAGACTGCTGAATTATTTCTTACCCTTCTTCGACGGCGTCACGTTTTTCATCGATCGTCCGCCCTCACTGGCAACTGCAGCGGCACCCGCGGCGAGCACTGGATCTTTCTGACGGTTAATGTAAAGCTGCTGACCGATGGTGAACAGGCCGTTGACCGTCGAGTAAAGCGCGAGTGCGCAGGAGAAACTGTAGCACATGACCACGTAGATCAGCGGCATCCACTTCATCATTTGCGACATCATCTTCGCCTGATCGGTGTCCATGTTCGGCTGGGGCACGAGCTTCGTTTGCACGATCATCGTCACACCAAGAATAAGCGGTAGGATGTTGATCGCATAACCAGCGATATGCCCAACTGTGTCGGGACCGGCCAGATCTTTGACCCACATAAACTCAGCAAAACGCAGCTCGGACGCACATTGGAGCATGCTGAAAAAGCCAATGAAGAACGGAAACGGAATCAACACCGGCAAACAGCTGCCGAGCGGGTTGACCTTGTTGTCCTTGAAAAGCTGCATGTTGGCCTGCTGCATCTTCTGCGGGTTGTCTTTAAATTTCTCTTTGATCGCCGCCATCTGCGGCTGCAATTTCTGCATGCGTTTCGCGCTGCGTGCAGCCGAGAGAGTGAACGGAAGGGAAACGATTTTGATCACGAGCGTTGCGAGGATGATCGCAACACCCCAGTTGCCCACCCAGCTGTGGATCCAAGTCATCATGGTCAACAGCAGCTGCCCGAAGAATCCGAAAAACTTGCCGAACTCCATGACCTTATCCTCGTCGTGCTTGAAAATGTCGCCGTTGGAAAGGCGCTTGTACTCTTTCGGGCCAACATAAAAGTCCGACCCCAGCTTCGCCTCGCCATGCGCGGCCAGAACCGGCAAATCGAAACGGGCCGCACCCGTCACACCCCTCACCGGAAGCTGCGAACCAGGAAATGGCGGCAGCTCCACCCGGCGGATGATCGTACCGATGCCCGGCTGATCAGGCGTGAGCACGGCGGTGAAAAACTGATTCTTCACCGAAGCCCAAACGACCGGCGTGCTCGGGGCAATGTAGGCAACTGGCTCACGCCGACCAACACCGAAAGAACTCAAGAACCCGCCGCCGCTGAGCTCCGTGCCCAGAATAAACTTCACGTTTTTTCCGTCGTTGTATCCAAGATTCAATGACTGACCGCTATCATTAACGCCGGCGAGTATCGCCGTGCCCAAACTGAGCGTCAGCTGTTGAAGCGAAACGGGCTGATCGGTCGGATTGCGGAACGTCGTCTCGTGACGAAGCCGGTACGGATCGCCTTTGCTGGACGCCACATCACTTGGCTGAATGACATAACGACGCGTGACCTCGATCCCGTTCTTGAGCACCGTCTTAAAAACGACTTCATTGGCCGTCTGCGAAACCAGTTCGTAGCGCACCGAACGATCCAACCCCGGGAAAGAATCCTCCGTAAACGCCAGCATCGGGTCAGCATGAATCTGATTGAAAACATACGGCGCCGTCTCGCCCTTGACTGCGGGATATTTCTTGAAACCGACATCGCGGATCGCGCCGCCAAAATCAGTGAAAGCCACCTCGATAAAATCGTTGGCCAGCATCGCGACCGGAGCCGAACCATCGTTTTTCAACACGGCAGCGAAGGCCGTGTTGCCGGCCGCCAAAGTAGGCGCGGTCGCACCGGCATAAGCGGGAGCCTGGCTGGGGCCGGTACCACCAACAGACGGCGCACTGAACGCGGGCGGCGCCACGGGCTGCGGACGCGACGGGGCTTTGGGCGCTAAATAGAAAGCGGCGATCGCTGAAATGATCAACAGGACGCCGATGGTCGTATTCTTTTTATCCATGAAAAGTAGGGATCAGGCTGAAATATGGGTTGAGCGCACGCGCTGACAAACGCGCCGCATCACGCCGGGCGCAGGGACCAGATCGATGCCGCCGCTGTGAAATGGCGTGCAACGCAAAAGCCGGCGCACCGCGAAAAACAACCCGAATAACACGCCGTGCGTGCGCAGCGACTCGGCGGCGTAATGCGAACAAGTCGGATAATACCGGCAACTGATCGTCGGCCCAAACATCGCCGGAATCGAAGGCGAAAGCACACGTTGATAAACCCAGATGAGCGCAAGCAACGGCTTCGCCGGCAAAGCGGCGATCATTGAACCGATAGCTTTGAGCTTGGGCTTCACGGTTTGTTGGGGAAAAGCTTGCGACACGCGTCCACGAATCTCTGTTCGATTTCGCGATATTCAAGCCGATTGAGTGCGTTACGCGCCACCATCAGCAAATCGCAATCGGCCGGGACAAGATTTTGGTGCGCTCGAAATATTTCGCGCATGCGGCGTTTAGCGCGAGAGCGTTTCACCGCAATGCCGACGGCCGCAGTCGAGGCGATTACACCGACGCGCGGACCAACAATGGGGGCTGAAAGGGCAATACCACCAACAGCGGCTTCGGCAGGACGCCGGTACCACCAGAGCATAAATGCACCACAATCCTGACGACGTCCCTTCTCGCGCGCCTCGCGAAAATCACGCTGCCGTCGCAAGTGTTGCTCGGCACGGAAACGCATGGCGCGACAGAAGATACGAACGTCGCAAACTCGGAGACGGAATCAAACGACCGTCAACCGCTTACGTCCTTTGCGACGGCGGTTGGCGAGAACTTTGCGGCCACCTTTAGTGGCCTTACGGGCGCGATAGCCGATTTTACGGGCTCGCTTTAAGCGGTGTGGGCGAAATGTCGGTTGCATGGTTGTTAAACGAAAAAGGGTCCAGAGATGACCGGAGCTGTCAGCCCGTGTCAAGGCACTGTTTGCCTGACTGCGTAATCGCCGCCTTTTACCTTTCGCAAAAAGGCTTTGACGCAAACCGTTTCAACGCCGCCCGACCATCTCCAGCATTTGGTAAGGCATCGCCTGGAATTCGGGGACCAAATAACGCGCAACCAGCGTACCCGCACCGGCCAACAACGTGAAGCCCACAATCACGCGTACAGAAAAACTGAGAATAAAAACACTCATCTTCGGCACCGCGCGCCCCAAAACCGAGAACGCGAGCGTGATCAAAAAATTCATCGCGATAAACGGCGCCGAGATGCGGAAACCCAATTCGATCACATGGGCCGAGCCCTCCACCAACCGCTCAATCGCCAGCGGATTGAAAGCCGGTGCACCTGCCGCCGCGATGTCAAAGCTCCGGGCAAACGCGCTCAACGCACCAATGTGTCCGCCCAACAAAAAAAACATCATGCCCGCAAACGTGGAAAGAAACGCGGCCAAAGGTTCCGTCGAAGGTGCCGGGGCATCAATGCCGGGCGCAGCCGAAAGACCGATTTCCTGCGTGATCACGCGTCCCGCCATATCAACCGCCGCAAACACAAACCGGCCAACAAAGCCAAAAATCAGCCCGAGCAGCACCTCGCCCATCGCGGCCACGATCAAGCCCAGATTGTCCGCCGGCAAAAGCGGCGCGCGCGGCACCAGACCATACAGCAAAGTCGCGACCAATGCCGAAAGCGCGACCCGCACCACCGGTGGCAGCGGACGGCTGCCCAGCGTCGGCAGCAGCAAAATCACGCCCAGCCCCCGCAGAAAAATCATCATCCAGGCGAAAAGCAGATCGGCGGACATGGCGGGGATTGCTTACTGGTTATCGGGTATTGGGGATTGCTTATTGATCGGATTGGCCGCCGTGGTCTTTCTGGAAATAAGCATTGGCCGATAACCGATCGAAATTGAGCAATTCCTCAGTGTCCCAGCGTTCCCATCTGGGTGATCATGCGGACAGCAAAATCCGACAGCGACCGGATGACCCACGGACCCAAAGCGACACACAACACCGCCAGCGCGACGAGTTTCGGGGCAAACGTGAGTGTCTGTTCCTGGATACTGGTTACGGATTGAATCAGACTGGTGATCAAGCCCACCACCAACATCACGCCCAGAAATGGTGCGACCATGTACAACGAGAACGTGATCACGTTCTTGAAGATATCTATGGCCATTTCCGGTGTCATAAAATTAGAGATTAAAACTGGATTGTAGTTTAATAGATGACAAACTTTCCGGGCGCCCGGGCCTACAAATGGAAGCTTTGGACGAGGCTTTTCACGACGAGATGCCAGCCATCCACGAGGACAAAGAGCAGGAGTTTGAAGGGCAACGCCACGACGGTCGGCGGCATCATCATCATGCCGAGGGCCATGAGCACGGAGGAGACCAGAAAGTCGATCACGAGAAACGGGAGGAAGAGCAGGAAGCCCATTTGAAACGCGGTCTGCAATTCGCTGATCACAAAGGCAGGGACAACAACGCGCATCGGCAAATCGGCGACAGGCGTCGGACCGAACCGGCCGAGTTCGAGAAAGAATTCCAGATCGCGCGTGCGAGTCTGATGCAACATAAAATCACGAACCGGACCCGAGGCTTTATCCAAGGCCTGCGCCGAGGTCATCTGGCCGTTGATGTAGGGTTGAAGAGCGTCGGTGTTCACCTTTTCAAAAACCGGGCCCATGATGAAAAT
>Ga0302321_100005545_pt1 | contig 11056 bp, 5 predicted proteins | sample Fen_T0_1_FD_202505 | JGI IMG/M metagenome (GOLD analysis project Ga0302321, IMG submission 202505) | Peat permafrost microbial communities from Stordalen Mire near Abisko, Sweden - Fen_T0_1 | ecosystem: Environmental > Terrestrial > Soil > Wetlands > Permafrost | place: Sweden: Abisko...
CAGCTATAGTTTAAATGATGTAAAATATAAAAGCACATCTGATAAACCCACCAGTTTTGTAAATTCCAGCAGTAATGCCTGGACGTTAAGTAATAATATTAACGTCAATTTTACCAAACGCCTGGTATTAAAGTACGATATTGATTATACCATGAATAATGGCCTGGCCAGTACTGTAAGCCAAAACCCTGTTTTAATGAATGCATCATTGGAGCAACAGTTATTTAAAAAGAAAAATGGCATCATAAGGTTTGCAGCTTTTGATTTGTTTAAACAGAATACCAATATCAGCCGTAGCATTTATGGCAGCGCTATTACAGATACCCGGTCCAATAAACTAACCCGCTATTTTATGCTCACCTTCACTTACCGCATTCAAAAATTTGTAGGCCAGCAAGGCCAGGGTGGTGGTATGGGGCCAATGGGCGGTGGCAACCGGCCAATAAGAATGTTCTAGTTGCAATTAATTCCTTCAATTTGCCTTTTGCAGGTAATGCTGTGCCCGATTTAGTTGGTTGTTAATGCAACCATATCCTTCAACCGCTCGTCTTTAGGCATACATTAAACTCTTATTATTTATGAATATGCCGGATATTGCGGGCAAGCCATTGGTTTTTAAGTATTACCAGGAAGATTATGAAAAATGGGTGAAAAATTTTGGTACTTATGTTGAGGCCAAAACCTTTGCAGACAGAATTGAATACCCCGAAAATTTTGCCACCGGGTATGCTAAAGCAAAAATTGTGGAGCCGGGCTTGTCTTACCGGGTGGTAAATTATACATTGAACAAAGACCTGGAATACCTGAGAACACCCGCAGAGCAGCTGCACCTGATGCTTTACTTTTACGAGTTTTACTTTGATGATAAAGTGTATTGCAAAACCGGCAATACTATTATAGAAAGCAATGATAAATATTACAGCACCGCCTTAATGACCAACAGCCTTACACAGCAAAACCTGGTGCTAAAAAAGGGTACTGTGGTAAAAGGCTTATCGGTACAAATTTCCGAAGATTGGTTAATGGCAAACATTAAAGATATTACCCCGGCAAAGTTAGATATGATAAAACAAAAAGATTGCATCACCGATTTCATTACCGCAAAGCACAGTAAAATTTTAAGCGATATTTTCAATAATGCCGCGGCAAGCCATTTACCCCAGCTTTTTATTAAAAGCAGGGTGCTGAGACTGACAGAACATTTTTTAAATGGTGTTTGCAACAAGGGCCAGTATAATACGACTGAATTTAATAATCCAAAAGATTTCCAGGCCATCATAAAAGTGGAACACCTGTTATTAAAAAACTATACTGCCGATTTTCCCTCAATAGAAACCCTTGCCAAAACGGCTTATATGAGTGAAAGCAAGCTGAAGAAATTATTTAAAAAAGCATACGGCATGGCCATTTACCAGTATTATCAAAAGAACAGGATGCACAAAGCCAAGGAGTTACTCAGCTCCCGCAAGCACAGTGTGTCGCAGGTGGGCGCCATGCTGGGTTATCAGAACATGAGCAATTTTTCGGCGGCCTTTAAAAAGGAATTCAGCTTTTTGCCCAGCGAGATAAGGGAAGCACTTTAAAGATATATCTAATACAGTTACCATAAAACCCTTTTCAAATAATGAAGTACAAACATTTATTCTAGTTTTACTTTCATTAAAATTTAAGATCCCATATCCTGAAAACCTGGTAAAACCCTCAATTCAGCAAATAATTCGATAGTGGCCCATGAAACCACAATGAAAAGCCCGATTACCCGGGCTTTTTTCATTTCCGTACGGGGTGTTTGTTTTTGCAGCTTTTGCCCTACCTTTGCCACCCGAAAACCAAGCGTTAATTTTCTAATTATTTCATTATGTCAGGTGCGTTAAAAGAGGTACGTAACAGAATTAAAAGTGTGCAAAGCACTCAGCAGATCACTAAAGCCATGAAAATGGTAAGTGCCGCAAAATTGCGCAGGGCGCAGGATGCCATTACACAAATGCGCCCGTATGCCCACAAATTGCAGGAAATGCTGAGCAATATTGTAAGCAACAGCGATGGTGATGTAAAAGTGGCATTGGCAGCCGAAAGGCCGGTTGAAAAAGTTATGGTAATGGTGGTTACCAGCGACAGGGGATTATGCGGCGGTTACAACAGCAACCTTATTAAATTAGCCAAGCAGGTTATCAATGAAAAATATCCGCAGCAACTGGCAAAAGGTAATGTTCAGGTATTACCTATCGGCAAAAAAGGATACGAACATTTTAATAAAAATGGTTTTAAAGTAGTAGACAAATACTGGGATATTTTTGTGGGGTTAAATTTTGAAAAAGTTCAGGCTGCCGCAAAATATGCCATGGATGCATTTGCCAATAAAGAAGTGGATGCAGTGGAATTAATTTTCAGCGAATTTAAAAATGCTGCTACCCAGCGTTTTATTGCCGAACAATTTTTACCGGTATTAAAAGTGGAAAAAGCTGTGGGGCAAAAAAATGCCGATTTTATTTTTGAACCCGGCAAAGAAATACTGATTGCTGAACTGATGCCCAAGATATTGAACACACAATTATACAAAGCAGTGCTTGATGCCAACGCCAGCGAACATGGCGCAAGGATGACTGCAATGGATAAGGCCAGTGAAAACGCCAATGAGTTATTAAAATCATTAAAGATCAGTTACAACAGGGCAAGACAGGCTGCCATTACAACCGAGCTTACGGAAATTGTAAGTGGTGCGGCAGCATTAAACGGATAAAATAATACTGCGCTGCTTAACTAATGCGATAATATCGCTAATGCTTACAGTGCAAAGAATTTTCAGTAGTTCAAATAGTATCAGCATTTAAAAAATTAGCGCATCAGCATATTGGCTAATTAGCAAATAAACAACCATGGAGCTTTCTCAAATTATACCTCATATAGAAGCATTGGTTTTCGCAAGCGAAAAACCGTTGACCAGGCTTGAATTGGTGGAATTACTCAACAATGCTTTAGGCTTTATTGAAGACAGGGCTACAACTGAGCAAATTGATGCCGCTATAGATGGTATCAGAGAAAAATACAGTGCAGAGTTTTATGCTTTTGAATTAAGGGAAATTGGCGGTGGATTGCAGTTCTTAACTAAAAAAGAATACTATAAAACAGTCGCCCTTCTTAACGGTGATAAATTTTTGAAACGTTTGTCTACCGCAGCTTTGGAAACACTGGCCATTATTGCCTACAAGCAACCCATTACCAAAAGCGAAATGGAAGCCATCCGGGGTGTGAACTGTGACTATGCAGTACAAAAATTATTGGAAAAAGATCTGGTAGTGATATCCGGAAGAAAAGAAGATGCAGTTGGGCAACCATTGATCTACTCCACTTCCAAATCATTTATGGACTATTTTGGTATTAACAGTGCCGATGATCTACCCAAGATCAGTGAAGTGATGATGGAAGAACTGGTAAACGCCACCAATGTAATAGAAGCTAAGGCAGAAAAACTGGAATATGAATCTGATGTTGCCCATGGCACGCCGATGGAAAAAGAAATTGTTGCAGGCGAAGAAATAATTGTTGAAGAAGACGGAATTATACTTGCAGTTACTGAGGAAGGTCAAATAATTGAGGAAACTCCTGATGCTGGTAAAGAAGAGACTGAAGGGTAAAATATTATTTATATAAATCAGTAAGGGCAGAATGAATTTTTCTGCTTTTTTATTAACCGTGAACACCCGTCCAATCTGTGTCATCCGTGTTCCCATCCGTTGATGCAAAGCATAAAACATTTTATCCCAATCCGTGTATCATTCCTTCGTAAATTCGCAAAATGTCAAAACAATTATCAAAGGAACAATTAATTGCCGCCGCTCAGGAATTTGGTACACCATTGTATGTTTATAATGCCGATAACATTACCGCACAATACCAGCGCCTTACTGATGCATTTGCACAAACCGATACTAAGTTTTTTTATGCCTGCAAGGCGCTCACCAATATCAATATCTTAAAGCACATTAAAAGTATTGGCTGCAATGTGGATTGCAGCTCAGTAAACGAGGTAAAACTGGCGTTGCTGTCCGGTTTCCACCCGTCCAACGTATTGTACACTTCCAACGGCATTCATTTTAGTGAAATTGAAGAAGCCCAAAGCCTGGGTGTAAATATCAATATCGACAGCCTGAGTAATTTAGAAAAATTCGGGCAAAAATTCGGGCATAGTTACCCGGTAGGTATTCGCCTGAGGCCCAATATTATGGCCGGTGGCAACATTAAAATTTCTACCGGGCACGATAAAAGTAAGTTCGGTATTCCCATTGATCAGTTGGGTAAGATTTTGACCATAATAACCAAATACAATTTGGTGGTACAAAATTTACACATCCATACGGGCAGCGATATTAAAGATGTGGACGTGTTTGTAAAAGGAATTGAAGTGCTGTTCGATATTATTCCGCAGTTTAAAGACCTTTCCTCAATAGATTTAGGCGGCGGCTTTAAAGTACCCTATAAAAAAGGCGATGCAGAAACCGATATGCCTTTATTAGCGCAAAAAGTACACGAGGCATTTGCCAACCACCCCAACCCTAATGGTAAACATTTGCAGGTTTGGTTTGAACCGGGTAAGTTTTTAGTGAGCGCATCGGGCTACCTGGTTGCCGAAGTAAATGTGCTAAAAGAAAATACCAATACCACATTTGTTGGGTTGAATACCGGCTTTAATCATTTGATACGCCCCATGTTTTACGATGCCTATCACCAGATAGAAAATATCAGTAATCCTGAAGGTGAAGAAAAACATTACAGCATTGTAGGCAATATCTGCGAAACAGACACTTTTGCCTGGGATAGAAAAATCCCGGAAGTAAGAGAGGGCGACCTGCTGGTATTTAAAAATGCGGGGGCTTACGGTTTTGAAATGTCGAGCAACTTCAACAGCCGGTACAAACCTGCCGAAGTTTTGATAAAAGACGGCAAAGCCACTTTGATAAGAAAAAGGGATACGTTTGATGATATTCTTAAAAATCAAATAATCAACCCGTAAAAATTGCTGTATGAATAAAATCGCCTTTTATTCTCTATTATTCATTTCAGTTTCCATTTTCGGCAGCAAAGCTTTCGGCCAATCGCCAGCCTGTTTTAAATTTAAAGAAGGTAAATTCAAAATAACCGACGCCAATGCCGGCGGCATAACCGTAATAGACAGACGGGGTGGCTACCAGGTAGAAAATAACGAAAGCATGAAAGCCACTTTAAAATTTAAAGTTACCTGGCTGGATGATTGCACCTATACCTTAAAACTTGACACTATACTTAGAAATGAGAATAAGATTCCTTTTCCTACCGACATGATATTAAAGGTGAAAATACTGACCACCTCAGCAAACTCCTATACCCAGGAATCGTCTTCCAATTTATACAACGACGTTTACAAATCTGAAGTGGTAAAAATTCAATAACAACGTCTGTGAAATACCTGCAAAAGACATGGATAAGGGTTATTGTTAGTTTATTCGAGGAGGTATGGCCTCTGAAATGATACATATTTCCACTGGTGACCCCAACAGGCCAACAAACCCTGACAGCAACGCCTTGATTGTTTTTGGCGCAGTGGTAATTATCTATTTCTTTTTAACGAATCTCTCTAAAAAACAAAACTGAATTACCTTTTGTTAGTTTTATACAACCTTTAACTAAAAATATTTCTCCCCACTATTGCACAATCCAATTTTTCTTATCACATTTACGTCATCAAAACAAAAACAGTAAAACCGTCCTGGTTTTGCTGAACAAAAAAATTACAACTTTAAATTTATGGATCACGATCGTGTTCCCCGTCCTGAAAAGTTCAGTGTAACTTTTAGGAAAATGCTGTGCCTTGCAGTACTCCTTTCACTATTTTCATCTTGTAACAAAAAAGAAAAATGGATTGATGTAGATCCTGCCTTCAGCAAGTTCATTGATGCCTATACAACAGGCATTGTTTCCAAAACATCTGCTGTACGCATTCAGCTGGCCACTGATGCCAACACCACCCATGCCGTGGGTGAAGCAGTAAAAGAAGATCTTTTTGACCTCTCCCCTTCCGTAAAGGGAAAAGCATTTTGGCTGGATGCAAGAACTATTGAATTTAAACCCGATGCATGGCTGCAACCCAACCAGTTGTATACCGTAAAATTTAAACTGGGCAAAGTAACCAAGGTACCCGAAAAGTTTGAGGATTTTAAATTCAGTATGCAAACGGTAAAGCCATCTTTTAAAGTAAACAATGATGGTTTGCGAAGCAATGGCGTAAAAAATAAAATGACCTTGGGCGGCGACCTGGAAACTGCGGATGTTGAAAAAGGTGCCGACGTTGAAAAGTTATTACTGGCTTCACAAAATGGTAAATCTTTAAAACTAAACTGGCAACATAACGATGCCACTAAAACACATACTTATACTATCGATAATATTGAACGGGCAACAGCTGTAACCAATGTAGAAATACGCTGGGATGGCAGCCCTATGAGTATGGATGTAAAAGGCGAAGCTGCGGTGGCCGTACCGGCCATTGGCGATTTTAAAGTACTGGATGTAACAGCGGTAAATGATGCCCAGCAATATGCATCAGTTCAGTTCAGCGACCCGATTGCAATTGGGCAAGACCTCACCGGCCTCATCAATATCAGCGGCCAGTCAGATGTTTCATATACCATCAACGGTAGCGAAGTAAAAGTTTTTGGTAACGGAAAATTAGATGGTAACTATACCGTCAACATCAACTCCGGTATAAAAAACAGTTGGGGCGATATTCTGGACAAAGGATTTACTGCAAACATTAATTTTCAAAACCGGATGCCTTCGGTGAAAATTCATGGTAAAGGAAATATTTTGCCCAACAGTGGCAGACTGGTATTGCCTTTTGAAGCTATCAACTTAAATGCAGTGGACATCAGCATCATTAAAATTTTTGAAAACAATGTACCGCAGTTTTTACAGGAAAATGACTTGAGTGGCAACAGCGAATTGAGACGGGTGGCAAAACCAATCGTTCAAAAAACATTACGACTGGATGATGACAAAACTTTAGACCTGCATAAAAAACAACATTTCTCTTTAGACATTGATAAATTTTTAAAAACTGAGCAGGGTGCTATTTATCGTGTAACCATTGGATTTAGGCCGCAATACTCTTTGTACCAGGGTGTAGATACCGCTGCTAAAAAAGACAGCGGGGATGAAGGTGACCGCTACGATGAAGGTTACAGCGATGAAGGCAGCAAGAACGGTGTGGATGATGATGATGAATTCTGGAACCGTTATGATGAGTATTATCCGTACGGTTACAATTGGGAAAGAAAGGACGACCCCATGAGTAAATCGTATTATAACAAAGACCGGTGGGCATCAAGAAATATTTTAGCCAGTAATATTGGCCTTACTGCAAAGCGTGGCAATGATAACAGTATTAAAGTTGCTATAACCAATATTCTTACTACAGAGCCTATGGGTGATGTAGATTTGGAAATAATGGATTACCAGCAAACCATCGTAGGCAGTGCAAAAAGTGGCGCTGATGGTTTTGCAGATGTAACATTAAAACGCAAACCCTATTTGCTCATTGCCAAAAAAGGCAATGAAAGAGGTTACTTAAAATTAGACAACGGTAATTCTTTAGCCCTTAGCCGTTTTGATGTGAGTGGCGAAGAAGTAAAGAACGGTATTAAAGGTTTCATCTTTGGCGAGCGTGGCGTATGGCGCCCCGGCGATACCATGTACATTAATTTTATTGTAGAAGATAAAGAACAGAAATTACCTAAAGATCATCCTGTTGAATTCAGTCTCTTTACACCCAACGGACAATTGTACAAACATGTGGTACAAAATAATGCAGATGATGGTTTTTATCTTTTTAAAACCAATACCGACGCTGCATCACCAACAGGCAATTGGCTGGCAAAAATAAAAGTAGGTGGCGCTAGTTTTGAAAAAAGAATTAAGGTGGAAACGGTAATGCCTAACCGGCTTAAAATTAATGTCGACTTTGGAAAAGATGCGGTACTGGGGCAAGGCAATAGTACTGCAGGAACCATCAATGCAAAATGGTTATTTGGGGCACCAGGCAAAAGTTTAAAAGCAAAGATCGATGCATCATTGTATGCCAAAACAACTTCCTTTCCTAAATTTGCTGGTTTTGATTTTGATAATCCCACAGCCAACTATTCTACCCTGCAAAAAACAATTTATGATGGCACACTGGATGCTGATGGTAATGCTACCTTAAAACCCGATTTTCAAATTGATGAAACTGCACCAGGTATGTTAACAGCCAACCTTGTAGTAAAAGTGTTTGAACCGGGAGGGGCCTTTAGTATTGATAATATGAGTATCCCTTACAGCCCGTATAAAAGTTATGTAGGCTTAAAATTACCTGACGGCGAAAAACCTTTTGATTATTTACTGGCAGGAAAAAATCATACCACGCAAATTGTAAATGTTGACAGTAAAGGAAATTTACTGACAGACAACAACGATGTGGAAGTGGAATTCTACCGCATTCAATGGCGTTGGTGGTGGGATAATAATGGCGATAACCTCAGCAACTTTACTCAAAATGAATACAACAAGTTGTTGAAAAAAGAAACCGTGCACTTATTTAACGGTCGCGGACAGTGGACATTTGGTACTTCAGAAAATGAATGGGGCCGTTATCTGATCCTGGTAAAAGATCTGAAGAGCGGGCATACTGCAGGTTCAACTTTATACATTGACGAGCCCGGCTGGCAAAGCAGAGAAGGCAATGATGATCAAACGGCTGCATCCATGTTATCATTTGTTGCCAGCAAAGAAAAATATGACGTGGGTGATGATGTGTCTTTAACCATCCCCAGCAGTAAAGGTGGAAGGGTTTTAGTGAGTATTGAAAATGGCAGTAAGGTATTAAAATCATTCTTCCAGGAAACTACACAAGGGCAAACCGTGGTGAAATTCAAAGCAGATAAATCAATGTCGCCAAATGTGTATGCCACAGTAAGTTTATTGCAACCGCATGCACAAACCATCAACGATCTGCCTATAAGGATGTATGGTTCTATTCCCATTTTTGTAGAAGATAGAAACACGATACTTAAACCTGTTATCAATATTCCCAACAGCATCAGGCCCGAACAAAATGTTTCTTTTACCGTGAGTGAAGAAAAAGGAAAAGAGATGACATATTGTGTGGCTATAGTTGATGAAGGTTTATTAGACCTTACCAGGTTTAAAACACCCGATCCGCATGAAGCATTTTATGCAAGAGAAGCATTAGGCGTAAAAAGCTTCGACATGTTTGATTATGTGATTGGCGCCTGGGGTGGCGATTTAGAAAGAATATTGACCATTGGTGGTGATGCAGATGCAGCCCTTGGCAAACAAAAAACTGCCAATCGTTTTAAACCGGTAGTAAAATACCTTGGCCCATTTCATCTAAGCAGCGGGCAAACACAAAAACAATCTTTCACATTACCCTCTTACATTGGTTCGGTAAGGGCAATGGTGGTGGCTGCACATGAAGGCAGTTACGGCTTTGCAGAAAAAGCAGTAGCCGTAAAAAAACCATTGATGTTACTGGCAACCATGCCAAGGGTGCTTGGTCCTGGTGAAACAATAAAATTGCCGGTTACCGTTTTTGCAATGGAAAACAATATTAAAAATGTAAATCTCTCTTTGCAATCCAATCCATTTTTAGAAGTAGTGGGCAACAGTGCACAAACCGTAAGCTTTACACAAACTGGCGAACAGATGGCGTATTTTGATGTAAGAGTAAAACCCAATGTGGGTATTGGTAAAGTAAAATTACTGGCATCATCAGGTGGAGAAAAAGCGGATTACGAAGTGGAGCTGGATATAAGAAATCCTAATCCTCCTGTAACCAGTATCAGCGAAATTACTTTGGCACCGGGGCAGCAATGGAAAACCACTGCATCACCAATAGGCGTGGCCGCAACCAGTACTGCTACTATTGAGATATCCAGCGTTCCTTCTATGAATTTGCAAAAGCGTTTGGATTATTTAATTGAGTACCCCCATGGTTGTATTGAGCAAACCACTTCTGCGATATTTCCGCAGCTGGTGTTGAATCAACTGACCGACTTAGATGATTATAAAAAAGCTCAGGTGGATAAAAATGTAAAAGCCGGTATTGCAAAATTGCAAAACTTTCAGCGGCCCGATGGTGGCTTTAGTTACTGGCCCGGCGGCAGTGAAAGTGATGAATGGGGAAGTAATTATGCCGGACATTTTTTATTGGAAGCACAAGCCAATGGTTATTTTGTAAGTGATTACATGCTGCAGCAATGGAAAAATTATCAAAGAGGTAAAGCCAATAGCTGGGTAGCAAGTACTACTAATTTTTATGGTGGCGATCTCACTCAATCTTATCGTCTGTACACATTATCATTGGCAAAAGCACCGGAGCTTGGGGCGATGAACCGTTTGAAAGAATTTAAATATCTATCTCCCGAAGCAAAATGGCGTTTGGCTGCAGCTTACCAGTTAGCTGGACAAACCAATACTGCATTAGATTTAGTAGGTGGTTTAGCCACAACATTTGATGTAAGAACAAACCCCGGTAATACTTATGGCTCTAATGTAAGAGATGAAGCAATGGTTTTAGAAACCTTAACACTAATGGGCAAAAAAGCAAAAGCAGAAGAACTGATGCGTTCCATTGCCGCCAACCTGGCACAAGATTACTGGTACAGTACACAAACAACGGCTTACAGTTTAATTGCTATTGCAAAATTCTGTGGCAAAAATCCAAGTGGTGCCAAGATCATTTCATCTGCAACTATTGATGGAAAGCAAACCGATATTAATTCGGCTACTTATATCCGTCAGTTACCGGTAGTGTTTAAAAATCAAAGTGTCAGCAATGTGGTGATCACTAATAAAGGCGACAATACTTTGTATGTACGTATGATAACCAAAGGCCAGCCCCTGGCAGGTGATAGTTTAAAAGTAAACAATAACCCTGCAGTACTTGCCATGAGTGTAAGCTATTTATCACAGGATGGAAAAGCCATCGACATCAACAAACTTACACAAGGCAGCGACTTTGTAGCCA